>VYKU01000009.1_pt2 | contig 160040 bp, 122 predicted proteins | sample 5114491 | NCBI WGS metagenome assembly VYKU01 (sample SAMN12291796, study PRJNA351875) | freshwater metagenome | isolation source: freshwater lake | place: USA: Michigan, Gull Lake | collected 2011-07-05 | reverse complement strand
TAGCCCCGCGCGGAAAACCACCGGGGGTGCACCTTGTAGAGGGGCCGGGGCGCGTGGTGTGCGCCAGATGAGGTGGGCCAGATTAACGGACTGGCCCGGAATACGACGCAAACCATGCGCCCCGGCTGAAATAAGTCTGTGTGCCCAAGGGAGGATCATGAGCCCTCCTCGGTGGTGACATTGCCCCCGCCTAGTACGTAAAGGCCTGAACACACTTCAGGCTACCCGCGAGGTTGGACCAAGCCTATTGAAAGACCTGACCTCCGGCTTCACACGGCAGTCGGGCTCAGGCACACCGGGCATGAGGACAGCTAATCCTCATGAAAACAAGAAGCAGCCACGTCTGATGCGGGCTTTGGAGGGTGGGGGATAGATTTTGTTTTGTCCCTATCCGTTAAAGGGAACGCGCAGCACTAGCTGCGCATCTGGACACGCTGCCGTGCGCATCTAGTGCTGCGCGTTCCAAGATCCCGGATCGGCTTCGCCGTCCGCGATGACGATGGGAGGGACTGGTTGGGGTGTCGTCGCGCCGCGGCGCACCCGAGGAAGCCTTTATGCCCGCTCAAAAATCGCAGCAATACCTTGACCACCGCCAACGCACATCGTCTCCAATCCATAGCGGACCTGTCTGCGCTGCATTTCATGTACCAGACTGGTCATAATGCGCATGCCCGTTGCTCCGATGGGATGGCCCAAGGAAATGCCGGAACCATTGACGTTCAAAATGGAACGGTCGTCCCAATCCCAACCTTTGAGAACCGCCAGAACTTGTGCTGCAAAAGCTTCGTTTAACTCAACGAGGCCTAGGTCGCTCCACGCCAGTCCTGTCTTGGCGAAAAGCTTGTGGACAGCGGGAACAGGCCCAATGCCCATGCGCGAGGGCTCGCACCCCGCCGCTGCCCAGCCGACAAAAAAAGCTGTTGGGGTTAGGCTAAGCTCGGCCAATCGATCTTCGGCCACGACAAGACAGGCAGAGGCCGCATCATTTTGCTGGCTCGAATTACCGGCCGTGCAAACCCCGCCCGCTACCATCGGCTTTAACTTGGCCAGCGAGCCGGCTGTGGTATCAGCGCGAATGCCTTCATCCATGCTGAAAGAAATCGGCTCACCGCCACGCTGGGGAATGATGATGGCGACAATTTCGTCGTCAAATCGCCCTTCGGCCCAAGCACGCGCCGCACGGACCTGACTTTCGGCGGCAAATTCATCGCAAGCTTCCCGGCTGATCGCATAGTCGGTTGCGAGATTTTCGGCCGTCGTAATCATGCCGGGGATCACGCCAAAGCGCTCGACAGGTTGGGATCGCTCGCGCCCGCGTTCAAGGCGGTCATACAAGGTCACACTGCCCGAACGCGCGCCGCCACGCATGGCCGTGGTGTAAAATTCCACATTGCTCATACTTTCCACGCCACCAGCCAGCACCACATCGGCTGCACCGGTTTGCACCATCATGGCAGCATTGGCCAAAGCCTGCAGACCCCCGCCACAGCGCCGATCAACTTGAATGCCCGGCACTTCAATCGGCAGACCCGCCGCCAACGCGGCCCAACGCCCAACACAGGGTGTCTCGCCACTGGCATAGCTTTGCGCAAACACCACGTCTTCGATCAGCATGGGGTCAATCCCACTACGCGACACCACCGCTCTGACAACATGGGCGGCAAGGGTTTCAACTGGAACCGAACTAAGCCCGCCAAGGAACTTGCCAATCGGGGTTCGTACTGGACTAATGATAGCAGCCCGTCTCATGATGGAGCCTTCCTTGGGTGAATGCGTAGATCGTATCACTCTAGAAGAAGCCCGCAGGTCTTGTCACCCATTGTCAGCTTAAGCATGGGGAGGGCTCTCACAAATAGTTTGTACCGAACAGGAGTCTGATGCCCCGATCCGATTACGAGGCATTAACCCTGCAGCTGCTATACCTCTCTCGACTTATAAAATTGTTGTCGTGGGGTTTTTGGTATGTTGATGCAACGGGTGCGCCCAGAGCAAGCAGAGTTGGCTGATCTAGCGACGCCTTTACAGCTTGCTGTCATCATTCCAACGTTCAACGAAGCAGCCAATGTTGTGCCTTTGCTGGACAAACTCTCCATTGCCCTCGCTGACTATCATTGGGAAGCGATTTTCGTAGACGATAATTCCCCCGATGGGACCGCCGACCTCGTCCGCGAAATCGGGCAGAAGGACATACGCGTGCGCGTGGTCCATCGCATTGGGAGGAGGGGGCTTTCAAGCGCCGTTGTCGAAGGCATGCTGGCCACATCTGCCCCAATCCTCGCCGTTGTGGACGGTGATCTCCAGCATGATGAGATGGCTTTGCCTAAAATGGTTGCCGCTATTGAGAGCGATCAGGCAGATATTGCGATTGGCACACGTTATGCCAAAGGCGGCAGTGTGGGGGAGTGGGACAAGCTGCGCCACCGTGCGTCGCAAGGTGCGACGTGGCTTGGTCAAAAGATTTTGCGGGTTCCGCTTTCTGATCCGATGAGCGGGTTCATGGCCATTCGACGCGAGACTTTGATGGCCGCCTTGCCGCGCCTATCTGGCGTTGGATTTAAAATCCTGCTCGACATTGTCGCTTCGCTCCCCACGCCACCGCGAATTGCTGAGGTGCCCTATGTCTTCCGCTCGCGCCTAAACGGTGAGAGCAAAGCCGACAGCATGATTGCGCTCGAATATATTTCGTTGCTGATCGACAAAACAATTGGGCGCTTTATCCCAACCCGGCTTGTGTCCTTCCTTGCGGTTGGCGGTTTGGGCGTTGCCGTCCACTTGACCGTCCTCGGGACCGCGCTTGCTCTCGGTGCGACTTTCCTAAACGGGCAGTTCGCCGCAGTTGCCACCGCTATTGCGTTCAATTTCTACCTCAACAACCGCTTCACCTATCGCGACAGAAGGCTGAAGGGTTGGAAAATGCTGACCGGCCTGATCAGTTTCTATTTGGTCTCCGCAATTGGTGCCGTCGCCAATATCGGGATCGGCAATTGGGTGCATCAGATGGATAGCCAATGGTGGCTCGCGGGGATGGCGGGCGTGGTGGTCGGCGCTGTCTGGAACTTTGCGGCATCATCCTTTGTGACTTGGCGCAAATAATGGTTGAAGAGTCTCGTTTTGCCAAAATTTCGGCCAAGGGCGCAAAATGGGTTCTCGGTCTATTTTTGGCGCTAATCCTGTCGAGCCTTTGGATTGCCGCTCAACACCCCAAAGCCTCGGCTCCACCAGTCGCTACGCCCAAGTCTGAGCAAAAGGCCGCAAAAAGCGATCAAGCCGAAGCCGACATTGCCTTATATCGGGCCATCGTGAGCCGGATGCAGGCAGGCGAGAATTATTACGCCGTGGCAGCCGACGAACAACGGACACGTGGCTATCCACTAAAACCCTTCGTCACCGTACGTCTGCCTACATTAGCGCTGATACTTGCAAGCCTAGGCAGGACTTGGGGCTATGTTTTGGAACTCGCACTTGGCCTCGCAGTCCTATTTGTTTGGTACCGCAAACTCGTCGACCAAAAGGTCGTTGCTTGGCGGCGTGTAACCTTTATCGGACTGCTGGCCGCGGGTCTGTCGCCAATACTCGTCCGCGAAGCGATGTATTTGCATGAGATTTGGGCTGGGGCACTGATTGCCTTGTCGATTGGCTTATACCGGCCCAACAATTGGCTGCCGAGCTTAATTGTAGCAGCAGGTGCACTAGCTTTAAGGGAATTGGCGTTGCCATTTGTCTTGCTAATGACCGCTTTTGCGCTCGTTCAGCGTCGCTGGGTCGAGACCGCCGCATGGTCGGCCTTAATCCCTTTATTCTTTGCAGGCGTATACCTGCACGCACAAGCGGTATCAGGGGTGGTCCTACCAAATGACCCACAGTCACCGACTTGGCTGTTGCTGGGCGGCCCTGCCGCGGCACTCAGCTTTATGTGGCAAGCCTTACCATTGGTAGAACTTCCGAAGCTTATCGGCTATCCGATCATCTTGGTCGGTTTATTTGGGTGGTTATGCTGGCGGTCAGAGACAAGCTTATTCGTCCTCTTGCTGCTAATGGGCTATATGCTGGCCTTTGCGATCACGGGCCGGGCCAATAATTTTTACTGGGGCTATCTCGTCTCGCCACTCCTCATGATGGGCCTCATCTTTGTCGGTCCCGGTCTGCGTGACTTGCAGAGGGCCATTAAGGGTGCTGGGGCGCGTAATCCAGTCTAAGAGAAATTTGGCAAATTCTGGGGCTTTATCGTCCCAGTCACCTAATTTTGTCCCATAATACTTATTATGCGAATTTAATCTTGGAAAAGCAACGCAAACCTCTCTCCGTCTGGTTTGTTTGAAATGCATCCGGATGGTGGCCTCCCCTTGGCAATTGTGCCTTGAAAAGGTGTGATTCTCGGTGCGAGTGAAACCGAGGATGCAGTTCGAAAGTTAATATTCTCACAATAACCACCCGCGCACCCTCGCTGGTCCCGGGCGAAGTCTACTCGGGCGAGCGAAGCCGTGAACTATCCGGCCGAGTCATAAAGGTTTCAATACCGCCGAACCATCAGCGTGGCCGCGTAGAGTTGCCTTCTGGCAAAAAGCCTGATCCTCAAAACGAATTCGCAGCCCTGAGCGTTCAAACTACAACTCCTGAAGGCGTTTGGGACTGGTTCGAGCAGCAGGAAACACAGGGCCGCGTCTTATTTTTTGTTCACGGGTATAATGTGCGGTTTGCGGACGCCGTTTTCAGCTTAGCGCAGATTACCAACGACCTTCCTGTGATCGCTGCTCCGGTCTTATTTTCTTGGCCCTCTCGCGGCGAATTGATAGGCTACATTTATGATAGAGAGAGCGCGACCTACTCGCGGCATGCGTTCGAAACAGTCCTGACCAAAGCGATCGAAAGCGAAAGCGTTTCTCAGATCACCATTCTTGCTCACTCCATGGGCAGTTGGATCACCATGGAAACCCTGCGGCAAATGAGCATCCGTCATGGCCGGGTCTCGGATAAAGTAGCAGACGTTATTTTAGCTGCACCCGACCTCGACATTGATGTCTTTGAGCAACAATTTCTTGCGCTCGGCACTGAACGTCCGCATTTCACATTCATTGTTTCGGCCGACGACCGGGCGCTTGGATTATCGAAAATGTTGGCGCGGGGCGAACAGCGTGTTGGTTCAATCGACCCCTCGAAAGAACCTTATCGCTCGCGCATCAATGCAACGCCAGGGGTGGCCGTGATTGATCTTTCCGCAGCGAAGGGCACCGACAGTGCACTCCATTCAAAATTCTCAGGAAGCCAGGAGATGCTCGATTTCGCACGCCGCACAATGTCGGAAAATGCGGAAGCAGTTAAGGAGCGCACGTCGGTCGGCGAACTGGCAGGCGCTGTTATTGTCACGCTTGGCCTTGGTGTCGCGAGAGGCTCTGAGTAGATGCAAGTGACCGGCTATTTGCCTCGCACTGTCTCACACCCCAAAGATGCGCAGCAGGCGCACCAAAACCGCAAACGTCCATGGTGCCACATAGCGAAGCTTGGGCTCCTTTGTTTCGGCCGCTGTGATGATCTTGCGCACGATTGTGTCGGTCGATCCAACCTCCAGTAGCCGCAACCTGGATTCGCTTTCCTTTTTGCGCGTCTCGATCTGCGCACGTGAAAAAAGTGATCCTTCCTTCTCAATCGCTTCAAACTGGCTGCTCACCAGTTTCTGATTGAATCCCGTATTGTATGGGCCCGGTTCGATCACCGAGACATGAACGCCCTTCCCGAGCACTTTCATCTCTTCGCGCAGGCCAGCGGCTGCGGCAGAAATGGCGAATTTCGTCATCGAATAGGGCATCACGAATGGTTCGGGGATGCGACCTGTGATCGAGCTCATAAAGATCACTGTACCCCCACCGCGCGCAATCATGTTGGGGATAACAATCTGGGTCAGTTCTAATGACGAAAACAGATTGACCTCGAACAGCCGCCGCACCCGGTCGATACTGACTTCCGCTAATGAGCCGGAGAGGCTCTGCGCGGCATTATTGATTAGCACATCCAGATCCAACGCAGCGACTTTTTCTCGATCTTTGGCGTTTGTGATATCGAGCTTAAAGACGCGTGCGTGTGCGCCCATTTCCGTCTGAAGCTCTGCCACCTCTTCCTCTTTAAAGGTTGTGACATAGACCGTATGCCCCCGAGCAAGGAGCATTTTGGCGGTATCTTTGCCGATACCTGTGCCGGCACCAGTGATCAGAATAGACTTAGGCATTGCTTCTCCTTCAGGACGTCGACTTATACGGCCGGTGTCATGTCGATACTTGTCGCAACAGGCGCTGGATTAAGAAACGGCAAGCAGCCGGTCTCCTCAAGAAGTTCTTTAAGCACGGGCTCCTCCGCCACTTGCGCGAATTTGATGCGCAACATGTCCAACGTGCTAGCTTGGTATTTGAACGTCTTTTGTTGAAAGAGCTGGCCATTCATTTGAAGGCTCGTTTCTTTCTCTCCTGCGTGAAAGGCGCGGTGATTGGCTTCCATCCAAGGCAGAAAGCGGGTCGCCATTTCTTTTTGTAAAATTGGCGTAAGGGTAGGCTTTAATGCATCCAGCGTTTCAAACTCTCCTTCAACCGAAGGGTTTCGCATGCGCTTGATATAATCTACCAACTTTGGTGAATTGGCTTCTAGATAGGCGTTTGCAGTCGGGTCGGTCCAAGCTTGGTAGAGATTGCACCACAAGCCAAAGTCGCCAAAGCAGGGTCTTGCACCCATAAGATAAGAACGTGTTTGGAAATGAGCTTCAAGCATCTCGCAGAGCGCCTCAAACGATTGTTTTAATTGCGGGATATTTGTCTCATTGCCGCCCGAATAAACCAATCGTGGCACCATCCGACGCACCATCATATGTGCTATGAATGGCTTGGCGATGCCCGACCACCAGTTCCCGCCATATACCTCCGCGGCGAGACGCTTGCCGGTAGACTTGGCATCGGCTTCATAGAACCAACGCTGGAAGAACATCAACTTGTTGCACCACTCGTCGCCAAATTCCTCAAAAAGGCAGGATAGGAACCAGAGCGGCTTATTATCTGGGTGCATGGGCGGATTTGGATACTCTGCATCAAGACGTTCCAAGATCGGCGTCGAGTCTTGCATAGAATCGCCGTTTGAAAAGAACAGGAGTGGGATCAACTGAACCTTAGCGTGTGCCTGATACTCCTTTTCGGCCTTCAGATTACGGCTCACCCAGGTGTACGGGATCGACTTGAACCTCAAGAACGCGTCCACCTTCATCGTGTATGGTGACGGCTCAAGGCCAACAAGCCGAAACTCAGTTTGATCTTTGGACATCTCTGATCCTCTCTTAGGGGCGGCTCACCGCTGGACGATTTGGCCGGCTTTTTTGACAAAGTCCGCTGCAGCGTCCGTGTCATTAGTGCTAGGCGGGGGAGCAGGGACTTCAAGGCCTCGGCGACATGCTGGACGCGCTTCGAGTGCCTTGCGCCAGCGCGTAAGGTGATCAAGTCCATCAATATTGATACCTGACCATTTATAGGTCCGCACCCAGCACCAATTTGCTATGTCTGCAATGGAAAACTCATCAGCCAGCCACTCATTCCCGGCTAGATGCGCATCCAAGACTTCGAACAGACGCCGACACTCATTTTGGTAACGGTCAATTGCGGGCTGAATCTTTTCCGGAAAGTAGCGAAAGAAGACATTAGCTTGGCCCATCATCGGGCCAACACCACCCATTTGGAACATAAGCCATTGAATTACCCGAGAGCGCCCCTTTGCGTCTGTGGGCATCAGATGACCAGTCTTCTCTGCCAGGTAGATCATTATGGCGCCGGACTCAAACACAACGAAATTGTCCGCCGAGCGATCTACAATGGTCGGAATGCGGCCGTTCGGATTAAGCGTCAGATACTCTGGCGCTTTTTGCTCGCCCGCGCCGATGTTAACTGGCTTCACTTCGTATTGAAGGGCCAGTTCTTCAAGGGTGACAGAAGCCTTCCAGCCGTTCGGCGTGGGCGCGGTATAGAGGTCGATCATCCTGCTTTTTCCTTGATTAAGAAGCCCGACAATTTTCAGTTCACATTGCGATCTTTGCCGGCCCAGAAGGGATCTCTGAGCGCGCGCTTCAGCACTTTGCCGGAAGCATTGCGTGGCAAGGCCTCTACAAAATCCACCGATTTCGGAACTTTGAATGCCGCAATGCGCGACCGTGTGAAAGCGATCAGATCCGCCTCACTTGCCTCGGCGCCGGCCTTCAAGACGACCATGGCCTTCACCGCTTCGCCCCACTTGTCATCGGGCACGCCGATAATCGCGACGTCGGCGATAGCGGGGTGGCCGAACATCGCGCTCTCGACTTCGGCGGGATAGATATTCTCAGCACCGGAGATGATCATGTCTTTCACCCGGTCGTGGATGTAGAGATACCCGTCCGCGTCGAGATAGCCTGCATCGCCTGTGCGAAGCCATCCGTCTCGGTCGATGGTTTCCAATGTCGCCGCATCATTCTTCCAATAGCCCGCCATATTGGACGTCGAACGCGTGGCGACCTCGCCAACCGCTTCCAGTGGCAACGTGTTTCCTTCTCGGTCGATGATCTTGATCTCGATTCCCGGCATGGGCCGTCCCGCCGATTTCATGCGACGATTGCCCTCCGGGTCGTGATCATCCGGCGGTAAGTAGACGATGGTTCCGCAGGCTTCCGTCATGCCGTATTGCTGGCAAAAGCCACAGCCGAATACGTCCATGGATTGACGCAAGAGATCGAGTGGGATCGGCGAGGCACCATAGAAGATAAGCTTTAACCGACTGTAATCGATCTCGCGCGCGCCCGGCATCTGGATCATGAAATTCAAAGCAGCTGGCACCATAAAGAGTTTCGTGATGCGCTCCGGCTGGATCAAGCCAAGGACAGTGGGCGGATCGAACTCTCGCAGGATGATCAGGCTTGCGCCATTCAGCAGCCCGACAACACCCCAGCCTGTTCCGCCAATGTGGGCCAACGGCATGGCGACAAGGCAAACATCGTCTTCGTCCCAAAGATAGCAATCGATCCCCGCCTGCCCTGCGCGGATCCACATGTCGAGAAGGTTGCTGTTCGTAAGCATGACGCCCTTGGGCCGGCCCGTGGTACCCGAGGTGTAAAGCTGCAGTGCTGTATCGGAAGGGCTGATGGCGATCCCCGGGTCTACCGCGCTGTGGCCGTCGCGCCAGGCCGCATAACCTTCCGGGCCCTGGCTCTCTAGGTCGATCACGCGCACCTGACGGCCCGAAAGCTCGATCGCCTGACGTGCAAGATCGCCAAATTCTTTGCCGACGAACAGAAGCGACACGTCTCCATTGTCGAGTAAGTAGGCGATCTCGGCTGCTGCGAGCCTCCAACCAATAGGCAGGGTCACCACGCCCGTCTTCGCGCTACCAATGAGGATTTCAAAGAAATAATCCGTGTTCTTTGCAAGGTAGGCGACACGCCCAGTTTTGGAGACGCCGGCGGCCTGCAGCGCTTGCCCCACGCAGTTCGTGTGCAATTCCAGCATACGGTAAGTCGTCGTGCGCCCCTCAAACTTCATCGCAACAGCGTCGGGCCGAATACGCGCATGCATGCGCGCCACATCGCCGAGGGTCTTGATGGCGTCGAATTGGTCAGGGCTCAGTGTGCTCATCTGTGTCTTCTCCCGCTTTTTGATTTCTTTGTGACGGCGCGCTGCCGTGCAGGCGTCCTGCAGGCGTCAGGCCATGGTGATGGCCTTCTGGAAGGCAGGTCGCACAGCAATTCTGGCCACATACGCCTTTAGGTTCGGCATCTCATCGCTGACCGCTCCAATGCGGTTCGCCATGAAGCAAGCATGCCCGAGCATGATATCTGCACCTGAGAAATCGCCGATCAGATAGTCCTTCCCGGCCAAGGTCTCGTTGACTGGCTCCAGCGCCTTCGCCAGAAGGCGTTGCGCCTGGCCGAGCACGGTCGCGTCGCGGCGATCTTCCGGCAGCAGCAGCGTATGCACCACCACTGTATTTACCGGCGGCATTACCATGCCTTCGCAATAGTGAAACCATTGAAGATAAGCGGGAAAGTTCGGGTCATTCACGGCAGGCTTAAGCCCACCGTTCAAGTGGCGCTCAAGAATGTAATCAACGATAGCACCGGACTCAAAAATCGAAACGTCGCCATCTTCTAGCACCGGAACACGACCGAGTGGGTGGCGCGCGCGATGCTCTTCAGATTTCAAGTCCTTTGGATGGAAGGACATTTTATTGATGTCGTATGGTAACTGTAATTCTTCTAGCAGCCAGACGATCCGCCCTGCGCGAGAGTTAGGTGCAAAGTGAAGCTTAAGCATATTAGTCCTCCCAATGAAGGTCAGCGCGCTAAACTCTGCGGTTTAACCACGCCAATTCGTTGTGTTTAGCGTTTCGGCACGCCGAACTTTTCCAGACGCCAGCGAAGCGTGTCGATCCGGTCTTGGCCGAAGAAGGGCTCGCCGTTGAACACCAAGGTCGGCACGCCCCAGTGCCCAGAGGCGTCGAGTGCTGCATGATTGGCTTCGATATCTGGCATGGGATCGTTCGCGATGATCGCTGCGTCCATGTCAGCAAGGTCAAGCCCGGCTGCGGCCGCGGCGTTGGCGAGCTTGTCGCCCTCATTCCAGCCGGGTTCGCCGCCCCAGATCAGATGGGAGACGTGTAAGGCAAACTCTAGGCCCCTGCCGCGGCGTTCGGCTTCAATGCCGAGACCGGTGAGACGGTGGATGTAAGGCTGCTCCGCAGCGACCTCGAAGGTCGCCATGTCCTGAACAATTGGATCAGGCGAGGGACGGCCAAACTTCATCCCGAGATACTCAGCGCGCCGAACCATGTCCATCATCAGATACCGGACTGGTCTTTGATCGGCTTTGAAGAGAGATTCCTTTGTGCGAACTGCGATTGGCAAGACAGGGCGAAAACGCACCTCGACCAGAAAGTCCTCGCGCAGTTTCAACATGTCGGGCGTTGCGAGATAAGAATAGGGACTGCGGAAAGACCAGAAGACATCGACAACATAGGTCATGGGGTTAATCCTTGGCTGGTGTTTACTGTGGAAGGGTAATCGTCGTGTCCGGGTTCAGGTCTTCGCGCGGGTCAGTCAAATAACCAGCAGGGAAAAAGACCGATCTGACCTTGTTCGTCGTGTCCAGACAAAGCAGATGGTTGTTGTCGCCGTCATTCAGGTCCGCGAGCGCAAACGGCGTGATTCCTGCAGTGGTGCCGCCGGCGCCTTCAATCGTAATCTTGTAAAGCTCTCGCTCTTTATTGTCGGCAGGGTCAGGCCCGTCAGGTTTGGTGATGCCGCCGCCCCAGGTGACGCGGACAACTTGCACGGTCCCAACTGGGCAGCGTTCGCCGCCGCCCCACGGCAAGCGGGTTGCGGGGCGCCCTAATTCCCACTGCGCTTGCGGAACAATTTCCGCCCAGACCATAGTCGGGCCAGCCTCGAGCGGCGTCACAGCTACGCTTGCCCCCTTGAAGTTTACAACGCCATCAAGTGACAGCACATTGCCGACGACTTCCACCTTTACAGGCTGATCCATCGCACTTCCGTACTCACCGGCAAGCAAAGCGGTGCGCAATTCGCCTGGATCGTCCGCGGGTGCCAATGTTAGACAAGTGACGGTTTTGACCGCCCCGGACGTTGTGGTGATCTTGAAGTCGCCAGGCTCTAACGTCTTGATATCCACCTCATGGGAAAAGATCACGGGCATGCCATCGCCGCCGCCTCCGCCCTGGCACGCGACGCGGTCTGTCGCGCGTTTCGGCAAGGCGCTATCGAGGCCGTAAAAGGCTGAAATCAATGTCGCGTCGCGTCCATCCGCGTGAGTGCGACGCGTCACCGTCGTCACAGTTGTGTCGGATTGGGCGTAGGTGTCCAGAGTTCGTTGATATTGGGCCATGGCTGTTGCACGGCTCAGACTTTCGCAACCCGACAGAAGAACCACACTTGCACATGCGATTGTTAATACTCCTGGCCGCATCATGATTGCTTTCTCCTCGTACTCTGACCACGCTCAAGTTCAGCCGATTAAGTTCCTGACGACGCTGGTGAGGTTAGATTAGCTGACCATACTCGCGAGGCGTTGTTTGATGATCTGCTCGGCGTCGGCGACGATCCTCTGCACCAGCTCTGCACAAGTCGGCACGTCATCGACGAAGGCACCGGACATGCCCGCAGTCACCATGCCGGATTCGATGTCTCCCGTTGTCCACGCACGTTCCTGATTGGCACCGGAGACGTATTCGTGGACTTGATCAAAGCCGCCGCCTGCCGCTTCGATCTCGGCGACCTTCATGGCGACAGAATTTTTGTACACGCGTGCGGTGTTGCGATAGCTCCGGAAGATCAGCTGTGTCTGAGTCTCGTCCATCTCGACGATCTTGTCCTTTATGCCCTGATGGATTGGCGCTTCCGCTGTTGCCATAAACCGGGTGCCCATGTTCACGCCGTCGCAGCCAAGCGCCAATGCAGCCGCAAGGCCGCGACCATCGGCGATGCCGCCGGAGGCAACGACCGGAATTTTCAGTGCGCGCGCAGCGGCGGGGAACAATACGATCCCGCCTACATCCTGTTCGCCGGGGTGTCCGGCGCACTCGAAGCCGTCTATGCTGACGACATCAACGCCGAGCCGCTCTGCAGCCAAGGAATGGCGCACCGTTACGCACTTGTGGATTACTTTAATGCCGGCGGCCTTGAAGTACGGCATGAAAGGTTCAGGGCTGCGGCCAGCAGTTTCCACAATCTTGACGCCGCTGTTGACGATCACTTCAACGAGGGCGGCGTAATCAACTTGGGTGGTCACAACGCCCACCGTGATGTTCACGCCGAAGGGCTTGTCGGTCAGCGCTTGGCACTTTTCGATCTCCGCCTTCAGCCCTTCGGGCGTCTTTTGCGTCAGCGCCGTCATGATCCCGAGCCCACCGGCATTGGAAACCGCGGCGGCAAGGTCTGCGGTGCCTACCCGCATCATGCCGCCACAGATGATCGGCGCTTCGATGCCAAGTAGCTCTGTCAGTCTTGTTTTCATGGGTGTTCTCCAGATTGGCAGGTTTCAGGTCGCAGCCGGGTCACGGGCAAGATTTGGCGAAGTGCTGAACGGTCCGATGAGGAGGTCCGCCAACTTCTTACGGTGATGCACACCGTCGCCGAACAAGGCCTGATTGTGTAGATTACGCTTGAAGTAGATATGCAACCCATATTCCCAAGTGAACCCGATCCCGCCATGCAGCTGGATAGCCCGGTCTGAGATATAGGCTGCAGCGTCGGAAGCTGCGCTCTTGGCCATGCGCGCGGCAAGCTCCGCATTAGCGGACCCAGCGTCGATCTCCGCCGCGGCATTATAGAGCAGCGAGCGGGCGCAATCGATTTTGACCATCGCGTCAACCAGAGGGTGCTTCACCGCTTGAAAAAATCCGATGGGCCGGTCGAACTGAACGCGCTCATTGGCATATGCCACCGTTATTTGCAGCAGCTTTTCGCTGGCTCCGCAGAGGTCCGCCGAGACAAGCGTCAAAAGCGATGGCCAGACCGCCCCAAGCACTGCGGCACCATCCCGTGACACAATAGATCCGGCGGGGACGCGCACGCCGTTGAAATGCAAGCTGGCCTGATCGCGCGTCAAATCGTGAATATGATCGGCTTGCAACGACAGACCGTCTGCGCCTTTTTCCACTGCACACAAAACAAGCGCGTCGCCAAGCTGAGCGCTTGCGATGAAAATATCGGCTTTGAAAGCGTCTTGAACAAACCGCGCCGTGCCGTTCAAGACCAAAGCGCCGGACTCCTCGAGGGTGATCAGCGGCGCGTCCTCGGGCTCCCAACTGCCCCGGTCGTTTGTGATAGCGAGGCTCGCTGTTGTCCCGCCTGCAATGCGTTTGAGGATCTGGCTGGCGACGTCGCCACCCGCCGCACGCAATACGAGGCTCGCCATTAAAGTCGAAATCAATGGCGATGGCAGCGCATGTCGGCCGACTTCTTCGACGATCCCGGCAATCCCGGCGAGACAAATGTCGGACCCGCCATCGGCCTCACCGACGGCAAGGCCGGTCCAGCCAAGCTCGACAATCTCAGCCCAGAGCTGCTCGTCCCAAGGCGCGCGCTCACCCTTGTCATAGATCGGCTCAGGTGTCGCGGCGACGAGCATGCGCAACCGGTCCAGCGGCAAGCGCTCACCCAGCATCTTGCGCGCCATGTCACGCAGCATGGCCTCATCTTCGCCGAATCCGAAATCCCGTGGCGCGGATTTTGTCGTGGTCATGCCCACACTCCTATTTCGTTTTCGGCAGGCCGAGCACGCGCTCGCCCAAGATGTTGCGTTGGATTTCGTTGGTACCAGCGGCAATCGTATTGCCGTAGGAATTGAGATAGGCCAGCGGCCAATGGCCAGCCTGCGGCGCGCGCGGGTCGAGTTTGTAGAGCGTCGAATGCGCTCCAGACACTGCGACCCCGAGCCGAGCAATCGCCTGATCGGATTCGGTGATGGTCAGTTTCTGCTGCAATGGCAGTCGCATTGGATGATCGCAGAGTGCGGCGACTCGCGCGCGCCGCGCGTTTTGGCGAACGCCTTCCGCAACGATCAGGCGCTCTATGATAGCGTCGCGTGTCACGGGATCGTCCGCGGCCAAAACTCCGTTTCGCCAGCTATTGCGTGCAAGCTCAATCAGGTCTTTGATCGAATCCTCCCGATCACCGCCGCCGCTGCCTGCGCTTTCAGACGCACCCCGTTCAGCCAGCAGCGTCGTCATCGCAACAGCCCAACCTTTGCCAACCCCATCGAGACGATACGCGTCTGGAATCCGAACATTTTCAAAGAACACTTCGTTGAAGCCGGTCTCGCCGGTGATCTTTAAAAGCGGACGAACCGTTACGCCGGGATAGCCCTTGATCGGGCACAGAAAATACGTGAGCCCATTATACTTATCGTCTTTGCTGGTGCGCGTGATCAGGATCATCCAATGCGCAAAATGACCAAGGCTCGTCCACACCTTGTGTCCATTGACGATCCAGTCTTCGCCGTCTTGGACGGCCGAAGTACGCTGGTTTGCGAGGTCCGATCCTGCGCCGGGTTCGGAAAAGCCCTGGCACCAAATCTCATCACCTGAAAGACACCCCGGAATGAACTCGCGCTTCTGCTCCTCAGTGCCATGTTGAAGGATGGTCGGCGCAGCCATGCTCAGCCCGACGATATTGATGAGGAACGGCACCCCGGCGCGGTTCATCTCTTGGTTAGCGATCCGCTGAAAGCCGCTATTGCCGTGCCCGCCATATTCCTTGGGGTAGTCGGCACCGACCAGGCCTGCGTCATAGCATTTGCGCTGCCAGGCCTGCAGGTAGTCCCGCTGGCCGACCGTCATGACCTCGATCGGTGTGATCGGCAGGCGCTCGGGCGGTGGTGGCGGTGCATTTTCTTGCAGCCAACGGCGGACATACTCAGCGAACTCATGATGCTCTGGACCGAGCCCTGTTGAACTCACGGCGTGCTCCTCTTAGCGGGTCAACTTTCTTTAAAAAGCTGGGTTACATTTTTGACTAACGTCAAGATGGCACGCATCTGTAATGACGAATACAAACAAGTTTACTTTTGTTAAAATTTATTTGCTCAGGGCTCGTTCGCACTTTTTGTCACGCTGTGGCCGCGCTTTTCAAGCGGCCCCCGATCCACGAAGCCACGCCTTAAGCTTAGACTTGTCGGGGACAATAATTTGGCGATAGCCACACTGAACAAGCCCAGACTGCTCCAACTCACGCATTGCCTTGCCAATTGCAACCTTTGAAACTCCAAGCAACTCAGCAAGATCGCTTTGAAGACAAACCAAGCCGTTCACCAAGCCGCCACGCCCGAGATGCACATAAATCACCTTCGCCAGTCGTGCTGTCACGTTGAGCGTTCGCGCATCATCGTAGAGCTCCAATACTGCATTCAATCGTGCTGTGTTGCACCTCAATAGCGCGAGCGCCAGGTCAGGATGTTTACGGAGCAATGCTTCAAGCGAGGCTGCGTCAATTACTTCAATTTCCGTCGGTCCAGAGGCATAGACATTTTGCGTGAAAGACCTGCGCTGTAGAGCCACATCGCCGTAGTGAGCACCTGGTCCGAGCATCGCGAGCAGCTTAAACGAGCCATCATGTTGAAACCGCCCGAACCGCACTTTGCCTTCTACAATCATACAAAGACGCGCAGGACCATCGCCACGCATATGCAGAGCGTCTTTGTCTCCGTAGCTTCTCCGCTGGGACCACCGACGCAACTCACTTCTGACTTCACCAGAAAGGTAATCGCTCAAGGGCTTCAAGCCAAAATCAAGCAGGTCCATGTCGGCCTCCGAAGTTGAACATTTAGCTGGCGGAGGCCTTTATGCTCAGTGGGGCGGAAAAAAGCTTTGAGCGAGGTCGTGGGGCAAGATGAGTCTACGATCCGATCAGGCACGAACAACAACCATAACGGATCAGGTTAAACAAGACCCAGTCTTTGCGTCAGTACCTTCGCCCGAACCACCGTCGCGATCCTAGGGAGTCAATGTCGCTGACTTATCCCAAAAGCGCCTCCAGCTCTACTTGGCACTCGCTGAGCTCGTCCTCAAACTTGTGCAACTTTGCGATGATGGCGGCGGGGGCTTTAATGTTGGCTTCCACATGCTCCACCGATATGTTTCGTTTTGTAGCGATCTGTTTCCAAGTAGGGTCATAAGGGGAACAGAGGAGACAAGAGAAAGGGAGAGGCAAGATAGATGAGGATTAGCGTCGCTTTACTCTATGGATAGTATTCGTAAAATAGGTGACTCTGATTGCCCTTCATGAATCGCCATGAATTACTGCACCTATGGCTGGTTTCTAGGTCGTCGTGAGCCGCCATCTGGGAGTTCCGAGCATGGCACATGGCCCAAACTGCAATTTGTTAGAAACAAATAAGAGTGCCGGTGTGGGTAAGGAAGGGTTTGATTTTCAAGTATTTGAAGAATAGCAAAAAATCGTTCGAACTGGCGGACAGAGAGACCCGAAAAAGTGTCCGCCAAATCGTTTCAAAAGCGCTCGATTTTTCGCTAATTATCTGATATATTGAATTTTCTTGTCGGAGGAGTGTGGCGGACCGTTTCGAAGCGTTTCGTTCTATGGCCTCCAAAATGTGGGTATTTCGTGGGTACAGACATGCAGGTTTTCAATTGTCGCCCGGGTGATGTGTCATGCCGGGTTTAAGAAACAAGCTAAAGGCGGCATCGCTCAAGTCCATATCTGCGCCTGGTAAGCACGCAGATGGTGGTGGTCTTTATTTGCAAGTGACCAAGCATCCGGTTGCCGGCAATTTGCGGAAGTCATGGAACGTGCGGTATCGCGCTGCGACCGGAAAAGTGCGCGAGATGGGCATTGGCAGCTTTGAAGATGTGAGCCTTGCAACCGCACGAGAGAAGGCGGAGCGCATTCGCCATGAAGTCCGCGACGGGAACGATGCAGTCGAGGTCCGCGCTGAAGCGAAGAAGGAAGTCATTCGAGCTCGCGCCGCCTCGATGACTTTCGCGCAATGTGCTGAGGCCTATTTGAACGCCCACCAAAGCAGCTGGAAGAATGGGAAGCATCGCGCGCAATGGAGCTCGTCTTTGCAAACCTATGCCTATTCAGTCTTTGGCGAAGTGGCCATTCAATACATCAATATAGGCATGGTCATGAAGGTCCTTGATCCGATCTGGGAGACAAAGACCGAAACGGCCAGCCGCGTTAGGGGGCGGATCGAGAATATCATCGACTGGGCAACGGTCCGCGAATATCGCACAGGCGAAAACCCTGCCCGCTGGCGTGGCTATTTGGAAAAGGCCCTGCCGGCTCGCAACAGGACCAAGAAGGTGAAGCACTTTGCTGCCTTGCCGATAGATGAGTTCCCAAAATTCATGAAGCACTTGCGTGCTCAAATCGGGGTCGGTCCCCTCGCCTTCCAATTTGCCATTTTGCCGACACAGTTTACGTTTATTTCGTTTATTGCGTTTATTTCGAATAGGCTATACGTAGGTCTTCAGGAGAGAGAAATGACAATGCCAGCCTACGCCCAGGAGTTGGGCAGCCGATTGCCCTCAGCAAATGAGCGCGCGGTAGCAAATAACCTACGCCAAATCCTAGCAGCTCATGCCCAAGGCGGCACAACTTTGCGGCTTGTACAAAATGTGGATCAACCCCCAACTGAAGTGACGCTTACGCCTGGATTGTCAGCTCTTCTCATCGAGCTCCTGCGCCATCTGGGCCAAGGCGACGCCGTAACCTTAGTTCCAATTAGCCAACAACTGACAACTCAACAGGCCGCCGACATTCTCAATGTCTCACGACCCTTCCTAATCACTGTCTTGGAGCGTGGTGATCTGCCCTTCGAACGCGTTGGTCGTCATAGGCGCATTAAGGCTGAGGATCTCTTTGAGTACAAACGATCGCGCGATGGCCGCCGCAACCAAGCACTCGATGCGCTTGCGACCATAGACGCGGAACTCCTCTAGCACCGTGTTTGCCAATCGCTACACAGCCTTTATCGACGCCTGCACGTTAGCGCGTGTGCTGCCGAGGAATCTGCTTCTGTCACTTGCTGAAGCAGATTTCTTTCGGGTCCGCTGGTCTGGTCAGGTTCTGGACGAGACAGAACGAGCCATTTCAGAGATGTTGCACAAGCGCGGCAACACAATTGAAGAGGCCCAAGAAAAGGCCGCGCGTCAAATCCAGCAAATGCGCGCAGCATTCGAGGATGCTGAAGTCATCGATTCTGAGCATCTCCTGCCGGTTGCGAGCGACTTACCTGATGCCGACGATGCGCACGTTTTAGCCGCCGCGCTTAAAACTCAAGCCGCGGCAATCGTCACCGATAATCTCAAGGATTTTCCGGCCCACATCCTCGATAGCCTCAATATCGAAGCACGATCCTCTGACGACTTCATTGCAGACACAATTGCGCTCGATACAGGTCGCGCTGTCTCAACCATAAGACGCATGCGAGAGCGGTTCAAAAGGCCTGAACTCACCCCAGAGGAATTTCTCCTATCTTTGGAGGCTGCAAGCTTACTAGCAACGGCTGATAGCTTGCGGCCTCATTTGGATAGTTTGTGATCAGCGCGAGCGCGGTAGGCACTGGGGCCTGACGGTAGTCAACCGAGACGCAATGCGAAGTGCGCGCCGCCAGCCGCCAAGCTCCGCTAGGCTTATTGGAAAAACTGGCAACTCTGCGTACTTTGAGTCTGGGGTAATTACTTTCGGCGAAACATCTCTTTGGATTGTGGCCTGCATCTAGGCACGTTAAAGATAAAGTTTGAAACCTCGCATACCGCAGTTTTACTTTTGTGGTTAAACAACAACACTTGGTCATTCAATTGTCATGAAAACTCGCTTGGAAGCGGCATGAATAAATTCTTGCGCGCAATAGATCGCTGGCTAATTGAAGCTGTCATGCCCTATGCAAGCAGCTACCGTATTGTCGCGCAAAAATTTGTAGGGCCCGATGAGGCTGAAGATATAGTGCAGGAGGCCTATGTGCGCTTACTGCGAAGCCCGCAATGGCGCGAAATCCGTGATCCTAGAGCCTTTATGCTGACGATCATTCGAAATCTGGCGATTGAGCGTATCAAGCGTCGGTCAGTCATCAGGTTTGATCAGCTGGCAGATATAGATTACGAGAAGCTGTCGGACTCTTTACCTGATGCCTTTGACCAACTTGCAAGTCGGGCTGAACTGGCACAGCTTTTAGAACTGATACGTGATCTTCCACCACAATGCCAACGCGTTATCTGGATGCGAAAAATTGATGGTTTATCACCTCCTCAAATAGCGGAAACCTTGAACTTATCCGTCTCTACTGTTGAAAAGCACCTGGTTAAAGGCTTAGCGCGGATTACACTTGGTATGCGAAATCAGGTTTCTTCGCCCAGCCATCTTTTGAAGTCTAGGCAATCCCGCAAGTGACAACATCTAACGCTGCCTCCAAAATAGATGAAGCTTCCCATTGGCTAATCCAGCTCGAAAGCGGGACTGCGGACCTGCGCGCTTTTGAGGCTTGGCGCAATCAAGACTTAGGCAATGCTATTGCTTTTGCCGAAGTCTCACAAAGATGGCAACAACTTGATGCTTTGGCGCGAAGTGACAAGCCAATGGACGAGGAATCCGAAGAACGCGTGCGTGAGCCCTTAACGCGCCGCCTTGTCCTTCGCGCAGCCTTTGCGGTCTTAGGAGCTGGTATTGCAGGCACCTTTGCATCCAAATCTTTTGCACGCGTTTCAGTTGAAACAACGATTGGCGAACAGCGTGTGTTGCAGATTGGCGAAGGGGTTCGGTTAGAACTTAATACTCAGTCCCGCCTTAAATACCGTCTCAGTAGTGATGTCCTGAGACTTTGGCTGGAGCAAGGCGAGATCAGGATTGAGATTGGAAATAGCGCCCCATTGGTTCGTCTCATTAGCCATTCAGCGACCACTAGTTTGTCGAAGGGTCAATATAATGTTCGAGAACGCGGCACGGCGTTAGACCTTATGGTTTTAACTGGACAAGCCGACTCAGGCGAGGATGCAGCAAAAGGTCGTGTTTTAGCAGGCCAAACAGCCTTGGTAGGAAGTGCGGCTATTCAAGTACGTCAAAGCGAGCCCATAGCGTTGGAGCGTGCGCAGGCTTGGAGGCAAGGCGAACTCGTGTTTGCCGGTGAGAGTCTCGACTTTGTTCTGGGCGAGTATAACCGCTATTTAGCCAATAAGATCATTGTCAGTGACGCTAGCTTATCACGGCTACGTCTAGGTGGGCGCTTTACGTCTCAAGACCCTTCAGAGTTTCTATCGGCTCTAGATGCCTCATTTGGCGTAGTAGCATCAAAGCAAAGCAATGGATCAATCATTTTAGTTAAGCGACCATAGTCGGCACATCGGAATGTCACAAACTCTTCATGTAAAATGACTGGCGGAATGACTGGAGTAGTTCGTCCTCCCCTATAAGCCAAGTCGGCATGATGGGGAACAGATATGAGATATTCCAAACTTTTAGCCAGCGCACTATTGCCATTCGCTTTGGGGGTGCCAGCGAATGCTGCCTTTGCACAAACCCCGACCTCTATTGAGCAAAGTAAGCGCAATTTTGAAATCCCCGCTCAAGACTTGGCAAGCGCTCTTAATGCTTGGGGCAAGCAAGCGGATATCCAAGTCCTCTTCCCATATGACAGCGTAGTAGGTCGCCGCAGTGCACCTGTCTCTGGTAGAATGACCCCATCTCAAGCTCTTCAACAATTGATGGAAAATCAGCCACTAAGTGTTGCATCAACATCCGCAACGACAATTGCGCTGAAATCGAATTTGGCCAAATCGTCAGCATTGTCTGAAACCGAAGTTGCTGAAAGGGTCGTTGAAGAGATCATAGTAACCGCGCAGCGTCGACCTGAGGCCCAGCGCAAAGTGCCAATTGCTATGAGCGCTTTTGGCGAAGAAGAAATTGGGCGGCTGCGGATCCAAACACTTCAGGATCTATCGCGCTCCACGCCTGGTCTCTTGGTCTCATCATTTAGCCCAGGAAAACCTGTAATCGCGATCCGTGGTGCTACCAATACCTTTAGTCAGATCGGCGTGGACAAGCCTGTCGGCGTTTTTGTCGACGATGTCTATATACCGCGCAGTAGTGCTGCAACCATTGAGTTGTTTGGTATTAATTCGCTTCAAGTTCTAAAAGGGCCACAGGGCACTTTGTTTGGTCGCAATGTGACAGGTGGTGCGATCATCATCGATACTGGAAAGCCAAACTTTGAAGCTTCAAAAGGAAGCCTGCGCGCTACAGCAGCAGAGCGCCAAACACTCGAAGCTGATGCCCAGATTGATCTGCCAGTCGGAGAAAACATGGCGATCCGTGTTGCCGGTATGGTACGCCAAAATGATGGGTGGGGCTTTGATCGGCTAAGTGGTCAGCAACTGGATGACCAAGATAGCTCGGCCTTGCGCGCTCAGTTTCGCTGGGTGCCTAGCGACACTGTAGAATTACTTTTAGCCGCCGACACTGCAAAGGATGCGAGTGGTGGGCGTACCTTGTCTTCAATTGGGGTCGGTGATGATGGCAATCGTCGCACAGCTGAAACTGGACTGCCACAAGGCTTTGATCGCGAGTCGACCGGAGTTTCGGGACGCTTGTTCTGGCGTTCTAATTTAGGCGAAATGACTAGTATTACTGCCTATAGAGCGTCGAAGACGACCGATATCTTTTCAAATGTTGGCGCAAACTTCCGGTTTCTGTCCGGAACCCAAAGCCAAGCTCTCACAGACGATCGAGACGATGTCGCAACGGTGTCACAAGAGGTTCGATTCACATCAAAACTCTGGGATCGAGGCAGTTTCATTCTGGGAGCTTATTTTGCTCAGGAAGAAGCGGAGCGTGACCTCCTTAGTACCGCTCTGGCTGCGGGCACCGGTAATTTGGTGACCAACCAACGAGCGCTTCAAAACGTTGATTCGACGACCACAGCCTTATTCGCTGATGCAACGCTCAACCTTTCTGACATTTGGACTTTTACCTTGGGTGGCCGCTTTACCGCCGATGAAAAGACCGCGTCGCTTGTACGAACTAATGCGCTCCAGCCTGCCACTAACTTTACGGCCCGCGACCTTAAAGCCAAGTGGGAAGAATTCACTCCCCGTGTTGTTCTCAAGGCCCAACCGGTCAGCAATGCAATGTTGTATGCAAGCTATTCACGTGGCTACACCGCTGGCGGTTTTAATACTGAGGCGGCGACCGTTGCTGCACTTACCACTCCATTTTCGCCTGAGACAGTGGACAATTACGAATTTGGGATGAAGTCGAGTTGGCTACAGAACCGACTACGTTTCAATGTTTCGTTCTTTCAAGCTTCCTATGAAGATAAGCAGGAGTTGTTTTTCAACAATCTTACCCGTGTACTAAACATTACCAATGCTGCCAGCGCCTCCATGCGAGGGATAGAAATGGATGTAAAGTACAAGATGAATAGCTGGTTGAGCCTTTCAGCAAGCTATGGTTATCTTGATACGCGCTACGACGATTTCATCATACCAGGTGGAGCTAATAATACCGGTAACGATCTTGGGTCGTCCCCGCGCAATAAGGTTTCCTTGTCGCTGGATCTTGACCACACTATCAAAAATACACGCGTTTTTGGTAATCTGAGTGCATCAAGTACATCGGGCTATTACACAGGCGCGGCACGCGATCCTAACCTGTTTGTGCCGAGCTATCAGTTGATAAATGGCCAATTAGGTATCTCTATTCTGAACGGCAAACTTGATCTGGCAATCTATGGCCGCAATCTCTTGGACGAAGAGTATATTCTCATCCCTTCAGTTCAGGTTGTGCGTGCACAATACCTTGGACAACCGCGGAGCATTGGTTTGACTCTAACAACGAGATACTGAGGGTGATTACCAGACGTACTTCTCTGGCCGTGGTCCTTTCTGGACTGCTGACAAATCCAGCGCGCGCAAGCCTTGCTCAGCTTGCGCGCGATAAAGTCGGCTCAATTCCAGCAGTATGGCAAGCGGGATGTGTCGACATCCATCACATCTCGACAGGCCGTGGTGACGCAACGCTCATCATTGGACCAAATGGAGACGCAAGCCTCATAGATGTTGGTGCTGTTGAACGACCGGACCCTGCTAAAGTGGCGCCAATGCCAGATGGATCAAAGCGGGCTGGCGAATGGATCGCCGTTTACATTACAAACTGCCTTCGGGAGACAGGTCAAGATAGCTTGAGGTCAGTCTTACTCACCCACTTGCATCCAGATCATATTGGGGGCGTGAGTGATGAAACGCCTCTAGACCCAACAGGGCGCTATCGGCTGACCGGGGTTAGCGATCTTGCTGCCAAATTAACGATTGGCAAGATCATTGATCCTGATTATCCCAACTATGGCTTTCCACCATTCGAAGATCGCGTGTCGGCTGAAAACTACGTAAACTTCATTTCGGCGTATAAATCCGACGGCGGACAGATCGAAGCGCTTAAGGTAGGACGCACCGGCCAAATTTTACCAAATGCACTTTTCCAAAGCGCGCGGTTCTCGATTAGAGGCGTCGCTGCACGCGGCCGCATTTGGACTGGGACTGGCGACAATACTCGGATGGTTTTTCTCGACCGAAACTCGCTAGCGAGAGAAGATTATCCCGGCGAAAATGCCTCATCGTCGGCACTCCTCCTTCAATATGGCGCTTTCCGTTATTTTTTAGGTGGAGATATCACTGATTGGGCCGATGCAGGAGCAAGGCCGTGGCTCAATGCGCTTTCGCCTTTAGCGCGTGCGATCGGACGAGTTGATGTGGCTGTACTTCCACACCATGGTATGTTTGATTCCGCCTCATCATCGACAATAGCAGCTCTGCAAGCCCGCGCCTGGATCATTTCAGCTTGGCATGCAGCACATCCAAGCCCTGAAACGCTTGAGCGAGTGTTCAGTCAGCGTCTTTACGATGGTCCACGTGAAGTTTTTGCCACCGCCATTCATCCCGCCGTTGGTATTACGCAAGGCCGTATGCTTCAACGCCTTAGTGGGCGCGATGGCCATGTGATTGTTAGAATTGCCCCAGGTGGCGGAAACTACAATGTTGTCATAGTCAATCCAAAAGACGGCCTTGTGCAACACGTAAGCCCCAGTATTGCCTCTAATACCCAAACCTGATTGTTTGACAGTGGACTCGGAAACTTAACCCCTCGACCAACCGAACATGCCTCTTGTTCGCGCTTTCCAATTCCATTTCAAATAGCGTAATCTAGAAAATCCACTCCAAACCAGTCGCCATGCACTACTGCCTTGCGGCGCAATTCCTGGCCTATGCAATTTGAAAATGTGGTCAATCACCGGAGCGGCAAGCAAATGATTTCCTTGCTATATTAATCAGAACATCGACAAACGCTTATAGAGATATCTAATTATCAGATCTGTAGGTCGCACAGCACAGTAGCGCTTTCACCAACACCGCCTACGCGCCATTTGCAAATGCCCCCGTCCACTCCAGCCGCGCAAGGGATGGCTCACGCCTCTGCGCCCTTGCGCGTCTGGTCTGGCGTGGGCCGGTGAGACGATTGCCGCGCAGGCGGCCCTGGTGATTGATATCCAACACTAGGAACTCCCATAGGGAGATTAGTCTTATGTCTCACGTTCAAATGTTACCTTTGAAGGCTCTACAGCCCTCCTCTCTCAATGCTCGTCGCATTGATAAGAAAATCGCTATCGATGAGTTGGCAGCCTCCATTCAGGCCCATGGCCTGTTGCAAGGCCTAAGTGTCGTTGATGTCGGTTCTGGCAAATATCAAGTTTCCGCTGGTGGTCGCCGTTTGGCCGCTTTGAAGCTCTTGCTTAAGCGCAAGGCCATCACGACTGATTTTGAAGTGCCATGTCAGATCGTCCCTGCTGACCTAGCCGAAGAAGCGTCTTTGGCTGAAAACGTCCAGCGTGTTGCCATGCATCCCTTGGATGAATTTGAAGCCTTTGGTCGCTTGGCTGGCGAAGGCCAAACAGAAGACGCTATCGCTACCCGCTTTGGTGCGACGGTCCGCCATGTTCGACAAAGACTGGCCCTAGCATCTCTATCGCCGACTTTGAAGGAAGCATTGCGAAAAGGCGAACTTGGCCTTGATGCGGCACGTGCCTTTTGTCTGGTCGCTGACCACGAGCGCCAAGCCGCTGTCTTTGCCATCATGACCAAGCCCGTCAGCAATGCCTATGCGGTGCGGTCCTATCTCACGCAGGGAGCCGTTCGGATAACCGACCGGCTTGCCAAGTTTGTGGGTGTTGAAGCCTATGAAGAGGCTGGCGGCATTGTCCGTCGTGACTTGTTTGATGATAACCTTGTGTTCCTCGACAGCCCAGATCTCTTAAATGAACTGGCCACGGCTAAGCTTGAAGAATTACGTGCGCCACTCCTAGCTCAAGGATGGGGTTGGGTGAGCTTCAATCTCGGTAATGGCAGAGCCGATGGTGGCTCCATGTATCGCATTCGCCCCGAATGGCATCAGCCGATCGAAGAGCAAAAGGCTGCTGCCCAGGTGATACGGGACAGAGCGTCTGAGATTGAACAAGCGCTTGTGTCTGATCCAACAGACGAGGCGCTGATGGCAGAACTCGAAAGTCTCCGTATCAAAGCCCACGAGATGGCCGAGGCCTTGTCTTTCTTCGATCCAGAAAAGATGGCGATAGCTGGTTGCGTGATCTCTATCGATTTTGAAGGGCATCCAGATACGATCGTCGGCATTGTTGCCAAAGGTGATCAAAAGAAGATTGCCCGGATAGACGCACGACTCGAGGCCGAAAAGGCTAAAGCCGAAGCAGACCGACGCCGCGAAAAAGAGCGTCTTGAGGCTGAGGCGATACCTGAACCTGAGCCTTTGGCCTTTAAACCCTCCCCCGATGGTGTGACCGTCCTTGTGATCGATCCAGCTGCTGGCACGGCTCGCATTGCAGGTCAGAGTCCTGGCGAAACTAACCCTTCGGCTATTGTGGTTACCTCTGGTGCTGGAGGTTCTGAAGGCATCCGCTCAACCACCCTCGAAGAACGGCCACCATGGGAAGAAGATGAGCCTACGCCAATCAACACATCAGACTTCACGCAAAAGACTTTGAATGAGCTGACTAGCGCACGCACGCGCGCCATTCGGGCTCATCTTTGTGAGGCCCCTGATGTCGCCTTGGCCCTCTCGGTCTACACATTGGGATGTCACTTCATGGCGCTAACTGGCCCTGTCGGCATGAGCATCCATGCCTTTGTGTGTCACTCTTACTCAGATGCCGAACCTCTCGCTTCCAAACGTGAGGACTTGAAGGCATTGGACCTCTATGAGGAGAGTTGGTTTGACTGGTGCTTGGCCCAAGGACCAGAGGTTTTGCTTCTAACCCAAGCACTCCTAATCGCTTCCACCCTTGACCTCAGTCATAGCGGCAACACACCCATCTGTCGTCGCAAGCAAGAAGTTGCCGATACCCTTGCTACCCGTCTCCAAGTCGACATGACCAAATGGTGGGCACCCACTGCAGACTTCTTCATGGGGCTAAATAAGGCTCAGATCGCAGATGCAATCATGGAAAGTCCTGCTGTTTCAGAACTGCCAACGGCTAAGGATCGTGAGGCGTTTGCGGCAACGCTTGCCTCTAAGCGCAAAGATGAGTTGGCCCTTATTGCGGCGCAGACGCTCGATGGGAGTGGCTGGTTACCCAGCCTCATCCGAACGGATGGGTTGATCGATACCGCCAAACTTGATGATGCGTTCGCTGTCGAGATCACCGAGGAAGGCCTTGCTGCTTTGGCAGAAGCCGATGCAGTTGAGCCTGATCTTCAATCCGTGGGCATCGCGGCGGAGTAACCTGATAGCAAGGTCAGCGGCCGGAAACCTATCAAAGTAGAAGGTCGCTGATCCCAATTCGCCATTATCTTGCTTGATTGGGCACATCAGGATTGGATTATTTCTTGAAACGAGCTTGGAAATTGATAGTATATATGCTATCAGGCCTCATGATCAAAGTCGTGATTGATACTAATGTCTTTGTCTCAGCGGTGTTGAGCCCGGATGGCGGATCACGGGAAATACTTCGACAGGCATTTAAAGGTGACTTCAAGCCTATTTTCTCAAATGCCCTATTCGGGGAATATGAGGCCCTATTGGCGCGAGATGAGATTTGGGCAAATTGCTCGCTGTCAGCCAGTGAGCGTGATGCCTTGTTAGATGCGCTACTGAGCGTTGCTGATTGGGTTCGAATTCACTTCCTTTGGCGGCCAAATCTCACCGATGAAGGCGACAACCATGTTCTGGAATTGGCTGTTGCTGGAGGTGCACGCGCTATCATTACCTCAAACCTTCGCGATTTCCGTAACGCTGAACTTCTATTCCCGGATATAGAAATCTTTAAACCCGGCGACTTTTTAAACTGGAGAAGAAAGTCATGAGCGTCCTCACCATTCGTTTGCCCGATGACCAGCATGAGCGTTTGAAGGCACTCGCTGCGCACCGTAACATCAGCATGAACAAATTGGTCGAAGAGCTCGCCAACCGCGCGGTGACAGAATTCGACATTGAAGTTCGGTTCCGAGCTCGAGCCACACGAGGTAATCCAACAATTGGTCTGGCTTTGTTGGACAAATTGGATCGGGACTTCAAAAAGTCGGACTAACCCGCAGTCCCGATGCGTCGGTACAATTTCACGAGCACCTCCCCCATCGGTCCAAAATCCCTGCACCCCTGCCAGTCCGCCCGCAACCGTTCGGTTGTCCGCTTCGCTTCCGCCCCGGTCTGGACAAGGCGAAACTACCGGGGTGCGGGTGGGCTTTCAGGGGTGCGGTTTGTTGATCTCGGCCGATGGGGGCGGCGCGAGCTCATGGTGAGTATCACGTAACGCAAGATCCCATCGGCGGAGGTCTCCGCCATGTCACTTACAACCGCTGCATCTCGTCACTCCCGCTTTTCATCAGCGTCTGATGAAGTTCGTCTGACACCCCATGAGCGTGTCACAGCCCAGATTAGTTCTCTTTTGGAACGCGGTGTTCGCCCCTGGATCAAGCCATGGGATGATATTGCCCCACCTGATGCTTTGGTTTTGCCCTTGCGTTCCTGCGGAACGCCATATCGTGGCATGAATATCATTGCCCTTTGGGCCGCTTCTTTGGAGAGTGGTTTCAGGTCGCGCCATTGGTTCACTTTCAAGCAGGCCTTGGCCATGAAGGCTTGCGTCCGCAAAGGTGAGCGCGGGTCCTTTGTCGTCTATTATGCAGAAGTGGGCGATAAGTCAGAAGGTTCCGGTAAGCCGTCTTTTATCCCCAAAGCCGCAGGTACTAATCGCGAAGAAGCTCATGAAACCCGTCGCATCTTGCGCGGCTATACTGTCTTCAATGCCGAGCAAATCGAAGGCTTGCCTGAAGCCTTCTATGTGGCTCCCGAAGCGCCGCCGGTTCCAAACACGCCAAGCACCATCAGCGAAGATGAGAACCGTTGGGCCTCTCTCTTCGCGCGCATCCCCGTCACCCTTCGCCATGGTGGCAATCGGGCATTCTATTCCAAAAGCGCAGACTATATCCAAATGCCCCTTCGCGAGGCCTTTCGCGATGGCAGCCAATATTGGGCGACACTTGCCCACGAGAACGCTCACGCTTCGCGTCATGAGACGCGCCTCAACCGTGATTTCGGTCAGACCCGCTTTGGTGATGCAGGCTATGCTCTAGAAGAGCTTGTTGCAGAACTCGCTAGCGCGTTTATCGGAGCCCATATCGGCCTACCCGCTGATCACTTTGAAGATCATGCAGCCTATATCGATGGATGGCTCAAAGCCCTTGGCGATAATCCATCGTCATTTTTGACGGCTGCAAGCAAGGCACAAGCTGCAGCTGATTGGGTGTTGGGGGAGATGGGGACATCCATTCGGAATTATGATGCCTAACCTGAAACCATAGCCGACCATCCCAGAATGGAAGCCTAAATTTGAGATGTATTTGAAGCATAGAGAGAAGATCAAGCTGCCCCATGATCAGTTTTGGTACCTAATGGACTTGGGCGACCCTAACTCGATTGGTGAAAGCTGACGATTATTCCAAATCAGAAACGCGCTGATTACGTGAAGTACGATAAATGGCACACAAATAACATAGCCTATTTGATCGCTGACCATCTCAGGGCGAGCCGCTGAATAATCGATGACACTCAACCCGAGCCCTAGAAATGCTGCCGACAAGCCTACGCCAATCTGAATTGCCGAGATGATCAAGCCGATGATGCCAGTTTCAACCCGAACACCGTTGACGGTTGAAGCATGGTCAATGATATCAGGCACAATTGACCATCGCAGCATCGAGACGCCGCCAATAGATAGCCCAGTCAGAAACATCAATACCAAAGCTACTGATGTGTCATATGTCGCGCATAAGAGCAGCGCCAAACCACAAAGTGCCGTAAGTACATGACTAAGAAAAAATGCGTATCGCTTTCCAATTTTATTGGTGCAGAATAACCAAAATGGTTGCGCGACAATCTGAGAAAGAGTGAAGGCAATTATGGCTTGGCCTGCCCAGGTTGGATCGGCGAAAACTGATTTTGAAAAATATATGAGCCCACTTATCAATAAGGTTGTGCCACAAGCCTCACACATGGAAATCAAAGCTATGGACCATCCGGCTCTTGTTGACTTTAATGCAACGAGGCGTTGTCGGAGTGAGGTCTGAACAAATGGAGGACCCATTTGGTCACGCGTCCGCAAATGCTGATAGAGCAGGATAACAAGGATAAAAAGACAGGCCGCCAGAACCAAGCCACCAATTGCAATCCTCTGTGCTTGGTTCGCTTGGGCTTCAAATGCCCAACCAACACTTGCCCCTAATATTAAAGTGGCAAGACTTGCAGTTACCTTTCGAGTTGATGCAAACCAACTGCGATTGCGAGGCTCCGTCATAACACGCGCGGCAATACCATTTTCAGCCAAATCGAAAACAGTAAAGGCAAGGCGAAATACAATGATAACCACTACCAGAAGCCAAGTGATATCCGCCGCCTGAGCGAAGATGAACGCACTCGCAAAAAATGTTGCAAGGCAAATTGAACTCGCTCCACCCGAAATGATAAGAATGGCACCATAGTCTTTTAGTTTTGCTCTCAAACCGTCTAACACGGCTCCAAATGGCAAGTCAGCAAGCGCATCTAATAATAATGAGGTTAGAATTACTGCGCCTGCGACCTTCGGAGACAAGCCAATGACGTCAGTCAAATAGACCAAACCAAATATTGAGAACGTGCTTGCCAATAAGTGCTTGCAACCATTCAAGCCAGCACTTGCTACTGCAATTCCGAATAAAGGTGTCTGAAGGGGCAATTTCATTCAGGCCAGTTCCCACACCTTTATGACAATCGAGCAATCGCGGGAAGCTTAACTTTCCTAGATTGTACTGTACCGTTCTAAACTTTGTGACCTAGATGCTCGTAAAGCCCTACTCCGCGTGCATGTGTTTGATTTGCCTGCGACACCCTTATAGCCTTAATCAAGCTATAAAGGTCTGCTTCATTTTCTTGAACTTCTGCGTCTGAGCGCTTCCAAATAGGAGATTAACTGCTGGGGTTCATCGGTTTGAATCATATCGACCCCGTTCAAGATAAGGCGGCCCCAATTCGCATCTGGATCTAAAATTGCCTTTGCGTCAGTAATTCCGGCCGCATGAGAAGGCTGAAGGGAGTTCACCCAAATCCGTGAACCAAGACCCTCAATCTGGCTTCTAACTGACGTCAGATAGCCGAAGTCGGTGAAGATGAGCTCAAACGCAACATTGGGCCCATTTGAACTTTGTCGTGTCACCAGTACGGAAGGATCACCGATTTTCTGATCGAGTATTGGCATTGAGAAGACACGGTCAAATGGCTTTTCAGCTTTCAATACAGGGTCGCCGGTACCAACTCGGCGCTTCATGATAATTTGGTCGGTTGTGTCTGTTTTCTTTAAAACTTCGAATGCGGCTTGATACACATCAGCCTTTGCATCCAAATTCACCAGTATTTTTCCTTTCGCCAGCAACATGATTGCCTCAAAAGTCGGTATTCTTTCATCCGTAAGTGCTGCGCCGGCACCCCCAGCGCCGGCTCTCAATCTCAGCGCCTGAATTTGCGCGAATGTCATTTCTGACACCGCACCCGTACCATTAGTAGTCCGGTCCACGGTATCATCATGCATCAACACGAGATGTCCATCCTTAGTCGAGCGGACATCAATCTCAATCATATCAACGTCCATTGAGATGCAGGCCTTTACGGCATTTAGCCCATTTTCTGGGGCACCATCGCGCCAACAAGCTCTATGGGCGACAACCATAACATGGTTCGAATTTGGACTAAGCAGTTGCGCCTGCTTTCCAGCGAGGCTCGTAAATCCTGATTTTGTTGCTTGCTCGTTAGTATGTGCAGCAACCAAACCAGGGGCAAGCAGTACAAGATATAGGGTAACAAAGAAATTTCGGGTCATTGAGTAAGGTCCCAGTACGTCTAGACGGTGTTTACAAGCCAAATTGGCGCTTTTGGTTGGAGTTTTTGAAGTTGAGTAGTTTGGATCAAAAACTAAACTGCACGCCGGCAAACAAGAATCGTCCAGCCTCATAAGCACCAATTGGCCTATCTGGCGTCGCCCCATAACGGCTTACGACCTCATTGGTGAGATTAAGCGCGTCAAAGGTAAGTTCGATATGCTTGGTAACCTTATAAGATAAAGATAGGTCGAGCTGGCCATAGTCTTCAATGAAGAGCGATGATTGATTGTCACCTCTTCTGTTCTCGAGATAGGCTTGCCGCCAAGCATAAGCGAGCCGAGCCTGAAAGCGCTCATTCTCAAAATAGCCGACCAAATTGTACGAATGACGCGACGATCCTAAAAATGGCGAGTTAAATGCGACCCCGTTATAAGTGAAAGACACTTCGCTATCGGCGAATGTGTAGTTGGCAATCGCACCGAAGCCCTGAATCGGTAAGAAGCTAAATGGCTGCTGATAACTCAGCTCCACACCGGTGATCTTCGCACCCTTCCCATTGATCGGCAGGCTGACGGAAAACGGCCGTTGGGAGACATCGGTTCCATCATCACGGAATACAGGCCCACCAAAAGCAATCACGCGCTGTTCGCTTGTCGTTGTGATAAAGCTTTCAACATCCTTGTGAAAAGCAGTGATCCCAAGAATGGCATCCTTAGAGAAGTACCATTCTAGGCCCAGATCAGCTTGATTGACACGGAACGGATCAAGTTCTGGATTGCCTTGCGTTGCACGAAGTGAACCAATGTCAACGCTCGAAAGTCCAGGCGAAAGCTGCGAGATGGTTGGTCGGGTAATAGCACGCGAGGCTGCAGCGCGAACGAGAAGCTTGTCATTTAGCTCAAGGACAAGGTTCAGACTTGGCAAAACATCTGTATAGTCGCGTTCAGCTGTCAAGGCGCGTGGTTGTCCACCGATTAACGCAAAGCCATTGGTTTGCTGTTTGGTTTGAACAGCCCGGACGCCAACGTTGCCACGTAGTACTTTCCCGCCAACCATAGCATCCACATCTCCTTGCAAATAGGCAGCAAGGGTCTCTTCACCAACACCGAAAGACGTTGGAAAGCTGCGTGCAGGAACAAAATCAGACGGGACCAATTTCTGCGCTGCGTCCCAATTTGCACGCTCTATAACGAGCCATTGGCTAGGAACCCCCGCAGGGGCCTTCCCGCCAAACAGACCGAAGTTCGGGCTGCTAATTTGGGCCATCGTTGGTGCGGGATTGGTTACACTTGGATTGATACGTTGATCATAGGATATCCGATCAAACTGGTGATCCGCAAAGCGGCCGCCAAGCCGGATGTGGCTAATTGGGCCAATTGTTTTGCGATAGACCAAGTCAATCTGCGCGCTCGCCTCTTCATCGCTAATTAGATCGCGTAAATATCGGAGCTGATTAAATCGATAATCATTTGGATTGGTGAAAGAAAAGCTGTCACTTTTAAGAGTTGGAACCGTGACACCACGGTACTGCGTGAAGCCGAATGAAGCATTCCCACGGAAATCATATAAGACCCGAAACAAGTCAGCAAATTGTTCGGCTTTTGAATATCCAACCCGTGACTTGATCGAGAGATCGTCCGTCACTTGCCAATCTGCATCAAGATTGATTGAAGTAAGCTCATCAGCCAAATCGTCAAAGACGTTCTCTGAGCGCGTTTGAACGCCGGAATAAGAGCCGCCCGTCACGCGCGGGACACCACCAATTCCGGGTACGCTTGTTGCAGAGATTGGGCTCGGTGTTTCGTCGAAGAAAAGAATATCGATCGTGTAACGACGACGGGACTCCTCAAACTTTGCATGCGCAATATCAAGGTTTACATCGATTTTGCTTGTCGGGCGCCATTGAAAAGCTGCTGTCAACCCTAGACGCTCACGATCTCGAAGCTCATTAATTGACCTCGGAAGAAAAGGGGCTTCCACCGCTGGCAAGGTCCCACGTCCAAATCTGCTCCGCTGCCAGAATATGATTTCTGCTGCATCTTGCCGAAGCGTGTAATCAGAATAGGCAAGAGAGAATAGTGCCCCAAACTTATCGCCCCAGGTATTTGAAACTAAGAACGATCCTCGCGGATCCCAATCTTTGACAAGCGAGTTTTGCTGAGCTTGCAAAGATCCGCCGATCACCAACCCGTTTCTGTCGAAAGGCCGGCGTGTCCGCAAATCGATGGTGGCAGCCAAGCCACCTTCAGTCAAAGCAGCATAGGGTGTCTTCGTTAGCGTCACATTCTGGATGACTTCTGAAGCAAAAATGTCCAACTCAACATCGCGACCCCCGGCCGCTGTAACAGTGTGTCCATTTAGCCGGACTTGCGTGAATTCAGGTGCCAGAGATCGAACCGTAACATTGCGCCCCTCCCCTTGCTGCCGCTCAATCGCAACCCCTGGCAGGCGCTGTAAGCCTTCGGTGATGTTAAGGTCGGGAAATTTCGCAATGTCTTCAGCAACAAGCGTATCGACGAACGAGTCGGACAGTCGCTTCTGGTTCAATGATGCGGCAAGACTGGCCCGAATTCCAGTAACAAAGATTGTATCTGCTTCAGGCGTTTCAGCTTGAACACCGTCTTGCGTCATAGGTGCGGGAGCTGATTGGCCGTAAGCGTTGCCGGAGGTAACTGCTCCGAGAAACATCGCCGTTGTCAAATAGAGGGAGAGCTTTGTCTGTCCTTTGCCTGGTTTGTTTGTCTCTTTGAATGAACTTGTCATGGCCTACTCCTGATCTCAATACGGGAAACGATCCCTTCAGGCAGAGCCGATAGCCAAGCAAAATGACATATTTATTTATTTTAATAAAAATAAATAAATATGATGTGCAGGAGATTAGAACTGCCCGGTCAGAACGGTACAAGCATGTATGGGCAACAACGCAGCCCCGAGCGCAACCGACTGGCTGCCTAGTGATGAGGCTAAAATTTTTGGCTGCGGCAAGTGGAAGTTATCATCAATCCAGCCACCATTTTCCAAAAGGTCTCGAACGCGTTGGATGATTACACTAGGGAGCGCCCCTGAAATGACCACTGCCCCCGGGTCGAGCCATGAGATGCCACTATGGACCGCCAACTGCAATTGGGACGCTGCATCGACGCACCACTGTTCCAAGACTGCAGCATGGCTTTGGAGAATTTGATTGAGGGTCATCAAATCTTCAATATCCGCTCCGGCACCTTTCAAGCGTTTCAAAAGATCTATGCCTGAAGGTCGGGGTAAGCGGCCCGGGTAAAGTCTACCAATTTCACCACTATTTCCAAATGCGCCGGTAAAAAGATCTCGATTGGCGATAACACCGCCACCCACGCCATGGCCTAGAAATAGGACGATGACACAATCGCCATACGAGTGAATTCCGCCACAATACAACTCCGCTAACGCAGCACAATTTGCGTCATTTTCTACCCAAACTGGGAGACCAAGATGATCGCTACAATAGTCAGCAATCTTTAGGCCCCGCCAACCATGCAACCAATCGACAACCACTCTTTGATCTGGTGCATTGGCTTCGTTTGGACCAGGAACACCAATCCCTAAACCCAGGAATCGTCCGCGAAATCCTGTTGCAAGGGCACTGTGGGAGCCAATCCATTGCGTTAGCACGCTTAGAAAATCATCGATTTGCGCGCTGTGAAAAGCCTTACGCTCCTCCCCGATGACTTTTCCACAAAAGTCTGTCGCAATTAAATCAATCCATCCCGGGTGAACAGTCGCGCCTATCGAATATCCGGCGTGACCCGATAGACCGACTGGCATTGTCGGACGTCCACGATCTCCGGTTTGATCTACTGAGAGGTCCGTAATGATTTGCAAGGCACTTAATTCTCGCGAAATCCGAGTGAGGGCCGCAGGGGCAAGTTGAAGATCGCGCGATAATTGGATGCGGCTAGTCGGACCTTGCTGGCGAATGCGCCAAACAATTCGCTTTTGAATGTCGGTAAGGTTCAGTTGTGGTCGACTAGGCATGCGGCAGAGCTCTAGCAGGGAGCAATGCCGAGAGCCAGCTTGAAACTATCTATCAGTTAGAAGGCTCCTGAAAACACCGCGTCTCCCTAATTTCCTCTAAAAGCGCTTGAACCTTCTGATCTGTTCTGGATCCACCCTCAATTTCGCTGATATTATGATAACTTCATCGAGGTGTTTATGCCTTAAAGGACAGGATGGGTGGAATTGGCTTCAGAGCAAAGTTCCTTCGATGCGCTGCATAGCCAAAAGAGGTACGACAATGCGCCGCGACCTTATCCTAACGTGCATTACCAAGGCTTGAGGTCTGGACACATACCGCGTACTCGGATTGGATTGCAATCAGCCATCCGCCGCCCTCCTAAATCCACGACGAAGCCCGTACTCAGTGGATCAGGTGCGCCGGGATAATAGTCAGTACTAATTGCATGGGCACCACTTGCTTGCGCAACAGCAAGTTTTGCAAAGCTTCGCGACCTTGCTTCCACCGTACCCGCGTCGCTTCGTGTGCGAACTAAAAATCCTTGCTTAACCCAAGCCGCGATGCGTGCTTCTTGACCTCTTGGGTCTTGAACGATGAAAACGGATGCTTCAGGCGCCATTTCAGGAAATTGTGCAAACATGGCACGTCCCTTGAGTGATTGGTGACCTACCTTATAAAGCTCAGCGATTTCAGGTCGCACGTCAAAAATTACGATAAAACGCCCACGTGCTTGGCGAAGTTTTGGCCATTGATTGGCCAAAACCGCCGTACGCAGTTCGGTCTCCTTGCCTCTAACTTGGTCCGGCGTAATCAACTTTTCGCCGAGTCCGCGCCGCAGCTCTTCGTCTAAAGCATCCAAAAGCGTCTTATCTAAAGCAATTGGATCGACCACATCTGCAAGTGCGTGCGGCCGGTCCTTTGCATCAATTGTAACCATAATTGGCAAGTGATTGGGATTTTGATCGGACCAATCGACGAGGTCCTTGAGGCAAGCCTGCAACGTCAAGCAGTGACTTAAGTAGTCCAAGTCAGCTACATGCAGAACTTTGTAACCCGGCTTTGCCAAGCTGTCTTTTTCAGTTTCAGTCCGCTCTATTTCTGGGCCTGCGAGGGATGCACCAAAAGGATTGGCATAACGACCACCGTCTGGATCGGCAACCACGTCTAATTCAATTTGTCGGACACCCAAATCGAGCTGCTTAGCGATGGGTGGTTGATCATAAGAGAAGGCATCTCGCAAGCCAGCACGCCGAACGTCAAGTGCATCTAGCAAGGCTAGAGGGGGCATTTTACGAAATGAATTATGTGAACCAATTACTTGGAGGTCGTTTAGGCGTAATTCCTGACCGGGCAGATTAGTTATCGACCCGTCTTGGGCTGGGTGGCTACAACCAGCCAGCGCAACGACAAATACAACGCCAAGATTTTTCAATAGTGTCATGTAAGCCAACCCCAATGGGCCAGTTTCAAGAAATAGAAACTGGCCAACACAACTGTCCGGACTTAGAACTTGGCGCGAACGCCAAAGGTAAAAGTACGTCCATTATCATTTATCTCTTGGCCACGAACGTATTCTTGACCGTAGATATACCGATAGGAATTGGTTAGATTTAGGCCTTCAATAAACACACCAAAACGGTCATTTATCTGATAGGCGATTTGCCCGTCTAAGGAGCCAAAGGCCGCTGCAACAGATGGTGAAACCGTTGTTGCACCAACATTGTCCAGGAACTCATCTCGCCAGAAATAGCCAAGCCTCGCTGAAATTGGTCCCGACTCATAGAAACCAACCAAATTATAGCTCAATTTTGACAAGCCGACGATTTGATCCTTCAAAACCCTTGATCCAGCGGTATAGTCCGCCTCAGTGTCGACCGAAGTCAGTGACGCTTGAATCCCAAGTCCATCAAACGGGCTCGGCAAGCTTTTGAAAACAGTTTGAAAGGCAATCTCAAAACCGTAAACCTTGGCTTCACCGCCGTTGATGTTGGATGAAAGGGTCACATCACCACGATCTGGGATTTGGATGATGGAATTGCTTTGCGTGATAAAGTCATCAAATGACTTGTGGAACACAGCTCCAGTTAGCGACCCAGAGGGGGCGAAATACCATTCCAGTGCTACGTCAAATTGGGTTGCGAGAAATGGATCAAGTGCTGGGTTGCCACCAGATGCAAATGGAGAATCGCGGGAGACCGAAAGCCTTGGTGCCAAATCGACAATGTTGGGTCGTGACACAACGCGAGAGGCAGCGAGTCTTGCTATCAATTGCTCGCCAACCTCGTAGCGAAGATTGATTGAGGGCAACCAATTCTCATAAGTCTTTTCGAAACTTACAGGTGAAGCAATTGTACCAGTGCTTTGATGGCCCGCCGATGTCTGTTTGGTTTGTGCATATCGAAGGCCAAAATTACCACTGAGATCACGGCCGCCGAGACTAAAATCAAAGTCTGTGCGCACATAAGCCGACCCGATCTCTTCAGTCACAACAAAAGCGTTGCGCAAGTCCGCAGCATTGAGCGGAGTGTTCCGAACAGCATCCGTTAACAGCAGATTGAAGAAAGCAGTGCGAGAAGGCGCGAGCCACGTCCGAGGCGAATTGCCTTCAAAATCGCTTAAAAAGCCAGTGATTGGGAAGGCGTCAACAAAACTTGAACCTAATGTCGACACTGGTATGTTTAATGCGCCGTTCAGCACATAGTCTCGCCGAAAATAATCACGCTCGCGCTTTTGAAGCTGCGCACCAAACAGAACCTTTGAGATGTACCCAGTCTGAAAATCGCGCGCACCGTCAAATTGAATGGACCAGTCCGTGTCCAAAGAATCTTTAGGAGCGACATCAAAAGCCTGGCCAACATAATTGGCAGGGTCAGTGAGGCTGCGGTCAGTCGTCAAAGTTGGTAGGCTCTCGAATCCCCGCGAGAAGTCGAAAGTAAGCGGCGCAAAGAATGCCAAGCGGCTGCGCAACGTGGCACCCGCAAGGTCTGGATGATAAGAATGTGCTTGCGACCATGCGCCATCAACCGCAAAGCTCCAATCGCCGGGCGTCCATTTCTGATTGATGCCTACTGCAGTCAACTCATGCCGATTGAGGCTAGTTTCTCGGGACGCCATCCACCGTACGTTATTAATGGTACCTGCTACGACTGTGTCGCCAACCAATGCTTGAGAGCCAGCCACGAATGCCGGTGGTCTGAATGTTCGGTCATCGGGGTAGATATCGATGCCAAATTCGTCAAAATCTACATCAAGCTTTGTGTAAAACACATCAAAACTGCCCGACCAGTCTTGGTTTGGCTTCCATTGGAAAGCCAAGGCACCAGATACGCGTGAGCGATCCTCAAGCTCAACCGTTGGCCGCGTACGCCGCGGGGTATAAAGGCCAACTGGTAAAGGCCCAAGCGAGCCTGAAAACTGGTTCAAACTCCACCCAAAGCCAAAAAACCGGTCGTTTCGAACTTTGCGCTCTGTACTCATAAGTGTAGCCAGCACGCCAAAGGTCTTGTCAGGGTTTACCCAGCTGGCCAACCCAGAAATCGTGGGAGTGGCCTCTTCTGTTAGGCTGTTATAATTGCCGCGCACCGAGGCGGTAACTTTTGTCCCGACATCCAAAGGCCTAAAAGTCTTCACATCAATATTGCCGCCAATGGCACCATCATCCATGTTCGCAGTAGGCGTTTTGATTACTTCAATCTGGGAAATGAACTCAGATGGGAGCACTTCAAATCGGAAGTTGCGACCTTGCGCGCCACCATTCTCAATGAGCTCATTGACCGCAATGGAACGACCATTCAGCGTAACGTTCTGAAAGCGCGGCCCGAGACCTCGGACACTCACGAAGAGCCCTTCTCCACGTTGCCGGGTGATCGTGACGCCAGTAACCAATTGAATGGCCTCAGCAGCATTTTGACTTGGGAATTTGCCGATATCTTCTGCATTCACAGCGTCAGTGCCATAAAGAGCAAGACGTTTGGTATCCTGCGCCGCGCGCAACGCTCGCGCATAGGGAGCTGTGACAACAATTGTTTCTGCTTCCGGTTCAGTTTCACGTGTGGGTTGCGAGACCGACTGCGCATTTGCTGCAAAAGGCAGGAATAATCCCATCCCTGTGAGCAATGCCAGCTTTGAGTAGACGGATTTATATATGCGCTTTGTCATGTCAGTCCCCAGAATGAGTGTCTGAGAGCACCCTTAATTAAACTGCACGACGCAGCCAAATGAAATATTTGCGACATGCAGTTTAATAATCATATTCTGATTGATTGATGGTTGAATTTATGCAATTATTTCATGGGCTAATAGAGTGATGGAACTATGGAATTATCTGCAACAGAAAAACGTGTTCTCGACCTTATCTGGCGCAAGGGCCCAATTGCGCGCGCAGAGTTGGCAGAGTTAACAGGCCTCAATACCGGGTCTTTGACACGGATTGCCCAATCCTTAGGTAAGCTTAACTTGCTCAATGAATCCAAGCTATTGATTGGTTCTCGCGGCAGCCCGCTGCGCCCCCTTGAAGTCGCGCCAGATGGCGCGTTTGCTTATGGCGTTAGTTTCTCCCATCGGCATATGGAAGTAGGACTTGTCAACCTAAAAGGGGAAATCGTGCATTCAGTGCGACGCAGTTATGATCAGCCTGACCCCCACATAATTTCGCAGGACGTCAGGGCGTCGATAAAACTGCTGGAGACAGAAAACAACATCCAAACAGATCGTGTCTTAGGGATTGGCTTTGCTGTCCCGGGAGAATTTGCCCCTCAAAGCCGACATTTAGTTGCTCATCCCTATTTTCCAAAACTAAAGGGGATAGATGTTATCAAGGCCTTTGAAACCGATATGCCTTATCGTGTCTTCATTGAAAATGATTGCAATAGTGCAGCCCTGGGCGAGCGACTGTTGGGTGTCGGCCAAGCTTATGAACACTTTGTTTCCGTGTTTGTTTGCCACGGCATCGGCAGCGGCGTTATCTTAAATGGCGCGCTACACCGCGGCACCAACGGCAATGCAGGTGGGATATTTGCATTCTTCCCTGCAGGCCAAGCCAGGCCCTCGGGTCATGACCTGTTCGATACGATGTCCCGTGAAGGTGTTGCGGTTCGAGATTTTGATGATTTTGAGAGGGAAGGAGCCATCGATTATGCAGGCGTCCGCCCCTGGCTGCAGCGAGCCGGCGACCAATTGCGTGACGCGCTTACAATTGTCTCGCGGTTATTTGACCCGCAAGCCATCATCATTGGAGGAAGATTACCTGCAAATTTCCTAGCTGAACTTGCCAAAATCATCGATACCAAACAATTCTGTTCAGCTTCAGAGACAGCCAAACCTGTCATTGTGCCCTCAAAACTGGGAGCCCGCGCTGGCATGGTTGGTGCCGCAGCCAATGTCATTCACGTTCGCTTCGGGCTGGGTGACAGTCGATTATAGACGATGCCTTGACATGAGAAGGCCTAAGTATGCCGGAGAATCATGGCTTTCATGCTATGTTAAAGAGAATTGCCTCTTGAATTCGAACATGTCTTTCAAAGTGCAATATCCTAGTGGTCCGACGATGATGATTGGATTTCCCTGCGCAATCGACGTGTGCCACTCGGGGCGAACAGATCTGCATAGGGGCTTAGGTCAAGCGACGCGACTGGTCTGGCTGACCGGATTTAAGAGTGCTGGCAAGTCGAAATTAAGGGCATTATTCAGATCCTTGGCTAAGTCACATTGGGCCGAGGTATCCAAAGACGATGGCGTCAGCTCATCGGTGCCTCGCCTCTTTCCACAAATGTTTCCCTCTTCCGAAGCAAGTGCCAACCAATCATTGAACATAGAGCAGCGGTCGCAATCGGTCCCGACGCCATAATCGATACAAGCGTTCCGCTATTAAGCGGATTTCTAAAATCAAACTGTTCAAGTAAATATCCTAATGCCAGTACTGACGAGGCTTGCGCCAGTTTGGATACAAAGATGAAAAGCCCAAACCGCTGTGAAGCAACGCCTTGAGCATATTTTGCAGCTGTGGCCTGCAAAGACCAAATGGTCATCAAAAGACCACTTGAAACCCCGCCATAGAGAAATGCGATAAAAAGAAGGAGCCAACCCCCAAATTGGGCCAAACCAAGAAATACGATGCTCACAAGTCCAAGACAGAATGCTGTCACCTGATAAAGCTGGTGCAGCGGCATGCTTCTCGCCATTCGAGCCCAAAGAAATTGTGAGCTGATCTGCCCTAGGGCGACAAAGATAACAAAGCTGACGCCCGAGGCCCCGCCTCCAAGCGCGAAGGCTGCCAAATAGGCCTGCAGTTTTGTGAAAGTGGCCATCAGGCTAGAAAAAATCGCAATCGAGCCAAGCACCAACGGGAAGATATCGGTGGCTGCCGCAGCGTCGGCATCAAGAGCGCCTAAGGATTGGTTTGAGATATGGTCTGTGGCGTGCGGCAAGCTCGCTAGATTGAGATTGATATCACGATACAGCATAGCAGGTCCTAGGACACCAAGTGCTGCAAAAAGACTACATCCGAAAAAAGCAATATGGGCCTGATCCAGTCCAAGGTTTTGTGAAAGCCAGCTGCCAAATAAAAGTGCGACAATGATTTTTGCGATTCCTGCCGTAACGTATCGTGCCGCGCTTAAGGATGCGCGTGAGGGATCATCGCGCGTCAAGAACGCCATCATGGCATTATGCGGTAAGTCAAATAGGGTATAGCTGAAGCGGTAGGCCAAAAGGGTTATAACAACATAAGCGAGCTGAAAGTCCTTTGGGACTAATCCGGCGGCTGAAAACGCCGAAAAACTCACCGCCGTCAGGATTGATCCAAGCAACATAATTGGGGCTGCTGAGGTGGCAGAGATGATTTTGGCTCGCAGCATCCAACCTAGGCCTGCGTCACACAGGGCGCTGAAGCAGAGGGATATCGCCAAAACGATACCCATGACATGAGGTGTTAGGCCGACGATTTCTGTTAGGAAAAAGGCAAAAATCAAAACGCTTGAAAGACCAATCAAGCTTTTAGAACCATGCGCGGCTCCATAAGAGAGGAATAATGACCGAAGCACGCTACCCCCTCCCCCAAGCAACCCAGACGTGATTATCTTCTCGGGCCTAGCTCGGCCCCTTTGCAGCCTTGAGGTAGCTTTTTACGACAACAGGTTTGTGACTGGACGAAAAATGCGCTTTGTTAGAGGAAGCGCTGCGCCACCCACTACAGCAGCCCGGTCCGATACTTGAGCTGGAACAATCTCGATGGACGGTCGGCTTCGCTCGCGCCTGACAGGTGGGTTAGACAATTCCTGCACTTCGCTGGCGCGCCGTGCGAGCCGCTCTCTCAGGATTGAAGGCAAACGGCCGCCAAGGGCTAGCGCCTCAACATCCACACAAGCGTTGATCAAATAAGCCAGCAACGCAATCGACGTGGCAGCCTTCTCGATCCAGACCTCCACTGCTTCTTCAAAGCGGTCACTGGGTCCTTCAAGTTCGATAAGGAGCTGGCGAATGCTATTAATGTCGCCACCATGGCGGTTTACCTCCAACCGAAGGCTTTCTAAGCTTGGGAAAAATGCGCCAATCGGATTCAGGATCGCTCCGATCTCGCCCGCATTTCCGCTTTTTCCGCGCCACAATTTGCCGTCTAGGATAATGCCGCCGCCAAATCCAAAAGCAAAATTGACATAGCCGAAACTTTTGAACTTGTGCCCGATACCAACAAGACTTTCGCCAACAGCGGCGGCACTTGCTATATTTTCGACATAGACAGGCACGTTGAAGCGGGCTTCGAATATGGGCCCAAGCTCAACCAGCGCCCAGTCATCCAAAGGCACGACGGGATTGAGCTTTTCACCTTCGCCAATAAAGAAACCTGCGACGGCAAGACCGATCCCCGCAAAAACAGAGTCCTTATACTCTATCCCGACATTGGCCTGTAGGAAGGCTTCAATGGCATCCAGCGTCAGTTCTAAAGACATGTTTGGCGTTGTGATGTCCTCAGTGGCAATTATACGCCCGGTCAGATCCATCATGGCCACTTCGGCAAAATCATTTGTTACAGAGACACCCAGCGAGAAAGCAGCAAAGGCATTCAAACGAACTTCATTGCTCGGCTGTCCTCTGCCTGCGGCAATGGCTGGACCAATATTAATAAAGCCCTTTGCTGCAAGATCTTCTGTGGTCCTAAAAACGGCGGGTCCCGAAAGCCCACTTAATTTGATCAAAGCAGCCCGAGATGACGGCCCTTCTTGCCGCAACAGCGCTAGGAAACCGCGCTCACGGTCAGTCAGGTCGAGCCCAATACCGCCCTGCGTTCGGCCAAGTTGAAGTGATTTTCCGACATTGCTTTGCTTTGACATCACTCACATTCCCACCGCGATTAAGCAGCTACGTCAATTGCCATCCGCAGCTTTAGCATGGTTCGTCATAAAAATATCATGCATAATGTTATATATTATTCTTCACGAGATTTTGGAGATTCCTATGGCAATGAAAATGACGAAAAGCGCGCTTATGGCGAGCGCAACCCTTCTGCTTTCTGGTGGTGGTGCTTTTGCGCAAGATGGGTCGGTAGCTACCCAACCAGCACAAACAAAAGAAACAGAGACCGTCGTTGTCACCGGTTATCGCGCTGCCAATCGCGCGGCTGTACGGGCCAAACTTAATGCCGATGTGGTGTTGGATGCGATCAGTCAGGACGATATTGGTCGATTGCCTGACCTAAACATCGTTGAATCTGCGCGCCGCATTGTCGGTCTTTCGACCGTTGGTGGTCTTGATCCAACGAAGAACCGCGACATTTATCAACGCGTCACCATTCGAGGTCTCGATCCTCGTTACAATCTCATCACTGTTGATGGCGCGCCCTTGGCCAGTGGCGAATGGACTGTACGGGGGGCCCGATTGGAGCAATTCCCAAACTCCTTGGTCTCGCGGATCGAAGCTATCAAAACCATAACAGCAGAATATGATCCCCATGGCCTAGGCGGCCAGCTCAATATCGTCTCGCGCAGTGCCTTCACCGCCGGCAAAGAGAAGTTCTTTGTTCTCAATGCCAGTGCCGGGCAAAACTCGACTTCGGGCTCATTTATTGAAGAGAAAAAGCCTAGCTTCCGCGCCGATGCCACGGGCTCAATGATCTTTGGCAAGAATGGGGATTGGGGCCTAACTGTCTCGGCCGAATATCAGAAGCTATTTTCTGCAGCATTTTCTGAGCTTCCAGGTGACACCAATGGCGACGGCTGGACCTATTTTACCGCAACCGGGGCGCGTACGCCTTTCGCCAATCTCTCAAGCAACGGGATTCTCGTTGCCGTACGTCCACAAGATTTTCGCTTTGACAATGAACGGACCCGGTCGAGCATCAATGCGAAACTGGAGCATCGCTTCAATGACACCGATTTTGTGTCCTTATTCGCAGGTTACTATAACGACAAAGACACCGAGCTTCGCGCTGAGGTCCTGACTTCGCCAGCGGGCACGCCGACTAATGTCACCGCAACCTCGGGGACATTGCCTTCAGGAAACTTGCAGCAGGGCATTGTCTTGCAACCCCAAGAACGTAATACGGCGCTTTTGACAGCCAAGGGTCATTTTGAGTTTAACAAAGACCTCAAGCTTGATTTGGTTGGGTCACTTTCCAATGCGACTTATGATGAACAGCGCATTTTCCAAAAGTGGGCAACAAGCGTTACCCCGGGCCGAGCCGCTACAACCAATCTGCCAAGTTTTGGCTATAATTATGTCATCCAAGATGGCTCACCCGTCGCGACACATTTGGTTCCTAATTTAGGAGCCGACCCCAATGCTTATGTAAACCTCTATGTTCGCGATGTCCGTCGCGATGCAGATAGCCATGTCGGCTTCCTTAGCGCCAAGCTCGCCTATAATGCAGATCAGGATGATCGCGGCTTAGGCCTCAGAGGGGGCATCAGCTGGACGCGTACCATTCAAAAATTTGGCGTTGAATATGAAGAGCTGACCCCGGCCAGCCTTGCCGCACAGACCCAAGTGGGAGGTCTCGCCAACTATATTTATGCCTCGCGCCGTCCGTCCAAGGATCACGCTTTGGTTCCCTATTTGGTCTTAGACCCACAAAAAGTGCTGAGCTATGTGGCAGCCAATCGCTCATTATTTGTGGCAACAGACCAGCGGGCCAATAACTTTGCTGATGATTTCCGCGATCAAGAAGATGTCGCAGCTGTGTTCGTGCAAGGCCTTTATCAAAGCGATAGGTGGGTCGTTCAGGCTGGTCTTCGCTATGATCAAACCGATGTTGAGGCATCGACCTTCCAAGTTCCAACGGTGGTTGGATCGACTGTTTACGAGAAGGTCAATCGATCATCCAATTATGACTTTGTGCTCCCCTCAGCGCTTGTCACCTATAAGATCAATGAAGACATGCGACTGGTTTCTGGTATCAGCAAAACCATTGGCCGCCCTGACTTCAGCCAATACGCCGCACGAACCACCTATTCAGTCGGCGCGATTCCAGGCTTCTTGACGATCAACACCGGCAATCCGGATCTGAAGCCGCGCGAAGCTACCAATTATGATCTCTCTTTTGAGTGGTATCGCCCACGTGGGGGCTTACTCTCCATCGCTTTGTTCAAAAAAGAGATTAGCAATGAGATCTTTACCGGCACCCAAGTCGGCCCCGTCACGTCCTATTTGGGTGTTTCCTATCCCAATGTGACCATCAATACACCGCTAAATGCCTCAACTGGCGAGGTTCAGGGTTTAGAGTTTAGCTTTACGCAAGATCGCTTCGACTTTTTACCGGACTGGCTCTCAGGGGTTGGGGCCAATGCCAATTTCACCATTTTGGATGGATCGTTTAAATTGCCTGTGAGTGCCGCCGCCATTGCTAATGGCCAATCGGCTACACGCGATACCAGTGGTCTGATCCAACAGCCTGATTATATTGCCAATGCAACCCTGTTTTACGCCAAAGGTCCATTTGAAGCGCGGGTATCGATCAATCAAGTCGGCCGTGCTCTTCAACAAGCCAATCAAGACACGCCGGAACGTGATCTCTACCAGGAGCCGCGCCACCAGATAGATGCACAAGTCCGGTATGAGCTGGGTCAATTTGACCTTATTCTTCAGGCCCAAAACCTGACCAAAGAGCCTTTCCAAGTGCGTCAAGGACCAGGGCGTGCCTATCTGAACAATAACTTCCCCGTTGGCTCCACCTTCTGGATTGGCTTTGCGTGGAGACCCTCACGATGAAGCTCACCAAGCAGTTAGCCGCTCGAATTAGCGCGTCGCTCTTTGTCTTTGCGATGCCATTTGGAGCCGGGGCCCAGGAGGCCCAACCAAACAGGGAATTGGTGTCGGTTCTGATCAAGTTTATGAAAGAGCCTGGCCAGCCCGCTGACGCGCGCGTTCAGTTTATGGAAACAAGCTGTAAGGCCTGTGTCCGCTCCTCCGACCCAGCCTACGAGCGCTTCAACGAACGGGAATCTGTGCTCTATGTGAAGGTCCCGCGTTCGCGCTATCTTGATCTTTCGTTCAATGCCCCGCCCGCCTTGAGCAGACGTATCATCATCAATGATACCGATATGGATGTCACGCGTAGAGGCAACGTCTTGACCCTTGCACTGCCTCCCTTCGAAGACGATGCCATTTGGGCTCCAGCCCTTGAGACCGACATTGAGGAACAAGGTTTGGTTCTGCGCATTGAACACGCCGATATCGCGCGTCGTGCTGGCGCTTATGCGACAGGGCTTTTTCCGACAGTACAGCGGCTAGCGGCAGACAATGTGACCTTTGCGATGCGCGAAGTAACCCGTCGACTGGGCCTCGGGCGTACCGTCGATGAGGCAAAAGTCGGGAAAATCATGATCATGGGATTTGATACAAACTTCCCTGCTGGCCATACCGACGCACCGCCCCATGTGCATATGCATCTGCGTTGGCCAAATAATATTGGCACGCAAATTGGCCATTATTATTTCGACCAGACAGGTTTGTTCACCGAAAACAAGGTTGGCGTGCGTGGATTGAACGCGCCACAACGTTCCTATGGCAAGAGTGAAACCTATAATACGATCGATAATCGCGGCATGATTATTTATAGTCATACAATCACGAAAGAAGGATGGCTTCGTATTGGTCGGCCTGATGGTGCTTCGTGTCTTCTCTCACCCTTGGCGGTTGGATTCCAATCCGGTGTTGTGATCGATTGCGGCTCACTCGGGCGGACCGAAGTTTCTGTTGAAAATGATCTCAGGCTCGGACAAATGACGGTCAAAACGGGCGACGTCGTCGAGATCCTGCGCTACGATGTAGACACTGGCAAACTCCTGTCGCAAGCGACTGCACCGATCGCGCCCCCTAACGCCCGTAACCCTGATTGGTAGGCGGCGGCTCCGCAATTTGAATTGGGCTATGTCAGAGAAAGGCCGTGCGTGATGAAACGATCCTTTCTCAGTGTTGCCGTTACCCTAATTGCTGGTTGTGCCGCACCTAACTTTGACCACCAAAGTGCAGATGTTGTCGCTGACATCTATGTCCTCGCAGGCCAATCCAACATGTCGGGCCGGGGCGAAGTTCCCCAAGTCGCCCCGCCAGAATTGGTGCCCGACCCTAAAATTATGCTCTATGGCAACGATGGTGTTTGGCGGGTCGCCAGTGAGCCGCTCGATACGGCCACCGGCCAAATTGATCCAGTCTCGGTCGATACAAATGCCGGGGTTGGCCCAGGCCTTGCCTTTGCCAAAATGGTGCAGGCGCGCGACCCGCGTCGGCCGATTATTCTCGTGCCTTGCGCCAAAGGGGGCACGTCATTGAAGCAATGGAGCCCGGATCCCTCTCGCACGACGCTTTATGGATCGTGTGTGGCAAGGGTGCGGGAGGTCATGCCACGCGGGCGTCTCGCTGGCCTTCTTTGGTATCAAGGCGAGTCCGATGCCCGCGATCAAGTCAGCGCGAGCCAATGGCGTGAGCGATTTGGCACACTTATGACTGCGCTTCGTACTGACTTAGCGGTACCAAAACTGCCAGTCCTCGTGGTTGGAATAGCGGACCCGCCAAGAGTCGGCCGCTTTGCTGATCAATTCCCTTTTTGGGCAATCGTACAACGAGAGCAGGCCAATTTGACTGACAAGAACATGTTCTACGTTTCTGCCGTCGGGCTGGAAAAGCTGGATGATGATTTGCACTTATCAACCAAGGGCCAAATAGAGCTGGCCAAACGGATGGCGCAGGTTTGGCCGAGGCAGCAATACGATTACTCTGACTAAGTCCCTCATAATCCTGCTATAGGTTTTTAGTGTATCGAATAATCTGAAGCGCACTAAATCGCCAAAATAATTAATGTCAGCTTGCGAGAAGCCGTCAACCAGCCTTAACTGGGGCCCTATGGCGCATTTGGCACTGGCAACAACTGGCCGATTGCGGATGGTCTGGTTTGGGGCACGGGGTAGGTAAGAGGCCGTTCATTTGCGAAGGGATTTGCCGAATAATGGGCGCAAAGTTTTAATTACAATCCGGGCCATGTGCACCCGGTCGAGCACGAACAAATGAACCATCCTCAAACGTAACTCTATAGGATGACCAACGAAAATCCGGCCAAGGATAATCAGTGCTGATGAGGTGCGCTCCGGAGGCAAAGGCGAGGTCCCGATCTCTTGGATTGTTTTGACGGGCAGCAATGCCATGCGCGTCGGCACGCGTGTAAACAATGAAGCCTTCCTCGACGCGTTGTTTGATTGTCCTATCATCAGGACTGTATAAATTTAGCCAAGCTGTGTCGGGGTCGTTGGCGGTCTTGCTTGGGAACAAAATGCCGCCGCGGACACCAGGATAGGCTTGTAAGTAGGCATTAGTAGCCGCAGTGTCACCGAGGGTGAACATTACGCGGCCTCTTACACTGGCCAATAAAGGCCACCCTCGCGTCCTAACGGCTATATTGAGATTTGCCGCTCCGTCGCGAACATCATCTGGAAGAATGAGCTTCTCGGTCGGAAAGACTTTTCCAATTTCATCGTTCAGGGCACGAAATGCCTCGGCATCAAACTTCAAAACGTCAGCGGGAACATAGTCGTTCCCAATGGGTGGCGAAACGCTTTCTTTGGCTTCTATCTGGATCACAATTGGCATGTGCCCCGGATTTTGGTCTGACCAAGCCCGGACCAACGTTAGACAATCTTTTAGGGTTGCGCATGTGCTACGCACGTCCAGATCGGCCGCGTGCATCACTTTGAAGCCGGGAGCGTCCATCTGCAGGCTTTGGCTAAACGTTGATTGAGAAGGAATGCGACGTTTTGCCAGCGAGACGTAGGCCCCGGGGTTGCTAAATCGCTTCCCGGTAGGGTCATGGAACACATCAATTTCAAAGTGTCGAATTCCATAGGCTAATTGAACGTCCAATGGCGGAAAAGTGTAGCTTATTGCGGGAGCAAGCCGGCTTGCTGGCCAAGCGGCACTTTGCTTATAGTTTGTTTGTGTCATCAGCTTTAAAATCGCTGGGTCAGGCTCAATGTGGTAGGAATTGTGTGTGCCAATCAATTGAATATCGTTCAACCGAAGGCCCGCTGCTGGGCACTGGAGATCACTTACTGCCTTTGGAATAGCTGGGCTGCTCGCCAACGAAAGCACCAAGCTCAGCGTCGCGCCGAAAAAACGGGCGCTAGTCATTACTTGGCTCCGTCTGTGCTGCCACAGTAACTTCATCCGAGAAGAAAGTAGCGTACATTGGTAGGGATGCAGCTCCCAAGACCCCTGCGCGAGAGCCTAAGCGACTCGAAAGGATCGGTGGCACCGGCAAGTGTCTGCTAAGCGCGAATGCGTTTACTGATATCCTTGCGTGGAGAGCGTCAATGATATGGGGAGGCATGCGTCCACCAAGCACGACTGCCTGAGGGTCCAGCACGCGGGCCACGACTTCTATACCTTTGGCCAGTTGATCACCTGCCCGCTCGATCCACGTCGCTAATGGCGCACATGTGTCAGGCCACAAAGTATCAAGATCGGAAAAATCGCTGACCAAGAGCCCTGCTTTCTGCAAGTGCTCAAATAAGTCCCGCCCGGACGGGCGCGGTTTATCGTTAGGATACGCCATGCCAATAATGCCTGCATTCCCATGTGCACCCCGATATAGCCGCCCGTCAATCGTTACCCCACCGCCCACGCCATGACCAAGGTGAACGAATAATACGGTTCCGAACTGATGCGCGGCACCATGGATGCGTTCCCCAATGGCAGCACTCGCGGCATCATTCTCTATGTAGACCGGCATTGAGAGCCCGTCAGACAGCTCACCACGAACATCTTGTCCATCAAGTTCGGGAAAGTAATTATGGGCGCTAAGCTGTCCCACATGGACAGAAAAGTCGCCAGGGACCGCAACTCCAGCGCCGACGAGGCGATTGGGATCTATGCCAGCATGTTTGATTTGTTTGGCGATGGCGTGCTGCGCAGCGTCTACGATCGCTGTTGTAGAGGCACGCGCCAGCGGCATACGCTCTACCGAAACCATTCGACCGACCAAGTCCACCAACCCGACTTCAATGAAGGTATGAGAGAAATAAATGCCTGCCGAATAAGCGGCTTCCGCATTTAGGCTGAGGGGTTTGGATGGTTGTCCACGTGCCCCAGTCCGAAGGACTTGTTCTACCAGCAAGCCTTTCTCTTCAAGGTCCTTAGTTAGTCGAGTAATCGAGGCACCCGTGAGACCAAGTGCAGCCGCGATATCGACGCGGGCAATAGGTGCCCGACGACAAACCAAGTCAAGGATATTTCTTTCATTGAGGCTTAACGGGCTGGATGAGTGGAGCGAGGGCAACGAAGTTTCCTAGATGCGACCATTTTGTGATTTACTGCCGATATGAAATTTAATAGGGCAAGATCGGAATAGCAACCCTCACCCGCAAGAAAAGTAGTATCACAAGCTCGAGTTTGTGCAGCCCTTCTGACTATTCCGGCACACGATCTATCGTAAAGCGGGGAAAAGTTGGGCTTTCTGGAGATTTTAGAACAATAATCTCACAGCCGACGCAGTCAAAAGAGTTCATTCGTAGTTGGCCCATGCATGGTCACAAAAACTTCACTTGAAACTTACTTTGTGTAATTTAATGGTCATTCCGCTTAGCTGTTGGAAATTTACCGCAGTGCACATCCAAACGGAGTCCTCATGACCAGGTCCAAGAAATCCAGAATCTGCCGCAATATTTTGTGGGCTTCTTCGATACTAGCAAGTTTGGCGGGAGGGCGTGCACTTGCACAGTCACCATCGACTTATGTAGCCGCCGCACCAATCGATCCTCAATCTGAGGAGAAAATCATTGTTACCGGTCGCCGCAGCATTGCGCCTGCGCTTGGCGAAATCAAACGATCGGATGCTGCTGTAGTGGACAGTTTGACAAGCGCGCAAATCGAACGCCTGCCGGACACAACGCTTGCTCAAACACTAGATCGCATAGTGGGGGTCAGCTCTGATCGCGGATTTAGCACGTCAGAAGGAAGGTCTGTTACCGTGCGCGGGCTTGATGCACGATACAACTCAATGACAGTTGATGGCGCACCCATTTGGAATTCCAGTCGGAATAATCGCGGCACGCAACTTGACGTATTCCCTGCCTCCGTCGTCGGACAGGTCGACGTGTATAAAACAGTCACACCGGCAATGGATGCAAATTCATTGGGTGGCCACATTGCTATGCGAACTCTACGTGCCTTCGATGGTGGAAAGCAGCCCTATTTTCGTGCCCGACTTGCGTATGGAAGTTATGAGCAAAGTGGCACACCCAATGAAAGTCGCCCCTCTTACAGAGCGGACGCGGGCGGCAAACTAACCTTTGGTCCCGGCAACAATTTTGGCCTTGTGCTGGGTCTCGATTATCAACAACATGAGTTTTATGACAATGTGAGCGAGGTCACATCTTATAGTCAGATCGGTGAACGAGACGTTCTCAACGGGAGTGGCTTTCGTGGCGTATTCCAGCGTGAAACCGAAACACTTTCCGCCTATGCAAAGTTTGAAGCTCGCGCGACCGACAAGCTCTATGGTTTTGCCTCCATCAGCTACTTTGACGACAATCGAAACGAAAATTGGAACCGTGCAGGCGTGTTCACAGCGGCCAACCGCGTAACAGGTGCCAGTCAAATTGGCGGCACCTTCACAGGCGCTACGTTAGAAAACTATCTCGAGACCTATTTGCTGGACCGCGAAACACTTCAATTGGTGGCTGGTATCGACTATCGACTTGGGGAAGCAAGTGCAGTCAGTGTGCGGGCCTCCAACTTATCCTATGATCACAACGAGAAATTGTTCCGGTCTGAGCGCTTCCAATTCGGAGGCGTCAGCGGGAGCTATGCAATTACCAACGAGACCCCACTTTTCGTCGTCACACCGATTGTGGGCCTTAACGATCCGACGCGATGGCTACACCGAACGGCGCGCAACGCCTTTGACCTGCTTATTCCCCACAACGACGAAGTAAGCCATATAAGTGCCGATTTCCGTCACAATAGTCACTCTGACTCCAAGGGCCTTGGCTTACAAGCAGGACTGGCTTGGCGTCGTCTTGATAGAACACATGACCGGACCACCAATAATTGGCAACTGCCGGGAGGGACCGTTTTTACGCTCGCAAATGTATCCAACCCAGCTGTAGGTACCCAAACGCCTGATGGTACGACACCATTTTTCATTGATGCAGCTGCCTATCGGACATTTTTAGAAGCACGCGGTGTGTTCTCACGGACAACTGACGACACTTCCGACTACACTTTGGTTGAAGATGTATTGGCTGGCTATGGTGCGATCACCTATGACTTTGGCGCGCTAAGGTTAGTCGGCGGTGTGCGTGCCGAGCAGACAAATTTTGACAACACCACTGCCAACATTCGCAGTGGTGCCGTAGTAAAAGACTTGCGGTCGCGCGACTACACCGACCTGCTACCAAATGCACAAGCTATCTATGAAGTAGGCCCTGATGTGCGTTTACGTGCGAGTTATACCAAAACAATTGCGCGACCCGACTTTTCCGACTTTGCATTTGGACAGACTATTACGTTTGACGGAAATGGCTTTCCAGTGATCGCGGGGGCTAACCCAAACTTGGACCCACGTGTCTCATCAAATTTTGATTTTAGTCTCGACAGATTTTCTGAAAACGGCTTTGTCTCTGTCGGAATATTTAGCAAAGACATTGAGAAGGAGACTTTCCGTCAGCTCACCCAAACCCGCAATGCGAGCGGCATTGTAATCCTGACCGAAACATTCCCACTGAATTCCGGATCAGCAAAGCTAACGGGATTTGAAGTCAGTGTTGTTCAGAGCCGCTTGCCATTCCTTCCAAGTATTTTTGACGGGCTTGGATTTTCAGCCAACTATACCCTTCTGGACGGGGACTGGAATGTGGTCTTTACCGATGGATCAAAGCGCTCAGTTGGTGGCCTGCGCAACCAACCTAAACATCTTGCGAACCTGAGTTTGAACTATGAGAACGGTCCTTTTGATGCAACTTTGGCTTACCGGGTGCGCGGACGGACATTTACTGGTACGTTTGGGACAACAAAAGCTGGCGACCTTTGGGTCGATGATTATAACCGTCTCGACCTTAGCGCCAATCTGAGCATTGGGCCTGGATTAAAGCTCAATTTGCAAATTCGAAATTTGAATGACGCAGTTTGGGTTGAACAAACCGGGCTCGACAATAATGCACTCTCAGCATCCTATGCGCCGGGTCGCAGCTTTTGGCTTGGCGTAACTTGGAAGCCAGTGTTACGATAGATGTTTGAAAAGATATCGGGCTCGAATTCAGTCAATTAAATGGATCCGCATTATTGCGTTCACCCAGAACCAATAAGCACTTGACTAGGTTCGAGCCCAGCGCCCACGTGCTGTTATATGCTGGAAGTTACCCCGCTCCTAAAAAACCGCCATATGTTTGTAGGATCATAGAATGAGAAGATTAGAACGTGGTTCCATCTCACCGGGCAAAGAAACTGGCCAGAAGGCAAGCGATAGCCATGAGGCCAAAGGCTCCGCCGATCAGCAGGGAAAGCCGGACGCTGCCCAGTAACAAGTACGGCATGGTACCCATTAATGCGGCGCCAGTAGACGCTTTCCCGAGCCCATATAGAATTGCCGCCAGTCCTGTGATGTCAACCGGACCGTTACGCGACTGGAGGGTGTAAAATCCCTCACGTACGATTTCGCTGAAAATGTAGATGCCCTGCCCAATGTGCATGCTCGCTAAGATGGCCATGATCACGACGAACGCCCGATTTCCGGCCTTAACATCTTGGTCCCGGCGTGCTTCGGAACTCTCGCCAGTTTGTTGCGCCATTCTTTTCGACCTCAGAGTCCTGATACGATCATCACTCCAAATCCAATGACGAACAGCGGGATGATACCTCCAAAGCATTTCCAGCAATGTTAAATGCACGGGCTCGTTCTACTTCGATTACTGGTATGACCCTTCCTTCTTGAGGATAATCTTGGTCTTCCAGATTGCGCGATGATGTAATGCGAGGGAAACTAAGTGAGCTCGGACATTGGTCTTATGGCCTTGATCTCAGTTTGCCTTCCTGGAGACGACGATAGCTGTCGCATTGGCCTAAACCAAGCTGTTCCTTGACCTCCTTTGAATGGTCTGAATTACCCGTCTTGACCCTGTTGCCCGTCTCGGGAGACGCGTTGACTTGGCTTGAAAACTGCCTCCGGCGGCGTGTCCCACCATTCTTCGAATTCAAGGGCCCGAGTTGTCGCTACGCTCCGGCCCGCGCCAAGCCCTTGTGTGCCACCAGGTCGGTTTCCGCCCCTCGCCTTGTTCCGGATGCTGTTACGCCCCGTCGCCACCGCGACCCCCGGACCGGGACACCAACGGACGGGACAGCTTCAGACCAAACGGAGAAACCACCATGGATAAGGCCAATTTCGAAATCGTCGGAAACGTCGGCAAGATTGAGATCAAGACCTTCGGCAAGACCGGCAAACTCGCGACCCTCAGCGTCGCCACCTCAGAGCGCTGGAAGACCGAAGACGGCACGCAAAAGGACCGCACTTACTGGCACCGCGTTACAGTCTTTGCCCCCGCCATCATCACCCGCATCGAGACGATGGTCCAAAAGGGCACCCGGGTTCGCCTCCTCGGTCGCATCCGCCCTAGCTCCTACGACGACGATCAAGGCCGTACCCGCTACGTCATCGAGTTTGTCCTAGGCCCCTTCAGCGAACTTGAAGTCCTCGCTCGCGGCAAAGCCAAAGCCGAAGGCTCTGGCACCGAAGCAGACCTGCCGATGGAGACCGCCGCCTAGTCACTTTACCCTACCATATCAGCCCAAGGGCGGAGCCTAACAGCTCCGCCCTTTTCGCGTACTTTTGCGTTGGCAGCCACCTTGTCAGCCTAGAAGGCAACGCGGCGTGATCAAATAAGAGCAAGGTAGCATTAGGCCAGCTACGCCCCTGCCGTGTTTGTTTGCCAGCTATTTTCAAGAGCTCATGACTTATGAAACGGACTGAAACAGGAACGGGGGCTAGATAAAAGAGAGTAAGTCACGATGGCTACATCTATATGATATTATTCGTGTTTTAGGTGTTTTCAGTTGCACTCGATAACTTGCCGTGACTTACTCCAAATCAGCCTTGGATGACTTAGATTTCGGGGTGATCTGGAGGATCTGGCAGTGCGTCAGGTGGCAGGACAGAGCGGTGCTGATCGACCAGCCAGACTGGACGCCCTGCCCTTGCGCCAAATGATTGCCGCCCGCTTACAAGAAGATCCAGAGGACCTTTCCCCAAAATTGCCCCACCGCTTAAAGTCTGCGTCGGGCACGGGCGTGAAAGCGTCCATTGCGCGCCGCTTGGCAACCGGAAAGATGTTTGGTGGCGGCGCCCGTGGTGGCTCTCTCGGTGCTTCAGATGGACGCTCTTTTGGCAGTCCAGCGATTTTTGTCGGCGCACGTCAACGGGTCATGGTGAAGGCCTTTGTTGGACGTCACGGCGGAGCTGGCGGTGCCAAGAATGCAGGCCAAGCAGTGTCGCGGCATTTGCGCTATCTGGCACGAGAAGGCATGGGAGTGGATGAAACCCCGACTGGATTCTATGGACCAGACGGCGGGCTAGAGCGCCATAATGCTCATGAGGCATGCTCATCTTGGGACAGCGACCGTCATCATTTCCGTTTGATCATAAGTCCTGAACATAGTGACAAAATTGACGATATGGATGCCTATATCCGCGATGTCTTGGAGCGTGTTGCCGGTGACCTGCGTGAGCCGAAGATGGCATGGGTAGCGATCAACCATCATGACACGGACCAACCGCACGCCCACATCCTAATCCGTCGCAAGCGCTCGAATGGGCGGGATTTAGTTATTCCGCGTAAAGTCATCAGTTTTGGCATTCGTGGTCACGCCGAAGATTGCGCTCAAGAATTATTGGGAGATCAATCGCGGTCCGAAGCCGAGCGCGGCCTTTTTACGCGCACTTCAGCCGACCGCTGGACTGATATTGATACGAAACTTGAGAAAGTCGCAAGCGCAAACAACGGTGTTATCCCGCGCCCCGAAATTGACCGACATGACACTTTCGGGGCGGTCACGCGTGCGCGCATTGCCCATCTCACGCGTCTGGACTTAGTAGCATCTGATTCGCGGGACGGGGTGACCTTTTCAGAGGACTTAAAGGCGCGCCTGGATCGATTACAGGCCGCTCAGGATCAAATCCGGTCACACTGGGCCGCTAAGCGACTTGGGGCGTTGGCGGCCTTATCTGCGGCCAGAGTGGAACAGTCCTTTAAGGTGGCAAAGCCGCCTGCCGAAAACATTGTCCAGACACCGACTCCCAACGAGACACCAATCCAAGGCAAGGCATTTGACCCAACCATAGAGCGACTGACACCGCTTGATGTTGAATTGATGCGGCGTGGCCAGTTAAGGGCAAACGCTGCCACCACAACGCACATGGGGGAGGAAGTCGAAGCTGCTCTGAAAGCCCGCGCCAGACACTTAGTGATGTCTGGCCAAGCCATGACCCAAGGCCAAGGCCTTACCTATCAGCCAAACGCATGGGCAAAATTGCGCGAGGCAGAATTGAAGCACGTAATGTCGCGCGATCTTGGGATAAAGACGTCCGGTCATTTAAGTTATGGCCAAGCGGAAGGCTTCGTCGAAGGTCACGTCAACACAAGCCTTGGCAAACACGCCATCATCAATCGCGGCACGGGCTACGCTGCCATGACAGTACAGGCGGGGCAGGAACTGGCTATCGGACAAGCGATTGGGCGTGCAATGGGCGTTGAGCGGTAAGAAAACAACCCAAAATTAGATCCGCAACACGACGGAGAAAGGGCTACTTTGGTTTGCCCTTCATGGTCGCTTTCTTCTGACTAAAAAGTTTGATCTACTCTAGTCGCTCAAAAACATCTAACCAGAAATTACGTATCGATGTTGCGTATGGAGCATAGCCATTTTGAAGCGAATTCGGATTAAGTGAAAGAAACTTCGCCGTTAGAGTGGCCAAGTCAGCCAACAAAATCTCTAATTCAACCTTAGTTCGATCTGCATGAAGGCCATTGTTTAAAAGGTCAGTCAAACGATCCACTTCCTTTCCGATAATTTGGAAAGTACCTTCGTTTGAGCCAGCATGTTCTTCCGCGTAAGCCCAAAGGCGATTTTTATAAGCGGCTTTGTTGAGGACCCGGCCATTTTTTGTCTTCTTTGAGGCGGGATACAATGTATCTGCTAGCTGTTCTAGATAACGACGCCCAGACAATGCAACTTGGGCAACATCTTCAGCTGTCTCCGCATCTGAAAGGCTTTTTGCAGCCGCCCCCAATGAGTCAAATAGCTTTGGACTTAGGTCTTCAAGCAACATTGTTAGCTCATATGCATCATCCGCACCGTTAGCGAGCCGCGGCGAAACGAGCTTTCGAAACGCTGCGACCCTCTTGAAATGCGTTAATGTGTCGTAATCATCTAATATGGTTCGTTTGGCCCCAGAGTCTTCAAAGCCAACGTCCTCGTAGCCAAGTTTTTGCATTGACTCAATTTCCCACTCATCTTTACCGTCTTCCTCCCCCATCGAATAAAAACTTCTCAGCATCTTACCACGCAGTCGGTAAGTTAGAGAAAGTTGTGATCGATAGCGAACAAGATGAGGACCAAATTCAAAATGAACCGATATGGCACCAATGTATCCAACTTCAGACTGAAGCTTTCCATGCAATTTTGTTGCAAGTCCTATTGGCATATTCTCAAAAACCATACCGAAGATGCAAGGAAAACCAAATTTTAGCCGCTGGTCATCTACTATCGACCATTCACTTTCAAGGAAAAGATTTTGAAAGACTAACTCAGCATTTTCTCGTGGATGCAATCCAGCCAACACATCTCCAATTGACAGCTTCATATGCCGTTCTGAATTTTGAATAAGGTCTGTTGCAAAAACCGCATCACGAATTCGGTACCAATAGTTTCCCGCATCTGCGTATGCATTCCAGTTGAATAGCAGCACGATGTTCATTACTGGATCTCCTCGCCTAACTCCGAAACAAAGCGAAACGGAACGATCAAACAGGGCCGCGGGTAGGCATCACTGTCATTTGTTCACAAAATAAATGTGGGTACCGGTGTGGGTACCGGGTGGTGTGATTTTTAAGTATTTGAAAAATAGTACAAAATCAGTCGAACTGGCGGACAGAGAGGGATTCGAACCCTCGATGGGCTTGCACCCATACACGCGTTCCAGGCGTGCGCCTTCAACCACTCGGCCACCTGCCCGTTCGAAGGCGCGGGTATAAACATCATAGCAGACTAAGCAAGCCATCAATACACACGCAAGTGTACTTGGCCGCCGTTTAAACCCTTTAGGCTAGGACTTGATCCGCCCAAGTATCAAAATGGGCCCAGAATGCCGCCCGAATGGCGTCTACTTCGTGCAAAAGCTCATGTTTGGACCCGGCTACCACGCGAAGCTGGCCATGAGGGACCTGCCCACAAATGCGGACATGGGTGGCATTATCCACAATTGTCTCGCCTTCGGCGCTGACAACCAAGATCGGGATCGAGATTTGGGCAAGGCGCGCTGGCGTAAAGGAAGCCATGGTCTTCATCGCTTCATCCAACCAGCCATTCGTGGGTCCTGCGATCTGCAAGGCAGGCTGTTCCAGCATCAAAGCATTGTTGCGGGCAAAACGCTTGGGATCATGGGTAACTTGATTAGCTTCAAATGCTTCTGGTTGCCAAGTCGTGGGCAGGGATGGCGCAACATCCTTGGCTTTGCCGGCCGTCGCCAAGGATTTGGCCAAAAGGCTCATCCCCGGGGGCGCTAAAATGCCCCACATGGGTGCGGAAAACGCCGCCCCAACCACATTGGGTATGGCATTGGTCAACAAAGCTTCCAAGCAAATCGTACCACCCATCGAGTGGCTCAATAAGATGCGTTTGCCGGTCAATTTATCGGAGACCGCTGCAACGGCCAGAGCCATATGCTCCGCTGCTTTGGAAAAACTATCGAGATGGCCTGCGTGCGCGGTCGCGCCCAACCGATCAGACCAGCCCTGACCGCGATGATCCACGGTCAGAACATTAAAGCCCCGGGCCACAAGATCAGAAATCGTCTCGGCATATTTTTCAATATACTCAGTCCGGCCGGGCGCTAAAATAACAGACCCGCGCGGCTGTTCTCCTTGATAAGGAACAAAAGCCGCGCGGATTGTCTTCTCGTCAGGCCCAAGGACGCGAAAGGTCTCAAGACCTTCTAACGCATCCATCAAAGGGTCCTGAACCACTTGCATCGGGCGCGCTCTGCGCTTAGCCGATGATCGACTGAAGTTTCATGGCGATCGACATGTCGCCATCCACTTTCAGCTTGCCGCCCATGAATGCGTTCATGCCGTTCAAACGGCCTTCAACCATGTCGACGAAGTCGCCAATGGCGATTTTCAAGGTGCAGTCTGCTGGGCCATCGTCGTTGGTGACGGCATTGCCGTTCTTGCCATCGATATGGATTTTGCCGGCATCGCCGAAATCAAACTTCACAGTGTTGCCGAAAGCTGGCTTGGCTTCGACACGTTCTTTCATACCAGCAGTAATTGTCGCGAGATCCATTTATTCCTCCCTGAGCGCATCCCGGAACAAGCTTGGGACAACGCGGTGACTCCTTATTAGACCGGGATGGGGCTGAGGGGAAGCGGTACGTAACGTCAATTCGTGCGGCTATTTCCTTGCAAATGCAGATAACGCATGGCAACTCACGGCAATGCTAAACGAAGTCAGCCCTTTCGGCACCTTTTCCCCGTCGGCGTTTCAGAGCCGCATCATCGCCTTAGCGCGAAGGTTTGATCCAGGTCCATTCAGCAAATTTGCCGCGTCGATTGGAAAAAGACTGATCTTTCCGGGGCTTGAGGGCCCGCTCGACCTCGTGACTTGGGGCATTAAGACCCGCATCGACCCCCGCCGCAATGTGACCGAAAAACGCCTCATGTTCTCCCCTTCCCGCTTTGAACTGGAAGAACGTGAACTGTTGCGACGCGAGCTGAAAGCCGGGGACGTCTTTGTCGATGTGGGGGCGAATGTGGGGGCCTATTCTTTGTGGGTCGGCCCGATTATTGGACCCAACGGAAAAATTGTTGCCATTGAGCCTCAGCCGAGCGTTTTGGCCCGTTTGCGTGCCAACTTTGCCCTAAACCCAGACTTTAAGGCGCAAGTCTTTGGGTGCGGGGCGGGCGATTCCAATGGCGTGATGACGCTATCTGTTGGTAGCGACAATGAAGGCGGCGCGTCCCTGGCCACAGTTGGCGGCGGGGCCGATCAAGTCGAAGTTGCCGTCCGCCCCCTGCTCAGCATGATTGAAGAAGCCGGCCTAACACGGATTGACGCGCTGAAGATCGATATTGAGGGCTATGAAGATCGCGCCCTCCTGCCCTTCTTTAAGGAAGCTTCGAAAAGCCTCTGGCCACGGCTGCTTATTCTAGAGCGCAGCGAAAAGGATTGGGCAAGCGACCTGATGGGCGCGCTCACGAAATCCGGCTATCGCCAGACCCTAGCAACCAAGCGCAATTATGTGATGCAGGTCAACTAGCCAGCAGCCCGCGCCATATGCTCTTCCAAGTCATATTCTTTGAGCTTGCGATAGAGCGTCGAACGGCCAATGCCCAAGCGGCGGGCAACTTCGGTCATATGCCCGGCATAGAGGTCGATGGCATATTCGATCAGATCGCGTTCAATTTGCTCTAAGGTGCGCAAGTGACCTGCAGGGTCGAAGATTGCAACGCCATTGCCCGCTTCAATCGCGGCTGCCAAAAGATCACTATTGGCTGGCAAGGTTGGCATATTGATCACAGGTGACACGCTTGCCGCCCCAGTCTCAGGCGGTGGTGCGGCTTCGGGAGCTGGCGTTTCTGAGACAAACTGCGGTAAAGCTGCTTGAACGTGGGGAAAGTCTTCTGGCTGCAAGAAGTCGCCATCGCACAAGACTACAGCCCGAAAAACGGTGTTTTCAAGCTGGCGCACATTGCCCGGCCAATCAAAGCTTTGCAGCATGGCCAAGGCCTGTGGCGTCGCACCCAAGACCCGTTTGCCCTCTTCGGCATTGATACGAGTGACGAAATGTTTGATCAGAGCTGGAATGTCTTCCATACGCTCACGCAATGGCGGCGCATCAATTGGGAAGACGTTCAAACGGTAGAACAAGTCTTCTCGGAAGCGACCTTCGCCAACCAGCTTGGCCAAGTCCTTGTTGGTGGCAGCTATGATGCGCACATCCACTTTGACAGGCCGCTTTGAGCCGACTGGATCGACTTCGCTTTCTTGCAGGGCGCGAAGCAGCTTTACCTGAATGTCGAGAGGCAGCTCGCCGACTTCATCCAAGAATAAAGTACCACCGTCAGCTTCTTGGAATTTACCCAAATGGCGATCATGGGCACCCGTAAAGGCACCCTTTTCGTGCCCGAACAGAATGCTTTCCACGAGATTTTCTGGGATCGCACCGCAGTTTACTGCGATGATCGGTCTGCCCGAACGCTCGCTCTCGCCATGAATAGCGCGCGCGATCACCTCTTTACCAACGCCGCTCTCGCCCAAGATTAGGACGGGGATGTTTGACGTGGCGGCGCGTTGACCCAGACGGATCACTTGGCGCATCGCCGAGGCCCCAGCAACCATATCGCCAAAGGTAAAGGTGCCGGCAGCCTTTTTCTTCAGGCGCTTTACTTCGCCCGACAATTCGCCAACTTTCAGCGCATTGCGAATAGAAACCATCACGCGCTCTGGGCTCGCTGGCTTAACGAAGAAATCCGTTGCACCGGCCTGCATGGCTTTCACCACCGTGTCGATGCCCCCAGATGCGGTCAGTACAACGACGGGCAAATCATCCCGTTTGGCGCGGATCGCAGCAAGTGCCTCCATGCCCGAGACACCGGGCATGATCAGGTCCAAAAGGACGACATCAATTGCTGGATCCATCGCTTGCGCAATGGCCTGCGCGCCATCTTCGGCGGTCCGCGTTGCAAAGCCCTGACGTTCAACGGCACCCTGTAACAGACGACGCTGCGACGGATCGTCATCAACGATTAGGACGGTCTTACTCATTACACCCACCAAATTCTTTGTTGCCGGTTTTCCCGGTCAAGATGCCTAAGACTCAAACCTTGATTTGATGCTTTTGCGTCTGTTCACCACTCCTTCTACACGCAGGATGTAAAGGGTGACTTAAAATGGGACACTCCACGAGAAGAAAACTGCACACACTGCCCCCTTGACCAAAACGGGTCAGAAGGTCATGCCCACGCAGCAAAAGATCACCTGATGAAGGCTATGAAAATGTCCCTCGCGCCCCTACCCGGAATTCTCGATATTGTCCCTTACAAAGGCGGCGAAGCGAAGATCCCGGGGATTGAGAATCCTTGGAAGCTGTCATCCAATGAGAACCCTCTAGGCTGCAGCCCAGCTGCCCGTCTCGCCTATCAAAAGGCTGCAGAAGATTTGGCAACTTATCCAGACGGCGACCATGCAGGCCTGCGCGCAGCGATTGCGAGCCGCTATGGTCTCGATGCGGGTCGTATCATGTGTGGCAATGGCTCTGACGAGATTTTCCAACTCTTGGGGCGTGCCTTCCTTGATCAAGGCGATGAGATTGTGCAATCGGCTCATGGCTTTTTGGTCTACCGACTGACGGCCCAACAAGCCGGCGCCACCTGTATTTCGGCCCCTGAAACCAATTTGACCGCCGACGTCGATGCGCTCTTGGCTTGTGTGACATCCAAGACCAAGATCGTCTTTCTAGCCAACCCCAATAATCCAACTGGCACCTATTTGCCCTACTCAGAAATCAAGCGGCTGCATGCCGGCTTGCCAGATCATGTACTCTTGGTGCTTGACGCCGCTTATAGCGAGTATGTGCAGACCAATGACTATTCCTCGGGCCTAGAACTTGCTGGAGAAGCCGGTAACGTGTTGATGACGCGTACCTTCTCCAAAATCCACGGGCTTGCTGCGGCCCGAGTGGGGTGGTGTTACGGCCCTCAAATCGTGATCGATGCGCTCAACCGCGTGCGGGGTCCCTTCAATATTAGCGCGCCGGGTTTAGCGGCTGCAGAAGCCGCCATACTCGACCAAGATTTTGCCAACCAAAGCATCACCTTTAATGCCCAATGGCTCGCCTTTTTAACGAACGAAATTCGCGCTTTAGGCCTTGAAGTGACCCCCAGTGTCGGTAACTTCATTTTGGTGAAATTCCCAAGCGAGCCTGGAAAGAACGCTGAGGCCGCTGACGCCTATCTGCGGTCGAGCGGAGTCATTGTGCGCGCCGTTCGTGCCTATGGTTTGGACGCCTATCTTCGGATTTCAATCGGCCTTGAAGAGCCAAACCGACTTACTGTCGCTGCCCTTAAAGATTTCATGGGGTCCTAATGTCGGAAACGGCCTGCCATTTCGACACCCTAGCGATTATTGGCGTCGGCCTAATTGGTTCGTCGCTGGCGGCCGCTGCTAAAGCCAACGCTTTGGCGACACGGATCGTGCTTTATGACTTAAACCCAAGCGTGCGGGATCGTGTCCAAGAATTGGGGCTTGGAGACGTGGCCGAGACGGCAGAAGCCGCTGCAGCCGGGGCGGACCTGATTTTCCTATGCACCCCGCCTGCGACGATGGGGGCCATCGGCACCCAAATTGCGGGCCATATCAAGACCGGTGCGATTGTGACAGATGTTGGCTCTGTCAAAGAAGCCATCGTGCAAGAGCTACAATTTGTTCTGCCTGAAGCCTGCTTCTTGATCCCGGGCCACCCGATTGCTGGGGGTGAAAAGTCTGGCCCAGATGCAGGCTTTGCAGCCTTGTTTAATGGCCGCTGGTCTATTCTTACACCACTTGCTGACCCTCGCCCCGCGTATCAAGACGCGGTTGTTCGGCTTACGAACTTCTGGGAAGCCGTGGGTGCTAAAGTTGATTTTATGGATCCCGTGCGCCACGACCAAGTCCTCGCCATGACCAGCCATTTGCCACATTTGATCGCTTTTTGCATTGTGGCAACCGCTCAAGACGTGGAAGCAGTGACCGATAGTGAAGTTGTCAAATACTCTGCAGGTGGTTTTCGGGACTTTACCCGCATAGCGGCCTCAGACCCGACCATGTGGCGCGATGTGTTCTTGCTGAATAAGGACGCGGTCCTCGATTTACTTGGACGCTTTTCCGAGGATTTGACCGCCTTGCGTCGCGCCATACGCTGGGGTGACGGCGATACTTTGTTCGCAACCTTTGAGCGGGCGCGCACCATGCGCCGCGAAGTTATTGAGGCTGGACAAGATACGGCCATCCCTAATTTTGGCCGGGACCTTACGACGCTAACTGCAATCAAAATCGACGGAAAGTCCGACTGAAATTTTTCTGTGATTTCGCGATGGTAAACCAAACGTTAACCAGTTCAGCGTCCATGATTTACAGGTGAAAATTCCTTGCATCCTCGGGAGAAGCCCGTGCTAGCCGCCGCTAATTTTATCCTCTTTTTGGTCTATTGCATTGCCGCTGTTGGGTTGGGTGCGTTTGCCTTTTACATTCAAGAAGCCAGCCTTGCGGTTTCAATCTGCATGGGTGGATTGCTGGGCGTTGCCTGCGGCCTGTTCCATCTCGCCTTCACGCCGCGGGAAGCGAAGCTCTCACGATCTGAAAAGTACCGAATTGATCGAGAGTTCCAATCCCTAAGAGAGCTGCAAGGTGCAACTCATAAAGAGATTGAAACGTTAAAAACCACGGTGGCGGAAGATGCTGCCGCCCGCGAAGCAGCTCTGGCACGCGAAGTCCGTGAAATTGCGATGCTTCTGACGACGTATGTCTCCAAGAATGAACGTCGCCGGGACGCCGCGGCAGTCGAGGGTCAGAAAATCGCACCAAGGCGGTCTGATCAAAACCTCTTAGCGGCTGTCCGCTCTGCCTTGGAGGAAAATCGGATCGAGCTACACTTGCAGCCCATTGTCGCGCTACCCCAGCGCAAGACGGTTTATTATGAGGGCTTTACGCGCCTGCGCGACCCATCTGGCGCGGTGATTCTGCCCAGCGAATTCCTACGCGTGGCGGAGCCGTCGGGCCTGGTTGGTGAGATCGACAACCTTCTCTTACTTCGGTGCGTTCAGATTGCCCGTCGCCTGCTGAAGCATGATCGGCGCGTTGGGCTGTTCTGCAATATCTCGACCACGAGCTTGGGGGATGAAACTTTCTTCCCGCAATTTATCGCGTTCTTGCGCGACAATAAAGATCTCGCCGGGTCGATCATTTTCGAACTCACCCGCGACTCATTTGAAAAAATTCCGATGGCGGCTGAGCGCAATATGGGTCGATTGTTTGATCTGGGCTTCCGCTTCTCGATTGACCGGTGCGAGACCCTCGACCTCGACTTGCGCAAGCTAGAGCGGATGGGCGTGCGTTATGTGAAGATTGCTGGCGACAAATTGGTGCAGCAATTGGTCGAAGCCAAGACAGTGCCAGTAACCGGCCTCAATCGCCAGTTCGAACCGGCAGACGTCTCTGCCCTCTTCTCGCGCTATGGGGTTGAGCTAATTGCTGATCGCGTCGAGACCGAGCGCACGATTGTCGAAATCCTTGAACTCGACATTACCCATGCCCAAGGCAATCTGTTCGGTAAGCCCAAGTCCAGCACCGAAGTCATTAAAGCCAGCGAGGAAGGCCCGCGCCTGCGCATGGTCAGCTCAGCTTAGCCTGCCTTACAGGTTTGGTTGATGAAGTCGCGGTGGGTTGGGAACGTCTCAGCGGTTTGCGCCATAAGGGTTTTCAGACTGGCCAAATGGCGATCGGCTTCCACATGGGTGCGGGTGTCGACCAAGGGATCATAGCCCTCTGGCTCAACAAACTGGCCTAAATAGACCGCCAACCAGCTCGGATTGAGGAACAACTCCGGCCCATCAGATACCATCCGCCCATATTTGCGGAAATGCGCCATCTTATAAGTCAGGGTGTCTGGCAGGCGCATAGAGGCGCAATAGCGCCACAGCTCCGTATCGCCTCGCTCAGTCGCGCAATAGTGCAAAATGAGAAAGTCGCGAATCCGCTCCCACTCATAAGTACTGAGGCGATTAAACTCAGTCTCCAAAACAGGGTCGACGGTCTTGTCCGGGAAAAGCGCCAAGAAACGCGTAATGCCCGTCTGAATGAGATGCAGGCTGGTTGATTCTAACGGCTCCATAAAGCCAGCGGCCAGACCAATTGCGACACAATTCTTGTGCCAGATCTTCTTCCGCTTGCCCGTCGTAAAGCGCAAAGGACGTGGATCGGCCAGAGCTTTACCGTCCAAATTCGCCAACAAGGTCCGCTCGACTTCCTCATCCGAGATAAAGCCGCTGGAATAGACGTAACCATTGCCGATGCGGTGTTGAAGTGGAATCCGCCATTGCCAGCCCGCCTCCCGCGCGGTCGAACGGGTATAGGGCGTGAACTCGCCGCCGTGTTCGCACGGCACGGCCATCGCCCGATCACAGGGCAACCAATGGCTCCAATCGTCATAACCAGCCTTGAGGGCACCTTCGATTAAAAGTCCACGAAAGCCAGAGCAATCCACGAAGAAGTCGCCTTCTACCTTGCGGCCATCCTCCAACGTGACATGCGTGATCCGACCATCTTCGCAATCGAGGCCAACATCCGCGATCTTGCCCTCCATCCGGACGACCCCGCGTGCCTCGCTATAGTTTCGAAGGAATTGGGCATAGAGGCCTGCATCGAAATGATAGGCATAGTCGAATGTCGATTGGATCAAACGCGGATCTTGCGTTGGCGGGGCAAAACGGCCGCGCTTGGCGACTTGCCAGGCCATGGTGAAATCATCCAGCGAGCCGGGGTCCTTGCCTGTCTGGCGCGCGCGCAAATAATATTGATGCAGCGGCACCATATCAAAGTCCGCGCCATAGGTTCCAAACGGGTGGAAGTAGCGATGGCCCTGACGGCCCCAATTCACAAACTCAATACCCAGCTTGAAGGTACCTTGGGTGCGAACAACAAAGTCCTTCTCATCGAGGCCAAGCGAGCGATTAAAGACTTTGATGGGCGGAATGGTCGCCTCACCGACGCCAACGGTGCCAATCTCGTCGGATTCAATCAGGGTAATCGTACACCCGCGCCCGGCAGCATTCGCAATGGCCGCCGCCGCCATCCAGCCCGCAGAGCCGCCGCCAACAATCACCAAGTGCTCAAGCTTTTGGCTCTGACTCTGCATTATGCCCCCCGACCTTGTCTTATGTTTCGATATAACCACAACAGTCGAGATGACGAGTCTGTGTTGTTGCAAGGCTGCACCAGTTTTACAACTTTGTCGCATTTACCTGCATTCGCGGCCACTTTCCCATTGCACAATCGTTGCGATTTTGTCATGTAGCTTTCCTACACGTTCACAAATAAATGATTGCTGGACGTATTTTGAATGCTGATTCAAGGCTATTGGGTCAGTTTTAGGCGCGGAATATCGTCGGGCGGCCTGCTAATTGGCTGATAATCGGCGTGTTCTGAAGGGAATCACAAGTGGGTCCGTTGCGGTCGGATCTGCTTATTTGGGAGGAACCGCGATGAATATACACTCACAATCACGCCTCGGCGTGTCGCGCGCTCGCTTGTTGGCTGGTGCAGTGTCTTCGGTTGCCCTGTTGGCAGCTATGAGCGGGACAGCCCATGCACAAGCGGCTTCCACCACTGAAGCTTCGGATAAAGATGTCGAAACCATCGTGGTCGTCGGTATCCGTCGCGGTATTGAAAACTCCATCAACGCGAAGAAAACTTTGGGCGTCATCGCCGAAGTCGTCTCGGCTGAAGACATTGGCAAGCTGCCAGACGTCTCCATCGCAGAATCCTTGGCTCGCTTGCCAGGTGTGGCTGCGCAACGGATCGACGGTCGCGCTTCGCAATTGTCCGTCCGCGGCCTTGGCCCAGACTATACCACCACCCTGTTGAACGGCCGCGAGCAAGTCTCGGTTGGCGACAACCGCGGTGTTGAATTCGACCAATATCCATCTGAATTGTTGGGCGGTGCTGCTGTCTATAAGACCCCAACCGCAACCCTTTTGGCACAAGGTGTCGCCGGTACGGTTGACCTGCAAACCATTCGCCCGCTGAAGTTCGGCCGTCGCCAATTCGCCGTTGGTGCACGTTATGAGCAAAACGATCTGGGTGCTTTAAACGCTGGTACCTCCGACACCGGCAACCGTATTTCACTCGCCTATATCGACCAATTCATGGACGGTAAGCTGGGTGTGGCTTTGGGCTATGCCCATATGGAATCGCCCTATCAGTCCAACCGCTATGAAGCTTGGGGCTATCCAACCAATGGCGCAAACTTCATCATTGGCGGTGTGAAGCCTTATGCTTTGTCGGGCAACATCACGCGCGATGGTTACATGGGCGTGATTGAATTCCAGCCATCTGAAACCTTGACCCTGTCCTTGGACGGCTACTACTCGAAGTTCAATGACGACCAAATCTTGCGCGGCATCGAGCTGCCACTGTGGTGGTCGGGCGCGCAATTGCAGCCAGGCGCAGTTGTCACCAATGGCATCACCACCTCCGGCCAGTTTAACGGCGTGAAGGGTATCATCCGCAACGACATCCGTGCCCGTGAGGCCGAACTGGCTGCTTTGGCTGGTAAGGTTGAGTGGCAGATCGGCCCGAAAGACTCAGTCGTATTCGACCTCAGCTGGTCGAAGGGTGATCGCACCGACACCGACATTGAATCCTATTCCGGTACGGGTCGTGGTTCAGCTGGTGCAACTGACAATCTGGCCTTTGCCACCGCTGAAGCAGGCCGTTTGGTATTCAAGCCAACCCTGAACTATGGCGATTACAACACCATCAGCCTGACCGATCCAGGTGGTTGGGGCCAAGCGGGCTATTACAAAGCACCAGGCACGGTTGACGAGCTCAACACCCTGAAGATTGCTGCAAAGCATGAATTCAGTGGCGACAAGGCCGTAAAATCTGTTGATTATGGCATTGGCTATTCGGACCGCAGCAAAGAAAAGACCGTGAATGAGTGGTTCTTGGACTTGGCTGGTGGTGCAAACAGCGTCGCTATCCCAACTTCGGCTCGCGTCGGTCAAACCAATCTCTCTTGGTTGGGCTTGGGCAATGTGGTCAGCTATGACCCACGTGGCTTCTTGGGAACCATCTACTCGCTGCGTCCAAACACTGCGGCAGACGTTGCGATCAAGAGCTGGTTGGTTGAAGAAACGCTCATCACCGCATTTGCGAAGTTCAACGTCGACACCGAACTTGGCAGCGTACCTCTGACCGGTGATTTCGGCGTTCAAGTCGTCAACACCGATCAAAGCTCGACCGCTCGCGGCCGCAGCAACTCAACCGCAACCTTGGTCACAAAGACCGAAGGCACCGACTACACTTATGTTCTGCCCAGCATGAACTTGGCCTTCGCTTTGGACAATGATGCGAAAATCCGCGTCGCTTTGGCCCGTACGATGTCGCGTCCTCGTATGGACCAGATGAATGCAGCCTTCAGCTACAGCTATGATAGCTCGATCGTGCCAAACCGCGGCACACGTTGGTTCCAAGACTCAGGCAACCCACTGCTCAAGCCAATCTTGGCTCAAGCCGTTGATATCAGCTATGAAAAGTACTTTGGTCGTCGTGCGTATTTTGCATTCGCAGGCTTCTACAAAAACCTCGAGTCCTGGATCATCAATGATGTGGAGCGTCCATTTGATGCGACCGGGCTGGTCGTACCAACTGGTGCGCCTGCAAGCCCAACTAATATTGGTATTGCTAAATCACCAGGCAATGTGAAGGGTGGCTTCATCCGGGGTCTCGAATTCACGGCGTCCTTCCCATTCGATCAATTTGTGCCCGCACTGGAAGGTTTTGGTGCAAACTTCAGCGCGACTTATAATGACAGCAGCATCAAGCCAATCGCTGGCCAGCCTGCTACCAAGGTGCCCGGTCTGTCTGAAAAGATCTTCAACACCTCGGTCTATTATGAGCGCTATGGCTTCCAAGCCCGCTTGAGCAACCGCTATCGTTCAGACTTTACCGGTTCGGTCGTGGCCTTTGGTGCCAACTTGGAAACTCGCAGCATTCAAGCCGAATCGGTTCTAGATGGTCAGGTTGGTTACACCTTCCAATCGGGTCCTTTGAACAATCTGTCGGTTCTGTTCCAAGTCAACAACATCACTGACGAGCCATTTACGACGCTGCTCAACGACGATGAGCGTTTGGTGAAGGACTACCAAGAATATGGTCGCACCTTCTTGGTTGGTGTGAACTACAAGTTCTGATCTTGAAGGATCGGTAACCCCATAACCCCCGTCGGCCTGCGCTGGCGGGGGTTTTCTATGTTGTGATTTGCCCCTACCCGCGGCCTATGTCAGGCACGTGGCTGTGGGGCGAGGAGAACTAGGTTTGGAACCTCAGGCAGTTGAGAAAATTGTGATAGTGGGCGGCGGTACCGCTGGCTGGATGACGGCTAGCGCCTTGTCGAAAGTCTTGGGCCCACACGTCAACATCCGCCTGATTGAAAGCGAAGAGATCGGCACCGTCGGCGTGGGCGAGGCCACCATCCCGCAAATCACGATCTTCAATTCGATCCTTGGCATTGACGAAAATGACTTTGTCGCCAAGACCAATGGCACGTTCAAGTTGGGGATTGAGTTCGTCAATTGGCACCGTCAGGGTGAGCGCTATATGCATGCCTTTGGCGGTCTTGGGCGTAACCTCGGCTTTGTGCCTTTCCATCATTATTGGATGCGAGGGAACTTCTCCGGCAAAGAAACGTCGCTTTGGGCTTATTCGGCAGCAACCAAGGCTGCCTATGCCAACCGATTTGATCGGCTAGAGCGCCTAGGGGCTTCCCCCCTGCCCGGCCCGACCTGGGCCTTTCAATTTGATGCCGGCCTTTATGCCCGCTATTTGCGCAGCTATTCTGAACATCACGGCGTAAAGCGGACCGAGGGCAAGGTGCGCTCCGTAGAGCTTGATGGCCTCTCTGGTTTCATTCAATCGGTAACGCTGGAAAGCGGCGAGATCGTGTCTGGCGACCTCTTCGTGGATTGCTCAGGCTTTCGCGGCCTCTTGATCGAAGGGGCGCTAAAGACGGGCTATGAGGATTGGTCGAATTTCCTGCCTTGTGACCGGGCCCTAGCCGTGCCGTGTGAGTCTGTTGCGCCACTGACGCCTTATACGCGCGCGACCGCCCGCCACGCTGGCTGGCAGTGGCGGATTCCGCTGCAACACCGGATTGGCAATGGCCATGTCTATTGCAGCGCTTTAACCAGCGATGAGGAAGCTGAGCGCGTCCTGATGTCCAATCTCGACGGCAGGCCCTTGGCTGATCCTCGGCCCCTAAAGTTTGTCACGGGCCGCCGGAGGAAACTTTGGAACAAGAATTGTATCGCGGTCGGCCTTGCCAGTGGCTTTATGGAGCCTCTGGAATCTACCTCGATCCATTTGATTCAATCCGCAGTAAGCCGCCTCATCACCCTCTTCCCGACCAAGGCCTGTGACACGGTTTTAAGCGATGAATATAATCAGCAAGCGATTGAGGAATACGCACTGATACGCGACTTCTTGATCTTGCACTATCACGCCAATGAACGCACCGACTCCCCCTTCTGGCTGCATTGCCAAAACATGGCGATCCCCGACAGCCTGAGCCATAAGATTGAGCTTTTCCGCAAAACCGGGCGGATTGAGCGGCGGGCCAATGATTTGTTTGCCGAACCAAGCTGGCTGCAAGTCCTGATCGGGCAAGGTATTCGCCCGCAGAGCTATCACGCTTTGGCGCGCGATCTATCCGACGACGATCTCGACGGCTTCTTGGGCAATGTTTCAACGATTATTGCGAAGGCTGTGGACCAGATGCCAAGCCACGAAGCCTTCATCGCCCGCAATTGCCGGGCACCAGCCACCTAAGTCCAGCGTCCGTGCCCCACAGAATTTTAGAGTTTAAAGGATCAACACCATGTTCGGCCCATCTCGCAAAAAAAGTCTCTGGATTGGTCTTAGTTGTTTCTTGTTGGGTGTTGCGACACCTGCTCTCAGCCAAGAAGCAGACAGGCCCAGCTTACGTGCCGAGCTTGCCGGCCCGTCGGCCATTTGGCTCCATCTGAAAGGGGCCGAGCGGACCTTTAATCCCGACGATTGGCGCTTGGTTGACCAAGCCAATCAAGAAGTTGCCATCGCCACCATCCTGCCCAATGACCGTGAGACAGCCCTTTTGGTCCCGGCCCAGCCGATTGATATAAGTGCGTCCTATCGGTTGGAGTTAAAGACAATGGCTATCAGCGCGCGGGTGCGCCCCGATGCGTGGTTCCGCACGCTCTATTCGCCCAAGCCCTTAGGGGCCAATATTGCCGCTGATGGCCAGTCGACGCAGTTTGCCATCTTCTCCCCCCGCGCAGAGAAAGTGCGCCTCTATCTCTATGATCAGGCGGACGCCAAGCCCGAAGCGGCCAAGCGGATTGTCGACTTAGTGCGGGACGATGCCGGGGTCTGGGCGGCCACTTTAGAGGGCAATCTAGCCGGCAGCTTTTATGATTTCACCGTTCATGGAAAGCCCGGGCCCGGTCGATATTTCTATGAGACCAACCCGGTCCATATCTCTGATCCCTATGCGCGCGCCAATGCGGAATCTTATGGGAAAAGTCGGGTGATGGCGAAAACCACACCGGCGACCCCGCTCGCCAAAGGTCGTCCAAGAATGGAAGATGTGGTGGCTTATGAAGTTCACATTGAAGACTTCACACGGCAATTGCCGGTCGCTGATGACTTAAAAGGTACAATCCCGGCCTTCACGGTCCCCGGCCTGCGCAGCAAAACTGGCCAGAAGATTGGCTTTGACCATATCCTAGATTTGGGCGTGAACGTCGTCCATTTGCTGCCGATGCAGGAATTCCTGCATTATCCGAAGCCCGAATGGCAGGCAGCCTTTGGCAATGACCCTGAAATGAAGCACCTTGGTGTGGCTGACCTCAGCTATGAGTGGGGCTATCGCACCACCCACGCCTTTGCGATCGAAAACACCTATCGGAAGAAGGGCACCGACTTTGGGGCCGAGCGTGAGCAATTCCGCGATCTCGTCCAAGCCTTCCATGATCGCGGCATTGCGGTGATCGTGGATATCGTCCCCAACCATACTGGCGAGAATATGGATGGCCGCAACATGCTGTTCAATTTCAACGTGCTGGACCGTGACTATTATTATCGCACCAGCGATTCAGGTCAGCATATTGGCGTCTTTGGCAATGAGGTGAAGACCGAGGATCGCCCAATGACCCAGCGTTGGATCATCGATCAAGCCAAGGCCTTGATTGACGAGTTTGGCATTGACGGGTTCCGCATCGATCTCGCGGGTCAAATCGATGAGCAGACTTTGATCGCGCTGCGCAAGGCCGTTGGCGATGAGGTCATCATTTATGGCGAGCCTTGGATCGATGTTTCTGACCCAATTGTTCGCGCCAATCCTGACTGGGATTGGTACAAAGAGGACGCGCCAATCACCTTCTTCCAAGATGATACGCGCAATGCCTTAGTCGGCTCCCCCTTCCGCTTGCAGGATAAGGCCACAGATCGTGGCTATGCTGGCGGCAATGCCAGTCAACGTAGCCAAGCCATGCTGGCCATCGCCAATGGGTGGAAAGAAGAAGCCCAATCGACCAATCGCGGCATCAATTATGCCGACATCCACGATAATTGGACCTTGGCAGACCGTTTCGCCGTCAAGAATTGGAATGGTTTAGAAGGTGTCGAGGAAGGCCCGTACCGCGTGGCAGCGGGTCTCCTCTTGACCAGCCTTGGACCAATTGTGCTCCATGGTGGCTCTGAAATGCTGCGTTCAAAAGGTATGGTCGGCACCGAGGAAATCATCCGCCAGACTGCGACGGGCCCAATCTACTTCAAAGGTCGTCAGGACACTTATAATGTCCGGACACCAAATGAATTTGTCTGGTCAGACCTTGACCGGTCCAAGAAGACTGGCTCGCCCAACGACTATGTTGCCATGAACCAATGGTGGCGGGGTCTCATTGCTTTCCGCAACAGTGATGTCGGCCGTGTTTTCCGTACCGCCAAAGCCCCTGCGCCAGGCTATATTCAATGGATTACACCAGAGGACACAAATCTCTTGGGATATGTGGTCGATCAAAAGCTTCTGGTTCTAACCAATGTTGGAGCGAAGGCCGCCACCTTCTCGTCGGTGCAATTACCTGCCGGACGCTGGCAGAAAATCGCTGACGGCGAAAGAATCGACCACATCAAAGGTGTGCGCGGCAAGGATGCCAAGCTCCTAGGAGGTCAGACTCTAAGCCTCGAAAGCCCCGCTCAAACCCTGCAAATCTGGGTACGCCAGACAGACTGAAAGGATGAAATAATGGATCGTCGAACCCTGATTGCTGCCACAGGCGGGCTTATGGCCTCTGCTCTTGTCCCCTATCCATCTGACGCCAGCGAGGCGATGATTGTCCGCTACGAGGCGATGCCGAGCCGATTCACCGGCGCACGCACGGTCAGCGTCTGGCTGCCGGCAGATTATGGCATGTCCAAGCGCCGGTATCCGGTCCTTTACATGCATGACGGCCAGAATATTTTTGGCGCAAGCCACGCCTATGGCGGGCAATCTTGGCGGGTTGATCTCGCGATGGAAGCGCGCCAACGCGCAGTCGCTGGTAGCGACGCCATTGTGGTGGGTATCTGGAATACCTCGACACGACGGCAGGACTTCTCGCCCGCAGGCGTTGAAGCAGCGATGGACGACCAGCTTCGCGCCCGGACGGCTGAGGAGCATGGCGGGCCTGCGCTGAGTGACGGCTATCTGCGCTTCTTGGTCGACGAAGTGAAGCCCATGATTGATCGTGATTACCGGACAAAGCCGGGCAAAGCCTCCACCTTCATCATGGGGTCGAGCATGGGTGGATTGATTTCGCTCTACGGAATTTGTGAGTATCCGCATGTCTTCGGCGCGGCAGGCTGTCTCTCAACCCATTGGCCACTCCTGAGTGCTGCGGAAAGCTATAGCAAACCAGACCTCGAAACCCCTGCGATGATCCAAGCTTTTGCGACTTACTTGAAACGCAAGCTGCCGAAGGCGGGCGAAAACAAGATCTGGATGGACCATGGCACGGTAAATTTGGAGAGCTTTTATCCGCCGTATCAAATGGCGATGGATCAGGTCTTTAAAGAGCGCGGCTGGCAGCAAGGTAAGGACTTTGAAAGCCGCGTCTATGAGGGTGCGGACCATAATGAGGCATCTTGGCGCGTGCGGCTACATGAACCACTCGCGTTCCTGATGGGCTGATCCAGCAAGCTTCATGATATCTTTTGCTGCAAGCCTTGGGTCCACGCCTTCCCAAGGCGGATAAATGCAATATGCTCCGCTCAATCAAAATGAAAATGGGGAGCGAAGCACCAATGGACACTGAAAAGCTGATGTTCCGTACTGGTCTGATGGCTGGTGAGCGTATTCTGGTAACGGGCGGCGGCACAGGCCTCGGTAAGGAAATGGCGGAAGCCTTCCTCGCGCTTGGCGCAACGGTCTATATTCTTGGGCGCCGCGGCGCGGTACTGGACGAGACCCGGGATGAACTGATAGGCCGCCACGGTGGCAAAGTCGTCGCCCTGCCCTGTGACATTCGTAACGCCGAAGCCATCCGCGAAACCATTGATCTGATCTGGGCCGATGGCGGCGCACTGACGGGCCTCGTCAACAACGCAGCGGGGAACTTTATTTCCAAGACCGAAGACCTGTCGCCGCGTGCCTTTGATGCCATTGCCAATATCGTCTTCCGCGGCACCTTTTATATGACTTTGGATATCGGCAAGCGCTGGATTGCTGAGGGCAAGACGGGCAATGTGATCAACATCCTCACGACATGGGTGTGGAATGGTTCGGCATTCACGGTCCCGTCGGCCATGTCCAAATCTGGCGTTCGTGCCATGGCAGAATCCTTGGCTGTTGAGTGGGGCCGCTATGGCATTCGCTTTAATAACATCGCGCCGGGCCCCTTCCCAACCAAGGGCATGACAGAGCGGCTGTCGCCCGGCGCCAGCATGGAGAGTGCAGAGCGTTCGGCAAACCCCATGGGCCGGGTTGGTGAAATGACGGAGCTTGCCAATCTAGCGGTGTTTCTAATGGCCAAGGGTGCCCATTATGTGAACGGCCAAACGATCGCGATTGACGGCGCGGCCTATCAAGCCACAGGTGGCAATTTCTCTGGCCTTCGCGCCTGGGATGACGCGCAATGGGAAGCGGTGCGTACGATGATCAAGGCCAGCAATGACAAGGACAAGGCCGCGCGCACCGTATGAAGCCCATCCCGCTTATTCTCGATTGTGATCCCGGTGTCGATGACGCGGTGGCGCTGGCGCTCGCCTTTGGTGCGCGCGACCGTCTGAATCTACTCGGGATCACGACGACAGCTGGGAATGTCGATCTCGCCAAAACCACACGCAACGCCCGCCTAATTAGGCAAATTATGGGTCGCGAAGACGTGGCCGTTCACGCTGGTCTTGCCAAGCCTTTGCATCGGCAGCCCATCATTGCCGATGATTTTCATGGGCCGGAGGGCCTAGGCGATTACCCTGTTTCCGCGCCAACCCTAGGGCCACAATCGACAGACGCTATTTCATTCCTGATACAGACGATTGAGGCAGCCCCAGCTGACACGATCAACCTCGCCGTCACAGGTCCTCTAACCAATATCGCTTGCTTCATCCAACAGGCACCCGATTCCGCTCGCCGCCTCCGTCAAATCGTCCTGATGGGCGGGGCGAGACGTGAGGGCGGCAATATCACAGCCTCTGCCGAATATAATATTTATGCCGACCCAGAGGCGGCTGACATTGTTTTCAAAAGCGGCTGTAAGATCGTGGCGTTTGGCCTCGATGCCACCCATCAAGTGCGCGGCACACGGGCTTGGGTGGAGGCAATTGCGCGACTAAACACGCCGGGGGCCAAGTTAGTCGCTGACATGTTGACCTTCTCCAATGCTTTGCCCGCCAATCTGATGGATACATCTGACCCAGATCAACCTGCAACGGGCGCACCCCTGCATGACCCTTGCGTGATTGCTTATCTGCTGGCACCCGAAGCCTTTCAGCTCCGCCCCTGCCGGATTGAGGTGGAGACGATGAGCACGCTGACCCGAGGGCATACGGCGGTTGAGTTCCGCAAGGCCGTTGCGGGGGAGTTCAATGCGAGCTGGGTTTCAAAAGCCGATCCCGAAGCAGTCCTTTCCTTGCTGTTGAGGTATTTGGCATGAAGCGCCCGCCCCGCATCCGCGTCATTGGCTCGATCAATCTTGATATTGTTGCCCGCGTCCAAACTCTGCCAAGACCCGGCGAAACGGTCAGCGGCGGCGTTTTGGCGCATTATCCGGGCGGGAAAGGGGCGAACCAAGCACTCGCTGCGCGAAAGCTTGGGGCGGACGTTGCGATGTTCGGCTGCGTTGGAAACGATAGCGCCGCCGGACAGGCTCTAGCCCTCCTCGAAGCAAACCATGTTGATCTGACGGGCGTGACCATCTTGGACGGCGTGGCAACTGGGGTTGCCCTGATTGCCGTAGATGCTGCGGGCGAGAACCAAATCGTCGTGGCTCCGGGTGCAAATGCTCTGGTTTCGCCGAGCACTTTGGCACATCTCTCCGGCGATTTTGATGCCACCCTATGCCAACTTGAACTGCCGGTTGAAACCATCACCTATCTAGCCGATAGGGTGACAGGCCTCTTTTGCATCAATCTCGCACCGGCAAAGCCGATGACCCAAGAAGTTCTCAACCGAGCTGATATTCTGGTGGTGAATGAAACGGAAGCTTCATTCTATGGTGACCAACCCAATGGCTCACAGGCGCTGATCATTCGCACCTTAGGTGCCGATGGCGCGGTCGCTTTCCAGAATGCCAAAGAGATTGCGCGCAGCGCCTCGCCCGCCGTTGCACCGGTGGATACCACGGGTGCTGGCGATACTTTTGTCGGGGCGTTTATCGTGGCTTTTCTGTCTGAAGGCTCCGTCGCCAACGCCTTGGCTTTTGCGTGTGCGGCAGGCGCGGCAGCGACCCTAAAAGCTGGGGCACAAACCTCTATGCCGAGCCGCGATGAAGTTGAAGCTTTGCTCGGCTTAACTGCCTAAGCGATAGTCCAAACTCGCGGAAATCGCGTATCAACTTCATGAGTGAAACAAACTTTCAAACCATCATCGTTCTGGGTGCCAGTGGTGCAATCGGTGGTGCCTTAATTCGTACCCTGCTGGATCGCGCGAACACGCGACAGATCTTTGCGCTGAGCAGGACACCTTTTGAGAGCGCTGATCCACGCGTGACAGCCTTGGCCATCAATCTTGAGAATGAAACCAGCCTGATGGAGGCAGCTACAAACTGTCAGGTCGAGGGCGGCGTGGACTTAATCGTCAATACGATTGGTATCCTCCATGAAGGTGACACCATTCGCCCGGAAAAAGGCTTGAAGGAACTCGATCCCGAAACCATGGCCCGCTTGTTCCAGGTCAACACGATTGGGCCCGCACTGGTGATGAAGCATTTCTCGCCTTTGCTTGCCCGCGACCGGACCGTCATCATCGCTTCCCTCTCAGCGCGGGTTGGGTCCATTGGTGATAACAAGGCTGGGGGCTGGTACAGCTATCGCGCCTCGAAAGCAGCGCTGAACCAATTAATCCGTACCGCCTCGATTGAGTTGGCCGCGCGCCGACCGCACGCCATCTGCGTTGGCCTACACCCTGGCACCGTGCGCAGCGCCATGTCAGAGCCCTTTCTTCAGCGCTATACCAAAAATGAAATCTTTGAGCCCGAGATCGCGGCTACGGCCCTGCTTTCTGTATTGGCTGGCCTCACGCCTGAGCAGACCGGAAAGATCTTTGCGTGGGACGGGCAGGAAATTCAGCCCTAGACTTGAAGGCATCAGCAAATGCCGCTTTGGTTCTGCCATCTCTTCCTATAGGCTTTGTGCGGACCACGAGGAGGATGGGATGGTACATCGCACAATCACCGGCAAGATTGCCTACACCTCAAAGAAGCAGCACATGATGGATCAAGCGCGCGGCGAAGAGGATTTCCGTTTCACCCATCATAGCGATGGCCAAACCACCCTTCGCGCCCATTGCTTTATTGCGGAGCCCGATCCCAGCGTGATGCGTGACATCATTTATTCGATCGATGCCAACCGTAAGCCCATGGATTGTCACGTGCGCCTGACCGTGGGCGACAAGTTCATGGGCACGGGCTGGTTCCGCTTTGGTGGCGACTATATAGAGTGCGAGAGCTATGGGCCAACAATCGGCCGGGTCTCGCAACGGGTTGACCTCTCCACGCCGATTGATGGCTTTGGCACCCACCCCATCGTGGCAGACGGCTATTTCTTAAGTCTGCATGATTGGGACGCCAAAAACCGGCATACGTTTCACATGTATCTGCCCTCTCCCGATCATCGCGGTGCTACCCCGCCCTTCTTGGCCCACGTTCGCATCGATGGACTTTATCTTGGCAAAGAAGAAATCACGGTCCAAGCCGGGACCTTCCAAACCCGCCACTTCCAATTTTTGGATGATGGTGCCAGCGGCATGAGCAGCGAACACCCGGTCTATGACGTCTGGATCACCGATGATGCAGACGCCATCTTCGTTCAAGGCGGCGTGGGCGGCTATATGCAGACGTGGTACGAACTGGTGGAACTAAACCGCTAGCAGACGGAAAAAGGCGTCAGGGTCGTCATGATGGTCAAGGTTTGATCCTTAAGCTCAACAACGCCCAATTCATAAGGGTCGGCGGCCGTAAAGGACACGCCACGGGCAGTTACGGGCTCCAAGCAGAAAAAGCCCGCGTCGGGCGGTGTATAGAGCTGTAAGCGCGTGCAAGGGCACGGGGTATCACCCACTAGAACCGATGCACCAACCTCCACTCCATGTTCCGCCCATTTAATCCGTGCACGGCCATTCCAGCCTTCAAAGCAATGATCGAGATCAAGGCTGGTCGCGGCAACCCCTTCTGACAAACGATCGACGACAGGTGGCCGGGCCAAATGGCTGGGCAATGCCTCGCCGCCAATCTCCCAGAGTTGGGCGGCATCAAATTGGATTTCTGCGCCTTCAGACAAGAAATAGGGGTGGGGTCCAAGAGACGACGGGAATGGCCGTGGATCACGGCTTGTCACCGATAAGCGAACCACTAAGTGATCCTCAAACAGGTGAAAGTGCTGACGGCTCTCAAAAGCCCAAGGCCAATTGGCGTCGCCATCATGCACCAAGGCAATCTCGATAGAATTTTCATCCTGCGAGAAAACAAGCCAAGGCGTGTGCCAGCCGATACCGTGGAGGGGATGGGCCCCGCCCGCCATATTCGGCTTTATGTCCGTTGAGACATCGCCCCAGACAAACTTGCCATCCACAATTCGGCTCGCATAAGGCGTCATCGGAAAGGACGACAGGCCTAGTGGGTCGCGTGCCGCGACGGCGCCATCGACAGCGGGTCGCAATATGGGCTTGCCATGCCAATCCAGCCGCGCAATGCCCCCGCCCGCCAGGGGCGCAACACATAGGTCAAAACCGTAAGCGGAGAGTTCCAGAATATCGGCTGTCATGAAAGTACCTTAGGTCGCGCGCGCAATCCGCATCAAATTGGTCCCGCCCTTGGTGCCAAATGGCAGACCGGCGACGATGACAATGCGATCACCCGACTTAGCCGTACCCACTTTCGACGACATGGCCGAAGCGACAGTTGCCATGTCTTCTACGTCTTTGGGGTCCTTGGTAACGCGAGCTTCGAGACCCCAGACCAGGGCAAGCTTGCGGGCTGTGCGAATACTTGGCGTCAACACCAAGACCGGCTGCAAAGGCCGTTCCCGCGCCACGCGCAAAGCAGTGGTGCCAGTAGCGGTAAAGGCGACCAGACAGGCGGCTTTGGAGGCATTCGCCGCGGTGCGCGCCGCAGCAGATACGGCATCGGGTACCTCGCCTTCAGGATTGGCATGTTCGGCGTCCATTAGGCCGGGCCAGCGTGGATCCGCCTCCACCCGCTCAGCGATCCGGCTCATGACGGCAACGGCTTCCATCGGGAATTGCCCGGCGGCAGTTTCGGCTGACAACATCAAAGCGTCAGTGCCTTCATAGACGGCGTTGGCTACGTCGCTGGCTTCGGCGCGCGTTGGTGCCGCAGCGGAGATCATGCTTTCCAACATTTGGGTTGCGACGATGGTCGGGACACCGCGTTCGCGCGCCATGCGCAGGATCAGCTTTTGAGCAACCGGCACGTCTTCTGGGGCCAGTTCAACGCCCAAATCACCACGTGCCACCATGACGCCGTCGCAATAGTCGAGAATCTCAGCCAAGCTCTCAAGCGCGGCTGGCTTTTCAATCTTGGCCAAGCAAGCCGCCTTGCCATTCACCAGCTTGCGCAGCTCCGCCATGTCTGCCGGGCGCTGCACAAAGGACAGCGCAACCCAGTCCACCCCTAGGCTTAGCGCGAACATCAAGTCCTTCCGATCCTTCTCAGTCATAGCTGAGATTGGCAAAACGGCCGTCGGCACATTGACGCCCTTACGGTCCGAAACCGGGCCGGGCTGAATAACCTCCGTACGCGCCCAATCCTCACCATGCTCAAGAACCCGCAAACGTACCCGGCCATCATCAATCAGAAGGTCATCACCTGTCTTGAGAGCCGCAAAAATCTCCGGATGCGGCATGCAGGCGCGCGTAACATCACCTGGGGTTGGATCGCGGTCTAAGCGAAACGTTGCACCCTTGATTAAGTGCACCTTGCCATCGGCAAACGTCCCGAGGCGCAGCTTTGGGCCTTGAAGGTCTGCGAGAACCCCAATCGGTCGCCCGGTCGCTTTCTCGGCCGCCCGAACACTCGCATAAGCCTCGGCGTGATCTTCATGGCTGCCGTGGCTGAAGTTCATGCGGAAAACATCGACGCCAGCTTGCGCCAGCGCTAAAGTCATTTCCGGCGAACGGCTAGCCGGGCCGAGGGTCGCAACGATCCGTGTGCGGCGATTGCGGATCATGACTTTTTAAATCCGGCTGCGATGCGCGCATTGGCTTCAATGGTGGCAAAGTCCCCCGCGCTAATCATATCAGGTGTCGCGATCCATGTACCGCCGACGGCGATGACGTTTGGCAAAGAGAGATAGCTTTCGATCTTGTCTGGCGTCACCCCACCGGTTGGGCAGAAGCGCGCGTCCGGCAAGGGTGCGGCAAAGCTCTTGAGTGCGGCGGCCCCGCCCGATTGCTCAGCAGGGAAGAATTTCAAAACGCCAAAGCCTTCTTCCAAGCGGCTCATGATTTCGGTCGCCGTGGCAACGCCCACCATGACATTGGCATCGGCTTTTAGAAGTGCGGCCCGCAGACCCGGACTTGATCCCGGTGTCACAATGAAGTCAGCCCCAACCTTAAAGCAGGCTTCAACATCGCCCTCGCTTAAGACCGTGCCTGCACCAATCAATAGGTCCGGGGCTGCCGCTTTCATCAAAGCGATGGCTTCAAGTGCAATTGGGGTGCGGAGTGTGACTTCGAGGTTTTTCAGTCCACCAGCCTGCAAAGCCAAGGCGAGGCCTTCGGCTTTATCGAGGTCAGCAATCGTCAAGACCGGAATCAGGGGGGCGGCTCTCAATTGGGATGCAAAGCTGGTCATCGACCTCTCCTAGACGAGAAATTAAAACGGATGCTTGGGGGAAAAGAAGGCGGCACCTTCCAAAGCGGCAAAAGCGTTGCGGGCTCTACGGACGGGAATACCATCCATATAGCGGCTAATGGGGCCGCGCTCTAACAGGCGGGCAACAAATTCTGTGGTGCGCATAAAGGGCGCTAAGGCTTCAGACACCCCGCCAGCAATCACACATCCGCCACGTGCGCCGGTCGCCAGAATGGCGTTGCCAGCAAAGGTGGCCAAGGACTGGATCATGACTTCAACTGCCTCAACCGCAGAGGGATCATCGCCCGCGATGGCGGCAGGGCCAATCTCGTCGCCACCTTTGAGACGGGCTACCCGCCCCTCTAACTTGGCAATGGCCTTGTACAGACGGTCGAGGCCCATACCGGACACCAGATTCTCATAGCTGATGTAAGGCAAATCTTCGGCGACCACTTCCAAAATCTGCCGCTCCCGCTCAGAACAAGGCGCATAGGCCTGATGGCCGCCTTCTGTTGAAATGACGGTCCAGTCTTTGCCATCTGGCACCAAGAGCGCCATGCCGAGGCCCGTGCCTGGCCCTAAGACGACGATGGGGGCATTTGGCTGCGCCTCCCCCTCAATCAGAACTTCAAACGCATCCGCATTGTTGGAGGGCACGGCGCGCGCTTGGGCGGCGAAATCATTGACCAAGGTCACGCTTTGAAAACCAAAGCGCGCTTTGGTGGCCGAAGCCGAAACCACCCAAGAGGAATTGGTAAAGTGGACTTCATCTGCGCCCGTTGGCCCCGCCAGCGCAAACACGGCTGACGCCGGCAAGGTCCGACCTTCTTTTTGCCAAGCCTCGATCGCGTCGTCCAAACTTGGGAAAGACAAGACGGGCATGCGCTCCACATGCGACAGCTCGACTTGGCTGTTGGAATCGATATGCGCAATAGCAAGGCGCACATTGGTGCCGCCGACATCGCCGACAAGAATGGCTTGTGAGCTCATGCATCTGCCTCGGCTGCTTGAGGAGCTTGGTCTTGGGTGGGGTCTAAAATGGCTTCGTCTGGGTCCATATCTCCAAACGGCATGGCCCCCTGCTCGGCATGACTGACCAGAGCTCGGAACATGGAAAACATCTCCCGGCCAAAACCGCGCGTGACGCCTTCAACCACTGTGGTGTCGACTACTCGGGCCTGCCAAATCTCAGCCGGCACCAGTGCATTCAAGGTGCCAGCCTCGGCATCGACCCGAACCAGATCACCGTCACGGATCTTACCGATCAAGCCGCCGGACTTAGATTCTGGGCTGACGTGGATGGCCGCCAAGACTTTACCAGATGCGCCGGACATGCGGCCATCGGTCACCAGAGCAACCCTGAAACCACGGTCCTGCAGAACGCCTAAGGGTGGGGTCAGCTTATGCAGCTCTGGCATGCCGGTTGCGGCAGGGCCTTGGCCGCGCACGACGACCACGACATCGCGGTCAAGTTCGCCTGCCTTAAAGGCGACATGCAAGCTTGCCTGATCTTTAAAGACCCGCGCGGGGGCTTCTACGATCCGTTGCTCCAGCTTCACCGCTGAAACCTTGACGCAGGCCCGACCCAAATTGCCCTGTAAGACGCGAAGCCCGCCATCCTTGGAGAAGGGCTCTGAAACAGGTGCCAGAACAGATGTATCGCCGCTGGTGGTCGGTGCCTCGCGCCATTCAAGACCGGCATCGGTCAAGAAAGGCTCTTGCGTATAAGCTGTCAGCCCATGGCCCGCGACCGTTAGAACGTCACCATGCAGAAGACCAGCATCCAACAATTCACGGATCAAGAAGCCCATGCCCCCGGCAGCGTGGAAATGGTTCACGTCCGCGATCCCATTTGGATAGACCCGGCAGAGAAGCGGCGTCACCGAGGAGAGATCATTGAAATCGTCCCAATCCACGATCAAGCCTGCAGCTTGGGCAATTGCTGGGATGTGGATCATTTGATTGGTAGAGCCACCCGTGGCGCACAGGCCAACGATAGCGTTTACGATGCTGCGGGCATCCACAACATGGCCGATGGGGATATAGCTATCGCCTAACTGCGTGATCTGACTTGCCCGCTTGGCGCAGGATTCCACCAAAGCGGCGCGCAAGGGCGTGTTGGGGTTGATGAAGGCCGTGCCCGGCACATGCAGGCCCATAATCTCCATCAGCATTTGGTTCGAATTGGCTGTGCCATAAAAGGTGCAGGTGCCAGCGCTGTGATAGCTTTGCGATTCCGCTTCCAACAGAGCATCGCGGCCAACCTTGCCTTCAGCAAACAATTGCCGGATGCGGGCCTTTTCAGGATTGGGCAGGCCAGATGGCATCGGCCCAGCGGGGCAGAAAATCGATGGCAACCAGCCATGGCGCAGCGCGCCGATCAAAAGTCCGGGCACGATCTTGTCGCACACGCCCAGATAAATCGCGGCATCAAATGTATCGTGCGACAGCGCAATCGCTGCACTCATGGCGATGGTATCGCGCGAGAAGAGCGACAGCTCCATCCCTTCAAAGCCTTGCGTGATGCCATCACACATGGCGGGCACACCGCCTGCGACTTGCGCGGTCGCCCCGGCTTTGCGGGCTGCTGCCTTGATCATGTCGGGATAGGCTGCCAGCGGCTGGTGGGCCGACAACATGTCATTATAGGCCGTCACGATGCCGATATTTGCCCAACGGCCGTTTTTGAGCATCTCTTTATCTTGCAGCGGGCAAGCTGCAAAACCATGCGCTTGATTGGCAGCGGCAAGGCGGGCCCGTGCCGGATCGGGTGACCGGCGCGTTTCGATCATATCCAAATAGCGCTGGCGACGTGCGTGTGAACGCGCCTCAATGCGGGCAGTCACGGCGGCAATCTTTGGATGAAGGGGCTTTGGCATCGTCATCACTCTCAATCAATTGGCCCAAAGTGCGATGCACTTGGCCCCGGAAGCTTCAATAACCGCTTTTATCGGCGCGTTTGTGACAGGCATATCAAGGGCTTGTTGAAGGATTTGCTTTTTGTCAGCCCCGAACAACAAGATCAGAATTTGCTGGGCTTCGCTGACAACCGGCAAAGTCATCGTCATGCGCTCCAGATAGGGTGCGGCCACAGGGGCGAGCGTCGCATCGACACCATAGACGGTCGCGGGGCCTTGTGGATCCAAACAAGCAGCCAAGTCGGGAGAAGCCGGGAACCAGGACGCTGTATGGGCATCCGGCCCCATGCCCAAGACGATCGCATCAAACGGGCGCAGGGCGCGGTAAACGCCATCCAATTCAGCTTCTGCCAGCTTCGAGCTGGCGGTAGGCCGCTTCATGCCGAAAATCGTGACCCCGGTCGCCGAAGCAAAAGCACGCTCTATCATCGCCTGATTGGAGCCCGCTTGATCCACCTCCACCCAGCGATCATCAACCAAAGCGATATCGACCTTCGACCAATCAAGGTCCTTGGCGGCAAAGGCGCGATAGGCAGGTTCCGGGCTAGAGCCGCCGGATAAAGCGATGCGCGCCCGACGCCCTTCGGCAAGAGCATCGCGGACGCCAGCTTCCAAGGCCGAAGCAAGGGCTTCTTCAGCCGCCGGCCGGCTTGGGAAGCTAAGAAGCGGAAAAGTCGTCAAAGAAGTGGTCATACTAGGTCACGCCACTTACGACCGTCGCGGTCCATCAACAAAGCGGCCTGCAATGGGCCGTCGCTGCCAGCGGCGTAAGGATCAGGCTGGGTACCTGCATTCTCCCAGGCCGCAATCACTTGATCAACCCACGCCCACGCGGATTCCACTTCATCCTTACGCATGAAGAGCGAGAGATTGCCGCGCACGACGTCCATCAATAGGCGCTCATAGGCATCAGGATAGCGCAGCGTGAATGCGGTCTCGTAAGACAAATCCAGCGGCACAGACTTAACACGCAAGCCGCCTGGCCCCGGCTCCTTAATCTGAAGCCACATTTCCATGCCTTCATCGGGCTGCAAGCGCATGACCAATTGGTTGGCCTCACCCCCACTGCCAAACAGGCTGTGGGGCGGCGGGCGGAAGGTCACGACAATCTCAGAGCGGCGAGAGGGCAGCCGCTTGCCAGTGCGCAGATAAAACGGCACGCCAGACCAGCGCCAATTGGCAATCTCGGCCTTGAGCGCAACATAGGTCTCGGTCGAGCTGGTACGGTCTGGACCCAAATCTTCCAAATAGCCTTTAACCGGGTCATTCTCGACAAGGCCCGCGCGATATTGGCCACGGACACTGTGGCTGGCGATGTCGGCTGGCCCGATGGGGACGAGTGCTTGCAGCACTTTGATCTTTTCGGTGCGAATGGCATCGGCATCAACCGAATTAGGCGGCTCCATCGCGACCAGGCACAAAAGCTGGAGCAAATGGTTCTGCACCATGTCTCGCATCGCGCCCGACTTGTCATAATAATCGCCACGACTGCCGACGCCAATGGTCTCAGCCACAGTGATTTGCACGTGATCAATTGCCACACGTGACCACACAGGCTCAAACAAGGCATTGGCAAAGCGCAGGACCAAGAGGTTCTGCACCGTCTCTTTGCCGAGATAATGATCAATTCGGTAAACGCGATCTTCGGAGAAGACCTCTGCCACCGCATCATTGATTGCCTTGGCAGACATCAAATCCCGACCCAATGGCTTCTCAAGGACAACCCGCGAGGCTGGCGACGCCAAGCCTGCATCGCGCAATTGGGCGCAAATGCCGCCAAACACAGATGGCGGCGTCGATAGATAAAACACGCGGACCTTATCGTCGCCGCCTGCTAACGATTGCACGAGATGATCCCACGCACCCTCAGCTTTGGTGGCGTCCAGCGCCACATAATCAATCAAGCCCAAAAAGGCCTGAAATTCCTCGGTGGAGGGATCGCCCTTGGCCAAATTCGCAAAGCCCTCGCTGACCGTTTTTTTAAACTCGTCCTTGGTCAGTGCTTGGCGAGCCACGCCAACGATGCGGCTGTCGCTTGGAATCTGACCATCTTTGAAACGATGGAACAGTGACGGAAACAGTTTCCGTAGAGCCAAATCCCCGGACGCGCCGAAAACTACCAAATCAAAACTGGGGACGGGGACGAATTCAGCCATCAAAGCGCTCCATGGGAACATCAGGGTTAAAGGGATTTGTCGCCGAATACAGCGCCAAATCAGTGTTTTTATCTCAAGGGCGTGCAGTAGCCCTTGATGTTTGGATGCGCACAATGCCTGAGCTCAACGGCGGCAAGTCGATGTCGAGGCCAAGATTGGTCTCTTGAACCTTGATATCGCCAATCATCAGTCGTGCTTCCCTCAGATCTTCGTTGGACAACGCGCTGTTGGCCAAGCGGATGGATTGAGGCAAATCCGAAACATTCATGACAAACACAAACTTCTCCGCGCCCAGCGCTTTGAGATCGACATAGAGATGCTGATCCGAATACAGATGGGTCCGCGAACCGGCATAGAGCGCCGGGCTGACCTTACGTAAGGCCAGTAACTCCGTCAGGTAGTCGCGCAGTGCAAGCGCTTTGGGCAGAACATCGGTGCTTTTTGCATTGATACCAGGGAGTTTGACCATATTTCGAGCAACATGGTCGTCACACTTTTGGACCTCGCCGCAATTTTTGGGCAATCTCATCGAGAACCCCGCGACTTCTGCTCCCACTTCCTCCCCATAATAAGTGGTGATCGGCCCAGACCAAGCCGCCATGAAGGCGAAGGCCAAACGGTGGCGGGCCCAATAGGAGTCAGAATTGGGCTCGCCCTTCCCTGCCCGTTCGATCAAGTCGCCAAAGCGGACCAGATCATGATTGCCCAACATCAAATTCAGTATGGCGTGGTCCGGGTAGCTGGCATGCGCGCCCATCGCCCAACCGTCCTGCAAAGTCGTGGCGGGCTTGCCCTTCGTGCCGTCTTCACCCGTCGCCAAGACTTGGACCAAAGCATAGCGGGTGGGGAAGTCAAACGCGCTGGGTAAGGCAGGCGCTTCATTGGTTCCCAAAGACGCGCGAATCTTGTCAGCCGTACCCCAGATTTCGCCGACGACATAGCCCAGCTTGCCCTGAGCCTTCGATGAGACTTCGATAGATTTTACCAGACTCGCCATGGCGGGATTGGGCACTTGATAGGCTTGATCCAAGCGCCAGCCATCAATGCCGTAAACATCAATCCAATAGCGGGCGACTTCATCATAAAACGCCAACGACTTGGGGTTGGCAAAATCAACCACCTCACCGGGATAGGTCTCAGGGCTACCAAAATAATCCGAAGTGCGCTTGGAAGCGGCAGGAGTAAGACCAGAGGGTGACGGCGTGGGATTGCCCTTATGGTGACCAAAGACGCCGTCGAAAATGATCTTCAGGTCACGCTGTTGGGCTGCCGCGATTAGGTCGCGCACGTCTTGCGCGGTGCCATATTGGGGATCAACTTTGAAATAGTCGCGCGGATAATAGCCGGTGCCGTCGAGGCGGGGATTGACCACTTTCTCGCCGGAATGACGCTGCTGTGGGCTGCCAGCGTCACTCTCAAAAATGGGCGTGAGCCAAACGGCATTAAAGCCCATGGCTTTAATGGTATCCAAAGCTTGGATAACCCCCTTAATGTCCCCGGTGTGCGGGCCGGGCCCATAGCCGCCAATCGGTTCGTGATCGGCTGTGCCGTCGACGAACGTTCCGACCATGACTTGATAGAGGCGAAGCTCACAAAACGGGCTTCCGCCGCGGTTACAGGGTAGACGGGCTTCGGCCTGGCCCATGGGTTTGGAAATCACGATTGGCTCAGGGGCTGGCTTTGCCCAGACCACTTGGGCAAAAGCCAAGCCTAGGAAGACAAGCGCACAAAGACCGAGGCACCGCATCAGATCACCCCTTCACCCCACCTGCTGTCAGGCCAGACACAAGAAACCTTTGAAGCATGAGGAATAGGAGAACCACCGGCAAGGAAACCAAAATAGAACCCGCAGCAAAATAGCCCCATTGGGAGGAATATTCGCTGACAAAGAACCTTAGACCCACCGGAGCCGTATAAAGCGACTCCTCATCCATAAAGGTCGCTGCGAGGATGAACTCATTCCACGCCGTCATGAAACTGAACAAAGCGGTCACCGCGACGGCGGGGCGGGCGAGTGGCAAGACGATCTGGAAGAAGATGCGCGATGGCGAACAGCCGTCCATAATCGCGCTTTCTTCGATCTCGATGGGGATGGAGTCGAAATAGCCCTTCAGCATCCACACACAAAACGGAATGGCGGTCACCGAATAGACAATCACCAGCGCCCAAATTGAATTGTCGAGATCAAGCCAGTCCACAATAATCACATAAAGCGGGATCAACATCAGGGTGCCCGGAAACATTTGGGTGACGAGGAATAAGGTCATGCCTGTTTCGCGGCCCTTAAAGCGGAAGCGCGAGAAGGCATAGCCCGCAGAGCACGCCAAGGCGACGCCAAAGACCGTGGTCAGTGCGGCGACCAATAGACTGTTAAGCATCCATTTGAGGAACGGTTGATCGCGCAGCACGCCAACAAAATTCTCCATCGACCATTGGGCCGGGACCGGAGTTGCTGCCCGCATACGGTCCCAAAAGCCGGGGTTTGCGGGCAAATCTGCCAGCCCAATATTCTGAGTGCCGGAGAACGCCAACGCTAAGACCCAAAAGACGGGGTAGAGTGCGAACAGCGTTATGATAATCAAAATGGGATGCAGCCAAAGGGGCGCGCGCTTTTGATCGGATGACGTCATTTGTTGTTGGCCTCCGTGGCCGAAGTCGCGCGGATCTGGAACACGCCATAAATCAGCAGGATCAGGAAAATCACGACCGAATAAGCTGCAGCATAGCCATAGCTATATTCTTCAAACGCGATCCGGTAAGCCCGTGTCACCAAAATCTCGTTGGCCCCCGAGGGTTGGCCCGCGCTGACCAGATAGATCACATTGAACATGTTAAACGTCCACACGACCGAAACAATGATCGCTGGCAAAAGGGCGGGTCGCAAACTTGGCAAGGTGATTAGCCAGAATTGTTGCCAAGGCGAGGCCCCGTCAATACGGGCCGCCTCATACATATCTTCATCGACCGCCTGAAGAGCGCCAAGCGCGACCACCATCATGAAGGGGAAGGACAGCCAAACATTGGTGGCAAGGCCTGTGACGAAACTGGGGCCTACAGCATCAAACCACTGGACTGGCTGGCCGCCAAAGCCCTGGATGGCTTGGTTGATCGCGCCAAACTGCGGGTGGAACATGCCCTTCCATGTCAAGGCGGTGATATAATTTGGGATGGCCCAGGGCAGGATCAACAGCGTGCGATAAATCGCAACGCCCCGCAGCCCTTTGATATTGAGCAGCAAGGCCATCCCGAGGCCAATCGACACCCCCAGAACAACGTTTGAAGCCGTCCAGACAATGGTGACGCCCATGGTCCAGTAGAAGTTCTGGTAGTTAAATGCCGATCCAGACCCGCCGAAGTTAAAGTCCCCCAGAATGCTCGCATAATTGGCTAACCCCACCCAGCGATCGCTCCAACTGGCCCCTTGGTTCAACAAAGTCGTGTCGGTGAAGGATAAAACAAAGCCGTAGAAGAAGGGGAAGAAGGCCAGCGCCAACATGCCGATTAGGGCTGGCGCGACATAAGCATAGGCGGTGGGGTTTTCCTTCAGCGCGCGCCACGTGGAAGAAGCAGCACCGAAACTGATAAAGGCTCCGACGAGGGCGCCAAGCCCGCCAAGAAAAAGGAGCGAGGTGTTAAGCGCTGCCCCATCGACGGCACCAGCGACCACCGCTGCGTCGAGACGAGCGGCATCACCCGTAAGTGCAAGTCCGTTGGAAACAGCCACGGCCCGCATGGCTTCATCCACAGCGCGTGCAGTTGTATTGAGATTATCGAGGAGCACCTGTGCCGTGCCGGCCAAATTAACCTCGGTGAATTGCCCAACAACGATTGCGACACCCAAAGGCAAAGCCACCCCTGCCCAAGCACCCAACTTTGGTTGGACTAGGGCAACACCTACTAGGACCAACACGCCCAAACCAATCGCGCCCCACTGAAGCAGGGAGATCAGCGGTGGGCCAGTCGTCTGCGACGTATGGATAATCTCGACCATGCCGACACGTCGTCCAGCCACGACCAGAGGTGCGGCCGCATGGGCCCCTTCTGCGGTCGGGTCAAGCTTCGCCCCAACCACAGGCAAACCGAGAATCAAATCGAACAAGGGCTTTTCACGGATGCCCAAAGGTCGTGGCGCACTTTCACCTGGCCAATTGCTGGCGGACAATTGCTTGGTGTTTCGCATCACAAGGCGAAAACGATCCCCTTCCCGGCCAGAGCGCTTTAGAACTTCAGCCATCATCAAACCCACGACTTGATCGCTCAACCCCGCTTCTAGGCCTGTCGAACCAAGTTTGGCTAAGTCAGCAGCGGTGGCCAAAGCAACAGCGCCCGCTGCCGCTTGATCGCGATTCTGGGCGGCTTGTTGGAGGAAGAACAAAGCCCCCGAGACGACGATCAATAGGGCAAAGAAGACAGCGCTAAGATTATTTTTCATGCCCGCCCCCCTGCTTGGGAAGCCCGTAAGGCGTCGATGGCGGCTTGAACCTCTGTCTGACAATCATTCCAAGCCGATTGGGAGCTTGTTTCCATCTTGGTGAACCGCTTCATCGCTTTATCAGCGGGCGACCAAACCAGTGTCATCTCCGGCAGATTGGGCATGGGAACAGCCAAGGCACCTTGGGCTTTAAAGGCGGAGATGATGGGGTCGTTGGCAATGGCAGGGACGCTATAAGCCGCTTGCGAGGCTGGCAATTGTCCGCCCTTTTGCGCCATGATGGCCGAAGCCTGTGGCCCTGCCAGGAATTTAGCGAATTGCCACGCCTCGTGTTCGTCTGTCGTACCCGCAGCGAGATAAATGGCCTCAATCGTCATCCAAGGCCGCATCGGCTTATCATCGGCCTCAGATATCATCGGCAGAACCGCGATACCCAAATCAATGGACTTAGAAGCCTCGCCCAAGAACCACGGCCCGCTCATAACCATTGCGGCGCGCTCTTCATTGAACAGCGCCGTCACCAGAGAATTGGCGGGATCATCTGGCAGGAGATTGAGTTCGGACCGCCACTTTCGAACCAGATCAGAAGCCGCAACATTGGCTGGATCGTTCAAGATCAAATCGCCCGCCGCATTAAAGGCACCGCCACCAAAACCATTGCCAATGCCTGCATGGAAGAAATAATCGTCATAAGCATAGGCAAAGCCAAATCGACCGCGACCTTTATCGGTCAGTTTGGTCGCTATCTCGACAAGCTCTTTGGTGGTGCGCGGCGGATTGGGCACCATCTTTATATTGTAGATCAATGCCGCTGATTTAAAATTCAGTGGTAAAGCATAGGTGACGCCCTTATAGGTCGTGGCATCCAACATGCCCGGCAAGAAGCCTTGACGATCTGCCTCGTTTAAGAAGAAATCGATCGGTGCGACCGTGTTACCGCTTTCGACCCAACCGCCCAAGCGGTCATGGGAGAAAATAAACAAGTCCGGTCCCTTCCCGCGAGGCACCGCTGCGGAAAGCTTGTCGGCGAAGGCATCATTGGGCACGCCGACACAGCGGACGGGTCGGGCCTTTCCGGCAATTTGGGCCGAATAAAGCGCGGCAACTTCTTCAAGGGCCGCTTTCTCGCGCCCGCGATACGAATGCCAAATCACCAATGCTGGGCGCTTACTAACTTCGGATTTACCGCAAGCCGCCAACAGCGCAGTGCCTGACAGACCCAGCGAGGCTGCGAGAAATGTCCGTTTGGTGGGTGATCCCCCGTGACTTGCGCGCGAAGCCATGGCTCAAGCCCTCTCGGTCAAGCGCAAGTTTGTCGACACATCAAAGAAGTGAGCTTTGCTCAAATCAGCCTCAACTTCAACCATGTCGCCGAGTTTCGGGATGGGCGCCTCGCCCTGGCTCTTCGCGATCAAGGTGGCGCCGTCGACGTCGAGATGGGTAAGGACCTCGTGGCCCAGCGTCTCGACCATTTCCACCCGACCCTTGAAGTGAGCAGCCTTCTCAAAGCTATTCTGGCCGACCAGACGCACGTCTTCAGGCCGGAAGCCGAGCAGGACGCTGTCGCCTGTTTGGCTAGATGGCTCCCACCCCTCCGGCATGGCGAAGCCAGGCGACGCGGCATGGGCAATCGCGCGCCCCGCCAGTTGGGTCGTCAAGATCGACATGCTGGGTGCACCAATGAAGCGGGCCACAAAGACACTACTGGGGCGGTGATAAAGCTCTAAGGGCGTGCCGACTTGCATCAGATTGCTGTCGCCTGCCTCTGCCAAGGGTGCCAAAACCGCGATGCGATCACCCATCGTCATCGCTTCGGTTTGGTCGTGGGTCACATATACGGCGGTGGTGCCTAGGCGCTTTTGCAAACGCGAAATCTCTGCCCGCATGCCCGTCCGCAATTTGGCGTCGAGATTTGATAAGGGTTCGTCGAACAAAAAGACCGAAGGGTCACGAACAATGGCACGGCCCAGCGCCACGCGTTGCCGCTGGCCACCTGACAGCGCCTTTGGTTTGCGGTCCAGATACGGGTCGAGACCCAAAATCGCCGACGCCTCTTGAACGCGCTTTTCAATCTCGGCCTTGGGCATTCTGCGCACTTCAAGCCCAAAAGCGACGTTCTGGCGAACCGTCATATGCGGATAAAGCGCATAGGATTGAAACACCATGGCGACATCGCGGTCCTTGGGCTTCAAGTCATTAACGACCCGATCTGCGATTTTTAATTGGCCCGCTGAGACCGATTCGAGACCTGCAATCATCCGCAGGGCAGTCGACTTGCCACATCCCGATGGGCCAACCAAAACCATGAACTCGCCATCCTTGATGTCGAGAGACAGGTTTTTGATGACATCAGTTTCGCCATATCGCTTTGCGACGGTTTTAAAAGTGATGCCTGCCATGCTTTGTCCTGCCCGTGCTTTATTGGCAGAGGCCGGGAAATTTCAGTCGTGGAGGAACCACTTGTCGGACCGACAGGCTATTGCCGTTATGGCAATTAACGGTCCCAAGCCAAGATAAACACCCGACCAGGTCCATTTCTCTCCCCGACTGCAGTTTCCGCCCTGTGTAGGGTCGCCCTGCCGTTCTTTGGTTTTGGTATTGCACATTTGATGTAGCAAAACTACAAAACCTGCGCAACACGCGTTCAAGGCTGGCATTGGGCGCAGATTATTCGTATAAATCAAGTCGGCAAACAAAGGGCAGGGAGGAAAAAGGCGATGATCATCAGTCAGATCGATTCTCATCTTGCCGAATTGCGCCCGTCAGAACAGCGCGTCGCCCGTTTTGTTCTGGGTCGCCCGACGGTGGTGGTTGAAATGTCGATCGCCGATTTGGCAGAGCGCGCCGACGTCTCAGAGCCCACGATTATGCGCTTTTGCAAAGCGATTGGCTGTATGGGCTTTATGGATTTCAAGCTCAGCCTTGCACGCGACTTGGAACGTCGGACTCTGTCGATGAGCCGTCAGAACCCACATGTGAAGGGCCATAGCGGCCTTGGTCAGGCGCTGTTCGAACAAGTCTCCAAAGCACTCGGTCAAAGAGGTACTAGCCTAGCTCTTGATGAGATTGAGGCACTCTTAGAGATTTGCGCCGGCAGTGGACGAATCATTGTCCTGCATTCTGGTGCAGAAACCCTGTTTGCTGACACGCTGGTGGGTGCTTTGCGCGGCTGTGGGCTAGAAGTGTGCGATCAAACCACTGCAGATATCCGTGGCCGGCGCGACAGCGTTTTAGTGATTGCACTGAAGTCGAGCGAACGGATCCCCGAGGTAGAGCAAAGCCTGCAGGATATTTGTGCGCAAGGTGGGCGAGTTGCCCTGATTGGCCATGCGGGCTTGCCTGCCACCATATCTCTTTGCCAGTTCGGTGCGGGCCTAAGCGACTTTATAGCTTATGCGGCCGTCATCGAGGCCATCCGTCTCGGGATCGAGGCGCGCCTATCCAAGAGTGGACATTTTTCACAAGCCGACTCGGACATGCTGCAGTCGCAGCGCGAAAATGCTTATGCCGACGCGCGACGTCGGGATCGGCAGAGCGCGCAAAAGGCCAACATAGATGACATCATTTTTTACGAGGACGCGCGCTAATGGCCCCCAAGACAACCCGGGCAAAGTCAGCAAAGGTACCTTCAAACGGCGTGGCCACTTTGGGTCCTGCGCTGGCGGAGCAGAACGAAGTGCTGGCCTTGATCACGGGAGCTCACGCCAACCCATTTGCCTTCTTGGGGCCCCATGTTGATGACGGGACAGGCGAGATTACAGTGCGCTGCTTCCTGCCAGCGGCCGATGCGGTCACATTGGTTTGTGAGGGCCAAAAGCTCTCGATTAACATGGCCAAAGTACATCCAGACGGGCTATTTGTGGCCCAAATTGCCCAATCAAAGAAACAGGCGCTTTCCTATCATTATCTCGCCACGTGGGATGGGGACATTGTCCGCCTTGAAGACCCCTATCGGTTTGCAGGCGTTTTAAGCACGAAAGAAATTCTTCGCTTTCGCCAAGGCCAATTGTGGCGGGCTTGGGAATGTCTTGGCGCACGCCCGGTCACTTTGGATCAGGTCGAGGGCTTTGCTTTTGCCGTCTGGGCCCCTGCCGCCCAACGGGTGTCAGTGGTTGGGCCGTTCAATAATTGGGATGGACGTCGCCATATCATGCGCAAGCTCCATGATGCCGGTATCTGGGAGATTTTCATCCCAGGCCTTGCTGCCAATGACATCTATAAATATGAGATCATCGGCGCGAATGGCGATCTTCAGCCCTTGAAGTCCGACCCATTTGGACAGGCAGCAGAGCTTCGCCCCGCCAATGCCAGCCGCTTGCTAGACCCGCCAAAACAAGTCGATAGCGACCAAGCTTGGCTGAAGACACGCCATAGCCGTCATGGATTGGATGCGGCGATCTCTGTCTATGAAGTTCATGCAGGCTCGTTCCGGCGCAAACCCGAAGAAGGCAATCGCCCTTTGACCTATGCCGAGCTAGGCGATTGGTTGATCCCTTATGTTCGCGACATGGGATTTACCCACGTTCAATTCATGCCGTTGACAGAATATCCCTTTGACGGGTCCTGGGGCTATCAGCCAGTCGGGCTGTTTGCGGCCACCAGCCGTTATGGCTCTGCAGACGACTTCCGCACCCTTGTCGCTCGCTTGCATGAGGCTGAAATTGGCGTCTTGTGCGACTTTGTTCCAGCCCACTTCCCGATTGACGGGCACGGCCTAAACCGATTTGACGGCACGGCGCTTTATGAACACGCTGATCCGCGCCTTGGTTTCCATCCCGATTGGAAAACGAATATCTACGACTTCACCAAGCCCGAAGTCGTCAATTTCCTCGTCTCCTCGGCCTTGTTCTGGTTAGATCGTTTCAAGATTGATGGCCTGCGCGTCGATGCGGTGAGCTCGATGCTCTATCTCGACTATTCCCGTGCCGACGGCGAATGGATCCCCAATATTTATGGCGGCAATATTAATCTAGAGGCCGTGCAGTTCATGCGTCGCCTCAATGAAATGTGCTATGGTGAAGCCGATGGCATTATGATGGTGGCCGAAGAATCCACCGCTTGGGCAGGGGTCTGCAAGCCAACCTATGACGGTGGGCTTGGCTTTGGGTTCAAATGGAACCTCGGCTGGATGCATGACACGCTGCAATATATGAGCCGGGATCCGATCCACCGCGCTTGGCACCATGGTGAAATCACCTTTGGCCTTGCTTATGCGTGGTCAGAGAACTTCATGCTGGCACTCAGCCATGATGAAGTCGTCCACGGCAAAGGCTCTATCTTCTCACGCATGCCCGGGGATGATTGGCAGCGTTACGCGAACTTGCGCGCCTATTATGCGTTGATGTGGGCTCATCCCGGCAAGAAGTTGTTGTTCATGGGCGCGGAATTTGGCCAAGTCGCTGAGTGGAACCATGAAGGCAGCCTTGATTGGCATCTGCTGGATCAGCCAAGCCATCAGGGCATTCAATCGCTCGTCAGAGATTTGAACAAACTCTATCGATCCACCCCTGCCTTATATCAGCGCGATTGTGACCCATCAGGCTTTGAATGGGTGCAAGCAGACGCCGCCGATGTATCGGTTTTTGCTTTCTTGCGCTGGAACCATGACCGCTCAGAAAAAGTGCTTGCCCTGATCAATATGACCCCGGTCCCGCGTGTTGAGTATCGAGTGGGCGTGCCCCATGGCGGGGCGTGGAAAGTGATCCTCAATACCGACTCCTCGGCCTATGACGGGTCCAATTTCAACGGTCCGAACCAAGTTGACGCCGAAGAATTGCCCTTCAATGGCCAACCGGCTTCTATCGTCCTGACCCTGCCACCACTTGCTGGCCTCTATCTCGTTCCGGCCTAGGATACGGTAACGCAATGGTGCTGCGACTGGAACCAGGCAACCCAAATCAATTGGGCGCGACGCTCGGTGAGGGTGGCGTGAACTTTGCGTTGTTCAGTGCCCATGGTGTGCGGGTTGAGCTGGTCTTGTTTTCAAGCGATGGACAACATGAGATCGCCCGGGCGGACCTCCCCGCTCGCAGAGGCGATATCTGGCACGGGTTTGCGCCGAAGCTTGGGGCCGGAACCGTTTACGGCTACCGCGTTCACGGGCCCTATCGGCCCGATCACGGCCACTTATTCAATCCCCATAAGGTGCTGCTCGATCCCTATGCCAAGGCTTTGGCGGGCACGTTCAAATGGGGACCAGAACATTTTGGCTATTTTTACGAGGGCCATGATCCAGACGGGATGCCCGATCGTCGCGACAATGGCGCGACTTGCTTGAAAGCTGTCGTTGTAGACCCGGCTTCCATGCCCCCCCTGCCCCGCCACAAGGCACGGCCTTGGCGCGAAACGCTGGTTTATGAGCTGCATGCCAAAGGCTTTACCATGCAGCTGCCGGACCTGTCTGACAAAGAGCGCGGCACATTCGCAGGCCTCGGCAGTCAAGCGGCTCTCGACTATCTCTGTGCGCTTGGCATCACGACGATCGAACTCCTGCCGGTTCATCAGTTCATCCATGACCGGTTTTTGGTTGATCAAGGCTTGAAGAATTATTGGGGCTATAACACGCTGAGTTACTTCGCTCCCCACCAAGACTATGCGCTGGGCGATCCTGTCACAGAAATGCGCAGTTTTGTTCAAAACGCCCATGCGCGCAATCTCGATGTGTGGATGGATGTGGTTTACAATCACACGTGTGAAGGCAATCGCCATGGCCCCACATTGTCGTTTCGCGGCATCGACAATGCGTCTTACTACCGCTTGAATCCGCATGACCTCAGTCGTTATGCCGATATCAGTGGCTGTGGCGCGACACTGAATGCCGGCCATCCCCAAGTCCGCGATCTGATTGTGGAGTCGCTGGCCCATTGGGTACACTGCTATGGCCTTGATGGCTTCCGCTTTGATATTGCTCCTTCCCTCGGCATCGACGAGGCGGGCCGGTTCAGTCGCGAGGCTCCCTTCTTTGACGCAGTCCGGCAAGACCCGCGCCTCAAAGACGTCAAACTCATTGGCGAGGCTTGGGACGCGGCAGGCGGCTATTATGTCGGTGACTTTCCACCAGACTGGGCGGACTGGAACGGCAAAGCCCGCGATACCATCCGGCAATTTTGGCGTGGCGATCAGGATATGGCGCGCGACTTTGCCAAAGCTCTGGCTGGTTCTCCAGACTTATTTCGCAATAAGGGCAAGCCAATTGAAGCCAGCGTCAATTTCGTGGCATGCCACGACGGCTTTCCGCTCTTGGACCTCACCCGTTATGCGCATAAGCACAACCACGCCAATGGCGAAAATAATCGCGATGGCGGCGATCATGATTTCTCGTCCAATTATGGCGCTGAGGGCGTAACAACTGACCGCGAGATTGAAGAGCTCCGCGAGCGTCAAGCCCGCAACATGTTGGCCAGCGTCTTTTTAAGCTTTGGCACGCCCATGCTGTTGGCCGGTGATGAAATGGGTCGCACGCAAGGCGGCAACAACAATGCCTATGCACAAGACAATGCTATCAGTTGGCTGGATTGGCGCTTGCCCGGCTCGCGCCTTGGTGCGCAACGCCTGACCTTTACAAAGCAGCTAATCGCGCTGCGCAAAGAGATGTTCGGGGGCTTCCCAGAAGGCCATCCCAATGGGCCGGGTGAACGCGAGCCTACGATTGCATGGTGGAGTGTGTGGGGTAATCTTATGACCCACACGGATTGGATGGACTCCAAGACCCAGTGCTTTGCGGCAGTGTATGAGCCGCGTGGCTGGCTGATCTTGTTTAACGCCAGCCTTGAAGACGCGGCCTTTATCTTGCCACCCACTGGAACAAGTGTGTGGCGGATGGCGCTGACGACGGCCGACCCCATTCGTCCAACCCAAGATCAAGTGGCCGCGGGCGGCCAAACCATCCAACTTCCTGCACGAACCCTGATCGTGTTTTCGCGCGACACCTCTAGAACAATTGGAAAGACCGGACATGGCTTTTGAACGCGTCAGTGGCATTTTGCTCCATCCCACCAGCTTGCCCGGCCCCTATGGGATTGGTGAAATCGGCGACGAAGCGATGGCCTTCATCGATGCTTTGGCGGAAGCTGGCCAGAAGCTGTGGCAAATCCTGCCGATCAATGCGACGGGCAATAATGCGAGCCCCTACTCGGCCACCACAACTTTTGCGGCTAATCCGCTTCTGATTGACATCGACGGTCTGATCGAAGCTGAGCTTTTGACCGCCGAAGAAGTCGCCCACCTGAAAGCCTTACCGCAAATCAAGGTCGATTATGACGTCACGGTCCCTGCCCGTCTGGAAGTCTTGACCTTGGCAGGCAGTCGCTTGGCCGCCCAAGCTGATCATCCTTTGGCAAGCGGCCTTCACGCATTTAAGGCCAAGCATGGTGCAGCTTGGCTGGATGATTATGCGCTGTTTGAAGCCATTTCGGTTTCCCGTCAGCGCCAAGGCTGGATGCATTGGCCTGATGATCTTCGGCGCAGAGAGCCCCAAGCACTCGAACAAGCACGCGAGTCACTGGCGTCTGAGATTGCCGCGATTGAGGCCATGCAATTCCTGTTTGACCTACGCTGGCAGCGCTTGCGCGCACATGCCGCCTCAAAAGGGATCATGATCATTGGCGACATGGCGATCTTCGTCGCCCACGATTCCGCCGACGTCTGGGCCCGACCCGATCTGTTTAAGCTGGATGCCGACTTTAACACCCGCGTCGGAGCGGGTGTTCCCCCGGACTATTTCAGTGCCACGGGCCAGCTTTGGGGCAATCCGATTTATGAGTGGGACAAGATGGCTGAAGATGGCTTCTCTTGGTGGGTTGCCCGCATGAGCCGCCTGATGGATTTTGCCGATGCGGTGCGGATTGACCATTTCCGCGGCTTTGCGTCGTGCTGGGAAACTCCGGCTGGCGAGACCACCGCCATCAATGGCCAATGGGTTGATGTTCCAGGTGACGCTTTGTTCACCTCGATCATGACAGCCCTGCCGGACTTGAAGGTGATCGCGGAGGATTTGGGGCACATCACCGAAGATGTTATCACCTTGCGCGACAAATTCGCCTTCCCAGGCCTTAAAATTCTTGAGTTTGAGTTTGGAGACGGGCCGCCGCGTGATGAGCGCCATCCCTACCACTATCCCGCCGCCACCGTGTGCTATCCCAGCACGCATGACAATAATACGGTGATTGGTTGGCTTAAGAATGATGGTCGTGAAGCGGCTGAGCGGGCTAATGATGCGCCCCGGGAAGCAGCGGCAGCCCTGGAACTATTGGGTGGAGATGGCACTGACCTTCACTGGCGCTTTATCGAACTAGCCATGCAATCGGGATCCAACCTCGCCATCATCGCGTTACAGGATGTGTTTGGCCTAGACGGGAACGGCCGAATGAATACGCCGGGGACGATTGAAGACAATTGGAATTGGCGCTTTGCGGCAGATGACTTTACGCCAGTGGCTCGCCAAAGGCTATTTCATCTTGCGAAAGAATACGGACGCTGACCGACATGAACGCATTGACCCCGGATTTGGAAGCGCGCCTCGGTCATTGGTATGACCAGATTGACGCGATCTTTCTCAAACGATTGAGCGCTGAGGCTGGGCTTTTGCCCGCAAGTACAGCCAAAACCGTCCATGGGGACTATGCCCACGCGTGGGTGCGCGACAATGTCTATTCTATCCTAGGGGCTTGGGGCCTTGCTTGTGCCTATAAGCGTCTAGATCCCCGTTCAGAGCGTACAGCCCAATTAGAGGCAAGTGTGGTCCGGCTGATGCGCGGCCTTTTGGCGGCCATGATGGGTCAGGCCGACAAGGTTGAGCGGTTTAAATATACGCAAGACCCCCTCGATGGCCTACACGCCAAATATGATGCGGCCTCGGGCAAGCCCGTCGTCGGCGATGCTCATTGGGGCCATCTGCAAATTGATGCGACGTCGCTATTCTTGTTATTCCTCGCGCAAATGACCGCCGGAGGCCTCAAAGTGGTTGAAACCACGGATGAAGTCGATTTTGTGCAGAACCTCGTACATTACATTGGCCCGGCTTATCGGATTGCCGATTATGGCATTTGGGAACGCGGTCGAAAATCCAATGACGGCGTGGTCGAGATTAATGCGAGTTCCGTCGGCATTGCCAAAGCGGCCTTGGAAGCCATGGACGGCCTTGAGTTTGGCTGTGAGGGTCGTGGCCCTATGCAGGTGCCGGCCGACGATATCGCGCGGGCACGGGAGACCCTGCAGGTCCTATTGCCAGGCGAGTCTGCATCGAAGGAAACCGATGCCGCCCTCCTCGCCGTTGTCGGATGGCCAGCTTTCGCTGTTGACGACAAAGTGTTGATCTCCCATACGCGCGGGCGGATCTTGGACCGCCTTGCGGGCCGGTATGGCTGCAAGCGCTTTTTGCGCGATGGCCATCAGACGACCGTGGAAGATGAGCATCGCCTGCATTATCATGCAGGTGAACTCTCAAAATTTGCCAATATCGAATCCGAATGGCCACTTTTCTTTACCTACCTGTTAGTCGATGCAGAAATGACTGGCGACAAGCGGGGCGCGGGCGCTTGGTCAGCTCGCCTTGAGCCGCTGTTCCAAATGCGTGACGGCCTGCCCCTATTGCCAGAGCTCTATTTTGTTGATGCCCATGCGGTAGAAGCTGAAGCCGCCGCTCCGGGCAGTCAAGACCGTGTTGCCAACGCAAATCTACCGCTTTTATGGGCGCAATCTCTCTGGGCGCTCGGGGCCATGTTGCAAGAAGGCCTATTGGCACCTGAAGACATTGATCCCCTCGGTCGTCGTCATCATCTGAACCGGACCCATCAAACAGAAATCGCCTTTGCCATTGTGGCAGAAGATGCGGAGACTGCTGCTAAGCTCAAAGAACTGGGTCTGATCTCGGATCCAATGTCAGAGCATGGCTCGGAGGTGAGCATTCGCCCCGCGGGGGACTTGGTCAGCGTTTGGACCCAGATTGGTCGTAATGAGCATTTGCGTCTGACGGGTCGACCCGAAAAGCGCCTCGGGCCTCTTGCCAATGCCTATGTCTATGAGGCCGAAGGCCGGTATGTGTTGTTCTCGGCCACCCTGCTTGAGGCTCACGACCACCATATTCGCTATGATGCGGCAGCCCGCGCACGCCGTCTGCGGGGTGATTTGCGCTATGTCGCCCGGCATTGGCGTGGGCAGGACAATCCTGTCTTCATCTTGTGTGTCGATGCAACCGCGATGCACGGCACGGGCGTTGACCGCCTAATTGACCTCCTTCACGAGGTTCAGCGGGGTCAGGTCGATTTTGCCCGCACTAAGCTGGTTCACCTTGACGAAGTCCTGCGCGCCCAGACGAAGCCAAAGTCGATTAGCGCACGCCTGCTGCCTCAATTGAGCAAAAGTGACGATGAAGGTCCGCCCGCCTCCACCATCAATGGATTTGGGCGCAGTCTTGATGACGCGATCGCTTCAGGCGACTGTGCAGAGGTAGAGCGGACTTATGAAGCGGCTGGGCGAGCCGGGGATTGGGCAACCGCCCGCCGCGGAGCCGCATGGCTCAACCGCACCGATCCGCGCCTACAAGATTCTGCCAAAGACATTGTCGTGCGTCTCAGACGCTTGGGTCTTGGTGAGGGTCGCGTCATCACCAGTCCCGTTCCAGAGAGCGAGCTGGTGACCATGATCGAAGAGGGCCTTCACTCCAAACTCCACGCGGTCATCGCCCAAGAGGTTCTGCAAGCCTTGGGTCTGTTCAGTAAGTCCGACTCCAACGCCGTTCGGGGTATGCGAACTATTCGTCTAACCGAGATTGTTGATCGGTTAGGACAAGAAGAGATCGGCGGCATGGAGAATCTCGTCGCTGAACCACCCAGCGTCCTCTTTGACCGCGTCAAGGCCATCTTGCTCGAGACGCCGTCCGTACGGGCGGTTATCTCTCCTGCGCCGACTTTCGCCTTAACCCCCTCAGCGCAGGCAATTGGCAGCGACTGGGAGCAATGGCGGGAACGTTTGGGCGTGCTGACCCGGGTCGGAAGCGACTTTTTCGCACGTCTCTGGTCGCTGCTTCATGTGTGCCCCGGCATTGTGTTTGGTGCCAATAACCGACTGGACGCCGCGGTTGCGCGATCGGACCTGACCGCTTGGGAGAAGGATTTTGCCCTCGAGATTGAGGTCCGTTTGGAGACGATCCCCGATCCCGCCTATCGCACCTTCTGCCTTGAAGCTCTGAATGTCCTCGCCAACCGCCACGAGCTTGATCCGGATTATCGGGTTGATCAGGACATTGTTCTGGACGATCTGATCCATGACGCCGTGGCTTGGATTTGGCGCCAAGCGGGAAATGGCGAGCCAGATTGGAAGCAAGCCGGTCCTATTTGGGCTATGGCACGCCATGCCGATGCGCAGACCATGGCGCTGGCTCTTTATGCCTGCTGCGAGAAATATAAAGCGACGTCAGAAGCCGCTTTTTGTTAGCCCGCGCAGAGTGCTTCCCCTTGCCGAACCGTGGGTGATCCCCCGACGACTTGAGGGTGCTGCTTGCGCCCTTCAAGGGACGCTCTTCGCCTTCTGCGCGGCTGCACGCCAGCCTTGCACACCGGAATTGCCGCCGCCCCCTCCCCGTTTAGCGCATTTTTGCGCCCACACGTCCACACAGGCAACATGACTGCGTGTGGACGAATCAACTGATTCGACCTGCACACGTGCCCACGTCCCCCTATGTCCGCAACAGGACACCTAGAAACGTCGACAAACCAACATATCCGCGCGGGGAAGCGTGGTCGTGTGGACGCGCCCACATCCCGCCAGTTGTGTTAGCTTAAGGCTAAAAGCGCGCCTCAAAGTACTGAATTGGGCCTCGGCGCTCGCCAGCACCGCTTCACATCGTGATCAGCCCCCTCACCTGCCTCACCTTGGCTCAGAAATCGACCAGCAGGCCCATGTCCACCCAAAGACAGCCCGACAACCGTCCTGCCCAATGAGTCGCCTCAGAGGCGAATTTTCAGAAGGGCGATAAGGAATCGTTAAGGTTTAAAGTCTAGGGTTTCAACATGTGGACACGGGGAGGCGGCGACTTTTCAACAAGTCCAGCCTCGGACAGGGCGACACTTCGCCATGTCTCCAATGCCCACTCGTGGGGGCCTCCAAATGTGGGCCTTCCGAAATGACGACGCGCCGAACTTACCACATGGCCGCATGTGGACACGAGGAGGTAGAAAGATGCATGTAGTAGCCATAGTCAGCCAAAAAGGTGGGGCAGGTAAGACCACTTTGTCGGTTCACCTCGCCGTAGCAGCCGCCCGCAAAGGTATGTCGGTGGCTTTGATCGACCTTGACCCCCAAGCCACTGCCGCGCAATGGGGCGACTGGCGGGGAGGGGATAATCCAGCCGTTGTGGCCACACCTTACACCCGCCTTGAGGCCACTTTGCAAGAAGCCGAGCAAGCTGGTGTCAATCTCTGCATCCTCGATAGCCCACCTGCTGCTGACGCTGCAGCCGTTTCTGCCGCACGAGCCGCCGATCTGGTTTTGGTGCCGACGCGGGTCAGCGCCTTTGACCTCCACGCCATCAAGACCACCGGCGAATTGATGCGTATTGCGCAAAAGCCCGCCTATACGATTTTCAATGCCGTCCCACCTCGGGCCGCGAGCCTTGTTGAAGATGCTGCTGCCGTTGTCCGCGGCATCGGCATGCCGCTGGCCCCTGTTTGCCTGACAGAACGCGCCGCCTTCCGTCATGCGGTGGTCGATGGCCATACCGCCGGTGAATATGAACCAGGTTGTAAAGCCGCCAGCGAAGTCGATGCCGTCTTTGACTGGATGATGGGCCGCCTCACCAAAACGCACGCCGTCGCCCAAGCGGCCTAATCATCATATTCTAACGAGAGGGAAGGGGACATAGATGGCCAAAGCACCAAGCCTCGCAGCGCGCCTCGCCGCCGTAGCTGCACAACCCAATACAAACCCATACCAGATGACGGCTCCGGCCAATCAGGACAGCCAACAACTGGCAGAGCCTCTGTTTGCGCCAGCCCCGGTCGCACTGGCCGAACCCATGGCACCCGCGCCGGTCTTCGCGCCACCCAGTTTCGCAATGCCGGTGCCTCAAAAGGCGAAGGCCCGCGATGGCCGGGTCATGGTTGCGGGCTATTTCAGCCCGGAGCTCTCACGCTCGCTGCGCATTTTAGCGGCAGAGCGGGACGTCACGGTGCAGCACTTAGTGGGTGAGGGCCTCGATTTCGTCCTGCGCCACTATGGCAAGCACCCAATGGGTGAACGCTAGGCCGAGACCGCCCGCAGGCAGGGGGCGTAATCACGACCACGTGACGACCTGAAGACGTGTCCACATGCTGACGGGTCTACAGTTCCACATGTATGGTAGGGCAGCCCTGATTTATCTTCCGTAGACGCAGAATCAGATAGGATCGCCCAAAGACCGCCGAAAAGGGCCGCTTACCTTGGTTGAGGCCTCGAATCGGGACACTCCAAACCATGCACCATGGCGGTGCGTCACCGGGGACACGCTTTTGCCCTCTCGCGGATGAGATCAGGGCGATGTTCGAAAGAAAGAGACAGCTATGTCCGCGCGACGCAAAGATGATCCTCAGTTCGATTTCTTCATCCCGATGGTGCACGACATCCCGTTGAAGGATCAGCGGGAGACGATGGAGCGGCCCTTCTTCTCGCTGCAAAAGCGCAAACGCCTCAAGCCCATCGATTACCGCAGCCCTGATGGCGAAGTGTGGGTCAAGGTTGAAGCAGTACCGGCCTATGGCATGGCCACCATATGGGACGCTGATATCCTGATCTGGGCGGCGAGCGCCTTGAACCGGTTGAAGCAGCAAGGCGTCAATGATCTGCCGCGTACCCTGCGCACCACCGCTTATGATCTGCTACGCGCCATCAAGCGTGACACCGGCGGCAAGGGCTACCAAGAGCTTCGCGCCGCACTCGACCGTTTGGCCTCGACCACCATCTTCACCTCACTACGCGCCAAGCGGGGCAGGGACCGCCGCTTCTCCTGGATTGATGAATGGGACATTGAGGTTGACCCCATCACCGAACAGCCGCGCGCGCTGCGCATCACTTTGTCCAACTGGATCTACGAAGGGGTGACGCAGGAGAAACAATTGCTGACCATGCACCCCGACTATTTCAGCCTGACCGGTGGGCTGGAGCGGGCGCTTTACCGGATTGCGCGCAAACATGCGGGCGATCAAAAAAAAGGCTGGCTTTGCCGCTTCTCAGTCCTCAAAGACAAAACGGGCTCAGACTCCGAACCCAAAGAATTTGCCCGCATGATGCGCAAGATCGCGCTGCGCGATGAATTGCCCGAATATAGCATGACCATTGTCAAAGCCGCCGACGGCTCCCCCGCCGCCCACTTTATCCGCCGCGACGCGGGCGAACGGACCGCCATCTCGGACGCCATCATTGAATTTGACCAATTATACGCCGACACCATCGCTAAAAAGCAGGGCGACCTGTTGCTGTGACCTGACGGGGGATCACCCACTTTTGGGGGAAACTCGGGTTCAACGTGAAGGAACAGAGCTATTGGAAACAGGTATCGTTTGCTAAGTAAAGGAGCCCTGGGTACTCGCCATGTCAAAATCACTCTTGAAGGCTTTCGTAAGCTTCGCGCTGGCCACAAGCCTCTGGTCACTGCCAGCAAGTTCCCAAACTCCGACACCGTCGCCGTTAATCCCAAAATGCGTCGGTACGCTACGAACAACCGCGGTCGAAAAGCTTTCCATTGGCCAAATATCCAGCTTTGGGCGAGAGCTAACTATTTCAAATCGCACACATGTCATGACCTTTTGGCCCTTTGATATCGACAAGCGGCCACGTGCGATGGGCAGATCAATGATCGGGTTTGCGTTGGTGCGTGCCCGCGAATATGGCGTGCAGCCGCTTGGGCTTTTCATTCATACCAATCAATCCAGTGAACTAAGCTTTGTGAAAGACGGCAACCAAATCATAATATCAAGTTATGGAGATCGACCTTGTCCCGTCCGCGCGATCCTTTCCTTAAGTGAAGTTGGCGGGTTTGTGTTAGAGGAATTCTATGGGGAGAAGGTCCCTTAAGTGTGCACAAAACTAATGGTAAAGGAGATCCGAACAAACGAAAAAATCGTCGACTAGCTAGGGATATCGAAGCTCTATCCCACGGGGGAACACCCACTTTCTGTCGGGGGAACGGGCGCCGTTCTAGCGGTGGAACACCCACAGGGGCTTCGGGGTATCGGACGCTAATCCACGGGGGAACGCCCGCACAGGGTCACTTCAAACCCTTGAATACAAACCCAAAAACTGCACTTTTGTGGCGCTTAACTCTTTAACTCTTCTATTAAGAGTCTTTCTAAGTGGGCTATTGGGCACACATCAAAATGTGCCCAAGCCCAGTTTAAGGCGATTACCCACTCATTGAAGCCATTGATGGCCAAAGCTGCCATCTTCACCAACATAGGCGAAACGTTTGCCAGATGCATGGAAAGCAAGACTGAGGATCGAGCGGCGCATTTTGCGAGGATCGTCCAACAATTCCGTGCGAGGGCGCGGGCCTGCTAAGAAACCTGTTTTGCCCGAAGCTAGATCAACTTGATCCACCCCGCCATCCGACCAGCCAACTAATGCCCGGGCTTCATGCAGGGCGACAGCCGTGACCAAACCAAGCCTCGGCCGGTACACGCCCGCCGATTGCCCCATTGGACCTTTCCCGGCCACGATCGGCCAAGCCAGTAACGCAGGGCCGCCAGACGTCAGAAGGACCGAGCCCGTTTTGTTTTGCACTAGGCAACGCGGCTTGGCCGGGTAGCCACCCATTTTAAAGGCTTGCCCATCTTGAAGACGCCATCCTGCTAATGCGGGTTCTGACAGACCAACAAACAAAAATGCATCATCTGCGCCATAGGCCACAGAGATGGGCCCACCGGCACACGGAATTTCTTGAACTAGCCCTCCAGACGACAGCTCAAACAGGCTCACGCCCCCGCTATGGGTGACGGCGAGCTCTTGTCCCTCATGGGCGAAGGCTAAGGCCGTTGGTCCTTTGGGTGGGCGCAATTCTTGGGTACTGCCGTCTTGGCCAACGACATGCACGGTCTGGCCCGCCGCGACGGCAATAAAGCTGCCATCTGAGGAGCTCGCCAACGAGTCGAGCCATTTGCGCGGCACCTGAAGACGTTCATGAACTTGGCCCTGAAGATCGACTTGCACGAGCCTGCCGTCATCACCTGCGGTCCAAATGGATTGACCGTCGGGGCTGGCCTGCATGGCGAGCATGCCGCCCTGATGACAGGTGAGGTGCTGGTCGCCCAGTTTCAGCGTGCCATCGCCAAAGCCAAAGGCAGGGCTGTCTCCCAGCCACGCAGCACCAATTCCTGGGGCAGGATAGGGCAGGGGCCCCTTCTGGCGCTTTGACACTGGCGTCTCCTAATCTGGCAGCACCTTCAACCACGATCGGGCGGCGGTGTGCAATACCCCGAATCAAATCAGTTCAGAGCGGAATGGACGTATGGTTCGCTGGCCAATAAACCCTATAGAATCAGTATTTTTCTAGGATTGTAGCAATGCGGGTGACACCCCGCCTGCCTAATGACGGGGGATCAACCACCGATTCCCGATTAGTCAAGATTTACCCTGAACGCTTGGACGTTAGAGCCTTTCGGCTTTTCAATCGGGATCAGCCAAGCGGGAATACGTCCATCCCGAAGTTCCGCCATCAAGCCTTTAGGCGCTTCGCGCGACAAAATGGCGACCTCTGCGGACTTAGTGCAAATCGCCAAATAGGACGCACCAAGGTCCTTCGCCATGGTCTTGGCGACCTCTGGCTTGGCTAAGAACAAGCGGTAGGAGGCTAAATTGCCCTTATTATTGCGGTGATAGGGGACAGCCAGAACCCGATGTTGGGTCGTCAACAAAATGCGCGAGCCCATATCAATAGGCGCCACAACCAGACCGGGGGTCTGTGCCTTTAGGCCGCTAAAGGCCCGTTCGGTAAAGCAGCCCGCGCCACCACCGGTCGAAAACTTGCTGATCTTTGGCTCAAAGTATTCGGCGACCTTGGATCCGACAAAGCCCGGGATAATTGGATTGACAATGAGAGCCGCGATGAGGGCCGTCTTGAAATTGACCTGCTCCATCAGTTTGCCAATGAGGGCGGCGGCCATGATCCCAGAAACCGTGGTCGCAAGACCTGCCGCTCTGCCTTGCCAGAAAACAGCCAAGGCGACGGAAACAAAAATCGTCAACGCTGCAAGGATCCACAAGTCCCGCTCTTTGTCCTTCGCCCAAAGGAGTGCGATAATGCTGGCAATTCCGGCCAAGACTGGAAACAATGTCAGTGCGAGGATCGCGCTCAACTTCGCCTTCATCATGGGTGCGGCTTCGGTGACATTGTTCAACCAAAGACGCTTCAACAGCGGGTCAATTTGGTCATAAGGCGGCACAATGACTTCGGGAAAGTAGCGCACGCCTGCCAGCACGATGCCACCAATCACCGCCAAAAGCACAAGGCGCACACTCATGCCGCCCATAGGACCCAGTCGTGCGATTGGGAAAAGGGTTGCTAAGGCCAATAGGAGACCACCAACAAGGCCCAGAACGGCATGACCTCGCCCGATTGCGTCATTAACCGGGGCGGCCCATTTTGCTTCTGGCACTGTTGCGACAAAGCAAATGGCTAAGCCTAGGCCGAGGCTCAAAGCAAACCAGCGCGTTTCATCTTGTACCGCCGCCCCACGCAGGGCCCAACGCAGCGCGACCCAAGCGATCAACACAATCTGTAAGGGCAGAGCTTCTAAGCCAACGCCAATGCCCAAGGCGATGGCGATCCCGCTTAAAGCTGCCATCCGGGCCCCACCGGCCACCAATCCCCACAAGGCTGCTGCAAGGAAGATAAGCTGCAGACCGTGGTGATCGACGCGACCGGGCAGAAAATAAGGCAATACTGCGGGCGCACAGGTAATGAGGAAAATGGCGGGCACGAACGCCTTTTTCCCGCCCAAGGCAACCGACGCCTTTACCGCAGCGATCACATAGATCGCGCCCAACCACATCGGCGTCAAAAAAGCTGCAGCCTTTTCACCTATGGATTGGCCAAACATCAGGCTGGTAATCAAGGTTGTCAAAGCAAGCGGCAAGTCAGCAATGCGAGACCAATGGATGTTGCTAACAGGATGTTCGGTAAAGCGATGTTGGGAGACATCAAACCAGTCTTGTCCAGCCAGCCAATCTCGCACTTGAAGCACCCGCATGGCGTCGTCATTATCGGACAAGTTCCACGCCGAAACGCGCGTCCAATAGGGACCGAGCATCTGATAGGACGCAATCAGGATTGCGCCAACTAGAACGAGACGAAATAAAAGCCGGACTGGTGAAGTCTTGGGGGCCGGTTCAGTCGGATTTGAAGATTCAGCAAGAGACATCGACTTGAGACACCGTAGGTTACGTCGTTCCAGAACTGCTTAAAGTGCGCTGCGGTCTATGAACAGAACCCAGCATGTGGGAATTCCATCTGACACAGAAGCCTGAATCTGCGATGAAGAAGGCGGGTCGCTGATGCAGTCCACCTAAATTCTTCGGCCCCTCATGGCCCAACTCAAAAGAAAGTTCCGGTGTGAAGCTATCAGATCTCTCTACGGCTTCCTCAACTTCGGCCCGCATCTTCCGCTTTGTGGTGGTGGGGGGATTGGCCTTTCTCTTGGATGCGGCTCTGGTCTTCGGATTGGTTCACCTTGGGCTTGACGTCTTTCTCAGCCGCGCCCTGTCTTTGATTGTGGTGGTGCTCTTTACGTTTGTCCTCAACCGGCAAGCGACCTTTGCCGCGTCAGGTTGGCCAAGCGTCCGGGAAGTGTTCGCTTATGTAGCGGCAAGCTTGATCGGGCTATTGATCAATTATCTGGTTTTTGTCGGCGCAACTTGGGCCAAGCTTCCCTTGCTGCTCGCAATGGCAGCGGGCACAATTGTGGCGTCAACGTTCAATTTCTTGGCCTATGGCAAGATATTCAAGGCCAAAGCCAATTAGGCCTTGCTCAACAGATCGTGCCAATGGTCGTCTGATACGGGCTGGACGGAAAGGCGGGGCGATTTCACCAAAGCGAGCTCTGATAAGGCTGGATCGGCTTTGATGCTCGCGAGCGAGACAGGCCTCTTCAAGGGGGCGCGCGCGACAACATCAACCGCAAACCACATTGGGTCCGTTGGATCTGGATAGGCGGTCTTAATCACTTCTACCACGCCAACAATCTGCTTCTCTTCGCCGGTATGATAAAAAAAGGCCAAATCCCCAAGCGCCATTTGTTTCAGAAAATTCTTGGCCTGATGGTTACGCACGCCAGTCCAAGCCTCACCCTTGTCGCCGCGTGCCACTTGGTCCGCCCAAGAGAAACTTTCGGGCTCGCTTTTCAACAGCCAATAGGCCATGCTTACCGCTCCTACAGTCAAAGATTTTTATCAACCCCATCTACCAGATAGCTGGGCTCTCTTGGCGAGTCACGTCACATGAGACGACACTAGGAGAGCCATTTTGAATCCATCCAGCACCTTGATGTGGACTGAGGCACGCGATGCTGGTCAGGTTGTTCGCCGCCAGTTTCAAGCGAATAAAGTCTTGATGAGGGACTTAGGTGCCCGTCTGCGCGGGCATATGCCTCGGCTCGTGCTGACGTGTGCACGGGGGTCATCTGACCATGCAGCGGGCTTTGCCAAATATGCGATTGAAACAAGGCTCGGCGTTTTGGTCGCCTCGCATGCGCCATCCACGTCTTCGATCTTCGCAAAGCCATTGCGTGATTTAGACGGGGCCTTGTTTCTGGTCATTTCTCAGTCTGGTAAGAGCCCCGACATTTTGACCTCCATTGCTTTCGCAAAACAGGCGGGCGCTTTTGTTGTGGCACTGGTCAACGATGCAGCATCCCCTGCTGCCCAAGCCGCTGACGTGTTTGTGCCCTTGCACGCAGGCCCTGAATTAGCGGTCGCTGCGACCAAATCCTATATCGCTTCCTTGTCTGCTATCGTTCATTTGGTAGCTGAGTGGTGTGAGGACAAAGAACTTGTGAACGCGTTGGAACAAGCGGGCGAACACATCAGTGATGCATTTGCCTGCGATTGGTCCGAACTGGGTGACGCCCTCTTGAATGCAAAAAGCCTGTTTGTGATCGGTCGAGGTCTGACTTTCGGGATTGCCCACGAAATAGCCCTCAAATTGAAAGAGACCAGCGCGTTACATGCTGAGGCCTTCTCAGCCGCCGAAGTCCGCCATGGGCCTATGGCGATTGTTGAAGCAGGCTTCCCTGTCATCATGATTGCGCCGATGGACGAAGCCGCCGCTAGTTTCCCGGCCTTGAGTGAAGAGTTTTCAGCCCGCCAAGCCCGCGTGTTTGCCTCTGGCGGCCCGTTTCCCGGTGCCATTGACTTACCAACACAGGCGGGACTTCATCCACTCATCGCGCCATTGTGCCAAGTTTCTTCCTTTTATGCGTGTGCAGAGGCCTTGGCACGCGCCCGTGGGCGAAACCCCGATGCGCCACCTTGGCTCAACAAAGTCACAGAAACACAATGACTTCTTTCGCCTTCCAGAATGGTCGCTTAGCTCTCGGTGACACCCTCGCTGACGGTCAAACCCTGCTTGTGTCTGGCTGCATTATTGAAGCAATTGGGCCCGACTTGGCCATACCGGCGACTTATCATCGCGTTGATCTAAACGGGGACATCCTCGCGCCAGGCTTTGTCGATATTCAGGTCAATGGCGGTGGTGGCGCTTTGTTTAATGACGCGCCCAGCGTTGAAACTATTACGACCATCGTAAGAGCTCATGCCAAGTTGGGTACGACCTCGCTTTTGCCTACTCTGATTTCGGATGATTTGGACAAGATCGCGCAAGCAATTGAGGCCGTTGATGCAGCCATTGCGGCAGGGGTGCCGGGAATCCTTGGTATTCATCTCGAGGGGCCGTTCCTAAATGCCAGCCGTAAAGGTGTGCATGACGCATCGAAGTTCAAAGTCCTCGACCAAGAAGCGATTGAGCTATTGACTCGTTTGAAGCGCGGCAAGACCCTGATCACCTTGGCGCCAGAAACCGCGCCACCGGGCGCGATTGCTGAACTCGTCCGTCGCGGTGCCGTGGTCTTTGCTGGCCATACCGAGGCGAGCTATGAACAAATCATCGCAGCCGAGGCCGAAGGGCTTCGGGGTTTCACCCACATTTTTAATGCGATGAGCCAGCTTGTCAGCCGGGCCCCCGGTGTCGTTGGAGCGGCCTTGTCGAGCCCAACTTCGTTTTCAGGCCTGATTGCGGATGGGGTGCATGTTCATGTCGCCAACATGGGTCTTGTGGCCCGTTTACTGGGATCTGAACGAACGGTGCTGGTCAGTGACGCGATGCCAACCTTGGGCTCAGACCAAGATTGGTTTGAGTTGAAGGGTGAGAAGATCGTCGCCCGTGGGCTGACCTGTTACACGCCAGATGGGGTCTTGGCCGGCTCAAGCCTTTGCCTGCACGATGCGATTGGCGTTATGATGCGTCAGGTCGGCATTGGACTGGCCGAGGCGTTGCAGATGGCGAGTTATGCCCCAGCGCGGGCTATGGGCCTAGAAGGCCAAGTCGGTCGGCTGGCGGTCGGAGCGCGGGCTGATTTTGTGCAATTGGATTGCGATGCAAACCTAGTACGCGTGTGGCAGGGTGGCGCTCAGCTTTGATCCAAACTCTTTCGGACCCACGCGTCGATCCCCTTCGCGGCCAAGATGGCACTTGAGAAGCAGGCTTGCAAAAGATAGCCCCCGGTTGGGGCATCCCAGTCGAGCATTTCACCAGCCACAAAAGCCCCCGGACGCGCCGTCAGCATTAACTGCTCGTCGACGCTTTCTTGATTGATACCGCCAGCCGTTGAAATGGCGCGTTCAACGCCCGCCAGTCCTATCACGTCGATCGGCACGGCCTTGATCAAGCGTGCGAGACCCATGGCGGTGACGGGTAGCTTATTGGCCGTCGCTTCGCGCATCAGGGCAATTGCGGGAGGTGCCAGCTTCAGATGGCTCTTAAGCGCCGTCGAGATAGACTGACCTGCTTTGGCTTTGACAAGCCGCTGAGCAAGCGCGTCGGTCTCGACATCGGGTCGCAGGTCAATCTGGATCTGACAGCTCCCAAGCTTCAGAGCATCGCGCAACGCCGAAGACAAAGCATAAATGGGCCCGCCTTCAAGGCCGGTATTTGTAATGACGAGATCACCGCGTGCATGCGCGTCACCCAGACGAACCTCGACATTCTTCAAGATCGCGCCACCAAACCCTGTTTTCAGGGTTTCGGTCCAATCTGTGTGCACGCCGACATTGGACGCCTCTAACGGGGTAATACCCACGCCAAAGTCGCTTAAGATACTTGTCCAAGCGCCATCCGTACCGAGCTTTGGCCAAGACGCGCCACCGAGAGCTAAAAGGATGGCTGCGCCGGCTTGCTCGCTACTCGACCCGTCGCGATGGGAAAATCGTGCGGCTCCGGTTTCCGTAAAACCAGTCCAACGCGCCCCGGTGGTAATGATGACGCCTAGGTCTGACAGTCGCGCGAGCCAAGCGCGCAGAAGGGGCGAGGCCTTGAGGCTTCGGGGGAACACCCGCCCGCTGGACCCAACAAAGAGAGGCTGGCCGAGATCTTCAGCCCAAGCTTTAAGATCATCAGGCGTAAACGCGTCCAGCCACGGCCCCGCCCAGTCCTGCGACACACCATAACGGGTCTTGAACTGCGCCAGTGCTTCGCTGTGGGTCAAGTTGAGACCACCACGCCCTGCCAACAGAAACTTTCGACCCACCGATGCCATGCCGTCATAGACTAGGACCCTGTGGCCAGCTTTCGCCAAATATTCAGCGGCAAATAGACCGGCAGGGCCTGCACCGATGATGAGGACGGGCAGGGGAGGGGCTTCGACGGAGGGCTCGATCATCGCGCATTCATGGCAGGTGTTGGCTGGCCCTGTCTATCCAAAGGCAGCTTAGACCCCTTAGGCGGCCTTTGGCTTGGAGAAATGCATCACGTCATCTTCCAGCTTTCCAAATCGGAACGCCATCAAATCGAGCGCATAATTTTGATGCACTTTCCATGGCGCGACATGGCCCTGCTTTGGGAAGCTTTCCATGGCGCGGGTGACATAGCCGGATGTGAAGTCAAGCCAAGGCGCAGGCTCTACAGCCTCGCTGCCCATTTCTGGGAGACAGGTGGTTTTCCCGGTCGCATCGAGATGCTTGATCAGGCGACACATATATTCCGCTGTCAGATCGGCCTTGAGGGTCCAAGACGCATTGGTATAGCCAAATGCGGAAGCCAAGTTCGGCACGCCGCTATACATCATGCCTTTGTAGGAGAAGGTTTTGGAGAAATCGACCACTTTGCCGTCCACCTGAAACGGCACGCCACTCAAGACTTGCATCTGCAGCCCGGTTGCCGTGACGATGATGTCGGCGTCGATCCGCTCGCCAGATTTCAGGACAATGCCTGCATCATCAAAGCGCTCAATATGATCGGTCACGACACTGGCCTTACCGGCCTTAATGGCAGTGAAGAGGTCTGCATCGGGCACTAGACAGAGACGCTGGTCCCAAGGGTTGTAGCTTGGCGTAAAATGCTTGGCCATGTCGAAATCGGCTGGCAATTCTGGCTTAAGCATGCCCAACAAGCGTTCCTTGACCTGTGCTGGGTGCTTGCGCGCCATTGTGTAGAAATACATTTGGAACAGCACATTGCGCCAACGGATCAAGCCATAAGCCAGTTTACTCGGCAAGATTTTGCGTAAGTTATTGGCAAAGGCATCCTCGCCTGGCCGCGAAACGACATAGGTCGGCGATCTTTGCAGCATGGTGACGTGGGCGGCTTGGTCTGACATGGCCGGTACCAAGGTGACCGCTGTTGCGCCACTGCCAATGATCACGACTTTCTTGCCGCGATAATCAAGATTTTCTGGCCAGAATTGTGGGTGGATGATCTGGCCCTTGAAGCTCTCTTCGCCGACAAATTCTGGGCGGTGGGCTTGGCTATAATTATAGTAGCCGGTGCACATATAGAGGAAGCTGCACGTCAGCTGGCTTTTTTCTTGGCTCTCGCCAGTAGTGTAATCAATCGTCCAACGCGCACGCGCAGAGTCCCAAGCTGCGGAAACCACGCGGTGGTTCAGGCGGATTTTGGACTTAATCGCATGCTCGTCTGCCGTTTCATGCAAATAGTTGAGGATCGAAGGCCCGTCCGCAATCGCTTTGGCCTCCGTCCAAGGCTTGAAGGAAAAGCCCAACGTATACATGTCGGAGTCCGAGCGAATGCCTGGATATCGGAACAGGTCCCATGTGCCGCCAATGGCAGATCGACCTTCAAAAATCGCATAGCTTTTGCCGGGGCATTGGCTTTTTAAGTGGTAAGCACCGCTGATGCCGGAAATGCCAGCACCAACAATGAGCACGTCGAGATGTTCCAAGGTGACAATCCTATGAGCATGGTTTGGATTCTACGCTGGTTGCGCGATCCTTTGCCCCATCGTTATGGAGCGCGTTGCCGACGTCAAGGCATAAAGCTTTAGCGCGGAGCTCGTTTTGCTAGAATGCGCTGCAGTGTTCGCCGGTGCATGTTGAGGCGGCGCGCGGTTTCAGACACATTATGCCCGCAAAGCTCAAACACCCGCTGAATATGTTCCCAGCGTACCCGGTCGGCACTCATGGGGTTTGCAGGGGGGTCTGGCAAATGATCACTTTGTGCCATGAGGGCTTTGACGACATCGTCAGCGTCGGCCGGCTTGGACAGATAATCAATGGCACCAGCCTTCACGGCTGCGACCGCAGTGGCGATATTGCCATAGCCGGTTAGCATCACCACCCGCGCATCGGGGCGACGCACATGCAACTCTTCGACCACCGAAAGTCCAGAGCCATCTTCCAAGCGTAAATCCAGAACGGCGAATGCGGGCGGGTCATTGCGGGCAATGGTCAAGGCTTCTTCAACGCCTGCTGCCGTCTTGACCGAAAAGCCGCGGCTCTCCAGCGCACGGGCCAAGCGATTGCGCAAGGGCGCGTCATCATCCATCACGAGGAGGGAGCGATCGGGGAGAGCTTCGATGACAATGTCTGCGGCCATTGCTTTTTCTGGACCCAAACCGCACGATCTGCAAGTGACAAGAAGTCGCAGGTCTTATCCTTGAAGTTTCAGGACTTCGCGGCGATAGCGGCCAAGGGCCAAACCGTCTGAACCACGGCACCCTCGCCCGGCCTTAAGCCATTCCAGAAAGAGACCTGCCCGCCAGAGCGCTCGAGCAAGGTTTTGGCAATAAAAAAGCCTAGGCCCATACCTTCGCGCGCGTTCGCGGACGCCGAGCCATGTAGACTGGTCGAAACATAAGGCTCGCCCAAGCGGTCGAGGATCGCTTCATCAAAGCCCGGCCCATCATCGGTGATGGTTACACGCACGCTACGCTCGTCCCATTTGGCGGAAACCGTGACAGCTTGATTTGCATAATGAAGCGCGTTCTCAAACATGTTGCCCAAACCATAGAGAATGGCTGGCTTGCGAATAACCATCAGCTCGCCCTTGCCTTCAGGGCCCTGAATATCAAAAAGGACGGCCTTGTGGCCCATTTCCGGGTGCCGCTCCGCGACCTCTTCCAGCAGCTGGCCGAGGGGGAGGGTGTCCGTCACCGAATCCGGGATTTCCTTCTGATTGGTCAGATTGCGCAGAATTTCCCGGCACCTCTGGGCTTGCGACAAGATGAGTTCGGCATCTTCCATATCAAGGCTGTTGGGCGGCAGTGAGCGCAGCATTTCTTTCGCCGTGACTTGGATGGTGGCCAGCGGTGTGCCCAGTTCATGCGCGGCGGCTGCGGCAAGTCCACCCAAAGCGGCTAGCCTTTGTTCGCGTGCTAGCACTTCTTGGGTCGCGATTAAGGCATCTGCCAATTGGCTTTCTTCCAAGGACACGCGCCACGCATAGCTTGCGGTGAAGATCAGGCCGATGATGATCGCAAACGCCATCGCGAATTGATAGAGCGCTGGAAGTTGGAACGTGTAGGCTGGAAGCCAGGGCAGGGGATAGGAATAAAGCGCCAAGACGCAGACGCTTAAAGCCGTTACAGCAATAATGCTCAGCGTCCAGCGAGGTTGCAGCGTAGAGGCAGCAATCGTTGCTGGCGCGATGAGCAGCAGACAAAATGGGTTGGCGATCCCACCGGTGAGATAGAGCAAAAGCGCCAGCTGCAATACGTCAAAGGTCAGCTGCGCCGCGGCTTCCCACTGCCGCACCAAACGCTGTGGCGGCAGGCCAACGGTAATCATGATGTTAAGCGTGATGTTCGCCGCAATCGTCACCAGACAGGCTAAAAGGGGCAGTTCAAACTTAAATCCGAAATGGACGACGAGGACAGTGATGAACTGCCCAATTAGGGCAAACCAGCGAGAGCCGACTAAGGTGCGCGACCTAAGACGACCTACAAAGGGCGCATTGACGGCAATGGCCGCCGCAATAATCTCTTGATCTTTCGATAGTCTGTCCATGCGATCAGCATAAGCACCCGTGGCCATTCGTGTAACGCCTCTGCCGGCATCTATTGTTAAAAATGATATCGTTGCAACCTCCCTTTACAATTTTTAAAATGCGAAGCACGTTGGCGATGTGGAGCGATACTTCGCATGCGCCTCACGGGGCCCAAATTGTTCGCTATGACCAGCAGTCAGGAGCTTTATGCGATGATCGATGAGTTAATAGAAAAGATGGACAATCTGGTGCGGACGCATAAGGGCAACTCGAAGATGCAACGCGTTGACCTGGTGAAACACGCGGCGGTGGCCGCGTGAGTCCGAACATGCCAACCAAGCAAAAAACGGTTCGGATTGTGGGCACGATGGCGCTTTTGTGCGTCTCTGTGAGCTCAGCCCACTGCAAAGAAGCCCGGTTCGCTCAAGGTATCGTCTTTCGCACATGCGCGCCGTACGATGGTGCCGCTTTGGAAGCCCGTTTTCCAACGGTGTCAGGCAATCAAGTGGTCTTGGTTCAAGTCAATGAATCTTTGGGCAAGGAATCGTTCACCAGGCCCATCGCGTCCCGCGGACGACCGGGCGGGGCTTCTGTTCACGTGTGCAAGAGGGAAGCCGACGATCCGAAATATCCCGGCATGCCGATGATCTTATTCAGCAACTGCGCGGAAGCATCCTCGGGCTCGGTCAAAATTGGTGCTGTCATGGGTACTGCCATGGCGGGCCAGCTAGATGTGAGGTTCGAGGATGGCAAGCGCATCAACGCCGATTTCTCTGCTCGAGTTTTGGAAAATCGCCAAGGACGAGGGTTCTGTGGTTGATCAGTAAAGCGCTTTGCGCAGCAGGGTGCATGCCATCAATGAAATGCACCGAGGTCAAACCAAACCTGAACGCGATGGCGGGCGCGAGACCAACGTAGCGCTGGACGCAACCCAACCAACCCCTTAGGGCGTCACGATCGGGAAGGGGGGTTTTGGCTCTGCGCTGTCGAGACTGCCCATGAAGGCGCGCAATGCGTCAGTCTTGCCGTCGATTTTCATGACGCCGCGCAGCACAAGGCTCGCAGGGCTAGTGCCAGAGAACAACATTCCGAGGAAAGCGGGTCTTGGCATGGTCACGGTGGCATCGACAGGCTCTGTGCTTGGCCCTTCATTGACCATCACCGAATTGCGCAGCACCAAGCGATATCGCTCGTTACGGTCAGGGAAAACAAAAGCAACAGCGATATCTTTGCCTTTGGCCTTTTCGGGATCGACCCGAATGGCCAAGAGGTCAAATAATTGCGGTGAGGAAATCGCGCTGATCATATCAGGCGCAACCGTGCCGGCATTTGGCACATTGGGTGTCTTGCGGGCTTCCTGGGCACCATTGAGATACATATTGCGCCACAACATGCTCTCGGCCTGATAACCCATTTGCTCAAAGGATTGGGCTAAGATTTCGCGGGCGGCTTTGTTTGTGCTGTCTGCAAACACAATTCGGCTCGCAAGCTCTGCTGACCAGCGATAATCGCCTGCGTCATAGGCGGTCTTGGCAAGGCTTAGAGCTTTCTCCGCCCCACCCATAGCGTCCACATAGCGCTTGGCCACGGCTTCGGGTGGCAGCGGATTTAGATTGGCTGGGTTGGCGTCGTACCAGCCCAAATAGCGCTGATAGACCGCTTTCGAATTATGGCTCATCGTACCGTAATAGCCGTGATTATACCATTGCTTGGTGAGAAGCTCCGGCAAAGCGATGGTTTCTGCAATCTCAGTCGCCGTCAGGCCTTGGTTCATCAGGCGCACCGATTGGTCATGCAGATATTTATACGCGTCGCGATGATTGGCGACATAGGTGGCCACGTCCTGCCGCCCCCAACGCGGCCAACCATGCGAGACAAACATTACCTCGGTGCGCGCGCCAAACAAATTCATGCTTTCGGTCAGATAATCGGCCCAAGCTTTTGAATCGCGCACCAAGGCCCCACGAGGGGGAAGGATGTTATGCATCGTTACATTGGCATTCTCGGCCAAACATAAGGCACCGAGGTCTGGGAAGAAGAAGTTCATTTCAGAGGGCGCCTCTGTGCCCGGTGTTACTTGGAACTCAATCTTCATCCCGTCGACTGTCATGGTCTGACCGGTCCGATCGATTGTATCAGTCGGCGCGATGAGACCCAGTGCGCCACCAACCGGAACTTCCATCCCAATCCCTGCCCCCACTTGACCGGCAGGGCCGCGCGCGAGCGTGGTACCAAATTGGAAGACGGCGCGGCGGCTCATGGCGGGCCCTGCGATCAAATTCTCACTGACCGCATGCTCCATAAAGCCAGAAGGCGCGATGATCTTCACTTTGCCGGACTGGACATCGGCTTCACTCACAATGCCTTTGACGCCGCCAAAATGGTCAGCATGGCTATGAGAATAGATCACGGCATGGATGGGTTTGTCGCCAACATGCTTTTTGACAAGGCCCATGGCGGCCTTGGCGGTCTCTGCCACCGTCAGCGGGTCAATGATGATATAGCCCGTATCGGTTTCGATGATCGACATGACGGAGATATCAAACCCGCGCACTTGCCAGATCTTGGGTGCAACCTTGAACAGACCATGCATGCGCAGAAGCGCTGCGTGCCGCCACAGGCTGGGGTTGGCGGTTTCGGGTGCCGCGCCTTGGGCGAAATCATAGGCAGAAAGATCTAGCACGACTTTGCCAGCGGCATTGCGGATTAAGGGGTCTTCTAAGGTGGCAACAAAGCCACGCTTGGCGAGTTCATCCTCGCTTGTATTGTCCCAGGGCAGGGTGGCCGAGAACGCGCGATTGGCAGCGATGGTTTGGGGGGTGGCTGCACCAGTGCTTTGCGCTTGGGCCACTGGCGACCATGCGACCAATCCGACGCCGAGAAGCGCGCTTGCCTTGAGGCAAAGTTGCCGGGACTTGCGGTTTGATGCCAACATAATGAGCCTCCCAAGTTTATGCTGCCTTTTGGCATGCCTTTATCTTGCTCAACTTGCCTTTGCTCGGGCGGCAACGTCAATCCGGAAACTCGGTCTGTACTGATTTGATTAAAGGCCGGCTGTCGCCGCAGCTGGTCTGCTTCGCGCCAGGGGTTGCCATTTTGGGGTGGGTTGGCGGTTGCTTGAAAGTGGACGTTTTTGAGGTCCGCGTGTAGCACCATTTTCGTTCGCTGAGGTCAAGGGTTTGGTTGTTTCCGCTTTGGACAGCCTTTGCCACCGGCTCTGCCTAGGCAAAGGCTTAGCTCGAGTTTGAGTGCGCAAGATGGGGTGTCAAGAGGCGCGCTTCGCGCGTCGGCGAAGCCAATTTCACCTCTTGACACCCCAGCTTGCGCAGAAACAATTGTCGGGCGGCTTCAAGGCAAGCGAAGCGACGCATTGAACCGTTCCAAGTCATTTGGCTGACAACTGGTTTAAATGATCTCAGGATTTGCTTAGCCATGGTGCATTCCATGCATGCAATTCACCAGACGGCGCGAAACGCATTGCTGGGATGATTAGATTTTTGCCGGGACGCATGTCAGCTTTTCGGCGGAGCAAAAGCTTCGATAACCGGCTTCACAGCAAGAGCTCTCGATCCTCGCTTGCATATTTTGTTCGTAAGTCAGAAAAAGAGCCATGTCGATTTTTAGCACGTCTCTATTGCCAAGCCAGAGGGCGATGTTGCGCACGTTGCGCAAAAATGGCGCTTCATCCCGGCTTGAGATAGGCAATCGATGTCGCTTGAGTTCCGGGGCTGTGACACGCTTTGGCCGAGAATTGATTGATTTAGGGTTCGTGCTGGAGGAACTGCCGACAAGCAGCACGCGAGCCGGACGGCCGACGCAGAGGCTAGCTTTGCGAGGCGCAGTCGGTGCTATCCTTGGTTTTGCCGTGCATCCTGGCTGGATCGAAGCTGTCTCTATGGATTTTCAGGGCAAGACGCTGATAGCCGACCGCTTTGCGAACGATGAACCCTTGAGTCTCACGCGTGCTATTCAAGCAATGCGTGACTTTATCCGCGCGCATGAAGCTCAAACTGGCCAGCCTATTCTGGGAATTGGGCTGGCGGTGCCCGGTTATGTGACGCAAGGCCAGCAAAAGCGTCAGACTGTTCAAGGCCTTGAAGAGTGGCGAGAGATAGACTTAGCCCAGTTTTTCGGCCCACAGTTGGCCTTCGACGTTTTTGTCGACAATGACGCATCCTGTAATGCTCTCGCTGAGTATTATGCCCCGGAGACGCGTGGCGCAGAGATCGTCTTGGCGGTTACCATGGGTGCCGGTGTGGGTGGCGGTGTGGCCATGCACGGCCGCCTCTTGCGAGGTGCTCATGGAAATGCAGGGGAAATTGGGTGGCTCTTTCCCTATGGAGTACCTAGGCCATCAGCCCGCGACTTTTTTGAAAGCGTTCGCGCAGAGTTTGGGCCGACAGCCAAGTTAGCAGATTTAGTGCTTGAAGACAGCCAAATCAGCCAAAACATGGACGCTTGGTGCCAGCGAGCAGCGGACCAATTGCGATTGGTAATAGGACCAGGGGGTGGCTGGATCGACCCAGATCACATAGTGCTCTGCGGGCCTCTACCACCTTCAATCCTGACGCGAACCGCAACTTATCTGAGCACGGTCCGACTGTTTGAGCCGGAAACCAACATCATGCGACCCATTCCAAAAGGCTCATCGCTAGGTGCCCAAGGCGCGGCAATTGGCGCGGCCCTTTTGCCATTCCAAGCGCTATGCGCCGCCGATACGAACATCGGACAAGAAAGCATCCTTTAATTTCTTACTGAGTAAGAAATGTCACAAATCCATGATATGTTCCCCGAAACTGCGACGGATGCGTCGATTCTTCAGGAAGGGGACATGTATGAAAAAGCTAGCTTGGTTGTTCGGAACCGCATTGGGTCTGTCAATGATGGCGAATACCGCGAGTGCGCAGACGCAGACCCCTGCTGCTCAAGCCGACGGAAACGAAACTGAAGTGATTGTCGTCACCGCGTCGCGTTTTCGCGGCCAAGAAGAGTTGCGGGTCAAGGCGGCATCCGATGTGATTATGGACACCATTTCCCAAGATGAAATTGGCGCGGTTCCCGACTTCAACATGGCAGATGCGCTACGCCGTGTCGCAGGTGTTGTTGCAGAATTTGACGAAGACGAAGGCCGATTTGTGAATGTGCGCGGCATTGATTCCAACTTGGTCTATGTGACTTTTGATGGACTAGGCGTGCCAACCACGGGCAACTTTGGCGATGGCGGCCGAAATGTAGATATTGAGTTTTTGCCCTCTTCGGCGGTAAAGCGGATTGATGTCGTCAAGACCTTTAGACCTGAGCTTGACGGGAGCTCTGTGGGCGGCAATGTCAATATTGTTTCTCGAAGTGCCTTTGATTCCAAAAAGCCATTCTATCTAGTCGCAACCGGCAGCACGTCGGTATATACACTCAATAAGGAAATTCCATCGAGCGTTTATGGTGCCGATACCCCTTATCGCGCTGAACTCACGACATCGCTAAAATTTGGCGATCAAGAGCAATTTGGGATCATTTTCTCTGGCCTTTATGGCGTGCGCCCGCGTCCACAGGTTAAGTTCTTCAACACCGCTGCCATCAATGTCGGAGCGCTCCAATCTCCAAACCGCTTTAATACCTCGATTTATCAAAATGATCAGAAGCGCTTTGGCGGACAAGTGAAGGCGGAGTACCGCAAAGCTGACACCTATGCATCCCTGTTTTACTATAATTATCAGCAGAATGAGAGCGAATATCGTTGGGTGAATAACTTTCCTCTTGTCGCTGCCAATATCGTACCGACGAGTGCGACAACAGGATCGGTCTTGCGCGCCCAGCACGTGGCGAGCTTGGACTGGTTTCCAATTGAATTAGGCGGTAGCGGCCTTCAGGGGCATTACGATACGCGAATTGGTGAAAGTGGTGTGTTGGAAGCTAGCGCAGGTTGGGCAAGACAAACTTTCAACCACGATACATGGGGCTTTGCATTTCAAACCGCTGCGAGCCCTTCATTGGCATTTAACTTTGATGCAGCCAACATTCTCCCAAGCCGTACGGCCCTTGCTACGCCTTCATTCTTGACCAATGGCGCAAACTACAGCCGCAACTTGATCAACACACGCAACCTCCTAACCGAGGAGGATGTTACCAATGCGAAGGTCAATTATGCATGGAACACAGATGGCGCAGGCTTTGGTTTCAAAATTGGTGCTGAAGTTCGTCGCCTAGAACGGGTGCGCGATAATGATGAGTACCGCTTCAATTCCGCGGTTAATTTTGCGCCGTTTATATCAACAACAAACAAGAGCTATCCTGAGTACGGACCTGACCCCTTCTTGTTCATCGACCCAACTGCGGTATGGAACTTCTTCAACACCACTCAAATCCCAATCGACGCAGCACGATCGGTCAGTGCGGACTTCAACTATCAAGAGGATATCTCGGCTGCTTTTGCGCAGGTCAATTATAGCAAGGATGCGCTGCGCGTTATTGGCGGACTACGCTATGAAGCGACCCAGTTTGAGGCCAATGCTGCAGGTCAGGCACGCAAAACAGAGGGTGATTACAGCCATCTTCTGCCATCGATCGTTGCAACCTATAGCTTCCCGATTGGCGCGAAATTGAGAGCCGGGTTTAGTCAATCGCTCGGTAGACCAAACCCAAGCGATCTCGCCGTCACTTATTTTGAATCCGTTGATGCCGGCGGCGTGTTGAATATAACCAAAGGCAATCCGGACCTTAAGCCACGTGAGGCAAACAATTATGACCTCTCGTTTGAGTATTATTTTATGCGCGGCGAAGGCTTCATTGGGGCCGCGTTGTTCAAGAAGGACATCAAAGGGGATATTTTCACGAGCCAGACGACGGCCACGGTAAATGGCCAATTGACGCGCACAGCCCAGAACGTGAATGCGGTTGGATCGGTTGTCTCTGGTCTCGAGATCTCAGCATATGTGGGCAATTTGGCCATACTCCCAAAGCCATTTAGCGGTCTTGGCTTTTCCGCAAATGCTACTTTTACCAAAGGGGAAACTGAATTCCTTGACGGAACTAAGATCAATCGTCGTGTCCGCCAAGCACCCTTCAGCGCAAACGTCGCCGCATTTTACAATTGGAAAGCACTTGAGGCTCGTTTGGTCTATAATTACACCGACAAGTATCTTGTACTGATTGACCGCGAAGAAGACGGTTTTGGTCAATTAGATGCGTCACTTCGCTATAAGCTGACTGACAAACTTACAATTGGTCTTGAAGGCAGAAACCTGACCAACGCTAACCGGGTTCAGATTGACAACGATAACAGCTTCTCAACCCTGTTTGGAGAGACCCAAATTGGGCGTCAGTATCATCTGCGTGTGACCTATAAATACTAGGTTTAATGCCGCGACTAAAGGAATAATCCGATCTAAAGGATGGTGATAAAAATGAAGCGACTTGCATGTGCGCTGGCAGTTAGCGCGGCGCTGCTGGCTCCAATGGCGGCCTACGCACAATCAGCAAACTATCAGTTTTTGCGTAGCGGCGACATGGTTCAAGACAAGAACTTCTACCTGCTGACTGTGCTCGATACCGATGAACGTGCGAGAGCGAGCCTGCAGGCTGACCCAGTCTTGCTAGCTCAACGCCAAAACGCAGGCCTTCAGTTAAAGGTGGCGCTAGCCTCTTGCACGAAACCTGTCTGCGTCGTTGATAAATTGATGCTCACTGATGGTGACATCAAAAAGATTGGCGACGCTCTCAGTTCGTTGGCAAACGGGCCCCTAAAGTCGGCAATTCGGGATCATTTGCGTCCCTCAGGGATGTTTCAAAGACATGCCGCCCTCGATGATAAGGCTTTTATCCAAGCGGCTTGGATCGATACCGCCGCTGGTATGAACCGTCTCTATCGCGTTTATGCGAGCGGTGAAGTGCCTCGTTATCGTGACATCGATTCCATTTCTTACAAAGTAGATGATGAACGCTTTTTCCAACTGATCAGAACCGCACTTGAGACAGCCGACGACGGACTTGGGACTGATACGCCCTTTTTCGGTCCTTGGGCGCAAGTTGGGCTTGATATGCTCCTAATAAATCAGCGCGATGAGGCCGGTCGTTATGAGCCGCTCGTCGCTGGCGAAAATGCAGCAGCATCTCAGCGCGCGGCGAAAGTTGTTTGGCGCGATTTTGCCTATTCCGCGATCCTGATCCCAGGTGCGGGCTTGCGCAACGAGGAACGGGGTCTGTCAGCCATAGGTGCCATGCGCTTGAGGTTGGCAGTACGACGTTACCAAAAAGGCCTGGCACCTTTTATCATTGTCTCGGGTGGAAATGTTCACCCAAATAAAACCCCTTACAACGAAGCTCTAGAGATGAAGCGCGTCTTGATGGGCCGCTACAATATTCCCGAAAATGCAATTTTTATAGATCCACATGCGCGCCATACCACAACCAATTTGCGTAACGCCACGCGCATCTTGTTTCGTGCTGGCGCACCTATGGACCGGGATGTCTTGGTAACCACATCGCAAAGCCAAAGCGCCTATATTGAGGGTGAGATTTTCAAGGCGCGCAATCTTGAAGAACTTGGCTATCAGCCGATGACGTTCCTGCGACGCGTCTCGACTTATGACGTCGCCATGCGGCCCGCGATTATTTCGTTATATGCGGACCCGCTCGACCCGCTCGACCCCTAAGTGATAACAAAGTGACTTGTCAGAGATTAATGTCATGAAGGCCCAAGTCGGACGTTCTGCTGGGCGAGAAGTTTCGAATTGGCTTGTTGAGTGCCGCAGGTTTAATCTTTGCAGGTTTTGGCACCCTTACCTCCAAAGAGGACAATCGGCTTTCGGCCATGTCTTGTCATAAGACCGTAGGCCCGAAATGCGTCAAAGGTGGTTAACAGGGCGGTGTTGATCTTTGCTCGAAAGCGGACATTGAGGAAGCCGACAACTTTGGGCACTTCAATGCGTGCACGAACTCGGTGCAAGCCGCGATTGGAATGTAACCTAAGGCGTTGAGCGCAGTGCAGCGGGCTGTGCCTCGGCTAAAACCAAACCCAAACATCTTCACCAAGGCTGACGTGTGCAAACCTAACCCGTTGGCTGTGCCTCCTTGTCCCTGTTCGACCAAAGATGCCAAGCAATCCCGGCCAAAAGAACCGTTACGCCCAGAAGGATGGCCCACAGGACCATGGTCTGTTTGGGGGCGCTGCCTGGGCTGATGGCTGACAAAGTCAGAGTGCCAATGGCTGCGTCACTTATTCTGGCTTCAGGAATGGCGCTGGGAGTGGCGCGCGCAATGTCGCCGATGGGTAAATAAACGTCGGCGGCATCCGGGTGGCCGACGGCCAAGGTAAAGGGTTGCTTGCCGCTTGCCACAAACGCAATCTCTGGCGACTCAATGCCAAAGCGTATAGCAGGGACGGCAGCAAAACCCCCGACGCGACGGTCTGCTTCGATCCGGATCATGCGGATCGGCCGCTGGCGCAGTGAAATGACGCTAGAATTGGCTTCCGCCCGCCCTTGACCTAGGAGCGACCAAGGTTCTTCCTTCGTGTTTCTGCCTAGAATCTGGATTGGTACCAATCCTTCGCCACCCTTGGCGTCGACGGCAATTGTCTGAATTCGCGCGGCAAAGGGTACAGCAAATTCGAGGCTGTAGTCGTCGAGTAGCGGCGGCGCGGTGGCGGAAATGCTTCTCATCGCCCCGGCTTCCAGCGCAGTTGGCGAAGCGGAAACCATAGCTTGGCGGACAATCACTGGCGTGCGCAACTGCGCGTCGCTGCGCCACGTAACCCGCAATTTTGTGCCACCTCGCAGGGTACCCGCGACAGCAATCGAGAGATCTTTTTCCACGCCACCGGGGGGGCGATAATCAACCGCCTCACCAAGAGACCGCCAAGATTTCAGATCTTCACTAGCCTCAACCGTAAAGGTAATTGGCTGACCTTCCGGTATGCTGGCGTCTAAAACCAATTGCTTGATGTCGCCAGTATTGCCAAGCGTATCAAACAGGCTGCCAATCACAACATTGGTTCCGTCCCCAGTGACTGGTTTGCCATCGACAGTGACTGTTTGGACACGCCCTTCGCCTTCAATTTTCAGCGTCACATCGGGTTCGCGAAGTGCCTTTTGAGGACCAAGGATTGGCATAGCAGGCAAGTTGATGTTGCGGATGGGGCTTGGCAAATTGGGCATGCGGGCGATCGGGACCACGCGGCCATTCCCATCAAAAACCCGTACATCCGATAGTCCATCACGCTTTGAAGCGATCAGGACCGCCAAAGGAAGTCGAACGCGCTGTACGGGAGCTGCACCAATTGGCGTGAGGGGCAGTCGCAATTGGAAAGATGCTAGGTCGCTATCCGATCCGGCTGGCCCAGCCGCACAGGACAGAAATGCGGAGATGGCGATCAGCCAGTTTTTATGCTTGGTCATCAGGAGCTGCCCTCTTGCGATGCGTCTTCCTTTGGTGCCACTTCTGGATTTCTTACCCGTGGCGGCAAAGGCGCTAGATAGCCGACGATCAGCATCAGCACGCCAACCGCAATGAAGGCAATGATCCGGGCACCCCCGCCGGAATTGTTGAGATCGACAAGCATCAGCTTTGCCACAGTCAGTCCGAGCAAACTCGCACCAATGAGCCACAAGCGGCGGTTGCTTCGGCGATGAGCGAGGACCATCAAGGGCAGGGCAAGGACCGTCCACAGAATGGCGAGACCAGTCTGGACATAAAAACTCTCAAAAAGGGCGCTTGCTGACCATTCAACGCCGAGAAGCTGGTGCGTCACACGAAGCCAAGCGGTATTGATTGCGATAAAGACAATGACAGCGAAAACGGCCAGCGCTTCACGTCCGCCCAACCACTTTGCCTCCATGGATCCGAGTTGCGCTGCAATCACATAGTGACGCCATAACATCAAAGCGGCGAGTGCCATAGCCACGGTCAGCTCGACAGGGTTCAACAAAGGCACGTAGGGCAAGGGGGCGGCGTTGCCAGAGGCAAGAAGCGCAGTCGCAAAGGTGCCTGTCGTGACGAGGAGCGCAATCGGAACTGCGGCGTGCCAGCCATAAGCATGGCTGTGTCGGTCAAGCGGCCATTTGAGGGAAGGGCTGTTGGGGTTCATGCGGCGGGTTGCCGTCCAAGATAGACCGATCAGTACGGCCACTAAGGTGGCTAGGAAGCCCACTGCGGCCCAAGAAGTATCCCAAAGTCGGCCGCTATCTATCGCAAAATCCATGCAATCGGCCAACAACATTGTGCCAAACCAAACGCCGCCAATATGGGTACCAGTTATTATCGGTCGAGACACGACGGTGTCATGATCATTCACATAGAGCATCCAACCATGGAGTCCGATGGCGATAATCCAAAGGAGCCAATCGGGCGTGTATAGAATATGACTGCCCGCACTCAGGGTGCCCAATAAGCAAATCCCCAAGGCAATCAGGCTCGCCGCACTGGGCCAAATGGCAACTTGCCATTGCAGGCGCCGTCCAAGAATTTGAAAGCCTAATGCGCTTAACAGGTAAGCGAGCATCGTTAGCATCAGCAAAAGATCGGATGGGAACACGAAGTCCGCTGCCTGATTTGCTAATTTTGCTGGCAGCATGCGGTGAATTTCCATCCCCCACGCCAGCCACCAAAACGCAAATCCAAGAAAGAAGGCAGGCTTTGCCAAACTCGCTTCGATCTGCGCATAACTGGTGGCAAGTGCCGATCCGCTATGGCGCAGAGCGGTTCGCAACCAATAGGCCGTAAGCAGAACCGGCAACGCGACCAACATTGCTCCCATAAAGGCCGGGTTTGCCAAAGGAATTGCGGTCTCATTTAGGCCCGCACCTACAACATAAGAGAAGGCCGCAAGAACTTGAAGGACAATGCCGAAAAGTCGCGGTAGCCAGCGTGCTTGTCGCATGCCGATCCAGAAAGCGCCTGCCCCTTCCAAAGCCCAGACAACTGACGTCCAGCGAGCCCCAAGTGCGAGCGGCACAGCAAGGGTGATGAAGATCACTCCAACGGCCAGCAGTGCCTCACTCAATAGCCGGTTGGCATGTGGTAGATAGCGCGCGGTGTAGGCAGAAAGCGCAAGATAAAGGCCAGCAAAGCCCAGTGCGGCAAAGGCGGACCCAAACGGACGGTCTCCGACGAGGCTTACCTCCAAACCAAAGCCGATAAGCGCCGTACCAAACAAAAGCGTGGTATCGACCAGATTGCCAAATTGTTTTGCCGTTTTATCGGCGGCCTGATTATGGACTTGGCTCGGAGTCATGCGCGTATAAAGAATGGCCGTAACAACATAGACCAAGACGGAAATAATCAGGAAAACCTGGGTGGCCATGAATTGCTTGGTCCCAGCCCCGGCCCCCACCACCAATGTTAAGATGCCGAAGGTGGATGCAAAACCGATCAGGTTTACGACGCGCCACGACCGCTGAACGGCAATGAACAAAATGGCCAAGTTCAGAACGGTGTAATAGGCGAAAAGACCCACCACATCGCCGCCCCCAGTGCTCACGAGGAGAGGTACCGCAAAGCCACCGATGAAGGATGTTGCAGCTAAGGCTTGTGATCGCTGGAGTAGGGCCAGGGCAGAGCCAAGCCCGCAGACGAGAATCATCAACGCAAAGGCGGCAACCGGTGAAGCGGTATCGATCAGCTTGGTGGTGGCATAAAGCGTCAGATAAATGGTCGCGATGCCGCCGCCTTGAAGTGCGAGACCAAACTGGGGTCTTTCTTGGCGGGTACGAAACCCGAAGGCGATTAACCCGGCTCCAAAAAGGCCAACAAGCGCCAAACGCAATTCAACCGGGAACAGGCCCGCTGAAGCGGCGTAGCTGGCCAGAAAGGACAGGCCGACAAAAAGCACAACCAGACCCACCCTCACAATTGTGTTGCCGCCGAACAACCAGTTTCGCGCTTTATCGAATACGTCTGGAACGTTGGCGCGATTTAAAGCGGCACCATTTGACCCTGCGGACCCGTCAACCTGGAAGGGCGAGGAAAAGGCCATTTCTTTGATGAGGTCTTCTTTTGCCGCTTCAGAACGCGTTACGACCTGTTCGACGACACTCGGCACTTCGGGCTGGGGTGGTGCAACGGGAATTGGTGGTGGAACGAGCACTTCGAGCTTAGCGCTTTCAAAGGGTGCCTCGTCTCCCCAAGATCGTCGGATGACTTCATTCGAAACAGACTTTTGATTAGCGTCCAGTTTGGCTAGCAAGGCATCGGTGGCGCGGGCCACTTCGGCACGAATGACCGCCCTTAAGCCCCAGCCAAAAACTGCGCCCACGAAACAGCCTAAGAAAAAGCCATAGCCCTCTAAGCCGGTTGCAAGCCAACCGATCATTCCACCAAGTAGTGCTGTCCAAAAATACACTGATTGCCCCCGCGATCTCAGTTTTAACCAAAAGAATGATGCCTTTTGAGGAGTTGCCCAATCGCGCTCTTGAAGTTGAATCCGTTTGTTTGTCGAGTGAATATGCCCCCAATTCGAAATTTAGACCACCTGTTTCGTTTTGTGCAGCTTGGCGGTGGGTCGTCAGAACATTTGGCATTGATGGATGCTCTGGTTTGCGAAGAGCTCGCCTCATTTTCTAGGTTAAATTTGAGCGGCCAATAGATGGTTTTGCACGCGTTGAGTAAGGATCTGCTTTGCTAATGCTGTCCCCTTGTCTTTGCCCTTTAGTGCGGTCAAAACCTCACGTGTAGACGCCAAGATTGGCGCGCCAGAAATCGCTTGGGTTTCGACCAGGACTTGTAACACATGGTGAGCATTCCGCTGTGTAAAATCAAAGCGCGGCAGCCAAGCCTGCAAAGCTGCATCAATGGCACTCGCGTGCAATTCCGACACCTTTGCGATCTTTAGCAAGTTTTCAGCCAGTCGATTAAACTTCACCCACTCGCCTTCGCACAGACGAACGAGGACATTGGCGAATGTGTCTGGGTCGAATAGACGATTTTCAATACCCTCAATCAGCGCGTCAATCGCCAGGCTCCGCACATCAGAATCTTTACCGACGATGCTAAGGGCTAAGACCAGATGGCCGGGCTCACCCCATGACCTTCCCTTTTGGAAGAGACAATTCAGAAGGCCGTGGTTCGCAGTTGAGTTGCTGCTGTCCTCTTCGATGCGCAGAACGAGTTTCCTAACAGCTTTCATATGAACGCTATCGAGCTTCTGCGGCCAGAGAAAGGCAAGCCATTGGGCTTGCCAAGTCGTATTAATATCTGTGGCCCAGTTATATTTGGTCTCGGGCCAGCGACTTAAGGCTGCGGTTGGCAGTTCTTCCCAATGGGTGGTCGTTCTCGCACCTAATGCATCCAACGCCGTAGTTAGTAGTCCGCGCTTTTCAGGTGCATCGACCTGAGCAGCCGCTCGCGAATGGACCTTCAGTTCAGCGTGCTTCCAAGTCATTTGTTCATAGTGAACCGCCCTATGTGACGAAGTCCATTCATGGATCGCGGGGGAAAGACTATCTGGCCAAGCATCGTCGAGGGCGAGGCAAGCAAATACACCACTCCAATCCACATCCGGCTCTCTGCACCGCGCCGCTGTGATCCAAGGCGCGTAATTGGCTTGATCTGACTTGATTGGTGTCTCACCGCCACCCAGTGCAAAGCGCGCTAATCTTCCAATGTCGCCGCCTAATTTTTCTGCAAGCCTTAGGGCTTCGGGGCGATTATCCGGTGCCAATCGCAGCATGGAAAGGCGAAGGTCCATGGATTTTTCTGGAGACAGGTCCTGCTCCATCTGAACCAGTCGCTCAACCCAAATGATGGGATCGATCCATCCGCCTTTGTGGGTGGGTGCTGCGAGCAAAGGCTGAGCCTTATGTGCAGCCACGCGCGATGAGATTTCACGCAAATGCGTGATCATCGGGACAAATACGTCCTCTGGGATCGAATACTCCAAGGACTGGATCTGAGTTTGGTTTAGTTGACCGCTCGCCCAGCTGGCGATGAGATCAAGGACTGCGCCAGCGATCGTGTTGTCCACAGCCCTAAGCCCGTTTGAACTGACTTGACCCTTGTTCAAGCGGTGCAGCAGTGGCGCAACGCGTTTTTCGAAATCCTCTGGACGTTGGTCAGCTAACCGACTTAGGGCATCGATAATGCGTTCAAGCTCGTCAGGAGAATCGACCACTTCAATCGCATGAAGAATTGACTCGATGAGCTTATCGACCGTCATTATCGGCTCGATTGCTGCGGAAGCAGATAACACCTCGTGGCAGCTGCCAGTGAATGAAAGCGGCAGATAGCCCACAGTTTGACTTGGAAGCGCCGACTCCACTTGGCTGGGTCGCGCGTTAGCATCATTGCTGGCATCCATCAGCAGCTTCTCAAGAGCTGGGCGATTACTGGCAGACACGAGCACCATCATATCTGAAATCAAGGCGCGATGCGCAGAAGTCAATTGCTGCGCATAGGGTTCCAGAATCTCGATTCCCTTTGCCTGCACCTCTGGGTCTTTGTGCCGCATCGCATCGACCACCGCAGCCAGAGCCACAGGGTCAGGCGATTGCTTGGTTTCTGCGACAGTCTGCTGGAGGAGCTTCAATGCTGCAATCCCATTGCTCTTGCTGTCGTTGGCAAACACGGATCCAATCTCGCGAAGAAACGGTCCGCGCTGGAGAGCTTTTGCTTTCTCGATCCTTGTCAGCATATCAATCGCGAACTTCGCGACATGGCTAACAGGGTGACTCAAAAGCCCGATATAGTCTGGCTGATGGTCGATCAGCTCAGAAGCAGTGGGCTCCATGGCTTTATATAGTTTGTGATAACCCGACAGCTGGTTCTGTTTGATATCCAAGCGCAGGCCATCAAGCGCCAAGCGCAACAGATGGGCGCGGTCTAAGTGTTTGGCGCGAGACAATTTGATCAGGGCTTCTGGCCAAGTCTCGTAATGGGCGGCTGCGCCCTTGGTAAGCCAAGAATTTGTGTTGAAGGCGTCAGTCTCAACCCTGAACAAACCGTCGATCTCTGAAAGCAGTTCTGGTGCCTGAAGTAATTGCTCACTTAGTGGGGGGATGTAGTCCTTATCGACGCCGTGAAATCCGGTCCGCATATAGTAGCTAGCGAACAGGCGGTAGTAACCATCCGATTCCGGCTTACGACAAATGCCATCTTGGACCCAGCCGTGCAGTGTTGGAAAAGTGATCGTCCCGCCGACCTCCAGCTCGTGCTCGACCCACTCATCCATCCAACTCGGCCTGCGATCACGTATGATTTTTTCAAACGCAGGCATGTCATCGCGCTTAGGCCGAACTTGCCACTTCTTGACCGCCGACAGCGGCCCAACGGCAAAGACCGCAAGGCAGGCTTTGCGGTTTTCGAGATTATTCCAATGAGACCGGACTTCGCCATGGAGCCCAATTTCCTTTCCTCGCGCGGAAAGAAACGACTCCAGTTGCTCTGAGGCGGTCGAGGGTGCCTTGCCTTCGTCTAGATGGCGGTGCAAGGTTTGCGCGCTTGTAGATAGCTTGGCGCGCTCCTCCTCATCCATGCCCTCGAAAGCTCTTGCGAGCTCGAGACCGTCAGCAGTCGAAAGTACAAGCTTCTCAAGATCGTCTGCTGTCATGGATGGGTGCTCCCTGCCTCTTGGTCCTGCATCAGCAGTGAAGCCGCTAAAACGTGTTTGCACGCCCCGCGCTGCCCCTGATATTTGCTGAACCACGGGCATGTGCAGGAATCGCCACGTTCCGATAGGCTGACGAGATGGATTGTGCCGGTGCCATCCACTTCGAACTTTGTTGGTTCGCTCGAGTGCCCAACACGCCGGACCTTTCCCGTCTCAACAATCTTTCGGGCGTTGCTCAATCGCGGCTGCATCTCTTCCACTTTTGCCAAGTCGAAGGGGAGTTCGCGGTGGAAATAGTGGCCATTGGCCGCGTCGTAGCCCGCTAGCCCGCGCGTACCAAGAATCCCTAACGCTGCTTCGACGTCTTCCTCCGCCAAGTGCAAGGCCTCTGCGAGCTTTGTCGAATCCACTCTCGATTGCCATTTGAGTGCGGCTCTGACCTTTGCAATTGACGCGTCTGGTGGCGGGGCTGCGAGCGTACTTAAAAGTTGGCCCTCGCCAGAAAAGCCCCGATATACGTCTGGACTAATCATGAGAAAGAACGTGCCTTCAGGATAGATCACCTCCCACCCGCTTGCGCCACTGACTTTATCATACCAGACGCGGAGCCCTTTTGCCCGCATCAGCATTGGCTCAATAATTTTTACTCTGTGCGTCCCGAGCAATTGAACCGCACCGTGTTGATTGCGCTGTGTTAGTCGGATCGAACGACCAGAGGGGATTGCGTAGCTCGGCATTTTTGGGCGTGAGCTTTTCGGCAAATCCCGGATAAAGCGCAGGCCCTCTGCCGCTGACACTTCTATTCTAGGCTCAAGACGCGGCTGATAAGCTTGGACTTCACTGAACCCTTTGATCCATCGAAGCGGTAGTTTGACCTTTTTCTCAATTGTCTTTGCCCCGTCTCGCGACAACACAACCTCGTCAGCGCCGACGGCAAGTTCGACGTCTTCCTCGTCGCGCAACCGCAGAAGCGCTGCCCGCATGTCGCTGTTGAAGTCGACATTGGTTGTGCCGCGTCCTTTGCATTCGCCATCAAAGCCCGATGCTGGCAAATCAACACGGACATACACGCCACAGCAGCCGCTGAAACCTTCAAAGCGCAACATCTCTTCGTTGCTTGTCACAACCGGATCTAAAATTACGGTAGGCCTCGGCAGGAAAAAATGCGTGCGAACAACGTCGCTCAACACATAGAGCATCTCGCCCAGCATTCTGGGCTGTCGCACCCGCCCATCAAAAAAATAGGGTTGAGCTAGATTGGCGTTACATGTTGCAAGGGAGAGTTGCGGTTTGCCTCTGGCCGATGGTTGAACGATCGACTCAAAAGCGTATCTGTAAGTGAAATCGATCCCCGCAGACATTGATCCTCCCTAATTCACAGATGGAATGCGCAACTTGGCAGCAGCACTAGAAAGGCCGGTTTGTTTGTCTTGGTAGCGCCGAAAGAGTAGCCCTCCAAAACTTGGTCGGCAAGTGCCGTGCTTCGAAAAGCTTCGAGCGGGTGAACGCACGCTGTGTTTCGTTGCAAGTCCCAAACCAGCGCTTTATCTTTTCGGCCAAGTTCTGCCGAAATGCCGCCGGTCTCCGGGCTGCCAAGGGTTGCCATTTGGGCGGGTTGGCAGTTGCTTGAAAGCGGATACTCATAAACGGGAAAGCCTGCAGCAGGTTGAATCGCAGAGGCCCAAAGGCTGGCGTTGGCGTGGAAGAAGAATTAGACTCGGCGTAATGATTTGGCTCGCTTCCCCAAAGCCAATGCAAACAGTCATCGTCGTTAAGGCTAGCATTTGATGCTTGCGCTACGATCGGGTAGCGTCGACGCATTTGTTTGGGGAGGGCATGATGACAGCGAAGATGGTATTGTTAGCCGCGTTGCTTGCGGCATTTAGTGCGCTACCCTGCGCCGCTGCGCCAGTGCCCGCCGCGCTGAGCGAGGCTAATGCACGCTCGCCTGCGCTGCCCCCGATCCTCAACGCGCGCGAGAGAGCGATAACCGAAAACCGCATTTTAGCGGAGCGGCTTGATACGATTATTCCGGCGATCATGCGTGAACAGCGGATCGATTTATGGCTGCTGATGGCCCGAGAATATTTTGAAGAGCCCGTGTTGGCGTCCATGCTTGATGCTGAAAACATGCACGCACGCCGGCGCACAATTTTGATCTTCTACAACCCGGGTGACGGGAAACCGATTGAGCGTCTTACCGTCAGCCGCTATGGGCTTGGCGGTTTGTTCGCGCCTGCATGGGATCCAAGTAAGCAACCTGATCAGTGGCAGGCGGTCGCAGACATCATCACCAAGCGTAACCCTGCAAAAATTGCGATCAACACCTCCGATCTCTATCAGTTCGCCGATGGAATGACGCTCAGTCAGTATAAGAAGTTCGTTGCCGCTTTGCCCGCTCCTCTGCATGCGCGGATCGTCAGTGGCGAAGCGCTTGCCATCCGTTGGCTTGAAACCCGCACGCCTGCGGAAATGGAAATCTATCCCACACTCATGCGCACGGCCCATAGGCTGATTGGCGAAGCGTTTTCGCGGTCGGTTATCACCCCCGGCAAAACGACCGCAGAGCAAGTGCAATGGTGGTATCGCGACCGGCTGCTTCAACTCGGCCTCGATCCGTGGTTTCACCCATCGGTCGCAATCCAACGCAAGGGCGCGAAGGGCATGCTTGAAGGTGATGAAGTGATCCTGCCTGGCGATTTGTTATGGACAGATTTTGGCATCACCTACCTGCGGCTGAATACCGATATGCAGCATCTTGCCTATGTGTTGAAGCCCGGCGAGGTTGAGGCACCTGCGGGCCTTAGGCAGGGGCTTGCGAACAGCAACCGTGTGCAAGACATGCTCACCCGTCATTTTGCGCTTGGGCGTAGTGGGAACGAGGTGCTGGCGCTTACTCGGGCCGAAGCGGCGACGGCCGGTCTTGATGCTTCGATTTACTCCCACCCGATTGGCCTGCATGGTCACGGCGCGGGTCCATCGATTGGATTTTGGGACAATCAAAATGCGGATCCACGCGGCAGCGGCCTGATTGCCGCCAATACGGCTTGGTCCATTGAACTGACAACTTTCGCCGCAGTGCCTGAATGGGACGGTCAGCGCGTCGATTTCCGAGCTGAAGAGAACGCATTTTTTGATGGCACAAGTGTGCGCTACATCGACGGACGCCAAACAGAAATCACGCTAATCCCCGCAGGGCCGTAATCCTTGAAACCGGACGTTCCGCTTTCGGTCAGGTTCAGCCCAAAGTGAGGGGCAGCCGAATGCTTGGTGGGTTCATGCGAGAACCGCCCCAACTGGTCTGCGGGCTGAGAACGGCAAATCAGAGCCATAGCCAAAGCGCATCACAATATCGGGACGCCGGCCCGGCATGCCCACAATCTTCGCCAATTCTGGACGAAGGTTGGCAACTTCCACCGGTTGATTAATGAAGGCGTGGTTGAGGCCTAGTGCCGTGGCCTGCAAAGCAAAGCGCTGGCAGGCCCGTCCAGCGAGTACCCATGCTCGGGGTCATCCTTCTGCGCCACAAACACCGCTAAACCGGCAGAAGATGCGATTTGGCGTGTGTACTTTTCGTTTTCATGGTCAGCCGTTAAGGCAAAACGAATTAGGCCCGATCCCAGCCATGGCGGCAGCATTGGGTTGCCAGTCGTTGCGCTAAAGAGGCCATCACCAGCCTCCAGCGCTTGGCGCGGGCTAAACCGCAACCAAGCTTTAAGCTCGCGCATAAACGCTGGGTCATTCAATTGGGCAGTGTTGCCAGCAACGACGAGATCACGGATACGGTTGATTTGGGTGCGATCTGTAATCATCAGCATATCGACACCGGGCACTGCGCTGACTCTGATAAGCTTGGCCAAATCCGCTTGGCTTACGGGCCTAAGATCATAGACGCTGCGGGTTGATTGGCGCTTGGGAATAGCCGCAAACAAGTGCGCCTCTGGCTGACGGCGATCTCCAAATGCGAATGAAACAGAGCCATCGTCACGAGCGTCAAATCTCAGCGTCCCAGCTTGACCGACCGCGGCGGCTGCAATGGCTAAGTTTTCAGCCGCACAGCCCAAGCTGGCGAAAAGGTGATGATTGTCAGGATCGACAGCGCTTAAGCGGCGCTACAGGTCGGGCAAGATCAAGATCCCAGCTTGGGTTATAGCAAACCGCCAAGGTTGAGAATTGTGGCTATTGGCTGCCAGTGTTGCGTAACGGATCAGGTCCAAGGATGTAGGGCTTAGGCTGAGGGCTGCGCGCGTTTGCGCAACGGCGGCGTTGTAATCCTCTCGTGAACCCAAGTCTTTTGTTGTCGCATAAACACCGGCCGACCCGATCAAAGCAACGACCCCACTACTCAAAACAATCGTCCGTCGATCCATGAATGTGGCCGCTTTCTAACTTGCTGGTGTCAACTTTGTTCGATTTGCCAATGTTCACATCAAAAGCGGGCCTGAGTGACCTCGCACGCACGTCAAACGTGCCCAGCTCGCAATTGTTCCACTCGGCGGCGTTGAGCCCCAATTGGATCAAGGCTGCTTGACATTTGGGGGTGACGACTTTCCAATCTGAACTCAATCAAAGCTAAAGCGAAAGACACAAGCATATGGATGAACGAACCCACCACATGCTGACGTCTGCGCCGGCACCGTTGCTTTTGAAAATGGCGACGCCAAATGCGCTTGCGTTCGCTATTCAGTCTTTGGTTAGCTTAGCAGAAGTCTGGATTATTGGCCAACTTGGAACCAGCGCACTGGCGAGTATCGCTTTAGCATTCCCCTTGCTCATGTTAATCCAAACGATGTCGGGTGGGGCCGCTGGCGGGGCCGTTACATCTGCCATTGCGCGCGCTTTAGGCAGTGGTGATCGTGAGCGCGCTCAGAAACTCATTTGGCATGGACTGGCCGTTTCAGCGATAGGGGCTGGGCTCTTTCTGTTGCTCTTTTTGATCGGCGGGCGTGCCTTAATCGCGTTTTTGGGTGGGCGTGGCGAAATCTTGGAGCAAGCCGTCGACTATTGCACGGTGATTTTCTGGGGCGGGCTGTTCCTTTGGCTGGTCAGCGTTGTTGGGGCGGTCTTTCGAGGCATGGGTGATATGAAATTGCCAGCCATACTGATGGTTGCCAGCGCGTTTCTCCAAGTTCCACTCACCGCTATTTTGGTACTTGGCCTATTTGGTGCGCCCCAATTAGGGATTCTGGGGGCTGCCTATTCTGCTGTGATCAGCGGTCTCATCACCAGCGCAATCATGCTGATCATTCTTGCTCGACCCGGACGGGTCATTCAGTTGAGCGGCAAGTATTTGTCGTTTTCCAAAGCGTTGTTTAAAGACATTTTCAAAGTGGCGCTGCCGGCTTCGATGTCTCCAATCTTCACGATCTTCATCATCTTGAGCCTAACGGCCATGGTGGCAACTTTCGGGGAGGCGGCCTTGGCGGGTTATGGCATCGGATCGCGCATTGAGTTTTTGTTGATCCCGCTCGTGTTTGGCATTGGGGCGGCCATGACCTCTCTTGTGGGGTTGAGCATTGGCTCCGGGAACATCGACCGGGCCGAACACATCGGCTGGGTTGGTAGTGCCTGTGCAGCTGGCCTGACGGGTGTGGTTGGAATGGTTCTGGCGCTGTTTCCACATGTTTGGATTTACGCCTTCACCAAAGACGAAGTCACGTTTGAAGCTGCCCGAAGCTATATTCAAATCGTCGGGCCGTTTTTTGCCTTCCAAGGATTGGGATTGTCGCTCTACTTCGCGAGTCAAGGGGCAGGGGCCATGCGATGGCCCGTTATCGCGATTTTCGCCCGCGTTGTGCTGGCAGTGGGCGGTGGCTGGTTATTGGCATTCTGGTTCGACCTAGGCCTTCAGGCCGTGTTTATCGGGGCAGCCACCGCTATGGCGACGTTTGGCTTGATCATCGCGGCTTCTTTGAAACTGGGTGCGTGGCGTAGCCTAAGATGACCAAACCCCGCCATTTGTTCCGGTCAAACAGGTGAGATCTTTCCGGTCACTTCTCCACCTCAAACAAGTCGCGCACGGCCCCCGTTTGGTCGTGCATGGTGAGTTGCATCTCATCGCCAAAAATCTGCACCATCAGATAGCCAAAACCTTGATAAGTGCGCGCAATCCGGTTGTCTGGCGTGAGTGGACGGGGGCTAATGTTACCCCCACCATTGCCGAGTTGGACGTGCAACGGCCCGCCCGAAACATTGGGCGCATTCGCCTTCAAAGGCCATGACCGCAAATAATGGTGGTGATGCCCCGTCAACACGAGGTCAACATTATAGGTTTCCATAAGGGTCAGAAAATCTGTCGACGGCTTTGGGTTGCGCTCTGGCCAGGCGGAGTGGTGGAAGGCAACGATTTTCCATTTGGCTGTTGATGCTTTGAGTGCGGCCTCGAACCAAGCGCGCTGGCGGGCGCGGAAGTTAGGGTCTGCGCGATCACGCACTTCCAGATTTGAATCGAGCACGAACAGTTCAAGATCGCCATGGCGGTGCGCGAAATAACTTGTCTCTGGGGCGGCATAGGCGTGATAGCGATCGAACCACACAAAGTCGTCCTCTCCATTGCCCATGACCGGCACAACAGGTGTGGTGGCCATAAAGTCGCCCATGGCAGCCAGATATTCATGCGTCCATTCCGCCCGCTGGTTTAGTTTGCCCCCGTCTGTCAGATCGCCGACATTGATCAAGAATTGCGGCGTTTCAGCGTGGATCTTCCGAGCAAGATGGGCGTTGACATGGGGCCGCGCTTCCGTGTCGGAAATCGCCGCAAATATGATTGGCGCACCGGCGGGTGGGGCAGCGTTGAAGGCATATGGCCCATATTGCTTCTTTTGATCCGGTCCAGTTGTTACAGAGACGCTGTAGTAATAGCGCTGGCCGGGCTCGAGATCGGTCATCACCGCTTCTTTTAGTCGGCTGGTGCCTGCTGGGAGGGCGATGCTTCGCGCGTCCTTCATGTCGGCAGTACGCGCCCAAGACAATGTAGCGGCGAGGGGTCTGTCCATTTCCCACAACACGCCAGCGGTGGTTCCTGTCACTTGCTGCAACAGGGGGCCGTGGCTGGTCATATGAGGTTGCCCCGGTTGTGGCACACCCCGGCTCAAGGCGGTGGCGCGGCTTTCAAAGCGGGCGGCGATTTCTTTTTGGGTCAAGGCCCGGTTGTGCAGGGAGACAGCCTTAACCACGTCGGGGAGTGCCATCAATGGCTCGCGTGAGAATTGGCCGACCAAGTCTAGCGACGTGCCTGCAAGGGGTCGAACATTGGTCGTGGCGGCTTGGCGCGCAACCTCGACACCATTGTGGAACAGGATCAGCGCGCGGCCATCGTGAACGGCGGTAAGTTGATGCCAATAGCGTGACGCGCCGCGCCGATAGGTGCCTGGTTGGGCATTGGCTTGCCAGCGCGAGGCTTTGACCTCCATCACGGGCCGCGCCAAGGACGCTCCGCCTGCCTCAAATAGGACGACGCCCTCGTTGAAACCAAAACGCCACACTGGAGCTTGACCGGGCGCAGCGGCCACAAGGGCGGCGCCCACTGGCTTGTCACCATGGTAAGACAACCAAATTTCCGCGGTAAATGGCCCACTCGGCAGGCTGCGCCCTTCCATGAGATCGTGGATCTGATGGCTGGCGGGTGCCCCCATCCATTGGCGCATAGGTGGTAAAGCGTCCCCATCGCGAAGGCCGCGCTGGGTTACGGCATCGCCGGGCAGGGCGGTCTGGCTATCTTTCTCGATGGTCGGGATTAGGCCCCAGTCTGGCACGAATGCACGGCTCAAGACCTCGTCAGGCAAAACCGGCACAGGATCTGCTGACATCTCAGCATTGTCGGGTAAAGCTGCGCGTAGCGGCGGCGGACTTGTCTGGGCGAGGGTGGCTGATGAAAGCGTCAGACAGGCGACAAGCCCAATCAATGCGCTACGTGTTGCTGTGTGAAGAATCATATCGCTTCGCCTCCCAGTGCCGATAAAGCCTTTTGTCAGAGAAACATGACACTCCTTCGGGGGAGGGGGGCAGACAACCCTGCACAATCACGTGAGTAGTATGCTCCTACAGAGTTTGCCTCGATAAAATGGAGCGCCCCAAGCCAAGGCCCAGAAATCCTAAAGTCCACTTCCTTTATATCCCGATTGACGGTCAGGAGTCTGGCTGTTCAAGGTGCCTACTCGCATTTGGTCGGAATTTGAGGCGTGGTGCATGATCTTGAAAGCTAGACGTCGTGCGGCACCCAAGACTTATAGGATGCGCTCGGCATGAATTCGCCGTGCCTGAGGAATTAAGACGTCAACCCGAGATTTGCGTCGCCTTGGTCCGCCAAGGGTGCAATTCTGGTGCAACTTTGACAAAAGGCAGCCTTTCTCAAATGCGCCATAATGCGACGACTATCTCTTCAATTCGTGTACTTGGAAGCAGACGTTAAACGTGCGAGCTGCTGAAGCCCTTTAAAAACATCTCTGTTGCTTTGTGGAATATTGACTGACTGAATGACAACATTCTTTAGTGATATGATCGTCCAAATCGGATTCGCCGGTTTGGTCGAAACCGCGGAGGCGGTGGTGCCAAACAGACTTGCGCCGAGCAATCAGCCTGTATTCCAATGCCTGTGTTATAGGTGTAGACCCAAACCTATATTCGACTGGAAGCACAAAAGCTAATGCCAACACACTATGCTATCTCCGAAATATTGATCGTTTTCGCCGCAATTTTGTCAGGATGGCAGCTGTTTGCACGGGGGGAGCGCCTTGCCGCGGCTGCGATCGGGCTATTTGCGATATCAGCTTTGATCGGGGCGATCCGCTATGGCGCGATGCTGCACGAGGTGCTGGCAGACAGCCATAGACTGACGAGCGAGATCGGCGGGCTCGTTGGCATTTTATTGCTGTTGCTGGCCTTGATTCCAAGGACGGGACTAGCCGTGCCAACCTGGGCTGGTGCCTTGCTGGTTGTCGGTGTGGTGGGCTTAGCGGCACTCATCCCCCCTATTGGTGTGCTGGTTACATTCGCTGCTTTTGTCGTAGGCGTGGCCATATTAGTTGTTCCAAAAAACATGCTGGCGCGACGTTTAACGACGATCTTAACCTTTGGCTCGGTTGTGCTGGTAGGCACACCGTTACTCGCGGCCACTGGCCTCAACGAAGCAGCCCGTTGGCACATCTATCACGTGGTTGCGGCGTTGTGGATCGCGCTTCTACCCTTTTGCTTGTGGCAACCTCGGCACCCGGCCGCCTGAAGGTAAGACTCACTCGGCCGGCACTTCAACCGCTCGGCTTTGTGCCCATTTCTCCTTGATGCTTCGGGAAGTGTCGCGCGATCCATCAGGCGTCCACCCTGGCGGGCCCCAAATATATCCATAGACTTCGCGGAGCGAACGCGCGCGCGACAAATCATGGCCCATTGCCACCCACTCATGAAATGCAGCGCGCAACGGATGAAATGAACCCAAATTCGAAACAATGCCAAAGCGGCAGGGGTCGTCATCACGCTCGGCGACATAGGTGCCGAAAATGTGATCCCAGACAATAAGAAAACCGCCGTGATTGCAATCAAGATAGCGCGGATTGGTCGCATGATGGACGCGATGGTTCGACGGAGTATTGAATATCTTGTCCAGCACGCCGAGCTTGCCGACATGTTCGGTGTGGATCCAGAATTGATAAACAGCTGTGACCCCGACAAAGAAAAACATCATGGCTGGAGGAAAGCCGATGAACACCAACGGCAGTTTGGAGAGAAAAATCAGAGAGAAAGCTCCTGTCCAATCTTGCCGCAGAGCCGTTGAGAGATTGAAGTGCTGTGAGGAATGGTGGACGACATGTGATGCCCACCATAGGCGCCGCTCATGGCACAAGCGATGCATCCAATAATAGTGCAAGTCGACGGCAAAAAAACACAAGACTAGCGCCGACCAGGTCCAGCCGATATCAAACAGTCGCAAATCGTAAACAGCAAGGGCGGCGGCTAAGCCCAACGAACCGGTCAAGATGCCCGCAATTGGGGAGCCTACAGCCAACACTAACGACGTGAACGTGTCCTTGATTTCATAAGCGTGTTGCTTGCGCACCCGCGTCAGGATCAATTCCAAGATGATAAGCAAAATAAATGCTGGAATTGCGAGGCCAACCAAGTCAATCTTGGCCCAATCCGGTGTTACGGGCGTCATTCTGGTTTCCCTTTGTCAAGAAATGGTTCAAGCCATGTCGGCAGACCCTGCTTTGTGATTTCCATTTGTAGTGATGGAAAGCTAAAATCGTTGAATTTTGCAACAACCTGCGCTGCTTTCGCCGAGTTTTGCTGACGAACTCTAACAGACGCGATCGCTGTTCTCGAAAAAACACGGGTGACGATTTGATTGCCCATGACTTTGGCTGCAAATAGGCGACCGTCACTTAGCAGCGCCAAGGCCCCGAAACCACGAACATCGAGGAGATAATCGTGTGTACCTCCGAATGGCAAGGTAAGATCGCGGACATCGCCTTCGTCGGCAAGCCGACCATTTCCACGAAAACCGAGCGCAAAAGCAAGCGCTAAGATGCCGCATAAGGCGGCAAAAGAAACAACAATTGATGTGACTGCCGCTTCCATTGCTATTCTGCCTGCCTCCAATCCTCTGCGTCCAAACCAATTTAGAAGCAAAGTCGCACGTTCAGCGCTAACTAATCAAAAACTTGACGCCGCCGTCACCAGAGGGCCATACATCTTTCTTGAAGTCAAGAATATTGCGTCCCAAATTCAGACGCTGTGTCTCCAATTCGTCGCTACACTGGTTAGAGCTTGGAAATGGTGAGCGTCACGGCCGAAACGTAGCGCTCTGCGGTATCTCTTCTCGTCCTAATTTCCGGTTTAGTTCAGAGTTAAGTCTACTCAAACCTTCACATTTCGATTAGTCCCAATGTCTGGTATTTGACGACATCTGATCCAAACCCGCCATTCCCCTATCGGCCAAGTTCGGCCGAAAATCGGACAGTCTGCTTTGCGCCAGTTGTCGCCGTTAGGGGCGGGTTGGTGGTTGCTCGAAAGCGGACATTGCCCGCGTCGGAATAGTATTGTTGGGAGGGCCGTAGTTTTAGTTTGGCCTAATTGAATAACACAAAGCCGATTCAGTGCCGCAAACTGAATGCCGCGGGCACAAATCCACTCTCGGTCTTTTGCTCAAAGGTCAATGATAGTTGAGCGCCCATTGTGTCTTGAAAATATCCAAGCCTAATCGGGTGTAAGCCCGCTTTCAACCCGACAAGGCCTGAACGGGTGCGGGAGGCATGTGAACCATCATTATCGACGATTAGCGCCTCATTCAAAAAAACGACTGCGCCATCGTCAGACGTTGCGCTCACCCGATAGAGACCGTCGCTCTTGATCTCAACAAAACCCTCAAACCAAATCCCATAATGGTTCTTCCGACGTGCTAAGCGAGCTACATCAAAGTCTTGACTAGTACCCGTCTGCACTACTCGAGGCGTAGCGGCTCTAAAATCTGGCATGCGTTGGAATTCGCCCTCAAAATAGCGATAGCGCAGGCCGCTGGCTGTGCGATTGACTTGCGCGGCGGGGTTCAACACCACAGGCGAATATGAAGCTGCAAAGTCCCGACTTCTTTTGAAGCCGGTTGAATCAAAATAAGCTGCTTTGACTTGAGTTGCAGCTCTGATCGAAAAAGGCTCACTGTAAAGTTGGGAATTGTGATTTGGGTCTGTGCCGTCTAACGTGTAACGAATTTGAAGCTGGGGCATCCGCGTCGCGATTTTGATCTTTTGTTCGCCTAAGAAAAATCGTTCAGCGGGAAAATCCATCGACAATGTCAATGCATCAAAATTAACACGATAAGTGAACTCGGTGTTACCCGTCTCTGTGTCAACAGTACGATAAACTAGGTGCGCTTTGTTGATCCGATCATCTGACCATTGAACATCAATGAGGCCCATGCTGTGAACTGAAATCGCCGCCGGGCTGTCGCGATACGAATTGAACTCAGGCTCTTCGGTTTGGTTTAGCCCCGCAAATTGAAGCTCGATCGCATCAAAATCAAGCGCACCGGTTTTTTTAGCAACCTCGCCATAGTGCTGATCCCCCGTAATGAACACGAGGCGCTCGCTTTTGGCCTGGCGTATAGACCGCATCAATCGGTCAAGTGATTTTGGATATTGATCCCAAGTTTCAGAGCCACTTTCCCGGTCAAGGAATATTTGGGAGCCGCTGACCAGTAAGGTTAGGTCAGCTCTTACTTCTAGAGCACCTTCTAGCCATTGCCATTGGCGCTCTCCCAATATGTCGCCTTTTCCATCGGGTTTATCGCGATGTGTGCGGACATCAAGCATAATGACGTGAAGGCGCTGTCCGCCATGCTCATAAATGCGGTCGTGATAGATGCCGTCATTTGGATGGGGTAGCTGGCCTTGCAAGCCCCAAAATTGCGTAAACAGCCGCGTAGTTTCCGCCTTTAGTGGATATTCAGCGCCAGCATTATTGTCGCCGTAATCATGATCATCCCAGGTTGCAATGTGCTGCCCCATCGCGCGCAATTGTGAAAAGCCCGGCAAGCGCGCCAGAGCTTCATACCCTTGAGCGATCAGCTCAGGTTTATCTTGAGTATCCACATAGATGTTGTCGCCAACCCAGATCGAGAGGTCAGGACGCGCATCCACATAGGACTGCAACGCCGGGACAGGTTGGTACTGCCGGATACACCCCAAGAGAGCGATGCGGCGGATTGGTTCGCTCAGTTGAATGACTATCGGGCTTGAGTAAGCAGGACTTCTCTGCGGACTGCTCGCCAGCGATCTGTCTTGCGAAGTGGCGCTCGTCCCCAAGGACACAATAAGTGCCGTTGCCATCCAAGCAATCAGTTTAAGGCGCATCGTCGTTGCTCCGCTAATTCTAGATGAGAGCTGCCTTTTAACTCAAGCAGACCCTCGAGTTTAGGAACCTGATTTATAAAACATTTATACAGACTCAAGTTTCTGAAAAGGAGACAGACCCTAGCCCTTGGCGAGTGCTGCAGTGAGGTGGCGATCAAGAATATCTTCGAGTGTCGGTGTGATTGCCGTGGGGTCTTTGGCAGTTTCGTCAATCTGCCGCAAAGAAATCGCTTCTTGTGCGAAAGGTGTCCTCAAGAATTCTTCTTGTTCATTCAGGCTCAACGGCCCACCTTGCAAGGCCAAGCTTATTACAGAGTCACGGGTAAGGCTGGCTTCATAGACTGGATCAACCGAACAGAGATAACGTTTGGCCTGGACATGTAGGCGGATCGGTTCACTAACGGCTTGACCAAAATGCCGTTGAACCCAATTTGCACCGAGCTCTTCATGTCGATCATCAACACCGACCTCGGCTGGAGCCTCGCCCAAGGAATGAACCATATGTCCAACATCGTGCAGCAGACACGCGATCACCATTGAAGAGGGTAACCCTTTGGCCTCGGCTAAAGCTGCCGCTTGCAGGGCATGCTGGAGTTGATTGATGTTGTGCAAGCCATACGCTTTATTTGCCTTTATCCCATAAACCGCTAGTATTTCGTCTTTGATTGGGGGAAACGCTGCCTCAGCGGTCATTTGAATTCCTTATAAGTAAATTTTGTTCATCCCCATTATTTATATTACGTTACCCTTAGTGGCAAGTTCTATAAACGCCGAGACAGCTGGAATTTCCATGCTTTCTTTGAGCCCAACGAGAAAAACACCGGCTGTTTGTGAAAGATCTTCAACAAGAACTGCATGAAACCGGCTGTCCTCACCAATCTCGCCTTCTAGCACGAAACCGAGACCAATTTGGTGGGCAACGGCCTCTTTTACGGCTTCGCGGCTTGCTACCTCGAGGACGGGTTGCCATGGCTCCCCGGCCAAGCTGCATGCTGTTTCTGCCAAAGCGCGCGTGACGGAACCGTTTTCCCTAGTAACAAATTTCTGGCCAACTAATTCTTTTAGCTTGATCGACTTTCGGTTCGACCAAGCGTGATCTGCAGGCACCAAGACATTCAGCGCCTGCCGCGCGAGAAAACGGCAAGACAGATTTTCGTTTGGCTCCAAAAGAGACAGGATCACAATATCGGCGCGACACTCGCTTACATCTTGGAGTAAAGATGCCGTATTGCCCGCCCGCGTTACAATCTGCACGCCTTGGTGGGCTTTCATAAAGGCACTTACGAGACCCAATGCGATAGGCGGTGTGGAGAAGCCAACCACCAATCTACCACGCTGCAAATTATTAAACTCATCGGCCATTGCCTCAAAATCATCCATCCGACTGATAACCAGCCGCGCGCGAACAAATAATTCTCGGCCCAATTCCGTCAAAAGCTGAGTTGTATTGCGCCGATTGATCAAACGCGATCCACACGCTGTCTCTAAGCTGCTGATTTGGTTTGATATGTTGGGTTGCGTCATACCCAATTCCGCTGCGGCTTTTGAAAAGCTGCCGGTCTCGATGACAGCAACAAAGGCGCGCAAGGCCCCAATGCTAATTGCACCATCTTTGCGAAACGCTTGAGGCGAGTTTTGTTGTGACAAGGTAGCTGGAGAATCAGACGGCTTCATCGGTCAAACAGTAAGCGCACCTTCCGCATTTGAAAACGGGCAGAGGTTTAGTTGATGCATCATTGGGGTGCTAATTGGAGTCAGCTAGCGCCTCTTCTCATATTTAAGGCTCTCGATGCAATTTTAGTGCCGGACCAGCTCCATCCCGACACCGAAGGTTATTGCGGGATGACCGTCCACTTCGTGGCTGGTGATTCTGGTGAATTGGGGGGGGTCGCCTCTGATAGGTGAATATTGCGCGCCCCAGCTTGATAAAGAAGCAGGGGCGCGTCAGATTTGCGATTGAGTGTTGCTATGGTGCCTGATGGCTCTCTTTAATGCTTGTAAGTGAGCGTTAGGAAGTAGCTCCGACCTGCTTCCACATAGTCTTTCTGATAAGCAGAAGACTCCCCTTTTGTAGCCCAATATGCATGGCTATCTAGAAGGTTCTGCGCTTCAAAACTGATCGACAAGCCCGTATCCTTAAAATTGTAGCGTGCCGAGAAGTCTAAACGATCCCAAGCTTGGATCCATTTGTCGACACCATTATCACGTGTGTCTTCGATATATTTGTTGCTGTAGTTGTAGGATAGACGTGTTTCAAAGCCGAACTTCTCATAGAAAATAGAAAGATTGGCTTGGCTGTCCGGGGAATTGATTAGGGGGATGATGTCTCGGCCCAAGGGTAAGCGGGTTGGATCGCCTGTGCTAGCCTCAGTTTCCTGAAGGGTTGCGTTGAAGATAAAGCCTAGACCGTCAAACGGACTGGGTAGAAAACGCAATTGTTGTTGGACACCAAACTCAAGGCCACTGACCGTTGCATTTGTGCCGTTCAGAGGTTGGGAAATGTTGACCCCATCCGGATTAAGGCTGGAGGCGGAGACAGCATTGTTCAAGAAGATGAACTTTTTGATGTCCTTGTGATAAATGGCAGCTTGAACCAGTCCGACTTGCTGATTGTACCATTCAAATCCAAGATCGAAGTTCAAGGATTCGGTTGGCTTTAGGTTGGGGTTGCCGCGCGAAATCGCTGTGATCTGTCCTTGGGCATTGCGAGTTACAGATTCACGTGCGGAAATGTTTTGAAACTCTGGTCGTGAGATCGATGTCCAAATAGCGCCGCGGGCAACAATGTTTGGATTTGGTCGATAGTTCACGTGGATGCTCGGCAGCACATTGGTGTAATCTGAGTTAGACGTCGTGTTACCTGTTACGCCGCCCGTACCGGTGTCTGTACGCCAAAAGGTGTTTTCAACTTCAGTCCGCTCAACCCGCACCCCAATCGTTGCGTCCCAAGCTTTGTGCTTTAGTTTTGTGAGGCCATAAATCGCCAAGACATCTTCTTCGCCATTGCTGTCATTTTGCAGGTTGGAAGTGATCGTTGCTTGTTCCAATCCAGAGGTCAGGCCACGAAGAAAGCTTTGAACTCCATCTGGACTATAAAGCGTGCCGAAGCGTCGATTGCCTGAGTAGACCCCGTTGAACATCGGGCCATAGTCTGCTCCAACAAGGCCACGCGCAGCGGCAGTTGACCTGGTGGGGGCGAGTAAGTTTACCTCTGTTGAAGATGCATTCAACTCACGATTTTGATCACGAGCGCGACTGGAACGAACAAACTTGATGCCTGCACCGAGCGATTCGAAGATACCCTTATTGGAACGAAAGCGAATATCGGCTTTAGCAGTTGTCTTTTCGTCGGTGATCTCGTCATTATTGATTGAACCGCCGTTGAAGCGGAACAAGCTATCGTCGTACACTAAACTCGAGCCGTTGCCGGCTAGATTCCACAAAGGAAAGCGCTCGTCAGACGTATCAAACGTGACGCCATTGGTCAGGAAATAATCATCGAAGGTGCCGGCGAGACCGCCGTCAGCCCGATACTCGAGAGAGTAGCTTTGATTGCTTTCTTCCCCGGTTGATTGAGAAATTTCACCCGATACATCCAGCCGATCTTTGCTCCACTCGCCACCAAGTGCAACAAAGCCTTGAGCTTTGGTGATTTCGCGGCTGCCAAAATAGCGATCAACACGCATACGTGCCGGTGCATAGACGCCACCTGGACCGTTAGCAGACCAAAGCGAGCTGCCCGCAGGAGCGGTCGGCGTGGCTAAGCGAGGGGAGGCGATCGAGCGTACTACCAGACCATTGTTGATCACTGACCGATCAAACTGACCAAATTGGCCGCGCATATAAAGCTTGGTGGCGTCATTGGGGCGCCAATCAAATGAGAAATTGCCCCCAAATCGCTCCAGTGAATTTTCATAGAGGTCAAGTCCGACTCCTGGAAGGAACAAAGAATTTTCATCAATGGCGACATTGGCGTCTCTGCGCCACAAGAACGGTTCCCATTCGCCTTCATTCTCACTCTCTTCCGATACTGTGTCTCGCGCGCCGGCATAGAAGGAAACATAAACGCCAAAATTCTCAGACGAGCCGAAAACATTTGAGAAGTTGCCGGAGATTTTCGTACCTCTCCCATCGCCGCGATCTTGATATGACCCTTCGACTGCAAGTCCATAATGCATGCCGCGGCGGTCAAAAGCGGTAGGGGTGATCAAATCGACCGTTCCCCCGATCGCATCGCCATCCATGTCAGGCGTAGACGTTTTAGAGACACGTAGCTGTTGATAGCCGTCCGTTGGCAACGTATCGAGCGCGATTTGCCGATCCGTCTGGGTCTGAGCCAGCCGAACCCCGTTTACCGTAAAGACGTTAAGCCCACTATCGAGACCACGAATCGTGACCAATTGCCCTTCGCCGGTCTGTTGATCGCGCACCAAGGTTACGCCAGGTAGGCGGGAAAGTGACTCCGCAACATTGTTGTCAGGAAAGCGACCTGCTTCGTCTGCTGATTGGACGGCTACCGTGTTGCTCGCAGCGCGCTGGTCGTTCAACGCGCGTGCTTGGCCCAAGCGTATGCCGCGGACAATGACAAGTTCACCCGCCTGCTTCAAGCGAATCTCAAACCCACGCTCTTTTTCAAAGGCTTCCGTTTTTGCATCGTAACCGATAGCTGAAACTGTGATCTGGCTGTCGATCTCCGTATCCAAAACAAATGATCCGTCCGGTCCGGTCGATGTCGACGCACCTGATGGGGTTGTTATCAATGCGCCCTTAATCGCAGCGCCCGTGTCGGTATCCACAACGCGACCACGCACGGCTTGGGCTTCCGCCGCACTATAAAAGCTGACACTTACACAAGCCACCGTTGTTGCCAGCAACATGCTACGCCAATTTGCCATAACCAAATCCTCCATCATCCAAGCCGCAGAACTGAATATAAGCATTCAGAATGTTTCACCTTGGACTATAGGCCATAATTATGACACTTCGGTGTTGGCCGCCTAGTTTTTTGCTCTGTTTGCAGGTTTAATCTGAAACTGATCCCGTAATCGGCCTGACATATCCACGACGCGAATGTCCAAGGCACTGTCTGAAACGCTGATTGCGGCGTAATGGTGATCCCGGAATGTTTGCCGCGAGAACCATGGCTTATTGGGTGCAAAGTCTTCAAGATTGCCACCAGCACCTCCTACTTGAAGGTAGGTGACACCCTTCTCAATATCGACTTGATTACCACGAAGCGGCCAGCTCCGCTCATACGAGTGCAAATGTCCAAACAAAACCAAATCTACTCCGAAGCGTTCGAACAAAGGCACAAAATCAGTCTGAACCTCAGAGTCGCCGTGCTGCGAAGTACCGCGCCATGAATTACCATAATCGTCTTCATCAGAGGTTCTGGTATCGTGGTGATGCAGTGCGATCTTCCATTTTGCATTAGATTTGCTGAGGGCTTGTTCGAGCCAAGCCCGCTGTCTTGCTCGAAATCCCGGGTCACTTTTCTCGCGATACTTGAGGTAAGAATCCAGAACAAAAAATTCGACGTCGCCATAAACAAGGCTGTAATAGTTTTCCGGCTCTGGCTGGCGATGATAATGACGAAACCATTTTAGCTCTTGCTCGCCATTGCCAATCGCCGCGACAACTGGAACCCGACCAAACAAGGGCCCCATGCCGCGGAAATATTCGTGTGTCCATTCAAAGCGTCGCTCTGCACTGCCACCATCAGTCAAATCGCCAGCAATCAGCATGAGATTTGGACGTTCCGGCCAGATCTGCTGGGAAATAGCATTATTGACATGCGCACGCGCTTCGGTGTCGCCGATTGCAACAAAAGTGAATGGTCTACCAGGTGATGGGGCTGTACGAAAACTAAGCAGCCCTGAACTAATCATGTTGCCGGCCTCATCGCGTCCGCTGACGCGGTAGAAGTAGGGCGTATCAGGACTCAGATCCTTGAGGCGTGCGCCATGCAGCCGAGCTGGAGACATCTGTGTGCTGACCACTTTCAAGTCCGCTTCGGTTAGCCCAACTTCAATGGTAGACGTTGCCGCGCGGTCAAACTCAAACGAAAGCTCCATCGAAGTCAAAGATGGCGTGTTGAGGTAGGGTGGCTGGGTAAAATGCATTTGATTAGCAAAAATTCGACCTTCATCAACCAATTTCGTGCGGGCGGTGTAACGCTCCAACACCTCGAGGGCAGACAGAGCTTTTGGATCAACCGATACAACTTGAACCAAATTGGCCACTTGCATGCTTGGCTCGTTCTTCAAATATGCGTCGAGCCGAATTGGGCCAGCCTGGAGCGCTCCTGGTGAAATAACTGAAGTTGCGGCTGCAGCGCCATCAACATATAAAGTCAAACTCGGCCCGCTTCTGGTTAATACGAGGTGTCGCCAGTTTGACTTGTAGCCGCGACGTGGCAGTACTTGCTTGTTGAGTGTCGATCGCACACCGAAAGCCGCCCGCCCAGTCATGTATCCAAGATGGGCCTCACCGACACTCAAGAGCGCCCCGACAGGATTGTTCACATGATCGAGTAGCCAAAGCTCTAAAGTTAAATCACCTTCCGGAGCAACTTCAGCCAAAATTCGAGACTCGCTCGCTTCAGCACCAAAGAATAAGGGGGCGGCAATGGGCATTCTAACTAAAGGGGCGAAATCATCGACCGGTGCCGGTTTGATGGCGGCGTTGCGTGGCAAATCATAGCCCGGATCTAGCGCCCACTCTTGTGCCGATAAGGGTAGCGAATGCAGGAAGGTTGCTCCCACAATGGCGATCAAACTGAAATTTTTCAGGCGCATATTGGTTCTCCATGTAAATGTTAGGGTAGCGAGGCCCGAGCTTGGCTAATCTCTGCTTGCGCGGCTGCAATTTCGGCTGTTGAAGCGCGTCTTTTGGCGTCAATTAGTTTGGACCATGCTTTCAATTCTTTCGTTGCCGCTAAGTGGCGATTGTCAGCGATCGTAAATTTCTTGAGGCCCAGCTTTGAAAGCACCGCTCGCTGTTGCTCACCAACTGACCCGGGTGCTTGGCCATAGGTCGAAACGAAGGCACGTATCTTTGACTTCAACGCCGGGTCCAAGTCTCTGCGCCAAACCATAGGGTCATCAGGTAGGCGAGGGGACGTCCAGATAACGGTTAGGTTTTTAGTTGCTTCTGGTGCCCTTGCTGCAACACGGCTGAGAACACTTGAATCTACAATCGCAACATCAACCAAGCCATTCGATACAGCCAGTATATTTGCTTCGTGATTTGCTGTTTTAGACGTTTTGAAACAGCGCATAGGGTCGAGATTATTAGGCCCCCATAAATACGCGTTTGGGGACAAGGTGCCTGAGGTTGATTGGGGGTCGGAGGCCGCAAAGTCGAAACTCCCATCGCATGCAATAACTTTCGACAAGGAGATATTTCTATCTGTTCGGGCGATCATATGGCTAAAATAGCCGCCACGCTCCGCGATCGCGAACACTTCGCCATCTGATCGCTCAACGGCCTCAAGGGCGGACGCATTTCCAAACCAGCCCAATTGCGTTTGTTTAAACCGCATGGCTTCAATCAACACAGAGTAGTTGGGACCAAAGTAGGCCTCGACTTGTTGACCAAGGGCGGTACGCATATCGTTCAGAAAAGGAGTCCAATCGGGTCGCGTGGCGGCACTACTCTCAGTCGACAGAATCGAAAATCGAATGGCTTCCGGTGGTGGGGCGCATGATCCGCTTGTCACCACTGCCAAAAAAACCAGCGAGCGAAGAAAACCGACCCACTTCATAATAAGCGTCTCCGTATTGCATCAGATAAAAGATCAAGTGCTGCAACCACCACCACAACGACCAATGCGATGGCGGCGGTTTCGCGATAAGCAAATCGGTTGATAGCCTCAAAGAGCGCTTGACCTATTCCGCCCGCTCCAATTAGTCCGAGCACGGTTGCTGAGCGCGCGTTGGATTCAAATCGATACAGTGCGTACGATGTCCATAGAGGAGCGACTTGGGGCGCAATACCCCAAACTACTTGTGCTAAAGCGTGAGCACCTGTGACTCGGATTCCTTCGACCGGTCGCATGTCGATACTCTCGACAGCTTCGGAGAATAACTTGCCCAAAACCCCGGCTGTATGGGCGGCTATCGCCAACACGCCAGCCAATGGCCCAAGTCCAACTGCAACCAGGAAAATGGTCCCTAGCACTAATTCATTAACCGAGCGCAGGACATCCATGATCCGTCGTGTCACAAAAACAACAGGAGCTGGCGCGACATTGCGCGCGCCCAACAAACCAAGCGGGAGACCAATCACCACGGCCAATGCCGTCCCCCACAATGCAATTTGTAGGGTCAAGAGCATTTGGGCTGCATAATAGGGGAGCTGCGCGAAGTCGGGACGCAAAAACTCTTGCGCAAAGCGCTGCATGTTCTCTGAATTTTCAAACAGAAGCGGCGTTCGCGACATCTGGGCAGGATGGAAACTAAACGCAAGCGCCAACGCTAATGATGCCCATACCAGCCAATTAAACGTACCGTTGGCCTTTAGCTTTGACGTGTCAGAGGGCATCATCGAATTCCTCGCCATAGATTGTTTTCAACTCAGCCGAGCTCATCGTGTCAGGGGGACCATCGAAAACAATTTTTCCTTGATGCAAGGCGATGACGCGCTGACAGTAACGACGAGCCATGGCGATGTTATGAAGGCTCACCACGACGCTAACGCCGCTTTGTGCATTCAGGTTAGCCAGAAGCTCCATAACACGCTTGCCCGAAACGGGGTCCAGAGAAGCGACCGGTTCATCGGCAAGAATGAGTTCTGCCTCTTGTGCAATGGCGCGGGCGACGGCACCGCGTTGTTGTTGCCCACCCGAAAGAGTGCTGGCGCGTGCTGTGGTAAAGTCCTTGAGGCCAACCCGTTCAATGGCGGCCAGCACCCGTTCAACATGATCTTGGGGCCATAGTCCTAAAACAGCACGATAAAGTGGTAGTTTCCCCAACCCACCAACTGCGACATTTGAGAACAGTGATAGCCGCCCGACCAAATTGCTGCTCTGGGCCACATAACCAATCCGAGTACGCGTTTCCCGCATCTGACCGCGGTCCTGCTCCAGCCTTTCAGACTCAATTCCAAAAAGCTTGAGTTCACTGCCACTATCGAACCGAAGCAATTGCGCAAGACCTCGCAATAATGTGGACTTTCCAGACCCCGATGGCCCAATGAGCGCCGTCATTTCACCTTTTGAGAGATCAAAACTGATCTTGTCTAAAACTTGGCTAGAACCAAAGCTTTTGGAAACGTTGGAAACTTGCAGGGGAAACGCCGGTTCCATATCTCAGTCCCATCAATTTTTCTTATGACGATATCTAATTCATGTGACATATTTATACACGGTCTGATTTACTTTTTGTGCTGATGCCAGACGGTTAATGGGTTTTCGCAAGCAATCACGCGATGAACGCACCTCGTTGGCGATTCCAGCACACCGCGCGACTCCACTTCAACCGAAGACAGGGCCAGTAAAGCCACGCTGCGCGATCGCTAAGTCGCGATGCTTCATGCATAACGCACATCGGTCGCATTTAACATTCTGAATTAGAGCTTACGTGCCGCCAAAATCTATTTCGGATTTTGTGCGCGAACCTCAGCTTTGCGCCATATTAAGCCAACCAAAAGGCATAGAACGTAGCTTCAAAGCGGACATTGCTGGCCCTAAAAACTGGAGCAGTTCAAAGTCGAACAAATAACTCGAATAGATAGCGGAA
>VYKU01000008.1_pt1 | contig 160113 bp, 133 predicted proteins | sample 5114491 | NCBI WGS metagenome assembly VYKU01 (sample SAMN12291796, study PRJNA351875) | freshwater metagenome | isolation source: freshwater lake | place: USA: Michigan, Gull Lake | collected 2011-07-05 | reverse complement strand
CCCGCAACCGAGCCGCGGGGCGGCACGACGATCGCCACACTGCGCTCGCTCGTGGTTTCGGTGCCGTCGCCGCTGCGTGCCGACAGCGTGAGATCGTGCGCACCTTCGGCCAAAGGCTCGACCGTGACGAACACCCATTCGCCGCGCCCGTCGGCCACGACGCGGCCGATTTCCTTGCCGCCATCGAGGATCGCTACGCTCGCATTGGGGGCCGCCCGCCCGGCAATCACCGCATCGCCCGACGGGCTCACGCGCACCACGTCGAAGCTCGGCCGGACACGCGCCGCACCCGGTTCGGGCGCTTGCGCTGGGGCGGTGGACGCGACCGTCGGTGCCGAGGTCGGCGCGGCCGTGGGTGCGAGCGCGCGCGGCGGCGGATCGGGCTGCCAGCTGCGCAGACCGAAAATCACGGCTGCAATCAGGGCAGCAACGCCGAACAATGCAAGGAACGTGGTGCGATTCATGCCCGTCCGACTCGAAACGACTTTGAAAAACGAAGCGCTAGCGTAGGCGTCTGCGCCCCCGCCCGCAATCGCGCCTGCGCGAATCTTAGGGTGCTGGCCCCGAAATTCGATTGGGGATGGCGGGCAATTGGCGCAGATACGCGATCATCGCCGAGCGGTCGGCGGGCGTGAGCGGCCCCGTGCTGTTCTTGACGACCTCGCCCATGTCGCCGCCGACAAAATCGCCCGCAGGCGTCATGCCCATCGACAGCAGATCCTGATAGTCGGCCGGCGACCATTTGCCGATGCCGGTGTCGCGGTCGGGCGTGATGTTCGGCACGCGCCCGCCGCCCGGATGCGCGCGGTCGCCCGCATAGAGCATGTCGCGTTTGAGACCGCCCATCGCGTTGCGCGGCGAATGGCATTCGGCGCAATGGCCGAGCGCTTGGGTGAGATACGCCCCGCGATTGATCTCGGCCGATTTGGCAGGATCGGCCGCGAAGGCACCCGGCGTGAAATTCAGCAGCTTCCAGCCGAATTGCAGCGGGCGCAGATTGTAGGGAAAGCCCACATCGTGCGGGCGGCTCGGCTTGTCCGATGTCGGCAGCGTGAAGATGTAGGCCTTGAGATCGACCATGTCCTGGTCGGTCATTTTCGTAAAAGACGTGTACGGAAACACCGGGAAGTAATGCGCACCGTCGGGCCTGCGCCCCAAACGCAGCGCGCGCACGAAATCTTCGTCCGACCAGCGCCCGATGCCCGCGGTCGGGTGTGCCGTGATGTTGGGGCCGTAGAAACTGCCGAACGGCGTTTTGAGCTCGCGCCCGCCGGCAAGAAGCTGGCCGCTGTTCTTGACGTCGGTGTGGCAGCCCGCACAACCGCCGGCCGCAAACAGATATTCGCCGCGCTTCGGATCGCCCGCCGCATCGGCCGGTCGTGCCGCAAAAAACAAAACGCCCGCCAGGGCGAAGATGAGGCCCAGGCGGGCGCTTGCATGCATAGCGGCGCGGTCCCTTAGTTTGCCGGACGGCGGAACGGCGTGTGGCACGCACCGCAGGTCTGACCCAAAGCCGGGAATGCCGCCTTGAAGCCGGCTTCGTCGCCGGCAGCCGCCAGACGCACGAGATTGGCGGCGGCATCGCGCTGACGGTCGAAGATTGCGTCGAACTCTGCCTTGCGCTCCCAAATCGCCGGCAGGGCCGCCGAATTCGGCGCGGTCGAGCCTGCCGGGAACAGGCCCTTGCCCTTTGCGGCATCGCTTTGTACGGTTGCCGCCGCTTGGCCTGCGGCTGCGGCATTCCACGGCGCTTCGCCGCGAACCATCGGCACGAGCACGCGCAAGGCCGCACCGTTGGCCTTCATGAGTTCCTGGCGCGCGGCGATTTCGGGTGCTTGCGCAGAAGCGCCGGCGACGGCGCCGAGCATGGCAATACCAAAGGCGGCAGCACCAAGCACGGATGCAAAGCTTGTCGAAGGCATGGACATTTTCATCGGGGCAGCCTCTGCTTTTCGGGGGAAGGTTTCAAGTTCGTTGGCTCTTCGCGAACGGCGAGTCCGCAAAATGCGAGGCGATTTAAACATCGTCCTGCGATTGAGAACAAGGCAACGAACAATCCACCATGTGTGAATAGACTGTTTAAGGATCGGCAACAATCAATGACCACTCCGCTTCGTGCAGCGCCACCCCTTCGTGCAATCTGCGTCTATTGCGGCTCCTCGAACGACGGACCGCCCAGCCATCGAGAAGCCGCCTTCACATTCGGCGCCCAGCTCGCCTCCGAAGGCATCGATCTTGTCTATGGCGGCGGGCGTGTGGGCCTCATGGGGGCCGTCGCGGACGGGGCGATTTCGGCCGGCGGGCGCGTGGTCGGCATCATCCCGGAGCATCTGATGCGCGCCGAAGTGGGCCACGGCCAAGTCTCGGAGTTGCACGTCGTGCCGTCGATGCATGTGCGCAAGGAGATGATGTTCGCACGGTCGGACGGGTTTGCGGTCCTGCCCGGCGGGCCCGGCACGCTCGACGAAATGTTCGAGATACTGACCTGGCGGCAATTGAGCCTGCACGACAAGCCGCTGGTCGTGTGCAATCTCGACAATTACTGGGGCAAGCTCTTGGGCGCGATCGACGGCATCATCGAGAGCCGCTACGCCAAACCGAGCTTCCGCGAGTTCTACCGCGTGGTCGACACGATCGACGCCCTGCTGCCCGCCTTGCGCGCAGCACCGTCGTCGCGCATCGAAGCCCAACCGGCGAAGTTCTAGCGATCGCGCGCAAGCGCTTTCCCTTCCACCCGCGACCGAAGCTCCCAACAGGAGTCCGAACATGGCGGCTGCGTCCACGGAGCGGGTAGCGATCGATGCGGGCTGGCTCGTCGCGTGGGACGGCGTGCGGCATGTCGCGATCGAAGGCGGACGGCTCGTCTATCGCAACGGGCAGATTCTGTTTGCGGGCGATGCGAGCGATCCCGCCTGCCCGCCTGCGGACCGCACGATCGATGCAAGCGACCGGCTCGTCACACCCGGTCTCGTCAATCTGCATTGCATCGCCAATCTGGACGCGCAGGTTCTGCGCAGCGACGCGAACGTTCCGGGCGTGCCGAAGCCGCTTGCCTTCGTGAACGTTGCCGATGCGCCGCACTATTGGAACGCCGAGGACCTGCGCGCGAGTGCGCAATACGCGATGGCGACCCTGCTCAAAAACGGCACCACGAGTTTTGCGATGGTCACCGGCGGGGCCGCCAAGCTGTGGGACGAACACGAAGGCGAACCCGACGCGATCGCCGATGCGGCCGATCGCTTCGGCGTGCGCGCGTGGCTCGCGCATTTCTATCGCGAAGCGGTCGATGCCGTGGCGTCCGACGGTACGCGCACGAAATTGTGGGACGAAAAGCGCGCTTTTGCCGGGCTCGAACGCAACGTCGCCTTGATCGAGCGTCTGCGCGCGCGCGGCAATCCGCGTCTGACCGGCTTTCTGTTTCCGTACCAGGCCGGCAATTGTTCGGCCGACTTGCTGCGCGAAACGATGCGCCGATCGCGCGCACTCGGCAACGTGCATATCCGCACGCATATCGCCGAATATGCCGACGATCTGGCAGCGTCGCTCGCGCGGCACAACAAGGCGCCGCTCGAATGGATCGTCGACACGGGCATGGTCGGCCCGAATGTGTGCCTCACCCACGCGATCTACACGCGCGACTTTTCCGAGATCGAAGCGCTGGCGCGCACGGGTACGAGCGTGTGCCACTGCCCGCTTGTCAATGCGCGCGAGGGCGATGCGCTTGCGTCGTTCGACCGCTATCGGGCCGCCGGCCTCAATCTCGGCATCGGTACCGATACGTTTCCGCCGGACTTGATCGAAGAAATGCGCATCGGATCGCTGCTGTGCAAAGTCGCGGACAAAAGCCGCGGTGCGGGCAGCGTCGCCGCGTTCTTCCATGCCGCCACGATCGGCGGTGCAACAGCTCTCGCCCGCCCGGACCTCGGGCGGCTTGCGGCAGGAGCCGCCGCCGACATCTGCATTTGGAACATCTCCGATTTTCGCCACGGCCCCAGCGACGATCCGCTGCGCAGCCTCGTGCATTTCGGCAGCGGCCGCGATTGCGACACGGTGATCGTCGCCGGCCGCGAAGTGCTCACAGGCGGCAAAATCCCCGGCCTCGACGAGGCCGAATTGATGCACCGCGCGCAGATCGCGTGGAACAAATACAAACAGCGACTTGCCGGCTGGGCCGGCGATGCCGCCGACCGCATCTATCCCTCCGCCCTGCCGATGCGGCGGCGGTCATAGCCTCCTTCTATATACCTAATAAAGCTAAATTTTCCGTTCTTGAATTTATCTATTCGATATGGTCGAATCAACCATCGCTGTCGAGTTCTGCCCGGCGGCGAGCGCTGTTTGACATGTGAATAAATCCGAACCGGCGACGCAGCGCAGCGCGTTCGCCAAAACATGTAACCGAAAATCGTCGTGGCGGTTACATCACATGTTTTTCAATGGCTTAAACAGGCGACCGTCGCGGGTCGTCGCGTTTGGTAACCTATTCTTTGGGGCTCTGTGCGGCACTTGCGCGGGCGGCCGTTCAGGCACAACGCACTTGCGGCGTTAAGCCCCTGGAAACTCGTGCGGCAACGGTGTATCCCCGTGCCGTTCCAGATCACAGACGTGCCCCAGGGGGAGCTCCGTTCCAATGCAGAAGATCAAGGTCGCAAATCCGGTCGTCGAACTCGACGGCGACGAAATGACCCGCATCATTTGGAAGATGATTCGCGAGCGTCTGATCCTTCCCTATCTCGATATCGATCTCAAATACTACGATCTCGGGATCGAGCATCGCGACGCCACCGACGACAAGGTCACGGTCGATGCCGCCAACGCCATCAAGCAGCACCGCGTCGGCGTCAAATGCGCGACGATCACGCCCGACGAAGCGCGCGTGAAGGAATTCGGCCTCAAGCAGATGTGGCGCTCGCCCAACGGCACGATCCGCAACATCCTCGACGGCACGATTTTCCGCGAACCGATCATCTGCAAGAACGTGCCGCGCCTGATCCCGGGCTGGACCAAGCCCATCGTGATCGGCCGCCATTCCTTCGGCGACCAGTATCGCGCCACCGACTTCACGATCCCGTCGGCGGGCAAGCTGTCGATCACCTTCACCTCGAAGGACGGCGAAACCAATATCCGCCACCAGGTGTTCGACTTCCCCGGGCCGGGTGTGGCCATGGCGATGTTCAACGTCGACGAATCGATCCGCGGCTTTGCCCGCGCCTCGTTCAATTACGGGTTGAACCGCGGCTACCCCGTCTATCTCTCGACCAAGAACACGATCCTCAAGGCCTACGACGGCCGCTTCAAGGATCTGTTCCAAGAGGTGTTCGAGGCCGAGTTCGCTGCCAAGTTCAAGGAAAAGGGCCTCACCTACGAGCACCGCCTGATCGACGACATGGTGGCCTCGGCCCTCAAATGGCCCGGCGGTTTCCTGTGGGCGACCAAGAACTACGACGGCGACGTGCAGTCCGACACGGTCGCGCAAGGCTACGGCTCGCTCGGCCTCATGACCTCGGTTTTGACCACGCCCGACGGCCAGTGCATCGAATCGGAAGCCGCCCACGGCACCGTCACGCGCCACTATCGCGAGCACCAGAAGGGCAAGGAAACCTCGACCAACCCGATCGCGTCGATCTTCGCCTGGTCGCGCGGCATCTGGTATCGCGGCCAGTTCGACAAGACGCCCGAAGTCTGCCTGTTCGCCAAGACGCTCGAGCGCGTGTGCATCGAAACAGTCGAGCAGGGTTTCATGACCAAGGACCTCGCCGTGCTGATCGCACCGGACGCGCCGTACCTGTCGACCAATGCGTTCCTTGCCAAGATCGACGAGAACCTCGTCAAGGCGATGAACTGACCGCAATGCGCAGCGCTGCGCATACCGCCTAAGACGGCGCGTCGATGTCGGAACCCTGGTCCCGATACCGGCGCGCCGTGCGCGCTGCCGACGACGGCGCCAGCGGCGGCGGCTCGGGCAGCAGCGTTGCCCTCGGCGATCACATCCTGATCGACCTTGCCAAGCCGCTCGCGGCGTTCAATCGGCCCGGCGCCGAAGCGTTTGCCGCGATCGACAAGCGCTTCGCCGATGCCGAGCATGTGGCTTTTGTGTGCGAGCCGGATCGCTCGGTGCGCATCCGCACGGCCCAGCGCCTGCGCGGCTTCAATCGCTCGGGCCTGCTCAATCTGCTCGATTCCGGCGTCATGCGGCGGCCGAGCGGGCGCGACGCCTACGGCTTCGTGTTCGAAAAACCCGTCGGCCTGCCGCCCGCGCGCCGCGCCTGGGGCGGCTGGACGCCCAAGGTGCTCATCAACAATTTCCTGAAGCCGGCCTGTGCGGCCCTGGCCGAACTGGCCGAGCGCGATGCGATCCACGGATCGATCCGACCCAGCAACGTGTTCCACCAGGACACCAAGGGCCAGATGTTCGCCCTGGGTCCTTGCGTGCTCGGTCCCCCGGGCTACGACCAGCCGGCCGCCTTCGAGACGATCGAGCGCGCCCTTGCCACCCCCGACGGCAAAGGGGTCGGCGGCAGCATCGACGACATGTTCGGCCTTGGCATGACTCTCTATTGTTTCGCCACCGGCAAATATCCGGGCGAAGGCCAGGACCCCGACGCGCTGATGGCGCGCCGCCTCGCCTACGGCTCGATCAGCGCCATGGTCGACACTTCGCAAGTGCCCAGCGAACTTCTCGACGCGGTCGTCTCGCTGCTCGACGACGACATCAAGGAACGCTGGTCGCTCGCCGCCCTTACCGACTGGACCAACGGCCGCCGGCCCGAACTGTCGAACCGCAGGCCTGCCGCACGGCGCGGCACCACGATCCAGATCGGCCCGGTGGCGTGCTTGGAACCGCGCGAACTCTCCTACGCGGTCATCCGCTATCCGGGCCCGGCGGCGGCGGCCTTGCATCGCGGCGACATCGCGGTGTGGCTCAAGGCCAACGACGTGCAGCGCGTGCTGGCGCTCGCCGTCGACGAAACCGGCAAGAAGGAAGCCCAGGAGCTCCTGGCAAGCGATGCCGTGCAGCTCGGCCGCGAGGCGGTGCGCTGCGATCCGGTGGGCCCTGTGCGCTATCGCGATCTGTCCTTCTTCCCGAACGGTGCGGGTGCCGTCATGTACGCGGCCCTGCTCGATCCGAACAAACGGGACCAGATGCAGGAGCTGTTCGGTGCGCGCCTCGTGCATCTGTGGGCGAAGGCCGCAACCCCGCTCGGCCTCGTCGACGAAGAAGCCAAGATGCTGCTCGACATCGAGGACCGCATCTCGCACGGACTCGAGAAAATCGAGAGCGCGCTCTACATCCTCAATCCCGACGCGCCGTGCCTCTCGCCGACGGTCTCGGGCAGCTGGGTCGATGCGGTCGGCGATCTTCTGCCCGTCATCGAACAGCAGCTGCAGAACGGCAGCTTCGATCCCGATCCGCACATCGTGGCCTTCTTGAGTGCGCGCGGCGGCATCAAGCCTTCCGACCTCATGACGCTCAAGACCTTCGACGGCAAAGATCCGCGCGCGGCGGCGACGGTCTTGAAGCTCGGCGTGAAGCTGCAGATCGAAGCGGCCGGCCGGCAGCTGCCGAATCTGTGCAGGCTGTGCCTCAAGGCCGCGCACGCGCTGATAGAGCGGCTGCGCCAACCCCATGTGCGCGAAGAGCAGATGCAGAAGGCCGACGCGGCGGCAAGCGCCAACGACATCCAGACGCTCGCCGACATCGCGACCGATCCGGTCGTTTTCGGCGGCGACGGGGCCGAGTTCATGCGCGCCAAGCAAGAATGGGACGCCAACCAGCGCATCCTCGACATGCGCGAATCCATCGAAGACGCCAATCGGCGCATGGCGCGGGACAAGGGCCAGGAAATAGCGCTGCTGATCCTGTCGGCGGCGGCCGTCCTCACCGTGCTCACGCAGCTTTTCTTCCAACTCGTCCGCAGCGGGTGATCCCATGCAACTCAGCACAGCCTACAATGCGTTCGCCATTCTCGCGGTATCGGTGCTGCTGGTGGCCGTGTTCATCTTCCGGCCGACGATGCTGATCTACGTGCTCGGCGTGTTCGCGCCGGCCGGTGCGGTGCTGGCCCTCGAATCCGGCGGCAATCGTTTTGTGTCGCTTGGCTGTGCGACGATGACCTTCGCCGCCGCGGGGCCGGTGATCCTTGCGGGCCTCCTCGATCCCACGCGCAATCCCGTCGCCGAGCCCGCGGCATGGCTCGTGCCGATCCTGGCCGGCGGCTTCGGCATGTCGATCGCCTTCATCAGCCCGCTGATCGCCCAGATCCTGCGCGCGCGCAGCCAGGTCGACAATTTCGCGCAGCTGCAGACGCGCCAGGACGAGCTGCGCACCGTCTGGGGCGATGCGTTCGATCCGTCCGAAACGAAGGGCTGAAGCGATGCGTATTTTATCCACACTCACGGCGCTCGCGACGACCGCATTCCTTGCGGCCTGCGGCGGCGGCGCCCCCCCTGCCCCCAGCATCGACGGGCCGATCCGGCTGGCGGCCATGGGCTCCTTCCATGTCGGCGGGCGCGATGTCCTGATTTCGGGACAACCGGTGCGCGAAACGCCGGTCGCTCCCGGCGGGCCGGTCGCGCGCATCGACCCCAACGGCGTGTTCGCGGCCGAACATGCCTATGTGCAGTATTTCGTGCCCGCCGCCGTTCGCAGCGACGTGCCCTTGCTGCTCATGCACGGCGGCGGCATGACCGGGGTCGCCTTCGAAACCACGCCCGACGGCCGCGAAGGCTGGCTCAATTTTTTCCTGCGCCGCGGCTGGCCCGTCTACAACGCCGACGCGGTCGAGCGCGGCCGCGCGGGCTTCGCGCAGTCGCCGCTGGTGTTCGCGGGCGAACCGGTGTTCCTCGCCAAGCCCGAGCCGTTCGAGCGCTTCCGCATCGGCGGCGGTCCCGGCACCTATGCGAAGCGCGAGGCGCTCGAAGGCACGCAATTCCCGGTCGAATACTACGACGCGTTCGCCAAGCAATTCGTGCCGCGCTGGACCACGACCGACGCGGCCGTTCTCGCGGCCTACGTCGCACTCGCCGAACGCATCTGCCCGTGCGTGCTGCTGGCCCACGCGCAAGGGGCGCAATTCGCCTTCCGCGTCGCCGAAACGCTGCCCGCCAAAGTGCGCGCGATCGTGGCGATCGAGCCTGCGGGTTTCGGCGATCCGGCCAAGGCCGCGAGCCTCGCCGCAATTCCGGTCGCCGCCGTGTACGGCGATTTCATCGACCAGGATGCGCGCTGGCCGGCCATCAAGGGCAACGGCCTGCGCTATCTCGAAGCGCTGCGCGCGGCCGGCGGCACCGCCGAGGCGATCGACCTGCCGCAGCAGGGCATCGTCGGCAACAGCCATCTGCCGATGATGGACAAAAACAACGCCGCCGTCGCGGAGATCGTCAATCGCTGGCTTGCGGCGCATGGGCTGTGGCGTTGAGGGCGCGCACGCGCTCGCGATGCAGCGCGTACAAGCCCGACGCCAAAATGAGCGCGATGCCGGCCCACGCCGCAAGGTCGGGCAGTTCGCCCCACACCCACCAGCCGAGCGCGACGGCGAACACCATCGCCGTGTAGCGAAAGCTGCCGGTCATCGCGATGTCGCCGATGCGCATCGCCTGCACCATCAGCAGATACCCGGTGCCGACGAGCAGGGCTGCGGCCGACACGCCGATCCAGGCGCTCGGCTCCATTTTCTGCCAACCCGCCGAGAATGCCAGCACACTCGTGGCTGCCGTCACGCTCAAGGACATAACGAGAGCGATCAGCAAGGCCGGCAATTCGGGCGGCAAGCGGCGCGTCGCCACATCGCGCAACGCAAAAAAGAGCACAGAGGAAGCCGCCAAGAGCAGCCACCAATCCACGCCCTCGGCGGTCGGCCGAACGATCAAAAGAACGCCCGCAAAACCCGCCACGATAGCACCCGCGCGCCTTATGCCGATCTTCTGGCCGAGAAAGATCCAAGCCAGCGGCAGCAGCAGCAATGGCGTGGCCATGCCGAGTGCGGTCGCGATCGCGAGCGGCACGTGCGGCAAGGCCGACATGAACCCGAGCGAACCGATCGTCTCGCTCAACGCACGCGCCCAGACGAGCGGGCTTGCGAGCATGCCGACGCGCTGGAACGCACCGGTCGCATAGGCGAGCACGGCCAGCACGAAGGAAACCGCCACCCCGCGCAACGACATCGCCTGCATCATCGGCACGCTTTCGGCCACGTGTTTCATCACGGCATCGTTGAACACGAACACGGCCGATGCGAGCGTCATGGCACCCGCGGCGCGGATATTTTCGGAACGCCAGACGCTCACGATTTGGCCGATGCCGCCAACCGGCGCGCTGCTTCGGCCTCGACACGCTCTTTGAGAAGCGGATATTCGGCGCAGACGCGCTTGAATTCAGCCGATCCGAGTTCGAGCAACTCGCAATCGACGAGCGCCACGACCGTCGCCGAGCGCGGCTGCTCGGAGAGCAGCGCCATTTCGCCGAAATAGCTGCCCTGCCCCAGCCGCACCGTGCGGGTCGGCACATGCACTTCAAGCTCGCCGCTCAGCACGAAATACATGCCGTGCGCGGGCTCGCCCTTGCGGATCACCACGCTGTCCTTCGGCATCGCGCGCGGCTGCAGCAGGCGCGCGATCGACGCGATCACGGCCGCGTCCAGATCGGCGAAGATCGGCAGCTTCGCCACCAAGCGCCACGTCACGAGAAAGTCGCGGCGCTTGAGTTCGACCGCAAAGCCGTTGGCGAGAATGCCGGCGGGCAGTGCGAACAGCGCAATGCCGATGAGCATCACCACACCGGTCGCAAGCCGCCCAAACGGGGTCACCGGCGCCATGTCGCCGTAGCCGACCGTCGCGATCGTCACGATGCCCCACCACATCGACGCCGGGATCGAGGCGAACATATCGGGCTGGGCATCGCGCTCGAGATAGTACATCACGCTCGATGCGAGAAGCAGCAGCGTGAGCATCGCGGCAAGGGCGGCACCGAGCGGTCGGATCTCGGTGCGCAGCACGGAGAAGACGAGATCGAGGCCCGGAAAATAGCGCGTGAGCTTGAAGACCGCGAGCAGCTCGACGATCTCGATCGACGCGCCGCCGAGCCCGAAAACCTTGTCGCCGAGGAAATAGACGAGCGGGATCGCCGCATCGAGCAGGCCGAGCGGGGACAGAAAATAGAGGCGGCGCGCATTCGCCGCCGTCATCGCACCTTCGTGGTACTGCTCGGGCGCGATCCACAGGCGCAGCGCCCATTCGCACGCGAACAGCAGCCCGATCGAAAGTTCGAGCCATCCAAACGTGCCGAGCACGTCGCGCCCGAGGGTCGGCACCGTGCGAAACACGCCTTCGGCCAGCCACGCGAATATCGCGAGCGTGAACAGCGCGTCGCAGGCCCGGCGCAGGCGCGAGGGAATGCCGTCGTTCTCGAGCATCGAAAAAGCGCTTGCGCGCGCCGAACGGTTCATCGCGCGGACCTCGGCGGTTTGGGGGCCGCATCGAGCCGCCAGGGGCGATGGGCAAAACGGCGCATCATGAAATCGACGAACGCGGCAATCTTCGGCGTACGATGGCGCCCGGGCGGATAGAGCACCGAAATCGGCAGGCTCTCGACGATGTTGTGATCTTCGAGAACCGGCACGAGGCGCCCGTCGCGCACGAAATTCGCCACCGCGAAATCGGCAAGCCGCACGAGCCCCAGCCCGCGCACGCCGAGTTCGAGCACGCCCGAAGCGCTGTCGGACGTCACCGCGCCCGAGACGACGATGCTGCCCGAGCGAAACGGCCAACGCGCCAAAGCGGGCATGCCCGCCATGACGATGCAGTCATGCGCAAGCAGGTCGCCCGGGACCTTCGGCCGACCCCGCTCGGCAAGATACGAGGGGGCCGCACAGACGATGCGATGCGCATCGCAGATCTTGCGCGCGATCATACGCTCGTCGCCGAGCGGGCCGACCCGCACGGCGAGATCGGCGCCGACCGCCACGAGATCGACATGCGCGTCGATCAGCGCCATCTCGACCTTCAATTCGGGATGGCGTGCCAGAAATTCCGGCAAGGCCGGCGCAAGCTGCTGGATGCCGAAGGAATTGCCGACATTGATGCGCAGCAGGCCGCGCGGGCGCTGGCGAAACGACGCGGCTTCGTTCTCCGCCTCGCGAATATCCGCGACGATGCGTTGCGCCCGGCGGAAGAAGACGTCGCCCTCCGGCGTCAAGGTCACGCGCCGCGTCGTACGCTGCATGAGGCGCACGCCCAAGCGCGCCTCGAGCCGTGCCACGAGCTTAGAGAGCGCCGAGGGCGTGAGTTTGAGCGCGCGGGCCGCGGCCGAGAAACTGGCGCGCTCGGCCGTCTCGACGAAAGCCGCCATCTCGCCTGCCGAATCCACCGCCCCTCCCCCCGACGCTCGCGTCTATTCGTGATGGAATTTCACAAACGATAGTCCAAATCACCCGATTATCGCCAGCGAAGATCGCGCCGACAGTAGGGCCATCGCAACCCCGGCTTCCGGAGCGCCCCATGTCGACCTTCACCCGCACGCCGACCGACTACGCCGCCTACATCCGCAAGGCTCGTCTGCTTCGCGCCGAAGCGGTTGCCGCAGTTCTGGCGGATATCCGCCTATGGCTGCGCGCTGCCTTGCGCATGGGCGACACAACACGCGCGCTGCACACCCGCTAGCGCTTTCAAAAAACGCGTCGATGCGGCACCATACGCCCTCAACCGACGAGGGACTGCAATGGCCAACGACCCCTACGATTTTGCGACGCGCGCGATCCATGCCGGTGCCGCACCCGATCCAACCACGGGTGCGCGCAGCACGCCGATCTACCAGACCACGGCCTACGTCTTCGACGACGTCGACCATGCCGCGTCTTTGTTCAATCTGCAGACCTTCGGCTACATCTATTCGCGCCTGACCAATCCGACGGTCGCCGTCCTCGAAGAGCGGCTTGCGAGCCTCGAAGGCGGGCGGGCGGCGGTGTGCGCTGCCTCGGGCCATGCCGCCCAGCTGCTCGCGTTTTTCTCGCTGATGGAACCGGGCGACGAGTTCCTCGCGAGCCGCAATCTCTATGGCGGCTCGATCACGCAGTTTGCGCATGCGTTCAAGAAATTCGGCTGGATCTGCCATTTCGTCGATCCGGCCGATCCGCAGAATTTCGCGGCGGCGATCACGCCCAAGACCAAAGCGATCTTCTGCGAGGCACTCGCCAATCCCGGCGGCTCGGTCGTCGATCTCGAACCCATCGCCGCGATCGCCAACGCCGCGCGCATTCCGCTGATGGTCGACAACACGCTCGCAACGCCGTTTTTGTGCCGCCCCTTCGAGTGGGGAGCCGACATCGTGCTGCACTCGACCACCAAGTTCCTTGCCGGACACGGCAACGCGATGGGCGGTGCCGTGATCGAAAGCGGCCGCTTCGACTGGCTCGGCGCGAACGGAAAGTTCCCGTCGATGACCGAACCGGACCCGGCCTATCACGGTCTCAAATTCGCCGAAACCTTCGGCGATTTCGGCTATTCGATGAAAACGCGCGCGGTGGGCTTGCGCGATCTCGGGCCGACGATGGCGCCGCTCAACGCGTTTTTGACGATCACCGGCATCGAAACGCTGCATCTGCGCATGGCGCGGCACGTGGAAAACGCGCAAGCCGTCGCCGAATATCTGGCGGCCCATCCGGCCGTCGCTTGGGTTTCGTATGCGGGCCTCAAAACGAGCCCCTACCATGCGCTTGCCAAGAAATATCTGCCGAAGGGGCCCGGGGCCGTCTTCACCTTCGGCGTCAAAGGCGGCTTCGATGCAGGCGTGCGCATCGTCGAAGGCGTCGAGCTGTTCAGCCATCTTGCCAATGTCGGCGACACGCGCTCGCTGATTATCCACCCCGCCTCGACCACGCATCGCCAGCTCACGCAGGCCCAGCAGATTGCGGCCGGTGCCGGCCCCGACACGATCCGCCTCTCGGTCGGGCTTGAAGGCAGCGACGATCTGATCCGCGATCTCGACCGCGCCTTGGCGCGCGCGGGCGGCTAGCCGCTACTCGGCGGCGACAGCACCGGGCTGGGCAGCTGCCGACGTGCGCGGTGCCGCAGCAGCGGCGCGGTCGTTCGGCAAAAAGGCGCCGATCGCCGCGACGAGGGCGGCGGCCGTCGACAGCACCATAAACAGCCAGAAAAAACCGCCCGTGCGGTCGTAGACCTGGCCGATCAGCGGCACGCACGCGGCGGCAACGCCGAGAGCCAGCACGAATTTGGCGCCGTAGGCAGTCCCTCGCCATTTGCCCGGCGTGAAATGCGCAAGCATGCCGTTTTCAGCGGGCAAGGCGCCCACATTCACGAAGACCATCGCGATCGCGACCGCCAGAAGCGGCCATGAGTCGAGGAACGCCGCCACGAACAGCACGGGTGCTTGGATCGCAAAGGCCGTCACGTAAACCCGCTTCATCGCGTAGCGGTCGGCCAATCGCCCGCCGAAATACTGCGCCGACGCCGCGATCAAATAGACCGTCGTGACAAGGGCGCCAGTACCGAACACGCCGCCTGCGGTGATGTCGCGCAGGCGGTCGTCGAACAGTTTGGGCAGCATGACCATGAAGGTCGAACCGATGAGGCCGACAAAGGTCATCGTGAAGGACAGCAGAACGAAGGCGCGCACCGCATCGCCGCGCGTGGGCTCGGGCGTCGGCTTCACGTCGCGCGGCGTATCGACAACGCGCCCTTGCGCCGCACAAACCCACAAAACAAGGCCGATCGCAAAGGCCGTAACGCCAGGCACGATGAAAGCCGCACGCCACGATATCCAATCGGTCAGCAAGCCTGCCGCCAGCGGTGCGAGCGCAATTCCGACGGCGCCGTACACGCCGTTGACGCCGAGCGCCTTGCCCCGATCGACGGCCGTGCGCACAAGCCACGCCATGCCGACCGGATGGTAGATCGCGGCGAACATGCCGATCGCGGCGAGCCCAAGTGCGATCTGCAAGGGCGAACCCGCAAAACCTGTCGCGATCGCAGCGAGCCCCGTGCAGACGAAATAAACGACCATCATGCCGACCGCCGACCAGCGATCGCCGATCCAACCGGCGGGCAAGGCCGCCGCCCCGAACAGAATCTGTCCCGCCAGCATCAAGGCGATCAATTCGCCATAGCTCATCGCCCACTCGCTCTCGAGGGCGAGCACGACGGTCGGGAACAGCATCGTCAGCAGATGCGAATAGCTGTGCCCGACATTCGAAAACGCCTGGGCGAGCCCGTGCGAGGGTTGTGCCTGTGCCATAGCTCCAGAATGATCCCGCAATGCAGCCGGAACAAGCATGGAATTGTCGCCGAACATTCCAGACGGCATGCAATTGGCGATGCCGGAGCGCGGTCGCGAATCGGCGAGATTCGCAATTTGCAAAGCAGAATCAGGGCCGTATTGGAGTGCCGAACCCGCAAAAATTACGGCGTTCGTGACTACGGACGTAGTCCAAATTCTACAATCTGGATCCCATTATGGGCTCCAAGATGCAACCAGGCCGACCGCGCCGACCAGTCGGTCGGCCCGGTCACGAAGGCCGCCTCGGTCAGGGGCGGAAATAGTTCAGGATCGCTACGCGGACCTTTGAAGCGAATCGGCTTCGTCCGTGGATTCGCTCGATTTCCAGCAGCACGCCCGGCGGATCGGTCGCTTCGCGTCTGGCGATGTAGGAGAGCGCTTCCCAAAACTCCGGTTCGAGGCGGATCGATGTGCGCCGCCCGCCGATCCAAACCGACCGCGGTGCAATTTCAATACATTCGTAGGCAGATTTGCGGCCCCGCCCCCGGGTCAGGACTTTGCCTTGCTGGCCGCGCCCGGCGAGCCCATCAAGAGAGCGCGCGCCGGCACCGTTTCTCGATGTCGATCGCGTGTAATCCATAGCGGAGTCGGCATTCCCATGGCCGTTTTTGGTCCGAGGCGCACGCAGCGACTGCAAAAGGGGCATATGGGCCATTCCTTGCTGATGGATTTCAGGTACTCTGCATACAATCGCGGTAAGCCCCCGCACTTCCACCGCTTCGAGGGTGCAGAAATGCCTGGAGTAGATCTGGTCTCAAATCTTCGCGCTGCGCTGGAGCGGCGTCGCATCACTTTCAAAGCGGCGGCGCGCATGTGCGGGCGCAGTCCCGACACGATCCAGCGCATCTTCCAGGGCCGCACCGCAAAGCTCGACGCGCAAGACATCGTCGCGATCGCGGCGGCCGTCGCCGAAGAGCGCAGCGATCCCGCAGAGCGCGACCGCTTCCTCTTCGAGGTCTTCGAGATCGACAGCAAGCCATCCGTGCAAGACACGGAGTTCGACCGCCGCATCGTGCGCCTCGAGCGGCTCGCACTGCCGCAGCCGACATGCCTTTGGTTCGACGAAAGCGGCGTCGCGACGCGCCATCCACGCACCGATCTTGCGGCCCTCGCCTACGAGATCCTCGACATGAAACCGGGGCGCGAAGACATTGTCGCGTTTGCCTGCCGCAACCTCGGCTTCGTCGGCATGAGCCTCGACGCCGTCGGCACGCTGCGCCTGCACTACGCGCCCAACGCCGCCACGCGCCAGGCACTGACGGCAGCGCACGCGTGGCTTTGCGAACACAGCGACGGCATCAGACGCGTGCTGCGCAATCGGCCGGCGAACGACGATGCGGGCGGCGTGCCGGAAAGCGAAACGACGTCCGACGCTATCGCAGCCTTGGGGCGGCGCATTCTCGCGGCAACGCCGCTGCCGCCCAGCGAATGGCTCGTCGAACGCCGCAGCATCGACGAAACGCCCGATCCGCTGCGCGACACGCTGCGCCTGGCCCACGCCGGCAGTTCGCCCATGACCGGCCTTGCCGCCGCCAACAAGCTCAGGTCGGCCCACATCTATTCCGTCATCGACGGCGAGGCGGTGTCGCTCCAGATGAGTGCCGCGCACAATCTGCCGACGTCGCGCTATGTCGGACGACGCGTTCTCGACCGACCGACCGACCGCGACTACGCCGCACTCGTCGACCGCCACCTGACCGAATCGCTGCGCGAGAATTCCGCGACGCTTTACAAACTCTCGCTGCGCATCGGCGGAAATCGCCGCAACTATTGGCGGCTTGCCCTGCCCGACCGCGATTCGGGAATCGTCGTTTCCGCCCCCTGGGAACCGCCGGAGAACCAGACATGAAAACCGTCCCCTTCCTCGATGCATTCTTCGCCGACGCATTGCCCGCACATCTACGGCGCGCGGCATCGATGAAAGCGGTCCGGCTTGTCGCCGCACTGCGGGAGGCGGGTTTGGAACCCGAGGTCGGTTATTCGCTGACCGAATATTCAATCTATGCGAAAGAAAATTCGAAAAGAATGTCGCTTTCGCCAGTTTTCGACGGCGCCTACCATCCCGGCGGCACGGCCGACACAATGATGCTGTACGGCCTGCGCGGCGGCCAGGCCGTGGCAAGCTGCGGCGCGCGGCTGATCTGGCTCGGCACCAGCCTCGCCGACGCGATGGAGAGCCAACGTTTCTGGTTCGGCGAAGACGGCACGCCGCGCGGCGGCGAGGCTTGCGTCGTGACCGCGCCGAGTGCGCGCGTGCTTGAGCACATGCATATCGCGTGGGTCGGGGCGGGCAGCAATTTCAGCGGCGAAAAGGGCGCTATCCTGCCGATGATCCGACTCGTCAATCTCTACGCGCTCGCAAATTGGCGCTGGACGACCTGCGTGGGCATTGCCGAGCCCGAGATCGCCTATGTGGAAAACCGCGAAAAACCGTTCTCGCGCGCGCACGACATCTACGGCTTCGCAAGCGCGGAAGCCGACATACGCCGCGGCGATCGCCGTTTCATGTTGATGACGTCGCCGCGCCGCTATCTCGAGGCGTGCGCCATGTCGCCAAGCTACGCCGAAATCGAATTGGCGCCATCCGCACCCGCCGTGCAGCCCGAAGCGGCAATCAAACGCCCAGCCTGACGGCGTTTACGGATCCAAAAACGGCGAACGGCGGAAAGCCAGGCAACCTTCGTAGCGCCAGCATTCCGCCGTCCATTTTGCCGTCGGCCGACAATCCTCGGCCGCGTTCGTTCGTCGCCGCGATTACTTGGCCGCGAGGGCCGCCAACATCGTCTTCAGGCGGCGCTTCAGTTTTTCGTCCTGGATCGAGGCGATCTTGCGCGCAATCTTGGCGGTGTCGTCGTCGATCTTGCGCTCGAGCTTGCTCGGGTTGGTGCCCTTCACTTCGGCCTTCGGGGTGCCGAGACCGTCGAAGAAATAGACGACCGGCACGCCGAGCACGGCGGCAAACTGCCACAGACGCGACGCCGAGACGCGGTTGGCGCCGTTTTCGTATTTCTGGATCTGCTGGAACGTGATGCCGCAAGCCTGCGCAAGCGACGTCTGCGACATACCGAGTTCGATGCGGCGGCGACGCACGTTGCGCCCGACCTGGACATCGACCGGCGTCGTGCGGCGGGCCTCGGCGCGCGACTTGCGGCGCTTGACCTTGCCGCGCGATGCGTTTTCGGATGTGGCCATCGTTTCTTCTCCTGTTACTCGACTCGAAAGGGGGAACGCTTTTTTAGCGCCGTTTGTATGGTGAACACAACATATTTGGACCACGATTGTAGTACCCGCTGCGGGCGTTGCGTTTCGCCAGACGGTACTTTCAGTTTTACATCCGCTGCCGACGCGCGCCAAGACCATTAAGTTGTGCTGTTACAAAAGGCGCATCGGCAATGACGCAAACTTATGCGGCGCGACTTCAAATTGCTCAAACTGTCGTTCTGAGGTTACACTCGCCGCGTTGTGCGCGCGACGCACTGGAACACAAGGAACACAAAACCAAGAATGTCTTCCGTTCCAATTCCTTTTCCGGCACGCCGCGTCTCCGGCTTCGACGAACCGCCCGCCCCCAAACGCGAAGGCGACGGGCGCCCCAAGGGTTTGCCGCCTGCACCTGGACAGCCGACGGCGCTGCAGCGCGCATGGCTCGCCCGCGGCCTCGCCGAACCGGGCGGCAAGCTGCCGCTGTTCGTGGGCGACGGACGCAAGATCGATCCGCGCACAGTCAAAGCCTGCCTCGACAAAGGCTGGTGCGAACCCTGGTACGCCAACCCGCTGAAACCCGACTGGCTCGTCTGCAAACTGACGCAGGACGGTCGACGCTTGTTCGACGCGGGTTGAAACAATGGCACCGCCAAACGGCTTCGGCGCGCGCGTCGCGTGCTGTTTTCTGCCCTTTGCAGCCGGCTATTTCATGTCCTATTCGTTCCGCACGGTCAATGCGGCGATCGGCCCCGATCTTTCGGCCGAGTTGGGACTGCAGCCGGCTGCATTCGGCACGATAACCTCCGCCTATTTCGCGGCTTTTGCGTTGGCCCAAGTGCCGCTCGGCATCGCGCTCGATCGCTGGGGGCCGCGGCGCACGCACGCATTCTTGCTGCTTTTTGCGGTTGCAGGGGCCTGCATCTTCGCGTCGGCCGAAACGATCCTGGGTCTTGCGATCGGGCGCGCGCTGATCGGGCTCGGCGTGTCTGCAAGCCTCATGGCCGCATTCAAGGCCAACACGCTCTATTGGCCGATCGAACGCCTGCCGCTTGCCAACGGCCTGCTGCTCGGCTTCGGCGGGCTCGGCGCCGCGAGCGCCACTTTGCCGGTCGATTGGCTGCTGGGAATCTTCGATTGGCGTTTTGTCATCTACGGCATGGGGGCATTGACGGCCGCTACCGCCGCCGCAATCTGGTTTGCCAGCCCCGACTCTCCGCGTCGCGGCGGCACCGAAACGGCGGCAAGCGAATTGGCCGATGTCGGCCGCATTCTCCGCAGTTTCGCCTTCTGGCGCTTCGCGCCGCTGACGGTCGCGACGCATTCCGTATTTCTGGCTTATCAGACATTGTGGGCAGGTCCGCACATGCGCGACACCGCCGGCATGAGTCGCGGCGAGGTCGGCATCGGCATGGCGCTTGTCACGGGTGCGATGGCCTTCGGCTATCCGATGCTGGGGGCGCTTGCCGACTGGCTGCGCCAGCGCGGCATCGCCACCGTTCGCGTGTTCGGCGTCTATTGCGCGCTGTTCGTCGGCGTGCAACTTCTGCTGCTTGCCAATCCGGCGGGATACGCACACGCGCTGTGGGCGGCGTTCGGTTTCCTGGGTTGCGGCACGATCCTCGGCTACGCGGTTTTGACCCAGAGCTTCGCCGCCGGTCTTGCGGGGCGGGTCAATGCCACGCTGAATCTTTTTGTGTTCGGCATGGCGTTCGCGGCCCAAGCGGGCATTGGCGGCGTGCTCGCAGCCTTCGCGCAAACGCCTGTCCTCGGCCACGGGACCGCACTTGCGATCGCCATCGCCTTGCAAATTGCATCGTTGCTCTGGTTTATGCTAGCCAGAACCAAGTCCGTACTGACGCCTTCGCGCGTCCCGGCCGGAGATCGCTAAAACCATGTTCAAACGACCGAAATTCGAAATCGCAGTCTATAACGAGCATGTGCGCGCCGCCGTTTCGCGCGGCGAACAGCACAAACACTACAAAGACGAATGGCAGAACCAGCATTTCATCGAAATCATCGCCGCCAACGAGAAGGAAGCGATGATGCGCATCCGCGCGCGCTATCCCCAAGATCAGGGCTTCGTGATCCTGGCCTGCCGCGAAATAACGAGCGAATGAGTACGGGCCAATGAGCTTGGCGCTGCGGATACGCGCCCGGGCAAAGCGGGCCGGGTTCGCGGCTGCGGGACTCGTTCTTGCGTTGTTCGGATTTTCCGGCAGCGCGCAAATCGCCCTTGCCCAGGATGCGCGCGCAATCCTCAAGGATCCGACCGGCTTTTGGCTGGTCGCGGAAACCGGCCCGCCGGTCAGTGCCGGGCTCGCGTCCATCCCGATTTTCGGTGCCGCCGCGCGCGCGCAGATCGGCAATCCGCGCGCCGTGTGGGACATCAGGCGCGAGACGGACAACTCGCTTTCGATCCAGATCCGACCGCGCGATCTCTTGTTCCGCAATGTCGCGGTTGCAGGCGACGCACTGACGGCCGAAGCGCCGGCGCCGGACAATCCCAATACGCGCGTGCGCCTCGATGTGCGCATTGCCAACGGCCAGCTCTCCGGCACGCTCGCCTTCGAAGGGTTTTCGCTGTCGCTCGAGGGACGCCCGCCGCCGTCGGTCATCGCCTTGCGCGAAGCATTTGTCGGTGCGCGCACGCGCCTCGACGAAATCGACGGTCCTTACGCGATCCCCGAGATCGAAAAGCTGCGGCTCGAAAACATCGTGCTGATCGAGCGCATTCGCCGCGTCGAAGGCGAACTTGCGGCACGCGCTCCGAACCGTGCCGCCCCCGCCGCGAGCCCGGCGCCGAGCGCTGCTTTGGGCGGGCAGATCGCCATGCGCGGCCTCGGTCTCGACCTGCAGACGCGCGGGGTCGCTCGCCTGCGCAGTGCGCCCGATGCAGCCGCCCCGCAAATCGCGTCCCTGCCCGCCGGCCAGCCGCTTGCCAAACTCGGCGACGCTGCCCGCGGCGGCTGGAGCTTGGTTGCGACCGCGCAAGGCACTGTCGGTTATGTCGCAGCCGGCGAGGTCGGGCCGATAGCACAGACGTCTGCTGCAGCCGGTGCTGCCCGTGCCGGGCGCGAGATCTCCGTGAGTTTCCCGAGCTGGGACGCAGGCCGCGTCGGCCGGCGCATGACGGTTGCCGAGCCTGGCTTTATCAGCCTCGTCGGGCGCGTGCGCGGCGAGGGCAATTTGCGCGAGGTGCGCATTGCCGATGCGCAAACGGTTTCCAATCGCGACGGCAGCTTCACAGCCGTCGTGCCTGTCGAACGCGAGGGCCGACGCGTGCGCATCGAAGCCCTGTTCGCGGCCGGTCCGCCGGCCGTTCTCGAATTCGAGATCGCGGTCGGACGTTAGCAAAGTCAATCGGTTGCAGGCATTTTCGGACGTCGCTCGCAAAATGCGATAGACTGTCTATATGCCGATTGTCCCCGTCCTGCCGCTTGTGCCGGCGTCTGTGACCGGCCATCACACGCAACTGCCGCCCGCACCCGGCGCTTTTGCAGCGGCTATTCAAGGTGCCCAAACCGCCAAGGCGATCAAGCCGAGTGCGGCAACCGCAAATTCGCGTGCGGCACGTCGGTCGACCGAAACCGACGACAGTCTCGACGAAGAAACCAACACGCTCGACGCCAAAGGCCGCTTCCACCCCAGCGCCCATATCGTGGACGTCGAAGCTTGAAGCGCCGCCGACAACCCGATCAGCGCGCCATCGCGCGTTCAACACGCAGCGCAAGCACGTCCGGCGTCACGGGCTTTACGATATAGCCGTTGGCGCGCAAGGCGCGCGCGCGCTCGGCAAGTTCGCCGCTTGCCGTCGCCGTCAGCAGGATCACCGGGATCCGCGCGAATTGGATCTCCGGCCGCGCGCGCAAGGCTGCCAGGAACGACATGCCGTCCATCGGCTTCATGCCGATGTCGCACAGAATGACGCTGGGCAGCCGCTCTGCTTTTTCGATGTCGGCCATCGCCTGCGCACCGTCGCGTGCTTCGGCGACGAAACCGAACCCGAGTTGCGACAGCATGCGGCCCATCATCGCGCGCACGACGGCTTGGTCGTCGATCACCATGGCGCCAAGCTTGGCGTAGCGTTCGTTGCTCATGCGCGTTGCGGCTCCGCACCGACAGGGGTTGCTGCCGCCAAAGCCGCGCGCAATTGCTCGCAAGCATTCTCGAAGCCGGGCTCGAGATGGGCAAGTTCGGCCGCAACACGCGCCATATCGGCACGCAACGCCGCCTCCTCGATCCGGCGCGCGATCGCCCCCACGCCGATCGTGCCGATCGAACGTGCGGCACCGGTAAGCGCATGCGCTGCTTGTGCGGCTTCGCTCGCATCGCCCCGATCGACTGCGGCGCGCAGGGCCGCAATCATCTGGCGCCCGCCTTCGGCGAACAATGCCACGACCTGGTCACGGTCGGCGGCGGCATCTTCATAGAGCAACGCAAGCGCCGTCGCATCGACCGCACCGCCGGCGGCCGGCGGCGGCGTATCGTCGTCGACAGTTTGGATTTCAGTGCGCCCGAGGGCGCGCGCCAAAGCGCCGTCGAGTGCGGACAGCGTCACGGGCTTGGAAATGAAATCGTCCATGCCGGCCGCAAGCGAACGCGCCGCCTCGCCCGCCAGCGCGTTGGCGGTCAGTGCCAGGATCGGCGTGCGCGCCATGCCGTTGCGCTGCTCGTGCGCGCGGACCATGCGCGCAAGCTCGAACCCGTCGCAGACCGGCATGTGGCAGTCGGTCACGATCGCGTCGATGCCGCCCTGCTGCCAACGCGCAAACGCAAGACTGCCGTCGACAGCATTGTCGCTTGCATAGCCGAGCTTGGCGAGCTGGCGCGACAGCACGGCGCGATTGGTGGCGTTGTCTTCGGCCACCAGAATGCAATAGCGGTTGGCCGGGCGCGCGGCCGCGGCGGCCGAAACGCGCTTTTTCGGCGCCAGAATTTCGCCCGACACCGCGCGCACAAGCGTGTCGCGCCGCACGGGATTGAGCAGATAGGCATCGAAGCCGCGGTCGAGCGCCTTTTTGCGCAAGCCCGCAATGTCGGCGTCGCTCGCGAGCACGAGCCGCGTGCCGTAGAGGACGGGCGTGCCGCGAATGGTTTCGCCGAGGACGAGCCCATCGATACCGGGCAATGCGAATGCCACAAGAGCGGCATCGAACGGCTGTCCGGCATCGGCCGCTTGCTCGAGCAGGTCGAGGGCGGCATGCGCTTCCTCGGCAATCACGATCTCGGCGTCGGCGGCGCGCAAGTACCGCTCGGCAAAATCGCGCGCGATCGACGGGGTTGCCACCAGCGCCACCCGCAAGCCTGCGAGCATCGGTGCGGCCGCCAATGCCGGGCTTGCGTCGCCCGGCTCGAGATCGATCTCGAACGCGAATTCCGATCCTTGGGCCGGCACACTTGCAACCGCGATGCGCCCGCCCATCAGATCGACGAGATGTTTGCAGATCGACAGACCCAGCCCGGTGCCGCCGTAGCGCCGATTGGTCGAGCTGTCGGCCTGGCTGAAGGGTTTGAAAAGGCGCTTGAGGGCCGTTTCGTCCATGCCGATGCCGGTATCGCGCACGGCCACGCGCAGGCGCGACCGCGCCCCGCGCTCTGCCCCGACCGACGCGACCGACGCGACCGTTTCCGCCTCGACCACCACATGGCCGCTTTCGGTGAATTTGATCGCGTTGCCGATCAGGTTGAACAGAATCTGGCGCAGCCGCACCGGATCGCCCTTGATGACGGCCGGCAGATTGGGATCGACGAAACAGGCAAGGCTCAGCGCCTTGCGCCGCGCTTGCGGTGCGAGCGTTTCGACCACGCTCTCGACGATCGCGCGCAGCGACAGATCGATGCGCTCGAGATCGAGGCGGCCTGCCTCGATCTTGGAGAAGTCGAGAATGTCGTCGATGATCGTCAGCAGCGACGAAGCGCTGTCGCGCACGACGTCGAGCATCGAAGTCTGCTCGGGGTCGAGCCCGGTATCGGACATGAGCTCGAGCATGGCGATCACGCCGTTCATCGGCGTGCGGATCTCGTGGCTCATTGCGGCCAGAAAGCGCGACTTGGCTTCGTTGGCGGCCTCGGCCACGTGGCGCATCGACACAAGTTCGGCCTGCACGCGCTTGCGGTCGGTCACGTCCATGTAGGTGGACACGAAACCGCCCTCGGGCAGCGGGTTCGAATGCACCTCGAGCACGCGGCCGTCGGGGCGCGTCACCTCGAAGCTGGAACTCTGCAGCCCCGAGCGCCACGTGCGGAACGCCGCCTGCACGTCGAGCGCACCGCGCGCCACCAGAAAACGCGTCATCTCGCCCTGCGGATCGGCCGCTTGCGTGACGGTTTTGGGCACGGCGTAGTACTCGACGAAGCGCTGGTTGTAGGCGATCACGCGGAAGCCGGCGTCGGACACGACGACGCCTTCGTCCATATTGTCGAGAACGGCGCGCAGCAAAGCGCGTTCGCGCGCCAATTCGCGGGTCAGGCGCGCGATCGTGGTTTCCGGCTTTTCCTGCGGCGTGGGATCGTCCATGTCGGCTTTCTTCGCGATGCCGATTAGCGCAGCGGCTGGCGGCCGGGCGGGACCGGTGCCGGATTCTTGCAGTCGCCGATCGACGGCGTTTGGCAGCGCTTGCCGTCCGGCATCACGGCACCCGAAACGTCGGTGTCGCTGCGCAGATCGGCATAGCGCAGGCCCGCACCGGTCAGGTCGGCATTGACCATCTTGGTCGAGAACAACGCCGCCCCGCCAAGATTGGCAAAGCGCAGATCGGCGTCCGACAGATCGGCGCCACCGAGATCGGCCCCCGCCAGATTGGCGCCGCGCAGCTTGGCACCTTTGAGATCGGCGCCGCGCAGATTGATCCCGCGCAGGTCGCGCCCCTCAAGGTCCGCACCGGCGCATTTGGCCTCGCGCTGCAGACGGCAAGCCGTCTGCGCCTGGGCCTGCGGCCAAACGGCAAGGGCAGTCGGCAATGCCAGCAGGACTAGAAGCGAACGAAGCATCCATTTCATCGTCGATGGCTCTCCTGACCGCGCGATTCGCCGAGCGAGTCGCAAGTTGTAAGCGATCCGATCGATTTGCATTTTGCAACAGAGAAAAGGAAAAATCCATGTCGTCTGTTGACCGAATCGGACCGTCCAGGGCATAGAATGTAATCTTCTGGAATGCGGACAGGTATGCAAAACGAAATCGTCCTACGCGCAATGGCATCAGTACTTGGCCCGGACAATGCCGTTGTCCGCGACGTCGAGAAAGCCATGCGTACCGACGACGGCCTCGATTGGCTGATCGCCAAGGCCGCCTTCGAGGCGCTGACCCGCGCCCAGCGCCAGGAAATCGCCGATATGGCGCGCTGGCTCGCCGAAGACCAATTGCGCTCGCAGCAGAATATCGCAGCCGCGAATAAAGGCCGCTGACGCCTATTCGGCGGCCGATCGATCCATCAAGAGCGCTTGCAGTTCCGGCGGCGGAAACGGCGCATCGTCGTTGACGGCGCGGATTGGCTGCTCGATGAGATTGGCGACCGACTGCGCGCGCGCCAACATCTCCAACCGGTCCGCGATCGCAATGCGCTGATTCTGCGGGATCTGCCTGAAGTGCGATGCAGCAGCGCCGACGAGCCTCTCCATATCGGCGCGGCGCGCTTGGCGCAGTTGGTCGTAGACGACGGGCGTTTCGTCGAACAGCACGTCGCGGACCGCACGCGCCAGCATCGCAAAGGGCTGTTCGCTCGGCAGCATATGCAGAATATCGAAACGCTGCAGCATTGCGGATCCCCATTTGTGCGCCAGATGCACCCGAGTGTGACGGTCGCAGGTTATCGATAAGTTAAAGAATCTGTGGATAAACGGCTATCTTTTGCGGTCGCGTTCCGCGACTTGTCTAAAGCCCAGCAATCGTTAAAGTATTTCCGTCTGTCCTGGTTTGCCCTTGTCGCGGCGGAAACACGCTCATCTCCTCATGACCGATACGCCGCCCGATCCCCCAGATCCTTTGAAGCTCGGCGACCCGCCCGAGCTGCCCAAGGACATTCCGCCGCCGCGCGAAGCGTCCAAAAGCACGCATTTCATCTTCGACCACAAGCTCTTCGCGATCCCCGACTGCTTCCTCGGCAAGGACCCCAATACCGACGATCCGGGCCTGTCCTTGCCGCTCGGCGAGGTGCGCGCGTTCCTGCCGCTGGGCCCGCTCATGAAGATGTTCAAGGATCTGACCGAAGACGACATAAAGCTGCTCAATCTGGCGATCAACGGCCTTACGCATGTTCGCGAGATCAGGCCCGGGGATTCGATCCCGGCCGAGATTCTGGACGGCTCGGCCTCGTGGACGGTGGGGCCCGAACATCTCGACCGCGCGCGCGGCCAAATGCTGGCCTCGCTCGTTGCGATCGACAAAATGCCGCCGCCGCAGGACGCCGGCAAAGCCGGTGCAACGTTGCTCGAGCGCGATCCCAAATTCGTCGCACGCCGCGATGCGGCCTTCGGCATCATGGCCGAGCGCTTCGGGCCGCTCGGCGAGCGCAAGAATCTACAAGGCATCATGGAGCGCCTCGCGCGCGAATTGTCGTACATCGAAGGCTTGCGCGACCGCTATACGCTGGTCGGCAAGATCGCCGAGCGCATCACCTCGTCGGCGCGGGTCTACAAGAATTCGGGCACGCTGTCGGAAGAGATCTACCGCGTGCGCCTGCTGATGAAAGCGCCGGTGGACGCGTTCAATCTGAGTTTCGAAAACGTCGACGGCCAGTGCGCCGAGATTGCCAACGTGCTGCGCAAGACCGAGGATATGGTCGCGTTCGTGCGCAAAAACCGCGACGAGCTGCACCAACGCCTGATGGTCTGGGACCGTCTCGTCGAGCAATGGCGCGAGGAAGACGCGCAGAAACGCTCGAAGCGCCTCGAAACGCTGCTGCTGATCACCTACCGGTTCGTCGCGCGCAACTTCCCCGCCAACCAGGAATGGACGCTGTCGCACTAAGCGGCGGGCACACTAGGCGTCGGGGTATTCGATCTTCAGTACTTCAAGCGCGTCTTGCCCCTGGGGGGTGCGCAGCTCGACCGTGTCGCCCACGCGTGCGCGCAGCAACGCGCGGGCGACGGGCGAAATCCAGGCAATCTCGGCTTCTTCGCCGCGCGCCTCGTCGATGCCCACGATGCGCACGCACAGCGTCTCGTCGCGCGCGTTCACGTAGGTCACGCGCGCGCCGAAGAAGATCTGGCTGCGGTTCTTCTGCGCTTGCGGATCGACGATCTCGGCGATCTCGAGCCGCTTCATCAAAAAGCGCATGCGCCGGTCGATTTCGCGCAAGCGCCGCTTGCCGTAGATATAGTCGCCGTTTTCCGAGCGGTCGCCGTTGCCCGCCGCCCACGAAACCGTCTCGACGATCTTGGGCCGTTCCACGCGGCCCAGATGGCGCAGCTCGTCCTGCAGGCGCTGCCAGCCGGCGGGCGTGATGTAGTTGCGCGTCCCCGGCGGCAAAGGCGGCAGGGCCGCCTCGTCGTCGAGCTCGGCGGCCGGGCTGTCTTCGCGGGTGAAGGCCTTGCTCATGCGCGCGTGCGGGCGACCGCGCCCTTGACGCGCGCAAGCGCATCCTGGCCCGCCGCCCCCAAATACAGGGCGAGCCCGGTCGCGAGCACGTCGACCAAGCCCAAATGCACGATGCGCGATGCCATGGGTGTGAACATCGCCGTATCCTCGGTCGGTTCGGCCAGAATGGCAATGTCGGTGCGGGCAGCAAGCGGCGAGCCCGGGGCCGTCAACGCGACGCACGCCACTTTGCGCGCGCGCGCCTGGTCGGCCAGTTCGAGCATCGCCAACGTCTTGCCGCTGTTGGACAGCAGGAACAGCACGTCGCCCGCACCCGCCGCTTCGACCGCCATCGACGCCAGAATGGGATCGCCAAGGGCGCGGCACGGGATCGGAAAACGGCCGAGCTTGTGCACGGCGTCGGCCGCCGTCGCACTCGAGCCGCCGAAGCCCGCCACCAGGATCTGGCGGCTCGCCGCAAAACGTGCGACGGCCGCAGCGACAGCATTCGTGTCGATATGGTCGCGCGACCGCCGCAAGGCCGCGATCGCCGCGTCGAGCACTTTGGGCGCGTAAGCGGCCGCGTCGTCGTCGGCCGCCACATGCGCGCTCACATAGGCATAGCCGCCCGGCACCAAGCTTTGCGCCAGCGCCACCTTGAACTCGGGGAAGCCAGCATAGCCGAGCGTGCGGCACAGCCGCAGCACGGTGGGCTGGCTCACATTGGCGTTGCGCGCCAGAGCAGCGATCGCGATATGCAAGCTCGCACCGGGGTCGGCCAAAATGGCGCGCGCAACGGCCGCTTCCTGGCGCGGCAACGTGCCCAGCCGCGCGCGCAACGCATCGACCGCGCTCACATGCATGGGGGAACGATGCTCGCCCCTTGATCGGCCGATCCGACAAGTTGGCGAAACCCGCCGAACAATTCGCGTCCGTAGCCCGCATCGCTGCCGGGCTCTGCCGTTGCCGGTATGCGCGCCGCCAGCACATCTTCCGGCACGTCGATGTCGAGCGTGCCGGCTTTTGTGTCGATCACGATCCTGTCGCCGTCGCAAATGCGCGCGATCGTGCCGCCCGCCATGGCTTCGGGCGACAGATGGATCGCCGCGAGCACCTTGCCCGACGCCCCCGACATGCGCCCGTCGGTGAGCAGTGCGACGCGTTGGCCGCGATCCTGCAAAATTCCCAAAACGGGCGTGAGTTTGTGCAGTTCCGGCATGCCGTTGGCGCGCGGGCCCTGGAAGCGCACGACCGCGACGAAATCCCCGACCAATTCGCCTGCGTCGAACGCCGTCTGCAAAGCCTTCTGGCTTGCGAAGACGCGTGCGGGCGCATCGATGCGCTGGTGCGCGGGTGCGACGGCCGAGACCTTGACCACCGCGCGCCCGAGATTGCCGGACAGCGTCTTGAGGCCGCCATGCGCATCGAACGGGTTTGCCACCGGGCGCAGAACTTTGTCGTCTGCACTTGCGGCGGCGCACGGCCCCCATGCGAGCGATCCGGCCTCGAGCCGCGCCTCGGTTGCGTAGGCACTCAAGCCTTGCCCGGCAACGGTCGCAACGTCCTCATGCAGCAGGCCCGCCGCAAGGAGTTCGCGGATGAGAAACCCGATGCCGCCGGCCGCCTGGAAATGGTTCACGTCGGCCGAGCCGTTCGGGTAGATGCGCGTCAAAAGCGGCACGATCTGCGAGGCGGCGTCGAAATCGTCCCAATTGAGTTGGATGCCGGCGACACGCGCCATCGCGATCAGATGGATCGTATGGTTCGTCGATCCGCCGGTCGCGAGCAAGGCCACGATCGCGTTCACGAACGAACGTTCGTCGATCATGCGGCCCATCGGCAATGTCTTGGTCTTGGCAAGTTCGACGGCGCGCGCGGCGGCGGCCCGCGTGAAGGCATCGCGCATCGCAGTACCCGGATTGTGGAAGGTCGCACCGGGCAGATGCAGGCCCATCGCCTCCATCAGCAATTGGTTCGAATTCGCCGTACCGTAGAAAGTGCAGGTGCCCGGCCCGTGATAGGCGGACGATTCGGCTTCGAGCAAGGCCGCGCGATCGACCTTGCCTTCGGCATAGAGCTGGCGAATGCGCGATTTTTCCGAATTGCCGAGGCCCGATGTCATCGGCCCGGCGGGGATGAAGATGCACGGCAGATGGCCGTAGCTGAGTGCGCCCATCACAAGCCCCGGCACGATCTTGTCGCATACGCCAAGGCACAAAACGGCATCGAACATGTCGTGCGACAATGCGATCGCGGTCGAAAGAGCGATCGTGTCGCGGCTGAAAAGCGACAGTTCCATGCCGGGCGCACCTTGCGTGACGCCATCGCACATCGCAGGCACGCCGCCCGCAAACTGCGCAACCGCGCCCGCCGCGCGCACCGCCGCTTTGATCGCGGCCGGATAGGTTTCGAGCGGCTGGTGGGCCGAGAGCATGTCGTTGTAGGCCGATACGATCGCGATATTCGGCACCGGCTCGCCCTTGAGTGCGGCCTTGTCGTCGCTCGGGCACGCGGCAAAGCCGTGCGCGAGATTGGCGCAGCCGAGCGCGAAGCGGCGCGGACCTTGCTGCGCGTGTTTGTCGAGCTGCGCCAGATAGGCAGCGCGGGATCTGGCACTGCGCGCGACGATCTTGGCGGTGATGTCGGCGATGACGGAATGGACCATCAGGCGAGCTCCTCGTGCCAGGTGCGGCCGTCGCGTTCGATCAAAGCGGTTGCGGCCGCTGGCCCCCAACCGCCGGCGACGTAGCTCTTCGGCGCTTCGATGCCGCGCTCCCAAGCCAATATGGCGGGACCGATCCACGACCACGCCGCCTCGACCTCGTCGCGGCGCATGAACAAAGTCGGATTGCCGCGCACGACATCCATCAGCAGGCGCTCGTAAGCCTCGGGAAAGCGCGTCGAGAACGTATCGGCGAAACTCAGATCGAGCGGCACCGAGCGCAAGCGCAAACCGCCGGGTCCGGGCTCCTTGGTCATCAAGCGCAGCGTGATGCCCTCGTCGGGCTGCAGGCGCACGACCAAACGGTTCGCGAGCAGGCCCGCACCAGCCCCGAAGATCGAATGCGGGACCGGCTTGAACTGCACGACGATCTCGGATGTCTTGCGCGCCATGCGCTTGCCGGTGCGCAAATAGAACGGCACGCCCGCCCAGCGCCAATTGGCGATACCCAGGCGCATTGCAACGAACGTCTCGGTGCGGCTCGGCGCACCCGTGGCGAGTTCCTGCGCATAGCCCGGCACGGCCGTTCCGGCGATGGCCCCTGCCCCGTATTGGCCGCGCACGACCGCACCGTCGCCAAGCGGATCGAGCGCGCGCAGGATCTTGAGCTTCTCGTCGCGCACGGCATCCGCGCTTAGCGTCTGCGGCGGCTCCATTGCGACCAAGCAGGTGAGCTGCAGCAGATGGTTCTGCACCATGTCGCGCACCGCCCCGGCCGTGTCGTAGTAGCCCGCTCGGCCTTCGAGCCCGACCGTTTCGGCGACCGTGATCTGCACATGGTCGATCCACAGCGAATTCCACAAAGGCTCGAACAGCGAGTTGGCAAAGCGCATCGCGATCAGATTCTGCACCGCCTCTTTGCCGAGATAATGGTCGATGCGATAGATCTGGCTTTCGGCGAACACCGCACCGATGTCGTCGTTGATGCGCCGCGCACTGGCAAGATCGCTGCCGATCGGCTTCTCGACGACAAGGCGCGCATCACCGCCCGCGAGCCCCGCCTGCCCAAGCCGCCGCGCGATCGGGCCGTAGAATTGCGGCGAGGTTGCCAGATAGAACACGCGCACATGGCCGTTCGGCGGCCCCAAGGCGGTCGCCAAACGCTCCCAGCCGCTGTCGCTCTGCGCATCGAGCGTCACATGGTGCAGGCGGGCGGCAAATCGCTGCCACACGGCGTCTGCATCGGCACCCGCCAACGCGGAACCAAGTGCGGCTTTGACGAAGGCGACATAGGCGGCAGAGTCGAAATCCTTGCGCGAGATCGCAAAGATGCGCGCCTCCGCCGGGATCTGGCCGTCGATATAGCGATGGAACAAGGCCGGCAGCAATTTGCGGGTCGCAAGATCGCCCGTCCCGCCGAACACGACATAGTCGAACGGAGCAACCGGAATGATCTGTGCCATCGATACGCGATGCCCCCGCTCGGAAAAAGTAATTTTACTATGTTTTGAAGAGTGTACCCCTCTTCAAAGCACAAAATCTAGTAAAATTACATATTCCAGCGATCAGCGCGGACGTGCGACCGCGTAATACGCGTAGCCGCGATAAAGATCGTGGGGCTCGATCGCGAACCCATGGAGATTGGCCATCGCATCGCCAAGCGACGCACGCGGTGTCACCGAGAATTTGGCGAGCCACGCGCGCATTGCCGCCTTGAACCAGCGCGGCAGATTTTCCATGCGCCCAAAATCGACGACCGACAATGTGCCGCCCGGCGAAACGACGCGCGCGGCCTGCGCCAAGGCGGCCTGCCAGGGCGGGATCATCGACAGCGTGTAGGAGCAAAAGACGCGCTCGAACTTATCGACGCCAAACAGGGCAGCCGGATCGAATGCGGTCGCGTCGCCCTGCGCCAAGACGATCCGCGACTGCAGCCCCGCACGTTGGACCGACGCATTGGCCGTTGCCAGCATGGCCCGGCTGATATCGATGCCGTAGAAGCGCGCTTGCGGATAGCGCCGCGCGGCAACGATGAGATTGCGCCCGGTGCCACAGCCGATCTCGAGCACATGTGCGCCCGGCGGCGGTTCGAGATCGGCAATCAGCCGGTCGCGGCCCAACAAATAGTGCTTGCGCGTGACGTCGTAGATCGCGCGCTGCCAGCGATAGATGCGATCCATCGCCGTCGCATGGTTGGAAAGCGCATGCGACATCAGGCCGGCCCACGCAGACGATAGAGATGGAAGCCGCCATAGATCGCCGACCGGTCGCGCTGCGTCCATTCCTTGCAGCGCGCCGCGTCGTACTCGAAGCGGCTCAGAATTTCGCTGTCGAGCCGCCCCGGCAGCAGCGACTCTTCGGCGGCCGTGCGGAAGATCACGCGCGCACCGGGCTTGGCGCTGTGCAGGATCGCACGCCACAGGCGGTCGAGCACGGCGTCCGTCATCCAATCCTGCGCGTCGAGCAAAACGTAAGCGTCGTAGCTGGCGGGCTTGGCCTGTTCGAGCACGTCGATGAGATTGGCGTGCCGCACATCGACGCGGGCAGCACGCGCGGCGACCTTCGCGAAATTGTCGGCCGCAAGATAGGGCGGCGTGGCGCTCTCCGCGTCGCCCGCATAGCGCCGCCCGAAAGCCTGCCAAGCGAAATAGTTTTCGCGGATCGGGAAATCGCAGGCGAGCCGCTCGAGCCGCTGTTCGAGCACGGCCGCCATGCCCTTGCCCGCAGGCGCCGAGGACAGCAGCGACTTGTACTGTGCGGGCGGAATGCCGAGGCCGTACAGCGACGAAGGATTGTCGGCAAGGAACGAGACGAGGCGCGAGCGGAAGATCGGCCGCATCTCGGCGTCGAAGATCGCGCGCTGCTCGGCAAGCGTGGTCGCCGCCAGGATCTTGCGCGGATCCTTGCGGAACAGACGCGCGATCAGGTGGCCCGCACCGATGAAGCGCCCGAGCAGGCCCTTTTTGTAGATGTTGCCGGCAAAATGCGCGATGCGCCGACGCCCGCGCCAATCGGTCTGGTCCCAATAGCGGCGCGTGGCTTCGTCGAGATGGGCGCGCAGATACGTGTCGTAGGCAGCCATGTTCTCGCGGCTGTCGGCAGCGCCGAAGAAACGAAAGAAGGACGCATGGTCCGGCAAGTGCCGCGCACCGGCGATCTTCAGCCGGTTGAGGGCCACGTGGTGGCCGTTGAGATCGACGGCCGTAACCGAGGCCGGATCGGCGGTCAAATAGCTCAAAACGTTGCAGCCGCCCGAGGCGATGGCGATCAGATCTTCGCCCGGCGCGAGTTTCAGCGCCTCGAGATCGATGCCGGGATCTTCCCAAATCTGCGCGTAGACGAGCCCCGAAAAAAGCCGCGCGAACATGCGCTCCTGCAGACCTTCTTTGGAGAGCAGGCGGCTGCGCTTCACGGCCCGGTCGATATTGCGCTGCGTCGCCGGTCGATGTTCGAGTTGTTCTGCCAACATGGGGAAGCGCCTGTCTTGTTTTGCGACTCGTTGCGGGGCTGACCTCCCTTGATAGGAATGCGAAATGACAGGCCGATTGTGGAAAGATGACGCTTCTGCGACGCAAAGGTCCCGCACCGAGGGGGCTTATCAAAAACTCGGGCGGATCACTTGGCCGTCCGCTTTGAGCGGCAAATTGCCGACCAAAAGCCGCTGGATGCGCCCCGCCTCGTCCGCGAACGGCAAGGCAAGACGCTCCCACATGCTGGTTTGCGCGGCACCGCGCGGCGTGCGCCGTGTCAAAAGCGGCTGGCGGCGATCCATTACGGCCCCCGATGCCGCGATGGCCAAATCGACCACGTAGTCGCTGGCGTCGAATTCGGTCATCCGGTGGCTGGTCAGGTCGAATCCGGACACGCTCGAAATCAGGCTGCCGAAGACGCGGTAGCGAAAATCGGCCCCCGCATCGACCGGTTCGAGCAGATGCACATAGCCGAGGGCAACTTTGAAAAACGACGGATCGATCGCCGTGAGCGGCGGTATGCCGCCGGCCGGCGCCAATTCGAACCAGTGTCCAATCAGAAACTCGTTGATCGCGGTGGCACAGTCGCCCTTTCCAGGCGCCCAAACGATCTCAGGTGCGGAAACGCCGCCATATTTGAACGCGAGCGCAATATCGGCCAATTCGAGGCGCGCAAGGTCGTCGCGCCATTTAAGGCGACGCGAAACGCGTTCGGGGGAGCGCGCATTTTCCGTTCGTTCGGACAAACCTGTGTTCAGTGACTCGGGCATTGACTTGCGTCGTCTCATCGGTCGCGTATTGGGGTGCCGCAGAAGACCAGACGCACGTAAAAAGAGTCTTAAGGTGCGCGCGCGAGGCTTCAGAGAGCAAAGAAGTATATTTTATTTCAATGGTTTACATATCAAATATAACTTAATACATCAGGGGTATCTCGGCTTTGCGCAATGGCGCCAAAAGGACGCTGGCCAACCCCGCTGAATCAAGCGGCCTCCACTGCCGCAGTGTCTTGCTTTTTGCCGCGGTTCCAAACGCGCTCGGCCTTACGCCCCAAAAACCAAAACGAAACGGCCAATATGGCGAAGAACAACGCCTTATGCGTCGTGTCCCAGAAGAACTCGAAGTAGCGCGTGTAGCCGTTGATGAACAGAAAAGTCAGTCCGAAGCCGCGCATCGCGTCGTTGCCGTTTCGCAGGCCGTACCAAACGCAAAAACCAGCAGAGACGGCGAAAAGAAGCGACCATCCCAACAGGTCGCTTTGGAAAGCCGCCGCAAACCAGTCGAGCTCCGATCGATTGCCGAGGATCGACAGGATCCAAAGCGAAATGAAGAAATAAGAGAGACCGACCGCCAGCGTCGTTGCCCGCAGCGTCTCGAAGCGCGCAAGACGCCACCGGACAAGGGCGATCAACGTCAACGCAGCACCAAAAACCGCGAAACGAAGCGGGTAGTTCATCCCCAAATAATACGCCCCCCATCCCGAAACATAGCCGGTCTCGGCGCCGAGCCAGCCGCCAAGCGACAGCAGCGAAAAGAGCCAGCACAATTTCGAACCGGAGACATAGCCGATCGCCGCATAGACCGCGTAAGACGCAAGAAGTAGCCTCGATATCTGCCCTGCTTCGAACGCCAATGCGCGGCCGAGCAGAAAGACGGCACCGGCCGTTGCAAGAACCCCAGCAAACATGATCGCATCGTTGCCGAAGCGGCTTTCGGGGTGATTCCGGCCGTTCGCAATGCCGCGCCAGAAAAACGCCGCTGCCAAAACTGCCGCAGCTGCGCTTTGCGCCGCGTAAGGCGCATTGAACAGCAACGCAAACAAGTCGCGCAGATACCGGTCCGTCAGCGCCGCCGCGAGGGCAACGAGACCGCACCCAACCGATACCCAGATCGAATATTTCGCAAGCCGCTGCCAGTCAAACGAAGCGACGGTCACGCTGGCCCGAAGACGATCGGCGAGTTCGTCGTCGAGGAGACCGCTCTCGCGCCATCGTACAATGGCGCGCCGGATGACCTCGCTGTCGTGCTTTTCGACCTGCACCTGTCGATCTCCGAATGGGCTTTTTCGTTTCCGCAATCATGCGGTGCAGAACCCGTAATGTCTACAAGATTAGCCCAACCGAAAACACATTTCAAAAGATCAAAGGGAATTCGCGAAGTCAAAACACTTTTGGAGGGTACGGTGCGCTTGCCCCGTCGCACGACGGGACCGGAACGGGCTCTTGCCGTTACATCACCGCCAGCAGCCCGCCATCGACGTAAAGGATCTGACCGTTCACGAAGTTGGATGCGGCCGACGACAAAAAGACAGCAGCCCCGATCAACTCGCGCGGTTCGCCCCAGCGGCGTGCCGGCGTGCGCGCTTTGACCCAGGCATCGAACGCCGGATCGTCCATCAGCGGCTGGTTGAGGTCGGTGCGCATGTAACCAGGCCCGATCGCGTTGGCCTGCAGCCCGTGCTGCGCCCATTCGGCGGCCATGGTTTGCGTCAGCAGCTTGATGCCGCCCTTGGCCGCCGCATAGGGCGCGACGGTCGCCCGCCCAGCCGAACTCAGCAGCGAGCCGATATTGACGATCTTTCCGGCCTGGCGCGGCAGCATGCGCTTGGCCGCCTCGCGCCCGACGACGAAGGCGGCCGTGAGGTTGGTCTCGATGATCCGGCGCCAATCGGCCGTCGATATCTCGACGATCGGCCGCCGGATATTGATGCCGGCATTGTTGATGAGGATGTCGACCGCAATGCCGTCGCGATCGAAGCCCTCGAATACCGCAACCACGGCAGCCTCGTCGGTCACGTCGAAACGCGCCGCGATCGCGTCGTAGCCGGCAGCACGCAAGGTCGCGTGCGAAGCCGCCAAATGCTCGGCCGACACGCCGTTCAGAACAACGCGTGCGCCCGCTTCTGCCAGCCCTTGGGCCATCGCAAAGCCGAGGCCGCGCGAGGATCCGGTGACGAGCGCCGTCTTGCCCGCGAGGTCGAACAGCGCCCGTCCGGTGGCTGTCATGCGCCGAGCTCGCGACGCACCAAGGAAGCCCCTGCACTCAAGGCCGCGAGCTTGGCGTAAGCCAGATCCCGCGCCATCGGCGCCATGCCGCAATTGGTGCACGGGAACAGCCGCTCGGGCGCCACATAGGCCATAGCGCGGCGGATTGTTGCAGCGACTGCTTCGGGCGTTTCGGCCGTGTCGCTCGCCACGTCGATGCAGCCGACCAGCACGTCTTTGCCTTTGAGCAGGCCGATGAATTCGATCGGCACACGCGAGTTCGCGACTTCGAGGCTGACCTGATGGATCGGGCTGCGCGCGAGTTCGGGAAAAATGCGCTCGTACTGGCGCCATTCCTCGCCCAACGTCTTTTTCCAGTCGTTGTTCGCCTTGATGCCGTAGCCGTAGCAAACATGCACGGCCGTGGTGCAGGAGAGCCCTTGGGCGGCGCGCAGCAGGGCCGGAATGCCCCAATCGAGCACTTCGTCGGTGAATACGTTGAAGGCCGGTTCGTCGAACTGAATCGTGTCGATGCCAAGCGCGGCGAGCTCCTTGGCTTCTTCGTTGAGGAGATCGGCAAACGCCATCGCCATCTTGACGCGGTCGCCGTAGAAACGGTCCGCGATCGTGTCGACGATCGTCATCGGCCCCGGCAGCGTGAATTTGATTTTGCCCGTCGTCGCCGCGCGCGCGGCTTTGGCTTCGGCCGCGTGCACCGCATGCTTGCGCTTGAGGGCGCCGATCACCTGCGGCACTTGCGCATCGTAGCGGTTGTTGCGAATGCCCATCGTGACTTTGTTTTCGAAGTCGATGCCGTCAAGCCCGGCCAAGAACCCGTGCACGAAATGCTGGCGCGCCTGTTCGCCGTCGCTCGGAATGTCGATGCCGGCACCGAGCTGCAGACGCACGGCAAGCATCGTCGCGTCGCACTGCGCTTCGGCCAGCACCGCACCGGTCTGGCGCCACGGCGCCCACAGCATCTGCGGGGCGGCAAGCCAGGCCGGCTTGGGCAAGCTGCCGGCGACGGTCGTCTGCAAAATCCTGTTCATTCCTGGAATCCTTATGGAAGCGTGGAACCCGTCGGTATGTCCAAATGCATCCAGCCTGTCACGACATATTTGACGCCGCTGCCCAGAACTTCGCCGGCATGCGCATGCGTCCAGTCGGCGGGCCAGATCAGCGTCTGGCCCCGGCGCGGCTGCACGGCAAGCCCGTAATGCGCGAAACGCGTCGCCCCGCCATCGTCGACGTCGTTGAGATACGTCATCCAGGCAAGAGCCCGATGCAGCGAGGCCAGCGTCGTGCGCTCGCAATGCACGCGCGCGAAATGCTCGCCCGGCAGATAGCGCTGGATGTTGAAGCTGCCGATCGCAACGCGCGGGAACAATTCGCCCAGAAACGGCCATTGCGCGAGATAGTCGGCGTAGCAGGCGAACAGCAGGTCAAAATAGCGCCGCAGCGGCGCATGGTCGGCGCGCTGCAGATCGCGCGGCCGGATCGTGAGATCCGTCGATTTTTTGCTGTCGGGCTGGATGCCGCCGCCGATCGCCCCGCCGCGATGGCGGCCGGCATTGGCTTCGAAAAACGCGACCAATTCGTCCGCGACCGGATCGGGCTCGAGCGACCAAGCGCCGATGAAATTGGGAGCTGTCCCGTGGGCGTTCAATTGAAGTCGCTTCACGGGGCAACGCCCTCGTAAATCGAAACGCCTGCGTGCCTGTCGAAGCGCACGACCCCGTAGCCATCGGCCAGCATTCGCATGCCTTCCCGCAACTGGCCGAGAACCATAAGCGCCGCCCCCAATGTCGCCATGCCCTCGGCCGATCGCGGCGCAAGGGCAAGGCCCGCACGCAGGCTCGCCTCGGCCGAAGCCGCATCGCCCGCATCGAGCAGGCTCGTCCCCAAATTGAAATGGGCCGCCGCAAAATTCGGATTGGCGGCCAACGCTAGCCGGAAACATTGGATCGCCGCCGCATAATCGCCCAAGCCGCGATGGCAAAGACCGAGATTGAAGACCGTCAGAATGTCCTTCGGCAACTGCGCATATGCGGCCTGCAGATAGCCGAGCGCTTCGCCGTAGCGGCTTTGCGCCGTCAGGATCAGGCCGAGATTGAGCACGGTCGGCACGGCGTTCGGATCGAGCCCCAAGGCTTGGCGGGCATGCGCTTCGGCCTCGGCAAACGCGCCCATATCGCGCAGCAAGGCGGCCAGATTGTTGTGCGCTTCGCCGTCCGCCGGAGCGAGTGCGCAAGCGCGCGACAAGGCCGCGCGCGCAGCCCCAATCTGCCCGAGTTGCTGCTGTGCCGTGCCCAGAATCTTCCAGGCAAAGGCGTCGCTCGGCCGCTTTTCGACCAAGGCCGTCGCACCCGCCGCAACGTCGGCGAACTGTCCTTGGGCGTAGAGCGCCAGCAACGCCGAAATATCCGCTGCGGCCGTACCTTGCCTGTCTCCGGGAGCCATCGTGGCGAATCCCTCTTGCGCGTCGTTCGAACGCGCAAACGCTACGCGAGCGACGCGATGCGCGCAACCGACGCCGAGATCAGCTGTGGAAGATGAAGTCGCCTGCCGCGACGGCCGTCGTTCCGAGCAGCGTGACCGTCGTACCGCCACCCAGATTGATCACGAGGTTGCCGCCCGACACTGTCGAAAGCGCCGCAACGTCGGCGAAATTGCTGATCGTGGTGTAGGACTGCAGATCGATGCGGTCGTTGCCCGACGTGAAATCGGCGACCGTGTCGGCACCCGACACGACGAACACGTCGTCGCCGAGATTGCCGCGCAGCACGTCGTTGCCCACGCCGCCCGAAAGCGTATCGTTGCCGTCCCCGCCGATCAGCGTGTCGTTGCCGAGGCCGCCATCGACCGACGCACCTTGCGTGCCCGAAATCGCGATCGTATCGACGCCCGAACCGCCCGTGATCGTTTCGATGTTCGCGACCGTGATCGAATTCGCGGCCGCCGACAGGAACAGACGATCGCTGCCGTCCCCGAGATCGACGAGGCCGGAAGTCTGCGCCGAGGCCAGCGTCACCGTATCGTCGCCCGTACCGCCGACGATCGTTTCGACATTGCCGACCGTCACCGCGTTGCCGCCGTCGGCCAGAACCAGCTTGTCGGCCCCGACGCCGAGATTGATCGAGCCTGCCGTCATGCTCGTCGTCAGCGTGAGCGTATCGGCCAGATTGCCGCCGACGACGGTCTCGACATTGCCGACCTGCAGTGTGTTCGCGAAGTTGCCGAGCGTGAGGCGGTCTTCGCCCGCCCCCAGATCGACGACCGAACCCGACTGGGCCGATGCGAGAACGACCGTGTCGGCGAGATTGCCGCCGAGCACGCTTTCGACATTGGCAACCGACAGCGTATTTGCAAAGCCGCCGAGCGTGAGCACGTCGTTGCCGCCCGAAAGATCGACGAGACCGCCGGTCTGGGCCGCCGACAGCACGATATTGTCGATGCCCGAACCGCCGACCAGCGTTTCGACATTCCCGAGCGTGACCGTGTTGTCGAAATTGGCGAGCGTCAGGCGATCCTGCCCGGCGCCCAGATCGATGCCGGAACCGGCATAGGCGGTCGCCAGCACGACCGTATCGGCGAGCACGCCGCCGGTCAGGTTTTCGACATTGGCGAGCGTGACGTTGTTGACGAAGCTAGCGAGCTGCACGGCGTCTGCCGTACCGGCACCGAGATCGATGAGGCCAGCCGTGAGACCCGCGCCGAGCACGACCGTGTCGTCGCCGGTACCGCCGAGGATCGTTTCGACGCTGACGGCCGTCACGAGATTGGCGCCGTTGGCGAGCACGAGCACGTCGTTGCCGCCGCCCAGATTGAGCGTGGCCGAATTCGTCGCGGCGCCCAGCGTCACCGTATCGGCCGATATCCCGCCGACGATGTTTTCGACGTTCGTCGCCGTCACGTTGTTCGCCGCATTGGCGAGAACCAGGCGGTCGTTGCCGTCGCCGAGATCGACCGCCGCACCCGACAGGGCCGAGGCAAACGTCACCGTGTCGGCCAAGCTGCCGCCGGTCAGCGTTTCGACGTTGGAAACCGTCAGCGTATTGGCGAAGTCCGCGAGGATCAGCGCGTCGTTGCCGGCGGCCAGATCGACGATGCCGGCTGTGAATGCGCCGCCGAGCGTGAGCGTATCGGCACCGGCATTGCCGATTACGGTTTCGACGTTCTGCACGGTTGCCGTGTTGTCGAAATTGCCGAGATTGAGACGGTCGGTGCCCGCACCCAGATCGATGCCGCCGCCGACATAGGCCGTGCCGAGCGTCACGACGTCGCTCGCCGCACCGCCGACGATCGATTCCACGTTCGACGCGGTCGCGATGTTGTTGGTGGCGGACAGAACGAGCGTATCGGAAACGCCGCCGCCCAAATCGACCGAAACGGCCACACCGCCGGTCGTGAACACGACCGTATCGTTGCCGCTGCCGCCGACGACCGATTCCACGCTGTTGACCGTGACGGTATTGCCGCCGTTGGCGAGCACGAGCGTGTCGTTGCCGGCCGCAAGAGAGACCACAACGTCGCCGACCGAAGTCGCCAGCGTCACCGTATCGGCCAAACCGCCGCCGACGACGTTTTCGACATTGGCGACCGTGACGTTGTTGGCGAACGCGCCGAGCACGAGGCGATCGTTGCCCGCACCCAGATCGGCGGTGCTGCCGCTCTGGGCGGAGGCGAGCGCGACCGTATCGGCGCCCGTGCCGCCAACCAGCGTTTCGACATTGGCGACCGTCAAATTGTTGTCGAAGTCGCCGAGAACGAGCGCGTCGGCGCCGGCCGCAAGATCGACGAGCCCGGCCGTAAGGGCGGTGGCAAGCGTCACCGTGTCGGCGCCGCTGTTGCCGCTCACCGTTTCGACATTGGCGACCGTCGCCGTGTTCGCGAAATTGCCGAGATTGAGACGGTCGGCCCCTGCCCCGAGATCGATGGCATTGCCGACATACGCCGTGCCGAGCGTAACGGTATCGCCCATGCCGCCGCCGACGAGAATCTCGACATTGACGGCCGTCACGCTGTTTGCGGCCGTGGCCAGCGTCAGCGCATCGGCCGTCCCGGCACCCAGATCGACGACCACGCCCGCCGCTGTGGCGCCGAGCGCCACGCTGTCGTTGCCGCTGCCGCCGACGAGCGTTTCGACCAGCGAAACCGTCAGATTGTTGCCGCCGTCGGCCAACGTGAGGCGGTCGTTGCCGGCACCGAGATTGACCGAGCCCGCGTTGAGCGCCGTCGTGAGCACGACCGTGTCGGCAAGTCCGCCGCCGACGATGGTTTCGGCGTTGGCGATGGCGAGCGTGTTCGCGAAATTGCCGAGAGCGAGGCGGTCGTTGCCCGCACCCAGATCGACGGTCGTGCCGACCGCAAGCGTCGACAGCGTGACCGTGTCGGCGTCTGCGCCGCCGACGAGCGTCTCCACATTGCCGACCGTCAGCGTGTTGGCGAAATTGCCGAGCGTGAGCACGTCGCTGCCGCCACCGAGATCGACGAGGCCGACGGTCTGTGCCGCACCCAGCGTCAGCGTGTCGGCACCGGTACCGGCGATGACGGTCTCGATATTCGCGGCCGTCAGCGTGTTGCCCGCATTGCCGAGATTGAGGCGGTCGATGCCGGCCCCGAGATCGATGGCGCCGAGCGTGAAGCTCGTCGCGAGCGTGACCGTATCGCTCGCCGATCCGCCGGTCAGCGATTCGACGTTGACCAAGGTCACGACGTTGGCGGCGTTGGCAAGTGCGAGACTGTCGTTGCCGGCACCCAGATTGATGGTGCCGCCCGCAAAGCCGGTCGTCAGCGCGATCGTGTCGCCGTCGGTGCCGGCCACGATGTTTTCGACGTTGCCGACCGAAAGCACGTTGGCGCCGTTGGCCAAGACCAGCGTGTCGCTGCCCGCCCCAAGATCGACAAGACCGCCGGTCATGGCGGTGGTCAGCACGACGGTATCGACCGCCGCACGACCGATCACGGTCTCGATGTTCGCGAGCGTGACGTTGTTGGCGAAGTTGCCGAGCGTGAGGCTGTCGCTGCCCGCACCAAGATCGACCGAGCCGCCGACAAGGGCCGCCGACAGCGTGACCGTATCGGCCTGAGCGCCGCCGAGCAGCGTTTCGACATTGGCGACGGTCAGCGTGTTGGCGAAATTGCCGAGCGACAGCGCGTCGCTGCCGGCAGCAAGATCGACCAGGCCCGACGTCGCGGCCGCGGCCAGCACGACCGTATCGGCCGCCGCATTGCCCATGATCGTTTCGGCATTGGCGATGGTTGCCGTATTGGCGAAATTGCCGAGATTGAGGCGGTCGCTGCCGACACCGAGGTCAATCTGCGCGCCCACGCCAGCCGTTGTCAGCGTGACCGTGTCGTTGCCCGTCCCGCCCGCGATCGTTTCGACGTTCGCGACCGTTACGCTGTTCGAAACACCGCCCAAGGTCAAAGCGTCGTTACCGCCGCCGAGATCGACGCTGCCGCCATTGACCCCGGGGGCGAGCGTAATCAGATCCGCCCCGCCCGCACCTGTCACGATCTCGACATTGGCGAGGGTTGCGACGTTGCCGCCGGCCGCGAGTGCGACCACGTCGCGCCCGCCGCCAAGATCGACAAGGCTGCCTGCGCCGAGTGTGGTCGTCAGCACGACATTGTCGATCGCCGTGCCGCCGATCAGAGTTTCGACATTCGCGAGCGTGACGCTGTTGGCGAAATTGGCGAGAACCAAGCGGTCGTTGCCAGCGCCTAGATCGACCAGGCCTGCGGTCTGCGCCGCACCCAGCGTCACCGTGTCGCTTGCGCTGCCGCCGACGAGCGTCTCGACATTGCCGACAGTCAGATTGTTGTCGCCGGCATCGGAAAGCGTCAGGCGGTCGGCACCCATCCCCAGATTGACGAGGCCCGCCGTGAGTGCGGCACCGAGTGCGATCGTATCGGCAGCGCTGCCGCCGACGATCGTCTCGACATTGCTCACATTGAGCGTGTTGTTCGCGTTGGCGAGGACCAGCCGGTCCGCACCTTGCGCCAAATCGATCGAACCCGCCGTGGCCGCGACGGCAAGAGTGACCGTGTCCATGTCGCTGCCGCCGAGGACGGTTTCGACATTGAAGATCGTGACCGTATTGATGCTCGAAGCGAGCGAAAGCGCATCGCTGCCGTCGCCCAAATCGACGCGCACCGCGATCGTGGCGCTGCCGAGCGCCACCGTGTCGTTGCCGCTGCCGCCGGTAACCGTTTCGACGTTGAGAGCGGTAAGATTGTTCGCACCGGCCGCAAGCGTGAGCGCATCGCGCCCGCCGCCGAGATCGACCGTAAGGCCTGCGGCCGTTGCGTTGCCGAGCGTAACGATGTCGCCTGCACCGCCGCCGACCAGCGTTTCGACGTTCGTGACCGTCACCGTGTTGGCGAAATTGCCGAGCGTAAGCGCGTCGCCGCCGCCGCCGAGATCGACGAAGCCCGCACTGAGGGCGGCGGAAATCTGCAGCGTATCCGCACCGCTGCCGCCCGAAATCGTTTCGGCGTTGGCGACAGTCAGCGAGTTGCCGCCGTCGGCAAGCACCAGCCTGTCGCCGCCCAAACCGAGATCGACGAGACCGCCGGTGCGCGCATTGCCCAAGGCCACCGTATCGGCGCCGGTCGAACCGACGAGCGTGCCCGCATCGCCGAGGATCGAAATATTGTTGCCGGCCGTCCCGGCCAGCACGAGGCGATCGGTTGCGACCGAGCCCGTGACGGTTTCGACATTCGCGACCGTGACGGTCGTCGCGACCGTATTGCCCAACACAAGGCGATCGCTGCCGTCGCCAAGATCGACGACGCGTGCACCGGCGGCGCCGAGCGTGATGTCGTCGCCGCCCGTACCGCCCACGACGGTTTCGAAATTGAGGACCGTCAGCGTATTGCCGCCGTTGGCGAGCACGAGCCGGTCGTTGCCGAGACCGCCTTCGATCGAAATGCCGTCGCTGAGCAGCACGTCGGCGGCCGACAACGGCGCCGTAACGCCCGTCAAAGTCAGCGTATTGCCGCCGCCGAAATCGATGACGGTGTCGGTGCCGACGATCGTCGCGCGCGCGGCGAGATCAGCCAGCGAATTCACGGTCCAGAAAGCGCGCAGATCGATGCGGTCGCTGCCCGAGACGAAGTCCGCAATCGTGTCCGCACCGGCGCGCACGACGAACATGTCGTTGCCGGCACCGCCGGCCAAAATGTCGCTACCGCTGCCGCCGACCAGCGTGTCGTTGCCGGACCCGGCCACCAGCGTGTCGTTGCCCGCCCCGCCTTCAATCTGCGAATTCTGCGTACCCGTCACCGTGATCGCATCGGCCGCCGCACTGCCGACGACCGTTTCGACATTCGCCAGCGTTACGTTGTTCGCACCCGAGACCAGTTGCACGGCATCGTTGCCCGCACCCAGATCGATCGAGCCAGACGCTTGCGCGGCGGCGAACGTGACCGTGTCCGCACCGGTGCCGCCGACCAAGGTTTCGACGTTTGCGACCGTCACGCTGTTGCCGGCCGCCGACAACACCAAGCGGTCGTTGCCCGTACCCAGATCGACCGTGCCGCCCGCAAGCGCCGTCGTGATCGAAACCGTGTCGGCCGCCGTACCGCCGACGAGATTCTCGACATTGCCGGTCGTCACCGTATTGGCGAAGTTGCCGAGCACCAAGCGATCGCTGCCCGCACCCAAATCGATCGTCGCGCCGACCTGCGCTGTACCCATGAAATAGGTGTCGTTGCCGGTGCTGCCGACGACCGTCGTGGCCAAGGCCGCACTCGTGGGATTCGTGCCCGAGCCGCCATTGGCTGGGGCAACACCGATGCCGAGCGCGATGGTACCGGTGGAAACGCCGCCGCGCCCGTCCGACACGCGATAGGTGAAGCTGTCGGTCCCTTGGAAATTGTTGTTCGGAACGTAGCTGTAGCTGCCGTCTGGATTGATCGTGAGCGTGCCGCGCGCGGGCGCGCCGTTCTGCGCGATCGAGAAGGTGAGCCGGTCGCTGTCGGCATCGGTCGCGGAAAGCTGCCCGTTGATCGTCGCGTTGACCGTCGAAGCGACGCTGCCGCCCGGTGTCGCCGGGGCATCGTTGCGCACGTCGGCTAGCGTGACGCCTGTCACGGTCGTCGAGGTCGCACCCGAACCATTGTCGACCGTCGCCGTCACATTGACCGAAACCTGGCCGCTATAGCCGGGCGGTGTCACGATCGTGAGGCCCGCAAGCTGGGCCGACGTCAGCGAATAGACGCCGTTGGCACCCGCGGCGAGCGCATTGCCCGAGGCATCGCGCAGCACAGCACCCGTCGGCAGGCCTGCAACTTGAATTGCGGCGGGCGAACCGTCGGCGTTGGGCGCCGGGGCGGCGATGGTCAGCGGAATGCTGACGGTGCCGTTGTTGTTCGAGGCCCAGCTCGTCGTGACGTTGACGTCGTTGAAGTCGGCGTCGCCGCCGACCGCAATGTCTTCCCAATTCTGGTCGCCCGTTTCGCGCGTCCAGTCGAACTCGAGGCGGCGATTGCCGGGATTGAGATTGGGCTTGTCGAAGATGACGTTCGCACCGCCGGAACCGGCAAAGCGATTGCCGTCGGCGTCGATCGCGGTCCACACGCCCTGCGCGCTGCGCTCGAAGCGCACAGTCTCGCCGGTCGTGATGCGGTTGCCGTTTTGGCTCGCACCGTCGGGTATCAGGAAGAAGCCCGTGGTCGCGGGATCGAGGCCCGAAAGCGTCGAAGTCGCGTTCGCATTCTTGACGTTGGCCCACACGATCTTGCCGGTCGTCGGCAAGCCGTCGGCACCGATCGTATAGACGCCGTAGCTGCTGTTGTAGCCCGCCGAGCCGCCGAGGAACGTCATCGAGACCGTGCTCGTCCCCATGCTTGCGACGGTCGGCGTGCCGAGGGCCACCGACAATCCTGTCGAAGACGCCATCGGGGCGACCGCCGCAGGATCGGTTGCGAACGGAACGGCACCGACATTGTAGTTCGAGGCGAGCGTGACGTTGTCGTTGCCGGAGCCGCCGACCAGCGTCTCGACATTGGCGACCGTCAGCGTATTGGCGAAGTTGCCGAGATTGAGCGTGTCGCCGCCTTGGGCAAGATCGATGGCCCCGCTCGTCACGGCAGCGCCCAGCGTGATCGCATCGCGACCCGAGCCTGCGACCAGCGTCTCGACATTGACCAGCGTGAAGCTGTTGTCGGTGCCGGACGCGACGATCAGCGTGTCGTTGCCCGCACCCAGATTGACGACGCCGCCGACTTGTGCGGCACCCAACGTCACCCGGTCGGCACCCGTGCCGCCGAGGATCGTCTCGACGCCGGTTGCCGTCACCGCATTGTCGGCGTTCGACAGCACCAGCCGGTCGCTGCCCGCACCAAGATCGATAGCGCCGACCGTCTGTGCCGCACCCAGCACGATCGTATCGGAACCCGAATTGCCGACGAGCGTCTCGACATTCGCGACCGTCAGCGTGTTGTTGCCCGCGGCCAGCACAAGCCGGTCATTGCCGGCTCCGAGATCGATAGCGCCAAGCGTCTGCGCGCCGGCCAGCGTCACCGTATCGGCCGCGTTGCCGCCGGACACGCGTTCGGCATTGGCGACGGTGACCGTGTTGCCGCCGTCGCCGAGCGCCAGACGATCGACGCCAATGCCCAAATCGACGAATTGGCCGCTCTGGTAGCCAGCACCCAGCGTCACGCTGTCGGCACCGCTGCCGCCCAGCACCGTTTCGGCATTGGCGACCGTCAGCGTGTTCGCGAAGTTGCCGAGCACCAGCGTGTCGTTGCCGCCCGCAAGATCGATTGAACCAGCCGCGTAGGCCGCACCCAACGAGATCGTGTCGTTGCCCGCACTTGCGACGAGCGTTTCGACATTGCTCATCGTGAAGCTGTTGTCCGTGCCCGCCGCCAGAACGAGACGGTCGTTGCCGGCGCCGAGATTGATCGCACCGCCGACCTGCGCTTCGCCGAGCACCACTTGGTCGGCACCCGCGCCGCCGAGGATCGTCTCGACGCCGGTTGCGGTTACCGAATTGTCGCTGTTGGAAAGCACGAGACGGTCGGCACCCGTACCCAGCGCAACCACACCTGCCGTTTGCGCGGCATTCAGCGTGATCGTATCCGCACCCGAACCGCCGACGATCGTTTCGACGTTGGCGACCGTCAAACTGTTGGCGCCGTCGGCCAATACGAGACGATCGCTCCCCGCCCCCAAATCGATCGTGCCGAGCGTTTGTGCTGCGGCAATCGTAACGGTATCGCCAGCCGTGCCGCCGAACACGCGCTCGACATTGGCAGCCGTAATCGTATTGCCGCCGTCGCTAAGGCCCAGACGGTCGTTGCCGGCACCCAAATCGACGAACTGGCCGGATTGGTAACCGGCCGCCAGCGTCACGCTGTCGGCGCCCGTTCCGCCCAACACCGTCTCGGCGTTGGCGACCGTGAGCGTATTCGCGAAATTGCCAAGCACGAGCGCATCGTTGCCGCCGGCAAGATCGATCGAGCCAGCTGTATATGAAGCGCCCAGCGCGATCGTATCGTTGCCCGAGCCAGCGACGAGCGTTTCCACATTGCTCATCGTGAAGCTGTTGTCGGTACCGGTCGCCAAAACGAGGCGGTCGTTGCCGGCACCGAGATTGATAGAACCGGCCGTCTGCGCGCCCGCGAGCACGATCGTGTCGTTGCCCGTGCCGGCGACGATCGTCTCGGTATTCGCGACGGTCAGCGCATTGTCGAAATTCGCAAGATTGAGACGGTCGCTGCCCTCGCCGAGATCGACGATGCCCGCCGTCTGTGCGGCCGTGATGGAAAGCGTGTCGCTGCCGGTGTTCGCCACGATCGACTCAATGCCCGAAACATTGACGCGATTGTCGCCGGTCGTAAGGATCAGTTGGTCGGTGCCGACACCCAAATTGATCGCACCCGCAGTCACCGGACCGGTGAACACGACTGTATCGTCCCCCGTCCCACCGTTAATCGTAACGTTGGACGACGAGAACGAATTCAATCCGCCCGATGCGCTCAGCGAAATGGTGATAACACCAACTCCCTCACAAGGTCTTGCAGCGGCAAAGTAGAACGGCTGATTGGGCTGTCATTAACAATAATTATCTAAAATTAGCACTTTGCTTCTCGAAATGACAAGAACAATCGGCCGAAAACGCTGTATATTTGTCGCATATCACCGCGTTCTGCCTAGATTAAGTGCACGCCGGTCAAATCAGTTTTTCAAATCGTTAACGAGACAATTAATGCTTTAAGATCAATAATCTAGAAAATTTGATTAAAATCAAATGACAGCCCCAACATCCAAAATTAGAAACTCTAATCAGAAACCGAAAAAAATGCATGTGCATAACCCGGCAGTTTGCCGACTTTGGATACCGCAGTCGGGCCAGACAGCCCCGAATCGGGACCTGGACCCTGGCCGCTCTATCGGGACGGCCTATAAGGTCTCGGTGACCTTCTTGAGATGCGGCGGATTGTCGGGATCGAAGCCTGACCGCCGCGTCGCCCGCTCGATCAAGCGATAGGCGGGCACCAACATCGCGATCGCATCGACGGCCGGATGGTCGTCGCCGATCCAACCAAGATCGCCGTCGATGCCGCCGCAGACAGAGACCGCCTGCCCGGCCGTGCGCAACGCCTGCACCGTTGCATCGACGGAGACCGCCGTGCCGTCGCCCAAGCGCAAAGCGAGCACCGGCATGCGCGCACCCAGCGCCGCACGCGGCCCGTGCAGAAACTCCGCCGCACTGTAGGCGAAGGCAGGCAGACGCAACGTCTCGCAAAGCTTCAGCGCAATCTCGCGCGCAACGCCAAGGCCGAAGCCGCGCGCGGTCACGAATGCGCATTGCGCTTCGCAAAGCGGTGCCAGCAGCATCTGCCAATCGAGCGACAACGCCGCCGCGAGCCGATCGGGCAAACGATCCAGCGCTTGGTCGAGGGCACTGTCTTGCGCAGCGGCCGCAACGAGGCCTGCGCCAACCGCCATCGAGCCAACGACCGATTTTGTGGCCGCGACCGAGGTTTCGGCCCCGGCCTCGAGCGGCAGCACAAATTCTGCAGCCTCTGCGACAGGCGAATTCGCATCGTTGACGATCGCCACCGTGCGCGCACCGCAGGCCCGTGCCCTTTGCGTCGCGACGACGAGATCGGGACTGCGGCCGGATTGCGAGACAACAAAAAACGGCACGCGCTCAAGCCGCATGTCGCCTTTGAACGCCGAGAACACCGACGGGGCCACGCTCGATACCGGCAATCCCAGCCGCGTTTCGATCAGATAGCGCAAATGCACGCCCGCATGGCCGGAACTGCCGCGCCCGCATACAAGGGCGAGACTGGCCGTGCCGAGATCGAGATGGCGGGCAACCGTTGCAATCTCGCCGCGGCGCGCGCGAATGCCGCGCACAACGCGCGCGCATTCGGCGATTTCATCCGCCATGGCCGACATCAGATTTTGCTTTCGCGCTTGAGCTCGCTCACATCGGCGATGAAATCGTAGCGATCGCCGCGATAGGCCGAGCGCGTGAACTCGACCGGCGTGCCGTTGGCAAGGAACGAGCGCCGCTCGATGCGCAAGATCGCCGCCCCCGCCAGAATGCCGAGCAGGGCAGCTTCGCTGGGCGAGGCCAGCGACGCCTGCAGCCGCTGCAAGCCGCGCACGGGCCTGTAGCCGCGTTGCTCGAGTGCGACATAGAGCGACGAGTCCTGCGGCGCATAGTGCGGCAGAAACGAGGTCGGAATCGCAGCGCGCTCAATCGCGAGCGGCTCGCCGTCGGCCGTGCGCACGCGCGCCAAGCGCCGCACCGTCGCCCCGATGCCCAAGCCCAACGCAAGTGCTTCTTCGGGCGTGGGGGCGCCGACCACATGCTCGATAAGCTGCGAGCCCGGCTTCATGCCGCGGCTTGCCATGTCGGCCGAGAAACCGGCGAGCAATGCTGCGGGCTGCTCGATGCGCGGGGCGATGTAGGTGCCCGAGCCGTGGCGGCGCGACAAAAGCCCCTCGCGGAACAGCGCATCGATCGCCTTGCGCACCGTCACGCGCGAAATGCCGCTCGTCTGGCTGAGTTCGCGCTCGGAGGGCAATGCATCGCCCGTGCGAATGCGCCCCTCGGCAATCAGATTGCGGATGCTTTCGGCCAACTGCAGATAGAGCGGCGTCGGGCTCGAAGGATCGAGCCGGATCTCGCCCAACGCCGCGCTCACCGGTCGGCTCCGATTTCCGCGAGGGCCGCGCGCAAGCGCCCGTCGTGGCGCTTGAGCAGCGCTCGGGCTTTCGCAAGGCCGAGGCCTGCGCGCAGAAGGACAGCAAGTTTGATGTCGCCCTTGGCGGCATCCAAAGCGTCGGCCGCTTCCGGCACGGTGCAATGGCCAAGCTTGGCGACCATCGCTTCGGCGCGCCGCCGAAGCTTGGCGTTGGTCGGTCGCATATTGACCATGAGCCCGCGATAGACGCGGCCCAAACGCAGCATGATGCCGGTCGACAGAAGATTGAGCACGATCTTCTGCGCCGTCCCCGCCTTCATGCGCGTCGAGCCTGCGATGGCTTCGCTGCCGGTTTCGACCAAGATCGGAAACGCTACCGCCGACAAAAGCGGCGTTTCGGGATTGCTCGCCAACGCGATCGTGACCGCTTTTTGCCGGCGAGCCGCGCGCAATGCCGCGACGGTAAAAGGCGTCGTGCCGCTTGCGGCCACGCCGATCACCACGTCGCCTGCTTTAACGCGCAGGCGTCGCATGATCGCGGCGCCGGCCGCAGCATCGTCTTCGGCACCTTCGACGCTACGCAGGAAAGCGCGCGGGCCGCCCGCCATTGCAAACACAACGCGCCGCTCGGGCCAATCGAAAGTCGGCGGCAATTCCGATCCGTCCTGAACCGCCACGCGGCCCGAAGTACCCGCCCCGACATAGACGAGCCGACCGCGTGTGCCGAGCGCCCGTGCTGCCGCCTCGACCGAAGCTGCGATCGCAGGCAAGGCCGGGCGGATCGCGGCAACCGCGCGCACCTGCCCTTGCCACATTGCGGCAAGGGCATCGGCCATGGGCCACGCATCCAAATCGACAAAACGCTTGTCGGCGTTTTCGGTGGTCATTGCATTGTCCAGCAAAACATAATACCACTATATGACCTTTGCGCCCGAGTGGCAATACCACTTTGCCGCAGCCCGATGCCGATCATTCACCGTCGCAAGGATCGTCGATGTCGATAGAAGCGCGCATGTTTGCCCTTGCGATCGGCGGCATTGCCTTGCTGACGGTGATGGACGCGATCGCCAAAGCGCTAGCCGCCGACTACGGCACGTTCCAAATCGCGTTTGCGCGCTTTGCGTTTTCGGCGCTGTGGATCGGCGCTGCCGCACTGATGCTGCGGCCCGGCTGGCCGCGCCGCGACCGGCTGGCCGCGCACGGGCTGCGCGCTTTGCTGATGGTCGCAACCACCTCCGCGTTTTTCTATGCGCTTGGGCACCTGCCCTTGGCCGAAGTGTTTGTGCTGACCTACACCGCGCCGATTTTCACGGCGCTGTTCGGCGCCCTCTTGCTCGGCGAGAAGGTCGATCGCATCACGGCTGCAGCGATCGCGTGCGGTTTTGCGGGCGTGGTGTGGGTTGCGCTTGGGGACGCGCAAACCAACGATAGCGCGCCGCGCCCCTGGTTCGCGCTCGCTTGCGCTATCGCCTGCCCCGTCACCTATGCGCTCGGCAATGTGCTGCTGCGTGCACAGACGGCGCACGAACATGTCGTGACGATCGTCCTGACCCAGTCGCTGCTCGCATCAGCCCTACTTCTGCCCGCGATCGTCGCATCCGAAGCCACATTGCCGACGCAGCAAGGTTGGCTGATGTTTGCGGCCCTCGGGCTGTTCGGCGCCGGCGGTTATCTTGCGTTCGCAAGTGCGATCGCCAAACTGCCCGCGGCCCGCGTCGCGGTTGCCGACTATTCGGGCCTGATCTGGGCGGCGTTGCTGGGCTATGTGCTGTTCGCCGAAGTGCCGAAGCCGAGCCTGTACGCTGGGGCAGCGCTCATTCTCGGCGGCTCGCTGCTGATGCTGCGCGCGAAGAAGCCGAAGCCGACCTAGAGCGCACGCGCGAGCGCAATCGCCCCCGACATCGCATCGCCGAGCGGCGGCGACAGGCGGCGGCGCACGTCGGGTGCCAGCCACGCTTCCATCGCACTCGCAAGCCCGCCCAGCAACGCGACGCGCGGCGCACCCCGTTCGAGCAAGGCACGCACGAGCCCGTCGATCTGCTCCGCGGCGTTCTGAACGATCCGTCGGCCGACGGGGTCGCCCAGATCGGCGTGGCGCATTACGAGCGGTGCGAGTGTTGCATAGTCGGTCGCCGTCGCATGGTCCATCCACGCGACCGCATCGGCCGGTTCGTCGGCAAAGCGCGCCATCACCGCGCGCAGCAAGGGACCCGCTTCGTGGCGGCCGTCGTGCGCGCGCAAAGCAAGGCGCACGGCCTGCAGGCCCAGATCGGCACCGCTGCCCTCGTCGGAGATCGGGAAACCGTAACCGCCGACGCGCAGTTCCGAGCCGCCGACGCGGGCGATGCCGATCGAGCCCGTGCCGATGATCACAATGCCGCCGTCGGCACCGCCATGGGCGCCCACACACGCGGCCATCGCATCGCTCGTGTAGATCGCCTGTGCAAACGGGTGGCGCACCGCCTGCAACTGTTCGGCAAAACCTTTGCGGCCATAGCCCGCAACGCCAATACCCGCGCGCATCGCGGCAACTTCGTCCGGCGACAAATCGGCTTCGGCGATGGCACCGCCGAACGCCGTCTCGATCGACTGCCAGAGTTTCTCGAGCCCCAACCGCGAGGTCGCAGGCCCGGCAATGCCGATCCCCAGCACGTTGCCCGCATCGTCTTCGATGCGCGCGCGGCAGCCAGTACCGCCGCCGTCGATGCCGATGAAAAGCGTGCGCGCCATCGCCCGCCCTATTCCGGCACGCGGCGAATGGCGGCACCGCAGCGCACGAGCTTGCGCGCCAGATCCTCGTAGCCGCGATCGAGATGGTAGACGCGCGACACCGTCGTCTGCCCCTCGGCCGCGAGGCCTGCGAGCACAAGACACACCGACGCGCGCAGATCGGTTGCCATCACCGGTGCGCCGACCAGCTTGGTCCGCCCGCGCACCAACGCGGTCGACCCACGCAGCGAAATGTCCGCCCCCATGCGCACAAGTTCCGGCACATGCATGAAGCGGTTTTCGAAAATCGTCTCGCGAATGGCGCAGGCGCCGTCGGCGACGGCCATCAGCGCCATGTACTGCGCCTGCAGATCGGTGGGAAAGCCGGGATAGGGCTCGGTCGAAATATCGGCCGCGGCAACGCGCCCGTCGCACGCGACCATGAGACCGCGGTCGGTCGGCCACATGCGCGCCCCGACCGTCTCGAGCATTTGCGCAAGCGCGCCCAGATGCTCGAGACGTGCACCGGTGAGCTCCAAATGCCCGCGCGTGATCGCCGCCGCCATCGCATAGGTGCCGGCCTCGATGCGGTCCGGGATCGTGTGATGGCGCGCGGCCCGCCAATTCGTCGGGCCTTGCACAGCGATGCGATGCGTCCCCGCGCCTTCGATATTGGCTCCCATCGCAACCAAGCACGCGGCGAGGTCGGCGACTTCCGGCTCGCCCGCCGCATTGACGATCTCCGTTTCGCCCGCTGCATATGTGGCCGCCATCATCGCGGTTTGCGTGGCACCGACCGAGGGCGAAGCAAGCACAATGTGGGCACCCGCAAGGCCCGCGGGCGCTTCGGCCACGATATAGCCGCTCTCGACGACGACCGATGCGCCAAGTTGCGCCAACACTTTCATATGCAGATCGATTGGCCGCGCGCCGATAGCGCAGCCGCCCGGCAAAGACACGCGCGCGCGGCCGAAGCGCGCGACAAGCGGCCCAAGCACCAGAACGGTCGCGCGCATTTTTCGGACCACATCGTACGGCGCTTCGACATGGTTGGCGGGCCCTGCGTCGAGTGTCGCCGTGTGCGGACCCGCAACATGCACGCCCACGCCGTGGCGGCCGACGACGCCCAGCATGTTCGCAACGTCGCCGACCTGCGGAAGATTGGTCAGCGTCAGCGCATGCGGGCTCAAAAGCGACGCCGCGATCTGCGGCAATGCCGCATTTTTCGCACCCGCAATGGCGATCGTACCCTCAAGCCGCCTGCCGCCGTCGATCTGCAGCTTGTCCATTGCCCCACCTTCCCTCAAAACCAAGTCGAGACTAAGTGGTTTTGCATTGGTATTGTCAAGTTCCGAACCCGAAAGACGATTGATTTGCCGATGAACGACGATGCGACTGCCCGCGGCGAAATCGCCGTTCTTGCCGCCGACTTGCTGTTCGACGGTGCGACCTTGCGGCGCGACCACGCAATCGTGCTGCGCGGCGGCGAGATCGCCGACGTGCTGCCACGCCAGCAGCTCGCACCGGCGCATGCCGCAGATGCGCCGACGCCAGGATCGCTGCTCGCACCGGGCTTTGTCGATGCGCAGGTCAATGGCGGCGGCGGCGTGCTGCTCAACGATGCGCCAACCACGGCCGGGATCGCGCAGATTGCCGCAAGCCATCGCCGCCTCGGCACCACGTCGCTGCTGCCCACGCTGATTACCGACACGCCCGATGTTCTGGACAAGCTCGCCGACGTCGCAGCGGCGCAACCGATGGCCGGCGTGGCGGGGTTCCATCTCGAAGGCCCCTTTATCAGCCCTGCCCGCGTCGGCATCCATCCGCCGCAAGCGGTCGCGCGTCTCGATGCAGCCGGCAAAGCGGCGCTGCTGCGTTTTTCGAAGATCGGCCAATCGCTGGTAACGCTGGCACCCGAAGAAGTGCCTGCCGGTTTCATTGCCGAGCTCGTCGCCGCGGGCTTGCGTGTGGCGGCCGGGCACACGGCCGCCGACGCCCCCGCCTTCCGCCGCGCGCTCGACGAAGGTTTGACCGGCGTGACGCACCTGTTCAACGCCATGACGCCGATATCGGCGCGTGCCCCCGGCATCGCGGGCGTTGCCTTCGACGATGCGCGTGTGTTCGCGAGCCTGATCTGCGACTTGCTGCATGTCGACCCGCTCGTCATGCGCATGGCCTATCGCCTGATGGGGCCGGAGCGCCTGTTCTTCGTCAGCGACGCGATGCCGTCGGTCGGTTCGGACCAAACATCGTTCGATCTGCTGGGCCGCACGGTGACGCTTGCCGACGGCAAGCTCACCTCCGCCGACGGTACGCTTGCAGGCGCCCATCTCGATATGGCGGGTGCGGTGCGCAAAGCCGTTTTGCATGTCGGCATTTCGCTTGTCGATGCGTTGACGATGGCGTGCGTCACGCCCGCGAAATTTCTGGGTCTCGAAGATCGGATCGGAACTCTCGCGCGCGGGCGCAACGCCGACATTGTCGAACTCGACGCAGAACTGCAGGTTCAGCGCGTCTGGACAGGCGGCACGTCGCCCAGCGCGTGATGGCAGGCGACCAGTCGGTCCGTCTGCATCGTCAGATCCGGCACCACGCGCGCGCAGATCTCGGTCGCGATCGGGCAACGGCGATGGAAACGGCAGCCTGGCGGCGGGTCGGCCGGATCGGGGATCTCGCCTTTCAGCACGATGCGCGACGATGCGGTTTTAGCTGCCGTCGGCGGACGCGGAATGGCCGAGATCAGCGCTTGCGTATAGGGATGGCGCGGCTTGGCAAAGATCGCTTCGGTAGCACCGCTCTCGACGATGCGGCCCAAATACATGACCGCAATCCGGTCGCTGACATGGCGCACGACCGATAGGTCATGCGTGATGAACAGCATCGAAAGATGCAGACGGCGCCGCAGATCGGCGATCAGATTGATGATCTGCGATTGGATCGAAACATCGAGGGCCGATACAGGCTCGTCGGCCACGATCAGTTTTGGTCCCAATGCAAGCGCACGCGCGATCGCGATGCGCTGGCGCTGGCCGCCCGAAAATTCGTGCGGGAAACGCGAAGCCGCCGCTGCGCCCAACCCGACCGTCTCAAGCAGTTCGGCCACGCGTTTGGCAATGTCGCCGTGCCCGTGGATCGCCAGCGGCTCGCCGACGATGGTGCCCACCTTGTGGCGCGGATTGAGCGAGCCGAAAGGGTCCTGGAAAATCATCTGCATCTCGCGCCGAAACGGCTTCAAGCGCCGTTCGGGCAGTTGCGCGATATCCGCACCCTCGAAGCGGATGGCGCCGGCGTCGGGCGCCATCAAGCGCAGGATCGTGCGCCCGAGCGTGGTCTTGCCGCAGCCGGACTCGCCGACAATGCCGAGTACTTCGCCTTGCGCCAGATCGAGATCGACGCCGTCGACGGCCGACACGCGCCGACCGCGCTTGTCGGTATAGGTTTTGACGAGATCGCGAACTTCAAGCAGAGCTGTCATGGCACAGGGTTCCAGCAGGCGACGTCGCGTCCGTCGATGCGCAATGTCGGCGGCAATTGCGTTCGGCAGCGCGTGTCGGCGGCAGCGCAGCGCTCGGCAAAGGCGCAGCCGACGGCCCGCGCGCCCGGCGGCGGCACGTTGCCCGGAATTGCCGGCAACGGACGCCCCGGCACGTTTGCGGCCGGGATCGTGTCGAGAAGTGCGCGCGTATAGCGATGGCGCGGTTGCCCGAACAGCAGTTCGACCGGCCCCTGCTCGACGATGCGCCCCGCATACATGACCGCCACGCGCGCGCAGACTTCGCCGACGACACCAAGATCGTGCGTGATGAGGAGGCAGGCGAGCCCCAAATCGCGCCGCAACCGGTCGATGAGTTCGAGGATCTGCGCTTGCACGGTCACGTCGAGGGCCGTCGTCGGCTCGTCGGCGATCAGAAGTTTGGGCTCGCACGCGAGCGCCATCGCGATCATCACGCGCTGGCGTTGGCCGCCCGACAATTGATGCGGATAGCGCTCGAGCTGGCTTGCGGCCGCCGGAATGCCGACAAGGTCGAGCAATTCGGCTGCGCGCGCATCACATCGGCGCCGGTCGTACCCGCGATGGATCGCCAGCACTTCGCCGATCTGGTCGCCGATCGTGAAGACGGGGTTCAGCGATGTCATCGGCTCCTGGAAGATCATGCCGATCTCGCCGCCGCGCACGCGGCGCAGGGCGGCCGCATCGAGGCTCGCAAGATCGCGGCCGGAAAACAGAATGCGCCCGGCCGCGATCTCAAGCGGCGGCGACGGCAGCAGGCGCTGGATCGCAAGTGCGGTCACGCTCTTGCCGCATCCGGACTCGCCGACCAGCCCCAGCGTTTCGCCCGCCGCAATCTCGAACGAAACGTCTTCGACAAGGGCGAGGCCCTTGAGTGCGATCGTGAGATTGGCGACCTGGAGAACCGCCTCGTTCATGCCGCGCGCGCCAACCGCCCGCCCGTCATCGGCTGCGGCACGCCGGTCGTCGTCGGCAGGCTCAGCGGCAGCCCGCACAGCGAGCGCACGGCGAGGAAAGCAAAGAGCTCGGCCTCAAGCAGATCGCCGTTCCAGCCGACCGCTTCGACCGGATCGACCGGCACGCCGAGCGATTTGCGCAAACCTTCCATGAAAGTCGCATTGAGCCTGCCGCCGCCCGTAACGAGCCAGCGCCGCGGCGTTTGCGGCACATGCGCATTGGCGGCAACCGTCGCCGCGACGGTGAAGGCCGCAAGGGTTGCCGCACCGTCCGCGTCGCCGAGTGTATCGACGATTTTTGCGCGCGCATGGAAATCGTTGCGGTCGAGCGATTTGGGCGGCTGGGCGGCAAAAAACGGATTGGCCATGAGCTCGGCCAGCACGGCCTCGTCGATCTTGCCCGAGGCGGCAAGTGCGCCCCCCGCATCGAACGGCACGTTGCGGCGGCGGCGCACGAAATCGTCGAGCAAGGCCGATGCAGGACCCGTATCGAACGCGATCGTCGTGTCGGAATCGATATAGGTGACGTTGCCGACACCGCCGAGATTGAGAACCATCAACGGCTTCGCAAAATCGGCTGCAAGGGCGCGATGGTAGAGCGGCGCGAACGGGGCACCCTCGCCGCCGGCCGCCACATCCGCATCGCGAAAGCGCGTGACGACATCGAGCCCGAGTCGCCGCGCAGCATGCACGCCGTCGGCAAGCTGGCGCGTAAAACGCCGCTCGGGCCGGTGCCAAACCGTCTGCCCGTGCATGCCGACGACATCGACCTGATTGCGCTCGATCGAATGGTCGCGCATGAAGCGCGCGATCGCCTGCACATGCGCTTCCGTGACCTTCGCTTCGAGCTGCGTCAGCGGGTCGCGCTCGGCAAGGCTCGGATCGCGCAAAAATTCGAGCAGTTCGCTGCGCAATGAGTCAGGATAAGGATAGGATTTGCCGTGGCCCGTGCGCACCACGCGCGTGCCGTCGGTCTTGAGATACGCCACGTCGATGCCGTCCATCGAGGTGCCGCTGATGGCGCCGATTGCCGCGCGCAGGGGATTGCGGATCATGGGATTGGACTCCAAGTGGATTGCAATTGGTATTCTAGAGGACTATATATCGGAACAGACGGATCGTCGCAATCGGCACCCGAAAACGGGCGCCAAAGGGAGGCACAGATGAAGAAGAGTTGGCAAGGCGCCTTGGTATTTGCGTGCGCCATGGCGCTTGCGATCCCGGCCGCAACCGCGCAGACGATCGAAATGGCCGTCGACGGATCGCCCGCAGGCCTCGACCCGCATATCGTCACCGCCTTCAATTCCACGACGATCGTCGGCGGGACGATCTACGAGGGCCTCACGGTCATCGACAAGGATCTGCGCACCGTGCCGGGCCTCGCCGAATCCTGGACGATCTCGCCCGACGGCCTCACCTACACCTTCCGCCTGCGCGGCAATGTCACCTTCCACGACGGCAAGCCGGCCGAAGCGGCCGACGTCGTCGCGAGCTTCAACCGCGTCATGTCGGCCACCATCGCCTCGCCGCTCGCAAGCCGCCTTGCAGCCCTCGACAAAGCGGCCGCACCCGACGCGCGCACCGTGGTGCTGACGCTGAAGGAGCCGTCCGCCCCGCTGCTGACGGCCCTTGCCTCGATCGCCATCGTGCCGCGCGCCTTCGAAGCGGACAAAGACAGCCTGCAGCGCGCGCCCGTGGGTACGGGCCCGTTCAAGTTCAAAGAATGGCAGCCCAACAGCTTCATCGCACTCGAGAAGCATGCGGGCTACTGGAATGCCGGCAAGCCGGCCGTCGCCGGCGTCAAGTTCAACATCGTGCCGGAATCCGCGACGCGCCAGGTGGGTCTCACCAGCGGCCAGTATTCGATCCTGCCCAACATCGATGCCGCAACGGCGCTGCAGCTTCGCGGCCGTCCGAATGTGCGCATCGTCGACACGCTCGAGCTTGCCTACACGCTGATCGGCATGAATGTGTCGAAGCCGCCCTTCGACAATGCGAAGGTCCGCGAAGCGCTGAACTACGCCATCAATCGCGCCGAAATTGTCCAGGCCGCTTTGTTTGGTGCAGGCGTGCCCGGCGGTTCGCTGTCGCCCGCGCTCAAGGACTGGGCCGTCGATCCGGCCACCTTCCCGTGCTTCAAGCACGACCCGGCGAAAGCGCAGGCCTTGCTGCGCGAGGCGGGCATCACCACGCCGGTCGCGATCACGCTTCTGGTGCTGCCGCGCCAAGACATCCGCGACATCGCCCAGGTCGTGCAGCAGCAGCTCAACCGGGCGGGCTTCCGCGTGGAACTGCGCATCCCGGAGATCGGCCAGTTCGTGCAGGACTGGCGCAACTCGAACTTCGACGCGTTCGCCTCGACGAACGCCGGCAGCACGGACCCCGACGACTACTACTACCGCACCTTCCGCACCGGCGGATCGACGAACGTGTTCAAATACTCGAACCCGACGCTCGATGCCCTGCTCGATGCAGGCCGGCGCGAAACCGCAATGCCCGCACGCAAGGCCGCCTACGATCGCGCGCAGGCGATCCTCGCTTGCGAAGGCCCTGCCGCCACGTTGACCTACGGCCAGCTCTTTACAGCCATGCGCACCAACGTGCAGGGCTTCGACATCATCGCCAACCGGTCGCTGATGAGCCTCATGAACGTAACGCTGGCGCGCTGAAACAAAGCGGCGGCGCCGGACGACAAAACGTCCGGCACCGCCGCATTGTCTCGCATCGACAATGTCGCGAAGCTTTCTGCGAACACGTTTGGCCGACCTCGCGATCGTGCTGGTCGGCGTGTCGATGCTCACGTTTCTGATGATCCGCCTCGTACCCGGCGACGCGGTCGCGATCATGCTGGGCGCCAATGCCGAGGTCACGCCCGAGCGCATGGACGAGATGCGCGCGCGCATGGGGCTCGATCAGCCGATCCCCGTGCAGTACGCGCAGTGGCTCGGCGCCGTTCTCACCGGCGATTTTGGCACCTCGCTATGGACCGGCCAGCCGGTGATCGGCGAGATCGCCAAACATGTCTGGCCGACCTTGCAGCTGACGGGCTTCAGCCTGCTGCTGGGGGCAGGCCTTGCCGTCCCGCTCGGTGTCGCGATGGCGCGCTTGCGCGGCGGCTGGCAGGAAACGGCCTTGCAGATCGCCTCGGTCGTCGGCCTCACCGTGCCATCCTTTTGGCTCGGCATCATGATGATCCTGGGCCTCGCCACGCTTGCGCCCGATCTTCAGATGCTGGGCTACGTGCCGTTCGCAAGCGATCCCATCGGAAATTTCACGCGCCTGCTTTTGCCGTCGCTCGCGTTGGCTTTGCCGATCCTTGCCAATCTTGCGCGGCTCGTGCGCTCGGCGATGCTCGATGCCTTGCAGCAAGACTATGTGCGCACCGCGCGTGCCAAGGGCGTTTCGGAGCGTTCGGTATTGTTCAAGCATGCGCTGCGCAACGCGCTGATCCCGTTCGTGACGAGTGTGGGCATCATGACGGGCTATCTGCTCGGCGGTGCCATCGTCGTCGAACAGGTGTTTGCCATACCCGGGCTCGGCCGCTTGATCCTGGGTGCGATCTCCGAGCGCAACTATCCGCTGCTGCAGGCCGCAATCCTGCTTGTGACTTCGGGTTTCGTCGTCGCGAATTTCGCGGTCGACCTGCTCTACGCCGTCATCGATCCGCGCGTGCGGTTGGAAGGCAGGTCGTGACGCGCCCCGCCTCGAAACTCTTTTGGTTCGCGAGCTTTTTGGTGGCGCTCCAACTCGTCGCAGCCCTGTTCGCCCCGCTCGTGGCCCCCTACGATCCGTTGTCGCAGGACGTGGTCCAGCGCCTCAAAGGCCCCAACGCGCTGCATTGGCTCGGCACGGACCAGTTCGGGCGCGACACGCTGTCGCGCATCGTCTACGGCATCCGCGCCTCGCTTGCCGTGTCGGCCACCGCCGTCGGCGGCGCATTGATATTGGGCGGCGCCATCGGCCTTGCGGCAGCGTTCTATCGCGGCCTCGTCGAGCGCGTGTTGATGCGCATGATGGATGTGCTGTTCGCCTTCCCGGTCATCCTGCTCGCGATCGGCATTATTGCGGTCCTCGGGCCGGGTGCGGTCACCACGGCCATCGCCATCGGCGTCGTCTACACGCCGATTTTTGCGCGCCTGCTGCGCGGGCCCGCCTTGTCGATCGTCGAGAGCGACTACGTCCTCGCCGCCCGCTCGGTGGGGGCGTCGGATCTGCGCATCATCGCCCTGCATGTGCTGCCCAATCTCGCGAGCGTGGTGCTCGTGCAGACAAGCCTGCTGCTGTCGGCCGCCATTCTGGTCGAAGCGTCGCTGTCGTTCCTCGGGCTCGGCACGCAGCCGCCGGTCCCCTCGCTCGGCATGATGCTGGCCGAGGGGCGCAACTTCCTGCTGCTGTCGCCGTGGACGTCCGTGTTCGCTGGGGCCGCGATCCTGTTGCTGTCCTTCGGGCTCAATCTGCTCGGCGACGTGCTGCGCGACACGCTCGATCCGCGCCTGCGAGGTTCGCATTGAACCTGCGCCCGGCACGGCCCGCCGATTTTCCGGCCCTGGCCGCCATCGCTGAAACAGCCTATCGCGTCGGCTTTGCAGACCTGCTGCCGCCTGCGGTGCTGGCCCGCTTCGATTTTTCGCATTTTGCCCTCCGCTTCGCGCTCGAGACTGTCGCACCCACGCTCGCGGAAACGGGCGACACCGTCCTCGGCTTCCATTTGACGCAAGCCCGCCACATCAAAATGCTGTTCATCGATCCTGCGCGGCGCAAGCAGGGCATTGCCGCTGCCTTGCTTGCCGACGCCGAAGCCAACGGTGCCGCAACGCTCGAATCCTTCCGCGACAACGCGCCCGCGCGGCGCTTCTACGAACGTCATGGCTGGCAATGCGTGCGCGAATACACACGCGCCTTCGACGGCATCGAATGCGCGTTCGTGGCCTACGAAAAGCCGCGACCGGGGCACAGAAACGGAATGACATAACAATATAGCATTGGCGGTTTTGCCGTGCTAGCTTTTGGCCATGCGTGGATCCCGCCAGCACCCCAAGAGCAAGTCCGATCGCGTCACGGTCGATGCCGATCTGCCGACGCCGCTCTACCACCAGATCTATCTCATTCTGCGCGAGCAGATCGCCGCAGGCGCTTTCGAGGGGGCGGCACGCATGCCGACCGAAGCGCAGATCAGCGCCGATTTCTCCGTAAGCCGCATCACCGCCAAACGCGCGCTCGACGAACTTGCCGCCGAAGGCCTCGTCGTGCGCCGACGCGGCCGCGGCACCCAACTCGTGGGCCAAGTCGCGGGTGCGCCGGTCGAGGCGAACATCTCGGGCCTCATCGAGAATCTGCTCGCAGTCGGCCTCGAGACCAAAGTCGATATCTTGGAATTCGGCTACGGTCCTGCCCCGGCTTCGGTCGCAAAATCGCTGCGGCTGGCGCCACGCACCGAGGTGCAGCGCGCCGTGCGCGTGCGTCGCCACGGCGGCGTGCCGCTGTCCTATTCCACCAGCTGGGTTCCCGCCGAAATCGGCCGCGCCTTCACGGCCCGCGATCTCGCGCACAAGCCGCTGTTGGCCTTGCTCGAACAAGCAGGCTGCCTGATCGGCTCGGCCGACGAAACCTTGTCCGCCATCTTGGCCGGCCCCAGTGTGGCCAAAGCGCTCGACGTGCGCGTGGGCTCGCCGCTGCTGTCGGTCGTGCGAACCGTGTTCGACCAGCGCGGCAGGCCGGTCGAACATATCGCCATTCTCTATCGTCCCGACCGCTACCAGTACCGCACCAAACTCGCCCGCGTGCGCGGCCCCGTGACGCGCATGTGGTCGCACGCCTAAGCGCTAAAGCCGAACCATAGACAAGAAACAGGGAGTCAAAAAATGACGAACGCAAACGACAAACGCGCCGCAACCAAACTCGACCGCCGCACGGTTCTGGCCGGTGCCGCCGCTGTCGGCGCACTCGCCGCCCCCGGTGTTGGCCGCGCGCAGGCGCCGACCATCAAAGTCGGCGTGCTGCATCCGGTGACGGGCGCTTTGGCCTTCTCGGGCGGCCAGGCGCGCCAAGGTGCGGTCCTCGCGATCGCGGACATCAATGCGCGCGGCGGCATTCGCTCGATGGGCGGCGCGCGCCTCGAAGCGCTGCTCGCCGACGCCCAGTCGCGCCCCGACGTGGGCGCAGCCGAAGTCGACAAGCTCAACGAAGCCGGTGCCGTCGCCATCGTCGGCCCGTTCGCGTCGGGCATTGCGCTTGCGACGACGCAGGCCGCCGCGCGCCACAATCTGCCGCATATTGTCGATGTCGGCGTCGTCGACCAGATCGTCACCCGCGGCCTCGCCAACACGTTCCGCTTCGGTCCCGGTATTGGAACGATCGTCGATACGGCCCTCGACAGCCTCGTGCGCATCAACGACCAGGCCGGCAAGCCGACCAAGACCGTGATGATCGTGCACGAGGAATCGGCCTTCGGCACCGGCATGGCGACGGCGCTGAACCAGCGCCTGCCGCAGCTCGGCTTCGAAGTGATGGAAACGATCCGCCACGCCAATCCGACGCGCGACTTTTCCAACATCGTGCTGCGCATCCAGGCGCGCAAGCCCGACCTCATCATCCCGTCGAACTACTACGACGAATATGTGCTGTTCGCGCGCGCCCTCCAGCAGAACCGCGTGCAGACCAAGGGCATCTATTCGATCCTCGGCGGCGGTGCGTCGTCCTACCGCTTCGTCAAGGAGTTCCCGCAGGCCGCCGACCTGGTGATGGACTGCAATCACTGGTTCGATCCGCGCAAGGCCGCGTCGCTGGCCCTCAAGAGCCGCATCGAAGCCCAAGGCCTTTATTTCACCTACGAAGTGTTCCTGGCCTACAGCTGCATGCTGCTGCTCGCCGACGCGATCGAGCGCGCGCGCAGCACCGACAAAGCGGCCGTGACGGCGGCGCTCGCTTCGTCGACCTTCTCGGACCACATCATGCCCTACGGCCCGACGCAGTTCGTGAACGGCCAGAACCAGGGTGCGCGCCCGGTCGTCACGCAAGTCCAGCAGCGCGACATCAAGCTCATCTTCCCGGTCGAGTTTGCGTCGGGCAACCCCGTCTTCCCGCGCCCCGTCGGGCGCGGCTGAGGTCCGGCGGCGGCGCTGCCGGTTTTGCAGCGCCGCCATCGGTTCCCCTTGCGATGATCGAATTCCAAATCCTGCTGCCGTCGATCGTGAACGGCCTGACGCTCGGCGCCGTTTACGCGCTCGTGGCGCTGGGCCTCACGTTGATCTACGGCGTGCTGCACATCATCAATTTCGCGCATGGCAGCCTGCTCATGGCGGCCCTCTATGCAGCTTACTTTGCGCATGCCGGGCTCGGGCTCGATCCCTATCTCGCCATGCCGCTGCTGGCCGCTGCCTTCTTCGTGGTGGGCTACGCGCTGCAGCGTTGGGTCATCGGCAAGGCGAGCCACGGCAAAGACCAGAACGTGCTGCTCGTCACCCTCGGCATTTCGATCGCGATCGAGAATCTGGCGCTTTACCTGTTCCGCGCCGACACGCGCACGATCGAAACGCCGGTTTCGTACGAGATGCTCGATCTTGGCATTGCCCTTGTCCCCTATCCGCGTGCCATTGGTTTTGCGGCGGCCCTCGGCATCGCCGCATTGTTGTGGTGGACGATCGAGCGCACCGATCTCGGTCGCGCCATTCGCGCCGTCGCCAAAGAGCGCCAGGGCGCCAAGCTTGTCGGCATCGACGTCGACCACGTCTTTGCGTTGAGCTTCGGCATCGGCACGGCCGTACTCGGCGCTGCGGCCTGTCTGCTGCTGCCGTCTTTCTATGTGAGCCCCGGTGTGGGCAACGTCTTCGTGCTTGTGGCCTTCACGGTCGTGGTGCTGGGCGGCATGGGATCGTTCACGGGTGCCTTGGTCGGCGGCCTTGCGATCGGCGTGACTGAATCGGTCGGCGGCCTGTTCCTCGGCCAGCAGCTCGGCCAGCTCGGTATCTTTGTGATCTTCATCGCGTTGCTGCTGTTCCGCCCGACCGGTCTCTTCGGGAGTCGCCTCGCATGAGCCTGTCGCTGCAACGCGCGCTGCTTGGCGTGAGCCTGTTGGCGGCCCTCGTCTTTCCGTTCTTTGTCGAAGGCGGCTTCTGGATCAAGTTTGCGTTTACGACGCTTCTGTTTGCGTATTTGGGGCAGGCCTGGAACATTCTGGGCGGCTATGGCGGCCAATTCTCGTTCGGACATGCGCTTTTTTTCGGCACGGGGGCGTATGCGGCCGCAATCGCGCAGACCGCCTTCGGGCTCAATCCGTGGCTCGGCTTGCCGCTCGGCGCCTTGGCGGCCGGAGCCGTCGGATGGGCAGCGGGCTATCTCTCGTTTCGCTACGGTTTGCGCGGTTCGTATTTCGCGCTCGTCACCTTGGCCTTTGCCGAAGTGTTCCGCATTCTTGCCAATGCCGTGTCGTTCACGGGTGCCGGCGTCGGGCTGTTCGTGCCGCTGCAGCCGGGTTGGGCGCAATTGCAGCCGGGACCGATCGGCTTCTACTACATCGTACTTGTGCTGGTGCTCGCGTCGCTGTGGTTTGCCTGGCGCATCGAGAATTCGCGCTTCGGCGCGCAGCTCATGGCCGTGCGCGAGAACGAAGCGGCCGCAGCCGCCCTCGGCGTCGATGCCTACGCCCTCAAGGTCCGTGCCATCGCTCTTTCGGGTGCGATGACCGGTGTCGGCGGCGTGCTCTATGTGCAGTTCTATCTCTATATCGATCCGTCGCTGGCCTACGGACCGGGTATTTCGGTCGAGATCCTGCTGGTGCCGATCATCGGCGGGCTCGGCACGATCTTCGGGCCTCTGATCGGCTCGGTCGTGCTGCATGCGGCATCGGAACTCGCACGCCGCATCATGGGCGACGCACCCGGCATCCATCTCGTCTTCTACGGCGTACTGCTCGTCGTGATGGTCCGCTTCCTGCCCGACGGGCTTGCGGGCCTTTTGCGGCGCAAGCGCAAGGCCGAGGTCCCGAACCGTGCTTGAAGCGCGCAACGTCACCAAACGCTTCGGCGGCCTTGTCGCCGTGTCGGAAGCCTCGCTGAAAGTGGCCGCAGGCAGCATCGTTGCCCTGATCGGCCCCAACGGCGCTGGCAAAACCACGCTGTTTGCAGCGATGACCGGCTTCCACAAACCCGACAGCGGCAGCGTCACGTTCGACGGGGCGGACATTACCGGCCTCATGCCGCACGACATCGCGCAGCGCGGCCTCGTGCGCACCTTCCAGATCGTGCAGCCCTTCGGCGCACTCAGCGTGCGCGAGAACATCGCGGTCGGCGCCCATCTGCGCGAACCCGACCGGAAGACCGCCCTCGCGCGTGCGGGCGAAATCGCAACCCGTCTCGGCATGGGCAACATGCTCGACCAGCCGGCGGCGACCTTGACCGTGGCGGGGCGCAAGCGTCTCGAGGTGGCGCGCGCACTCGCAACATCGCCGAAGCTCATTCTGCTCGACGAAGTCATGGCCGGCCTCAACCCCACGGAAATCGACGAGATCGTGCCGATCATCCGCGCGGTTCGAGATGCCGGCACCACCGTGCTGCTGATCGAGCACGTGATGCGCGCGGTGATGCGCCTGTCCGAGCGCGTCTATGTGCTGAACCAGGGTCGCATGATCGCCGAAGGCAGCCCTCAGGAAGTGGCCGCCCGGCCTGAAGTGGTCGAAGCCTATCTCGGACACGGTGCCGCTCAACGTATCGCAAGCGTGTCGGCATGACCGCTCTTCTCGCCGTCCAGAACCTCGTTGCAGGCTACGGCCCCGCCCCAGTGCTGCACGGCGCCACGCTCGACGTGGCGCCAGGCGAGATCGTGGCCCTGCTCGGCTCCAACGGGGCCGGCAAATCGACCTTCAACAACAATGTCTGCGGCCTCTATCGGGCCTGGGCAGGGCGCATAAACTTCGGCGACGACGACATCACCGCAAGCGATCCCGCCCAGATCGTGGCGCGCGGCCTCATCCAAGTGCCCGAGGGTCGGCGCGTCTTCCCCAATCTTTCGGTGCGCGAGAACCTGCTGCTTGGCGCGTATCGCCGCGGCCACGCCAATCGCGCAAAGAACTTCGAACGCGTGCTCGAAACCTTTCCGCGTTTGCGCGAGCGCCTTGCGCAGGCAGCCGGAACCTTGTCGGGCGGCGAACAGCAGATGCTCGCGATCGGCCGCGGCCTGATGGCCGAGCCGCGCCTGCTGATCCTCGACGAACCCTCGCTCGGCCTGTCGCCGCTGCTGGTCGAAGAGATGTTCGCGCTGATCGAACGGCTCAATAAAGAGGGCCTTGCCGTGCTGCTCGTCGAGCAGAACGTCGTGCAGTCGCTTGCGATCGCGCACCGCGCCTACGTCATGGAAAACGGCCGCATCGTCCTGTCGGGCGAAGCGCGCGCACTTGCCGACGACCCCGAATTGCGCAAAGCCTATTTGGGGATGTAGCCGATGCTTGGGTCAACCCTCGCCGAAAAGATCGTCGCCGCCGCCGCCGGGCAATCGCGCGTCGCCCCTGGCGACATCGTCACCTGCCGCGTCGATCTTGCGATGATGCACGATTCAGGCGGCCCGCGCCGCGTGAAACCAATGCTCGAGCGGCTCGGTGTGGGCGTGTGGGACCCTGCCAAGATCGTGCTCGTCTCTGACCATTACGTGCCGGCGGTCGACGGCGAAAGTGCCGCAATCCTCGATCTCACCCGCAAATGGGCGGCCGACAATGCGATTGCGAATTTCCACGACATGCAGGGCATCTGCCATGTGGTGCTGCCGGAGCGCGGCCATCTCAAACCCGGCATGTTCTGCGTGGGTGGGGATTCGCATTCGCCGACCGGCGGGGCGTTCGGCGCCTACATGTTCGGCATCGGGGCAACCGAAATGGCGGGCGTTCTTGCGACCGGCGAAATCTGGCTGCGCACGCCGCGCACGCACCGCATCGAACTTGGCGGCCGCTTGGGTGCGGGGCTCTGCGCCAAAGACGTGATGCTGCATCTGTGCCGCAAGATCGGCATGTCGACGATCCGCTACGACGCCGTCGAGTACGCGGGTGCGGCGATCGCCGCTCTCGGTATGGAAGAACGCATGGTGCTGTCGAACATGTCGGCCGAGTTGGGTGCCCAGACCGGCCTGATCGCACCCGACGCAACGACGGCAGCCTTTCTGCGCAACGCAAACCCGTCCGCAGCCGGACCCGAGATTGCGCGTTGGCAGTCCGATGCGGACGCTTCGTACGCAGCGACATGGCATGTCGATTGCGCCGCTTTGGCGCCGCAGATCGCAGCCCCGCATTCGCCCGAGAATTCCGACGCCGCCGAACTGCATCGCGGCACCAAGATCGACCAGTGCTATATCGGAGCATGCACGGGCGCCAAACTCTCCGACCTGCATATGGCCGCCAACATACTCAAGGGCCGCAAGGTCGCTTCGGGCACGCGCCTTCTCGTCGCCCCCGCCTCGCAGCGCATGACGGCAGCGGCAGCCGCAGACGGCACACTTGCCGTTCTGCTCGAAGCCGGCGCCATCCTGTTGCCGACCGGCTGCGGTGCCTGTGCGGGCTACGGTGCGGGCGTGTTGGCGCAAGGCGAAGTCTGCCTCTCCTCGACCGCACGCAATTTCAAAGGCCGCATGGGCCATCGCGAGTCCAAAGTCTATCTAGGCTCGCCTTACGCGGTCGCAGCAGCAGCCGTCGCGGGCCACATCGTCGATCCGCGGGAGATGCTGCAATGAGCGGCAAGGCCTTCGTCTTCGGCGACAATATCGACACCGACATGCTGGCTCCCGGCCTCTACATGAAGTTCGGCATCGACGACATCGCGCGCCATTGCCTCGAGGCGCTCGATCCGACTTTCGCCGCAAGCGTGCGCGCGGGCGACTTCGTGGTCGGCGGCGACAATTTCGGCATGGGCTCGTCGCGCGAACAGGCCCCGCAAGCCTTGCGCCATCTGGGCGTTGCGGCCGTCATTGCGCGGTCGTTTGCGGGCCTGTTCTTTCGCAACGCGGTCAATCTGGGCCTCGCACCGCTCGTCTGCGCAGACATCGACAAGATCGCAGCCGGCGACGAACTCGCCGTCGATGCCGCGCGCGGCACGATCGAGAACCGAACCACGGGCAACGCACTCCGCTGCGAAGCACTGCCGGCGCATCTGCTGGCGATGCTGAACGACGGTGGCCTCATTCCGCATCTCGAAAAGAAATTGAAGGCGGCAAAACAATGAGCCTGCGCGCGCGCTTGCAACAGCCGGAGATCCTGCTGGCCCCCGGCGTCTATGACGGCCTCACGACCCGCTTTGCCGAGCAAGCCGGTTTCGAAGCCGCTTATCTCTCGGGTGCTTCGATCTGCTACAGCCGCTTCGGCCTGCCCGATATCGGCCTCGTGACGGCGACGGAAGCGGCCGACACGCTCGCCGCCATCCGCGAGCGCGCCACGATCCCGTTGATCGTCGACATCGACACGGGCTTCGGCAATGCCTTGAACGTGCAGCGCACAGTGCGGCTCTTCGAGCGCAACGGGGCGAACGCCCTGCAGCTTGAAGACCAGGTCTTCCCCAAGCGCTGCGGCCATCTGCGCGACAAGGGCGTGGTCGGGACCGGCGAAATGGTCGGCAAGATCAAAGCCGCACTCGATGCGCGCCGCTCGGCCGAAACGCTGATCGTGGCGCGCACCGACGCGATCGCCGTCGAAGGTTTTGCAGCCGCCCTCGACCGCGCCGAAGCCTATGTCGAAGCCGGAGCCGACGTGCTTTTCGTGGAAGCTCCGCCCGACCGCACAGGCTTGGCGGAAGTCGCGAGCCGCTTCGGCGCGCGCATTCCGGTGCTCGCAAACATGGTCGAGGGCGGGCGAACGCCGCTGCTCTCGGCATCCGAGTTGCAAGTGCTCGGCTTCCGCATCGCGATCTTCCCCGGCGGCACGGCGCGTGCGGTCGCACATGCACTCGAGCGCTATTTCGCGGGCCTCAAGCAAGCCGGTACGACCGCCGGCATGGCCGACCGCATGTACGATTTTGCCGGCATCAACGCCGCCCTCGGCACCGACGCGATGCTCGCCGACGGAAAACGCTACGAAGCCAAGGACCGCAAATGACCATCGACGCCGTCACCCTCGCCGTGCTCAAAGGCCGTCTCGAGCAGATCGCCGACGAGATGGACGCGACCTTGTTCCGCACAGCGTTCAACCCGATCATCGCCGAGGCGCACGACGCCTCGCACGGCCTCTACGACGCCGTCACCGGCGACACGCTGGTGCAGGGAAAATCCGGCCTGCCGATTTTCGTCGGCGTCATGGCGTTCGCCGTGCGCGCCGTCATCGTCAAAGTCGCGCGCGACGGCGGCCTTGCCGACGGCGACGTGTTCTTGTTCAACGATCCCTACGACGGCGGCACGCATCTGTCGGACTTCAAACTCGTGCGCCCCTATTTCCGCAACGGCCAACTGTTCTGCTGGCTCGCCTCGGTCGGCCATTGGCACGACGTGGGCGGCAACGTGCCCGGCAACTACAATCCGGCGGCGACGGAGAGCTTCCAGGAGGGCATGCATATTCCGCCCGTGAAACTGGTTTCGGCCGGGCACCTCAATACCGACATTGTCGAAATCCTCAAATGCAACAGCCGCCTGCCCTTGTCTCTGTACGGCGACATGTCGGGCCAGATCAACGCGCTCGATCTCGGCGTCAAGCGCATGGACACGCTGCTCGACCAGTATGGCGGCCCCGTGATCGCCGAAACCTTCGCCGAATTGCGCGCGCGTGCGGCCAAGCTCATGCGCGCCTGCATCGCCGAACTGCCCGACGGCACCTATTCGGCCGAAGACTGGCTGGACAATGACGGCATCTCGGACGTGCCGCTCAAGATCGCCCTCGACATCGTCAAGAAGGGCGAGACGATGTCGCTCGATTTCTCGCGCTCCTCGCCGCCCTGTGCGGGGCCCGTCAACATCGCGCGCTCGACCGCGATCGCCTCGTGCTACGTCGCCCTCAAGCACGTGTTCCGCGACGTGCCGGCAAATGCGGGCTGCCTCGAGCCGATCTCGTTCGTGATCCCCGAGGTCTCGCTCCTGTCGGCGCAAGCGCCCAAGCCCGTGGGCGGCTATACCGAAACGATCCTGCGCGTAATCGACGTGGTGTTCCAAGCATTGGCGAAAGCCGCACCGCTTGACGTCAATGGCTGCGCCTACGGCACCATCAACGCGCTGTCGCTGGCAGGCCACCGGCGCGACGGTCGGCGCTGGGTCATGTTCTCGTTCTTCGGCGGCGGCCTCGGCGGCAGCCCCGAGAGCGACGGCCTCAACCACGGCAACGCGCCCATCTCCACGGCGACGATCCCGCCCGTCGAAATTCTCGAAGCGGCCTATCCGGTGCTGTTCACGCAGTGGGCGCTGCGACCCGACAGCGGCGGTGCGGGGCGCCATCGCGGCGGTCTTGGTGCCGTCTACGAACTCGAATTGCTCGAAGAGAATGCCGACGTGTTCTTGTTCGGCGAGCGCGGCCGCACCGCCCCGCCCGGCGTTGCCGGCGGCAAGGATGCCGCAATGAATCGCTTCTCCTATCCAACCGCGACCGGCGGAACGGCGCAGCCGCCGATGGCGTCCAAGATGACGGGCTTGCGTATCGCCAAGGGCGATCGTTTGCGGCTCGAAACGCCGGGCGGCGGCGGCTACGGCCTCCCGAGCGAACGCACGGCCGACGCGATCGCACGCGACGTGGCCCTCGGCTATGTAACGCAAGCCGCAGCCGATCGCGACTATCCTGCACAAACCAAGGACGCCGCCCAATGAAACCGAGCCTTGTCGTCGGCGTCGATGTCGGCGGGACTTTCACCGACCTTTTCTTCTTCGACGAAGCAACCGGCCTTGCGCAAACGCGTAAAGTGCCGTCGACGCGCGGCGACCAATCGGTCGGCTTCGTCGCCGGCATCAAATCGGGCGAAGCGGATTTCGCGCGTATTGCCGCCGTCGTGCACGGCACAACGGTGGGAACCAACGCACTGCTCGAGCGCAAGGGGGCGCGCACTGGCGTCATCATGACGGCCGGCTTTCGCGACGTGCTTGAAATGCGCCGCCGCGATCGTCGCCAAACCTGGGGCCTGTGGGGCGAATTCGTGCCCGCCATCCCGCGCGATCTGCGCCTCGAAGTTCCCGAGCGCACGCTTGCCGACGGCACTGTTCGCGAAGCCGTCGATCTATCGGCGGTCGAAACGGCGGCTCGCCAGCTGATCGCCGCGGGTGCGGAAGCCGTCGCGATCGTGTTCATCAACGCCTATGCCAACGACGCGAACGAGCGCGCTGCGCTTGCGACGTTGCGCAAAGTCTGGCCGAACCCATACGTGACCGCGTCGCACGAAATCCTGCCCGAGATCCGCGAGTTCGAACGCGCTTCGACCGCGTCCTTGAACGCCTATCTGCAGCCGGTCGTCGCCTCGTATCTGTCGCGGCTCGACAAGCGGCTCGTCGAAGGCGGTGCGAAGGGCCAGTTGCTGATCGTGCAGTCGAACGGCGGCGTCATGTCGGTCGAGACGGCTGCACGCCTGCCCGTGCGCACGGCCCTGTCCGGGCCGGCCGCGGGCGTGATCGCCGCCGCCCACATCGCCAAGAGTGCGGGCTTTGCCGACGTGCTGACGGGCGACATGGGCGGGACTTCGTTCGACGTCGCCCTCATCGCCGAGGGCAAAGCGGCCCTTGCCGCACAGACGACGATCGAGTTCGGAATGGTCGTGCGCACGCCGATGATCGAGATCACGACGATCGGTGCGGGCGGCGGTTCGATCGCCTGGGTCGATCGCGGCGGCCTCTTGCAGATCGGTCCCGAAAGTGCGGGCTCCGATCCGGGGCCTGCCGCCTACGGCCTCGGTGCCACGCGCCCCACGGTGACCGACGCCAATGTCGTGATGGGCCGTATCAATGCCGCACGGCCCATCGGCGGCAAACTCGCTTCGCTCGATATCGACGCCGCCAAGCGCGCCATCGACCTGCATGTCGCCGTCCCGCTCGGCCTGTCGACCTTGGCGGCGGCCGAAGCGATCGCGCGCGTGGCCAACAGCCGTATGGCCGGCGCCTTGCGCCTCGTCTCGATCGAACGCGGCCACGATCCGCAGCGCTTTGCGTTGATGCCGTTCGGCGGTGCGGGCGCCTTGCATGCGGGTGCTTTGATGAAAGAAACAGGCCTCGGCGCCACGCTCGTGCCGCGCTTCCCGGGCGTCACGTCGGCCTTGGGCTGCGTGATTGCCGACATGCGCCACGATTTCGTGCGCACGGTGAACCGCCCGCTCGGCGTCCTCGATACGGACGCTCTCGGCAACGCGATCGCTGGCTATGCGGCCGAAGGCGAACGCCTCGTGCGCGCGGCGGGCGTCGAGCTCGAGGCGATCGCAAGCGAAATCGAACTCGACATGAGCTATGTCGGCCAGACGCATACGCTGGCAGTACCGCTCGACAACCCCAAGCCCGATGCCGCCGCCATTCGCACGGCGTTCGAAAAAGCCTACAAGGCCGCCTTCGGGCGTCTGCTCGAAGGGATCGACATGCGCGTGCTGACCTTGCGTGTGGCCGTCGTCGGCAAGCGCCCAAAGATCGACCTCTCGCGCCTCGCACCGCAGGGCGGCAGCGTTGCGGCAGCCAAGACAGGCACGCGGCCCGTCTGGTTCGACGGTGCATGGGCCGACACGGCGATCTACGACCGGCTGGCTCTGCCGATCGACGCGCGTATCGAAGGCCCGGCCATTCTCGAACAGCCCGACGCGACGACCGTGATCGAGCCCGATCTCGCGGCGACAGTCGACCGGTTCGGCAATCTGATCGTGAGGCGGCGATGAGCGATCTTTCGACGACGGCCCTGCTGATCTGCGATCTGCAGAACGACTTTCTGGATCCCAAGGGCGCTTACGGGCGTGCAGGCCAGACGAGTGCGGATATTGCGGCGGTCCCTGCGCGCGTCGCGGCCGTCGCCGCACGCGTGCGCCAGCAAGGCGGGTGGATCGTCTCGACGCATTTCACGCTCGTGCCCGGCAAGGGCGGCGAACCCTTCATCTCGACGCATCTCAAGAAGCTGCGGCCGTTCCTGGCGAAGGGCGATTTTGCGCCGGGCAGCTGGGGGCATGATCTGATCGACGCGCTGAAGCCGGCCGACATGTCGGTCGAAAAAGTCGCCTACTCGGCTTTCTACATGACGCGTCTCGAATGGGTCTTGCGCAAAGCCGGCATCGACACGTTGGCGATCTGCGGCATCGTGACCAATGGCGGCGTTGCCAGCACCTTGCGCGACGCGCATGTACGCGATTTCAAGACAGTGCTGCTCGAAGACGGCTGTGCCGCGTTCGACGCCCGTGTCCACGCGACGGCCGTCGCGTCGCTGGGCGCCATCTCGCCCGTGATGCGCTGCGCGGAGTTTGCGCCGCTGCCATGACAATCCGCCCGGCCGCCGGAGTCTCTTTCGCAGCGCACATTCCCGTGCTGATCGTTGGGGCCGGCGCTGCCGGCCATGTTGCCGCTCTCGCCTGCCGCGACGCAGGCATCGAGTGCGCAATGCTCGAGCGCGACCCGCAGCCGCAAGGCTCGACCGCCTTGTCCTCAGGGCTCGTGCCGGCGGCGAACACGGCGATGCAGCGCGCCAAAAACATCGCGGACACGCCGACTCTTTTCGCGGCCGACATCCAGCGCAAAGCCAAGGGCCAAGCCGATCCGTTGCTGGTCGCGCGTTTGAGCGAAACGATCGGCGCCACGGTCGATTGGCTTGCCGAGCGCCACGCGATCGCGTTCGAACTCGTCGAAGGCTTTCTCTATCCCGGCCACAGCGCGTTGCGCATGCACGGCACGAAGCGGCGCACCGGTGCCGAGCTCATGGACAGCCTCGTCGCCGCAGCGGCAACAGCGGGTGCGGATACGCTGACGAATGCGCATGTCGTCGAACTCTATGCCGACGACGACCGGCGCGTGCGCGGCGTCGGCCTCGCGCGGCCCGACGGCACGCACGAGCTTCTCGGATGCGACGCATTGGTGCTGGCCTGCAACGGTTTCGGCGGCAACGCCGACATGGTCGCGCAATTCCTGCCCGAAATGCGCGAAGCGCTCTATTTCGGCCATACCGGCAATCGCGGCGATGCGATCGCATGGGGCCAGGCGCTCGGTGCGGCCACACGGCACCTGGGCGCCTATCAGGGCCACGGCTCAGTCGCCGACCCGCACGGCATCCTGATCAGCTGGGCCGTGATGATGGAAGGCGGCATCCAGGTCAATCGCGACGGCAACCGCTTTTCGAACGAGCATCACGGCTATTCCGAACAATCGGTCGCCGTGTTGCAGCAGCCCGGACGCGTTGCGTTTTCCGTCTATGACGGTCGCTGCCATGCGGCAGCGCTTCAATTCGAGGAATATCGCCAGGCGGTTTCTCTCGGCGCTGTCCGGGAGTTTGCCGATGCACAGACGCTCGCCGCCGCCTTCGGCCTGCCGCACGACAATCTCGCGCGCGCGATCGCCCAGACGCAAAACGTTTCGCCCGATCCGTGGGGCCGCGATTTTTCGGGAAAGCCGCCGCTTGCCCCGCCCTACTGGGGCGTTCGCGTGACGGGGGCTCTGTTCCACACGCAAGGCGGGCTCGTGGTCGATGGCGACGCACGCATCTGCCGCGAAGACGGCACGACGTTGCCGAATCTTTTTGCGGCCGGCGGGGCAGCGTGCGGCGTTTCGGGGCCGGCCGTGTGGGGCTATCTCTCCGGCAACGGGCTCTTGTCGGCCGTCGGCCTCGGGCGCCTTGCGGGCGAAGCGGCCGCGCGCAGCGTTTCCGCCTAAAGCCCCCAGCCGGGATGCGGACGCCACTGGTAAGGCGCTTCGAGCGAAGCCACTTCCGCCGCCGTGAGCGGCGGCATGTCGCTGGCCGCGCCCGCATCGTCGAGCTGCTCGAGCTTGGTCGCTCCAATGATGGGGGCAGCCATCACAGCTTTCGACCACAGCCACAGCAACGCGACCTGGGCGGGCTTGCAGCCGCGTGCCGCTGCGATTTTCTTGAGCGCATCGACGATCGTCCAATCGCAGTCGCGATAGAGATCCTGCTTGGCACCCGCGTCGTTCTTGGCGCGCTCGGTGTCACCGCCCCCGCCTTTGACGCGGTTGGCGGCAAGGAAGCCGCGCGCCAGCGGCGAATAGGGGATGAGCCCGAGCCCTGCTTCGAGGCACAGCACGTTCATGTCGCGCTCTTCCTCGCGCTGGATGAGATTGTAGAGATTCTGCATCGCGATCGGCCGCGCATAGCCGTAACGGTCGGCGACCGCGAGCATCTGCGCAAGCCGGAATGCCGGCATCGTCGAGGCGCCGATATAGCGCACGCGGCCCGAGCGCACGAGAATGTCGAGCGTCTCCATGAACTCTTCGATCGGCGTGAGGTTGTCGAGGCGGTGGACTTGGTAGACGTCCACATAGTCGGTCTTGAGGCGCTTCAGCTGCGCGTCGATCGAGGCGAGGATGTGCTTGCGACCGAGACCGTGGCGGTTCGGCTTCTCGCCCATCTTGAGACCGACCTTGGTCGAGATCACGATCTCCTCGCGCGGCACGAAGCCCATCAGCGTCTCGCCCATGATCGTCTCGGACAGGCCCATATTGTAGGCATCGGCCGTGTCGAAGAAATTGATGCCGAGATCGAGCGCGCGGCGGAAGAACGGCACGCTGTCGTCGGCGTCGAACCCGGCCCAGGCGCGGCGGCCCTTCGCACCCCAGGAATTGCCGCCGAGGCACACATTGCTGACGATCAGGCCCGAGCGGCCCAAAGGATTGAATTTCATCGGATCGTTTCTCCAGTTTGGGGCGAAAACAAATCGGGCATCAGGGCCTGCGATTCCGCCGTGCGCCAGCAGGCGGCGAGGCTCGTATTCGCATCGGCCTGAACAAGCGACGGCGCATTCGTGCGGCAGCGATCTTGGACGATCGGGCAACGGCTCGCAAACCGGCAGCCGGGCGGCGGATCCATCGGGCTCGGCACGTCGCCCTGCAGGATGATGCGCGTGCGCCGCCGCTCGATCTCGGGATCTGGAACCGGAACCGCCGACAGCAAGGCGCGCGTATAAGGATGGCGTGCCGCACCGTAGACGTCGGCCGTCTCGCCGATTTCGACGACCTGCCCCAGATACATGACCGCAACGCGGCTCGAGATGTGTTTGATCACGTTGAGGCTGTGCGCGATGAAGAGATAGGCAAGCGACAGGCGCTCCTGCAGATCCTGCAGCAGATTGACGATCTGAGCCTGGATCGACACGTCGAGGGCCGACACCGGCTCGTCGCACACGATGAGATCGGGCTCGCACGCGAGCGCGCGCGCAATGCCGATGCGCTGGCGCTGGCCGCCCGAGAACTCATGCGGATAGCGCCCAGCATGGCTCGGGCTCAACCCGACGAGCGACAGCAATTCGCGCACGCGCTCGCCCACGGCCGCACCCTGGCGCAGCCCGTAGAGCAGAATCGGTTCGGCCAGCACCTCGCCCACGCTCATGCGCGGATTGAGGCTCGCGTAAGGGTCCTGGAAGATCAGCTGCACACGGCGGCGGAACGTTCGCATCGCCTCGCCTTCGAGCGTGGCCAAATCCGCACCGTCGAACAGGATGCGCCCGCCCGTCGGCCGCTGCAGCCGCAGGATCGCCCGGCCGACCGTCGATTTGCCGCAGCCGGACTCGCCGACAAGGCCCAGCGTCTCGCCGCGCCGTATCTGCAGATCGACGCCGTCGACCGCTTGCACCGTGCCGACTTGGCGCTCGAATACGATTCCGCGATAGACCGGGAAATGGACCTGCAGCTTCTCGACCGAAACGAGCGGCGTCATCGCACACCTCCCGATGCAAGCACCGGATCGAAATGGCACGCGGAAAGATGGTCGGGTGCGACGGTGCGCAAGGCGGGCACGGAGCTGCGGCAAATATCCGCCGCCAAACCGCAGCGCGGCGCAAAGCGGCAGCTCGTAGCCGCACCGACCGAGTCCGGCGGCGTACCGGTGATCGGCACGAGGCGCCGCTCCGACGGCCGGTCGAGGCGCGGCACGGAGCCCAGCAAACCCGCCGTATAGGGCATGCGCGGATCGGCGAACACATCGCGCGCCGACCCCGCCTCGACCACGCGCCCGCCATACATCACGCAGATGCGGTCGGCCATGCCCGCGACCACGCCCAGATCGTGCGTGATCATGATGACCGCCATGCCGAGCTCGCGCTGCAGATTGCGGATGATCTCGAGGATCTGCGCCTGGATCGTCACGTCGAGTGCCGTCGTCGGTTCGTCGGCGATCAAAAGCTTGGGCCGACACGCGACGGCCATTGCGATCATCACGCGCTGGCGCATGCCGCCCGAGAAACGATGCGGATATTCGTCGAGCCGCCGCTCGGGCGACGGAATGCCGACGAGCTTCATAAGCTCGATCGCCTGGATGCGCGCCTGCCGCGCATCGAGCCCGAGATGCGTCTCCATCACTTCCGTCAATTGGCGACCGACGGTGAGAACGGGATTGAGCGAGCTCATCGGATCCTGGAAGATCATCGCGATCTCGCGCCCGCGGATCTTGCGCAACTCGGCCGGGTTCAACGCCAGCAGATCGCGCCCGGCAAAACGCACGCTGCCCGAGACGATGCGGCCCGGCGGCGACGGCACGAGGCGCATCAACGCAAGTGCGGTCACCGACTTGCCGGAACCGGACTCGCCGACAATGCCGAGCGTCTGCCCCGCCTCGAGCGAGAACGACACGTCTTCGACCGCATGCACGGTCTGCCCTTGCGAGGCGAAGCGCACCGTCAAGCCGGACACTTCAAGGATGGCGCTCATAGCGCGTCCTCCAAGCGATGGCGCGCGTAGAACTCCGCGAGCGCGACGCGCGCACCCGATGCGGCCGCCTCAAGCCCGGCCCAGCAAAGTGCGAGCGTGCGCAGATGGTCGCGCCCGCCGCAGGGCGGCGGCGAGCCGGCGGCGACGGCGGCGGCAAACGCGGCCAGCAACGCCTTGCTGTCGTCCACGAACGGCACACATTCCGGAAGTGCAACGGGCGCAAGCGCGTCGTCGCGCGTGCGCGCCGTCGCAAGATCGTCGAACAATTCGCGCTGCACGATCACGCCGTCTGCGCAATCGGTGCGCCACTGGAATTTGAGCGCGTCCCACCCGCCGGTCCAAGTGCCGAGATAATCGACTTCCATGCCGCCTTCGAGCGTCAAGAGACAGCTCACATTGGCGTCGTGCGCGTACATGCTCCAGGCCGGATTCCAAGTGCGGCATTGGATGCGCGCAACCTCGCGCCCATAGGCGAAGCGGATCAAATCGAGATGGTGGATCGATTGTTCGAGCATCATCGGATGCTGCATCGTCAGCGGATAGCGGTTGAGTCCCGGCCGCATGCCGTCGCGATTGCGCTGGTAGATGAACTGCGCGAAACCCGGCTTGCCGAACGTCTCGTTTGCGACCAGATCGCGGATCGCTTGCGTGACGGCGAGATAACGGAAATTGAGGCCGACGCTGAGCGCGCAGCGCGACCGCTCGGCCGCGCGCACGATGGCGGCGGCTTCCGCCATCGTGTCGGACAGCGGCTTCTCGGCCAGCAGCGGCAGGCCTGCGGCAAAGATCGCCTCGGCTTGCGCCAACCGGTCCACGGGCGGCGTGACCAGCAGCACGGCCTGCGCCTTGGCACTCGCGAGCCCTTCGGCTAGCGACGAATAGGTCGGCACATCCGGATAGCGCGTTGCGAACGCCGCTCGGCGTGCGGGATCCGTGTCGACGGCTGCGACAAGATGTGCAGCCGCGTGCTGCGCCAGAATGGCCGCCCATTGGCCCCCGCGATTGCCGAGCCCGACGAGAAGAAAGCCGAGGCTCATAGCACGCTCACGACGCGAACAGACGCTGCTTGACCGCCGCAATGCGGTCGAACGCTTCGCCGATGCGGGATACGGGCTGCAGCAAGCTGATGCGAATATGGCTGTCGCCCGGATCGCCGAACAAAGTGCCCGGAAACACGAGCACGCGCGCCTCGCGCAGTAAGGCTTCGCAGAAGGCGCCGGCTTTCAGCCCCGTATGCGACACGTTCGTATAGACATAGAACGCCCCGCCCGGATGGCCGTAGGTGAAGCCGAGCGCATCGAGAGCCGCCATTGTCTGCGTGCGGCGCTCGCCATAGGCGCGCACCATCGCCTCGACCGGCTCTTGCGGACCCTGCAACGCCGCAAGGGCAGCCCATTGCGAGGGCGTTGCCGCATTGATCGACAGCGTGTGGCGCGCCTCGGTAATGCGGCGCACGAATTCGCGCGGGGCCGCGAGATAGCCCACGCGCCAACCCGTCATCGCATGCGACTTCGAAAAACCGTTGAGCGTGATCGTGCGCGCCTTCATGCCCGGCAGGGTCGCGATCGACAGATGCGTGGAGCCGGAAAAGATGATGCGCGCATAGATCTCGTCGGCGATCACGACCACGTTGCGGCGTTCGGCGATCTCGGCGATCGCGCGCACGTTTTCGGGCGGCGTCACCGCACCGGTCGGATTGTTCGGCGAGATAAGGATGATCGCCTTCGTGCGCGGCGTAATGCGCCGCTCGATCTCTTCTGGGCGCAGCGCGTAGTCGCTGGCCTGCTCGGTCGGAATATCGACCACCACACCGCCGCACATTTCGACGGCGGAGTCGTACGAGGTAAAACGCGGCGACGGGATCAGCACCTCGTCGCCCGCATCGACAAGGGCCAGCATGCACAGCATGACGGCCTCTTGCGTGCCTGCCGTCACGACCACTTCGTCGGTGCCGTAGTCGAGCCCGTACTGGGCTTTCAGATGCGCGCCGATCGCCTCGCGCAATTGCGGCAGGCCGGTCGGATGCGTGTAGTGGTGCTCGTTTGCGTCGATCGCGCGCTTGGCGGCTTCGACGATATGAACGGGCGTATGGAAATCCGGATCGCCGCGCCCAAGTGCGATGACGTCGGGCAGTTTGGCTGCGATCTCGAGCAGCCGCGTGCGTACGGAAACGTCTTCTTCGTGCATGCGCCCCGAAAGCGATGCCAGCAACCGCGTCATGCCGTCCCTCCGCCGAAACCAAGCTCGTCAAGGGCGCGAGCACCGCCGTCGAGATTGGAAAGATTCATGCCCGCATAGTTGGGCGAATAGACGATCCCCTCGCCGCCCGCACGGAACGTCGCGTGCACGCTGCGATAGACGATGTCGGGCGTGCAGACCGCCTGGTGCGGCAGCGTGCGCGGCGCATCGACGCCGATGCCCATATAGACCTTGGCTTTGCCCGCACAGCCGCGCACGGCGTCTTCGCATTGGCCGAATACGTAAGTGTCTGGGTCCATGCCGGTCGCGACGATCTCTTTCCACGGCGCCTCGCGCAACCCCAAGAGCTTGTACATCGCCGGCACGAACTCGTCGGCTTCGAAGTCGCGCAACAGCGACGACGCGAAGAAACCCATTTCCTTGGCGAACACCTCGCCCGCCTGGTGCTGATAGACGATGGGCTTCACCCAATCGGCATAGTCCGTCTGCTCGGCCCACGCCCATTGCGCTTTGCGGATCGGGTTGAAATGGTTCCGGTTCCAGACATTGAGGCCGAAGGAGAGCTTCGGATTGCACCATTTGACGATGCCGTAGAGCTCGCGGTCGAGATCCTTCGAACGTTCGAGCCAGAAACGCTCCCACAGCAGCACTTCGGGATTGCGCAAGAGCACGCGCAGGAACTCGACGAAGCTGCCGTCGACGAACGAGGCCCCTGCGCGCGCCTCCTGGAAGAAACGCCAAACCTCGCGAAAGGCAATGCGCACGCGCTCGACGTCGATGCCGCGCGCACCCGCTTCCGTGCGGCACTGCGGGCAAAAACAGCCCGGGGCTTGCCCCTGCATCATGCGGTCGAGCGGCGAATTGCGCTCGTTGCACCACATGATGCCGTCGATGTCGTAGCTGCGACAGTGCTCTTCGACGATGCCGTGCCACCACGCGCGATAGTCCGGGTTCGAAGTGCACGGCTCGCCGCCGATGCGGCCCAGCACGTCGATCTCCATGCATTGCGCCATGCCCGGAATCTCGACGCTCGCAGCCGACCCGTGGCCCGCATATTTGAACAGCGGCTCCATGAATTCAGGGATCACCTTCATCCCGCGCTTGCGCGCTTCCGGGATCACCATATCGAGCACGTCGCGGTCGCCGAACTCGGGATCGTGCGCGCGGAAATCGCCGATCGCCGTGCGGCAATAGAATTCCGGGCGCACGCGAATGTAGGAGCCACCGCGCATCGTATAGGGTGCTGGCACGCCGTGGTCGGGCCAGCCATCGAGCTCGGCGCTGATGCGCCGCCCCACTTTAAGGCCCAGCCACGACACCGTGCCGATCATCAACGCGTTGACGCGGGCGCGTTGCTGCAGCGTGTCGAGGCAGCCTTCAACGCCCTCGTCCACGAAGCTGATCGGGCTGATCTGGATGCCGACGAGCGGATCAACCATCGACGCGCATCCTGGGATCGAGGGCGGCGCGCAGTCCGTCGCCGACGAGATTGCAGGCAACGACGACGGTCAGGATCGCAAGGCCCGGGAAGGTCGATATCCACCACGCACGGCGCAGCACGTCGCGCCCTTCGGCCGACATGAGGCCCCATTCGGGCGTGGGCGGCTGCGCGCCCAGCCCCAGGAACGACAGGCCCGAGCCGATCAGAATGGCGTTGCCGACCTGCAGCGTGGACAGCACCACGATCGGCGCGTAGCAATTGACGAGCACGTAGCGCAGCAGGATGCGATGGGTCGGATTGCCGACGACGCGTGCCGCTTCGACATAGGGAAGCGTCTTGACCGACAGGACGCTGCCGCGCACGAGGCGTGCATAAAGCGGCACCGTGCCGATGCCGACTGCGATCATCACGTTTTTGAGGCTGGGCCCAAGGGCGGCGATGATCACGAGCGCGAGCAGGATCGACGGGAACGCCAGCATCGCATCGGTGAGGCGCGACACAAGCGTGTCGGTCCAGCCGCCGAAATAGCCTGCCACAAGCCCCAACGCCACGCCGGGGATGGCTCCGAGGCCGACGCTGATCAAACCCAGCTGCAGCGACACTTGCGAGCCCACCAGCACGCGGCTGAAAATGTCGCGTCCCAAAAGATCGGTGCCGAACCAGAATTCGGCCGAGGGCGGTTGACGCGGCAGCCCCAGCATTTCGGTCGGGTCGTGTGCCACTACATGCACGCCGAGCAGCGCCACAATGCTCCACGCGATCAGCACGATCGCGCCTGCCACGGCCCCGCGATTGCGCATGAAACGCTGCCAAGCGCGTTTGCGCCCGGCACGCAGGCGGGCCGCGTCTTCGGCTTCGGCGGTCTTTGTCGCTGTGTTGCTCATGCTGCCCGCCCGTAGCGAATGCGCGGATCGAGCCACGCATAGAGAATATCGACGAACAGATTGACCAGCAGATAGACGACCGCGAGGAACAAGGCGCAGCCTTCGACGAGCGGATAGTCTTTCGAGAGAATCCCGCTGACGATGAGGCGTCCAATGCCGGGCCGGCTGAACACCGTCTCGGTCACGACGGCACCCGCAAGCAAGCCGCCGAACTGCAGCCCGACCATCGTGACGACCGGAATGAGCGCGTTCTTGAGGCCGTGGCGCCACAGCACGATCGGTTCCGACAGGCCCTTGGCGCGGCCGGTGCGGATATAGTCTTCCTGCAGCACCTCGATCATGCTCGAACGCACAAGACGCGAGATGAGGCCTGCCGACGCAAAGCCGAGCGTGAACGCAGGCAGCACCAGCGAGTTCCAGTCTTGCGCACCCGCCGCCGGAAACCAGCCGAGATTGAACGCGAAAACAAGAATGAGCACGAGCCCAAGCCAATAGATCGGCACCGAAGCGCCGACATAGGCAATCCCCATCGCGATCGTGTCGAAGATGCCGTTCACGCGCACGGCCGCGATCATGCCCAGCGGCACGCCGATCGCCAGCGCGCAGACGAGGCCTGCGACCGCAAGTTCCATCGTGTAGTAGAAGCGTTCGGCGATCAGCGCACTCACCGGCGTGCGGAAGCGGATCGACTCGCCGAGGTCGCCGACCAAAGCGCCGCCCACGAAGCGCATGTATTGGACGACGAGCGGATCGTCGAGGCCCATCTCGGTGCGCAGCTCGGCCAGACGCTCCGGCGTCACGGCACCGCCCTCGGCCCCCTGCAGCATCAGCTCCGCCGGATCGCCCGGCAAGGTGTGCATCACCAGGAAGACGATCAGCGAAATCAGAAACAGCACAGGGACGAGCTGCAGCAACCTGCTGACGATATAGCGGCTCATCGCGAACGACGCGTCAAGACAGAGGCAGGCGGCAGCGCCGACATTGTGCGAAGGCGCCGCCGCCGACCATGCCTATCTCTGGAGCCAGGTCGAATGCAGGAAGAACCAGTTGCCTTCCGAGCCCATGCGGAAATTCTGCACGCGCGGGGACATGGCGATGAACACGGGCTGGCTCAAGGTCGGGTACATAAGCGCGTTGTCCATGATGATCTTCTGGGCCGAGCGCGCCGCTTCGCAGCGTGCTCCCTGGTCCGAGACCACGCGAAGCTGTGCGACCGTGCGGTCGAGCTCTTCGCCCTTGTAGCCGGTCCACGCCCAGCCGCCCGGCTGGTCCCAACGCGAGTTCCAGACCTGGTCGAGAATGACCGGATCGGGCGAACGCTGGCGCAGGAACATCAGATCGAAATCGCGGCGATTGACGCGGTCGAGCTGGATCGGACCCGGCAGCAATTCGACCGCCAGATCGACGCCGACGCGACGCAGCTGCTGCTGCACGGCCTCGCCGATTTCGCGGTGGTGGATCGTGCTCCAACGCACGCGCAGCGGCGTGCCGTCGGCAACGCCCGGAACGCCGCGCGCCTGGCGGATCGGCTGGCCCGGCACCACGCGCCAACCGGCCTCGTCGAGCAGCTGACGCGCGCGATCGAGATTGGGCTGGTACATGGCCGAAGCACCCGGCCAGAAGCACGGATGCACGTTGTCGAGCGGCCCGTCCGACGGGATGTAGGTGCCGTCGTAGAGCAGTCGGTTGACGGCCGCGGAATCGCGCGCAAACAGCAGCGCTTGGCGAACGCGAATGTCGCTGAGCGGCGGGTTCCGGATGTTCATGACGAGCTGCAGGCCCGTGCCGGACTGGCCGCGCGACAGGAACACGAAGTTCGGCTTGTCCTTGTAGATGTCGCGTGCGTCCGGCGTCAGCGTGAAGCCGACGAGCGTGGTGCCGGCGCGCACCGCTTCGTTCAGCACGGCGTTTTCGCCGATGAAGCGGATCGTCACGCTGTCGAGATAGGCCGGGCCCTGCTGGGCCGAAGCGCTGTTCCAGCCGCCGTAGTCGGCCCAACGCCGGAACACCATGCGGTCGTTGGTGATCCATTCGGCCAAGGTGAAAGGTCCCGTGCCGACGAGGTTGCGCTGGAAGTCGGCAAGGCTGAAGCGCTGGGCCGCCGTCGGCGACCAGATCGGCGTGCGACGCAGACCGTCAAGCAGCGTCACCCACGCTTGATCGTAGACGAAGCGCACGGTCAGATCGTCGACGGCTTCGACCGATTTGACCGGGCCGATTTCGCTGGCGAGCTGCTTCGATGCCGTGCGCGGATCGATGATGCGCTCGATGTTGAATTTGACGGCGGCGGCGTTGAACGGCGTGCCGTCCTGGAAGCGCACGCCGGGCCGCAGCTTGAACGTCCAGATCTTGCTGTCGGGCGAAAGCTCCCACGACAGCGCCAAGGCGGGCTTGTAGACCGCGTCGGTGTCGAGGATCACCAGCGGATCGGCGATGAAGGAGTTGAACAGCCACGTCGACTGGAACGGATCGATGTGCCCGTCGAGCGAGGCCGGCTCCTGGTTCGCCGGGAATGCGATGGTGAGGTTGCCGCCGGAGACCGGCGTTTGCGCCAAAGCTGCCGAGCTTGCGAACAACGCAGCGACGGCAAGCGCCCGAAGCTTCGTTGCGATATACCGAAAGGTCATGGGACGCCTCCTGTTTTATCTTCGAAGCTGTTGCCTACAATAAGGCAATCTCGCGACGGACGGTCAAGTCGTTTGTCATACTTCTGCGGCAATCGGCGAACCGCTGCACGGATGTTTTGCGGTCCCACTTTTTGTTGCGAGTTTCGTGCCATCGTTCCGCATCGTTCGTTGTCGTCCTTGTGTGCAATGCGCGCCGACGCTCTCAAGGTGCGGGCAAGGCCAAAGCGGCTTCGACCATCGCCGCACCGTAGTCGCGCTTGGCGGCGGCAAGCGACACTTTCTGCTGGCGCAGATCGGCTGCAAGCAAATCGAGCGGGCGCTCCGACGGTGGACCGAACCCGCCGCCGCCGAGCGTTTCGACGCGCACCGTTTCGCCCTTGCCCACCGCAAGGCCCGATGCCTTCGAATGCAGCACTTCTTCGCGATCCGTGCCCGGATTGCGCACAATGCGCGTGACACTCGAAGGCAGGCCGCCGAACATGCCGGGGGCCGAAACGATATGCGCGTCCGAGCGCACCGACAGCGTGCTGCCGTCGTTGAGGATGCGGATCTGCCGCGCCATGCCGAGCCCACCGCGATGCCGCCCGGCCCCGCCGGAATCCGGCACGAAGCAATATTCGTCGAGCAGCAGCGGGTATTCGAGCTCGAGCGCTTCGACCGGCAGATTGGTCGAATTGACCGTGTGCACGTGCACCGCGTCCATGCCGTCGCGGTCCTGGAAGGCGCCAATGCCCCCGCCCATGCTCTCGGGATAGACATACGTCGTCTTGCGCCGCGGATGCCAGCCCGAGACGGACGAAGCCGACGTCGAATCGTTGCTCGACGCCATCGCGCGCTCGACCGGCAAGGCCTTGAACAAAGCACCGAACACGGCGCCGCACAGGCGGTTCGAGGTGACCGCGCGTGCGGCAACGGCCGCAGGCGGGCGCGGATTGACGATGCTGCCGGCAGGCGCCTCGATGCGGATCGGATCGATCGCCCCTTGGTTCGGCATCAGCCCCGGATCGAGCACGGCTTTGACGCAGTAATAGACGGATGCCTTCAAGGCACTGTCCGGCAGATTGATCGCACCGCGCGCTTCCGGGCCCGAGCCCGCAAAATCGAACGTCAGCGTTTCGCCGCGAATGCGCGCCGTGCACACGATCGGCACTTGCGGCCCCGGGAAGCCGTCGTCGTCCATCGCGCGTTCGAAGCGATAGTCGCCGTCGGGCAACGCCGCGATGCGGTTCTTGAGGCGCTGGCTCGTATAGAGCAACACGTCTTCGATGGCTTGGGCGACCGCGTCCCAGCCCATGCGATCGCACAGTTGCATCAGCATGGCGCCCGCGCGCACGTTCGTTCCGATCTGCGTGCGCAGATCGAGGCGGCGCTCTTCGGGGTCGCGCGTGTTGGAGGCGATGAGTTCGATAAGGTCTTCGTCGATGGTGCCGCCGCGCGCAATGCGGATGACCGGCAGGCGAATGCCCTCTTCGAAGATCGTGCGCGACGTGCCCGAAGTCGAGCCCGGATTGCGGCCGCCGACATCGGCATGGTGCGCGATGTTGCCCGCGAAGAAACGCACGCGCCCGCCGATATGCACGGGCGTAATGATCGAAATGTCGGGCAGATGGCTGCCGCCTGCCAGATACGGGTCGTTGCAGATGAACGCGTCGCCCGGGGCGAGATCCTCAAGCTCGTAGCGTTTGAGGATCGTTTCGACCGCCCCCATCATGGCGCCGAGATGGATCGGAATATGCTCGGCCTGTGCTATCAGGCGGCCGTTCGCGTCGATGATCGCGGTCGAGCAATCGCGCCGCTCTTTGATGTTCGTCGAGAAGGACGAGCGGATCAGGATCGAGCCCATGTCTTCGGCGATCGCGAGCACGCGATTGGAAAACACTTCCATCTGGATCGGGTCGGCGATGCGCTTGGTCATGGTGCAACCTGCAGAACGATGTTTCCCCAAAGATCGACGCGCGCCGTCTGGCCGGACAGGATCAGCGTCGTCGCACTCATCTCGTTGACGATCGCCGGGCCCGCAATGTCGACGCCGATCGGCAGCTTCTCGCGTTGATAGACGGGCGCTTCCTGCCAGCCATGGCGCGCATCGACATAGACCTTGCGCGCACCGATCGCGGCGTCGGCGAGTTTCGCACCGCCCACGATCTTGGCCTGCGGCGCTTTGGGCACTTCGCCGATCGCCTGGATGCGGGCCGACACGAACTCGATGTCGCGCCCCGGGATCGAATAGCCGTAGGCGAGCAGATGCGCCGCGTGGAACCGTTCGACGAGCGTGCCGAGCGCGTCGGCGCCCAAACCGTCGCAGCCGACTTTCACTTCGAAGTTCTGGCCGCGATAGCGCGCATCGAGCACGCGCTTGAAGCGCCGCCGCGGCTCGGCGATGGCTTCGCGGGCAAGCCACGCATTGCCTTCCGCGATCATCGCGTCGAAAAGGGCCAGCACCGCGCGCCAGTTTTCGGGACTCGCGTCGCAGAAATGGCTGCGCACGTAGTCCGACGACAGATCCGTCAACAGCATGCCGCGCGCGCACAAGGTGCCCGGTTCGCGCGGGATAAGGGCACGCGGGATGCCGCATTCGACGGCCACTTCGGCCGCATGCAAGGGCCCCGCCCCGCCGAACGCGCACAGCGCGAATTCCGACAGGTCGTAGCCCTTCTCGATCGAAACCGAGCGGATCGCGCGGCTCATATTCGCATTGGCGATTTGCACGATGCCGTGCGCCGCCGCCTCGATCGACAGGCCGAGCGGCTTGGCGATCGTGTCGTGGATCGCGCGCTTGGCAGCGTCGAGATCGATCGTCATGCGACCGCCGAGCAGGCTCGTCGCATCGAGACGGCCCAAACACAGATTGGCGTCCGTGATCGTGGGTGCCGTGCCGCCGCGCCCATAGGCGACGGGCCCCGGATCGGCACCCGCGGATTCAGGCCCCACTTTCATCGCACCCGCATCGTCGATGCGCGCGATCGAGCCGCCGCCGGCGCCAATCACATGGATGTCGATCATCGGCGTTTTGACGGGATAGCCCGCCACAAGCCGATTGGCCGTGTAGCTCGGAAGGGAATCGCGGATCAGCGAAACGTCGGTCGACGTGCCGCCGACGTCGAACGTGATGAGATCGGGGAAGCCCGATACGCGGCCGATTTCGGCGGCCCCCACCACGCCCGCAGCCGGCCCCGAAACGCACGAGCGCACCGGGCACGCGCGCACGGTTTCGATCGACATGAGGCCGCCGTTCGAATGGATCGTGTAGGGCTGCACGTCGATGCCGACACTGCGCACGCGCGCCTGGAAACGTTCGAGATAATTGCCCATGCGCGGGCCGACGAACGCGTTCACGACCGTCGTCGAGACGCGTTCGAACTCGCGGAACTCCGGCAGGATCTCGCTTGAGACGCTGACGTAAGCCTCCGGCATCAGTTTCTCGACCGCGCGCTTGGCAGCCTGCTCGTGGTCGGCGCGTCGATAGCTGTGCAAAAAGCAGATCGCCACACTCTCGACCTTGGCGGCGCGCAGCGCTTCGACCGCCTCCGTCAGCGATTTTTCGTCGAGCGGTGTGAGCACCGTGCCGTCGGGGCCCACGCGCTCGGTCACTTCCACGCGCCGTTCGCGCGGCACGAGCACCGGCGGCTTCTGCACGCGATAATCGTAGATCGACGGCCGCGCCTGGCGGCCGAGTTCGAGCACGTCGCGAAAGCCGCGCGTGGTCAAAAGACCCGTGCGTGCCCCGCGCCGCTCGATCACGATGTTCGTGGCGACCGTCGTGCCGTGGCCCAAATAGCCGATCGCGGCCGGATCGATCGAAAACGTCGCGATGATCTGCCGCAGCCCGTCTTCGATTGCCTGCGACGGATCCTTGGGCGTCGAGGGTACTTTGAAAAAGCGAATGGCGTCGTTTCGCTCGTCCAAAATCGTGAAGTCCGTGAAGGTCCCGCCAACGTCGACGCCAATTCGAAACATCGTGTCTTGCTCCAGTCCGGATGCGTCCATGCAATATCAAATGACGTTTGTATGCAAGATGAATGTATACAAACTTGTTTCTCGTTTGAAATCAGCGCTCAAGCAGCGGTGTTGAAATCGACGGACAGCCGATATTGCGCCTGTTTGCCCGGTGCCAGAAACTGCACGCCGGGCCGCTTCTCGAGGCTGCCGTCGCTCGTTTCCGCCTCGGCAAATCCTTGCCACGGCTCGATACACAAGAAGGGAGCGCCGGGCTTCGTCCAGATGCCGAGCTGCGGCGAATCGGGAAAACGCACCGAGACGCCCGCCTCGCCCGCAGGCCCGAACCAAACACGGCGCGAGGCCACCGTTTCAAAATGCAGAGCGCCGGCCGCGAACATCGCATCGTCGGGCGCCAAACTTTGTCCGACCACCGGCGTGGGAAAGGGCTTTTTCGACGCGATCCCGCGCGAGTTCGAGCAGGCCGCGATGATCGACGGCTGCAACGAGTGGCAAGCCTTCCGCCACATCGTGCTGCCCTTGGCGCGCCCCGGCCTCGCCGCCTCGGCCACGTATGTCGCGATCGTGACCTGGGCCGATCTTGTGTTCGCGCGCACGCTGATGAGCAAGCCCGAGAACTGGCTCATGACCGTCGGTTTGCAGTCTTTCATGGGCGAGTATCTCGTCGAATGGTTGGCGCTGATGGCGGCGGCAACAATCTCGCTGCTGCCGATGCTGATACTTTTTTTCCTACTCGAGCCGTTCCTCGTCAAAGGCATGACGCAAGGTTCGCTTGCGAACTGAGCTACCGCCCGGTCGGAAGCGACACGCGACATCTTGCGACAATAGGTTACGGCAACCTATTTATCGCGTTGATTTTCAACAATTGTAACCACGATGCGGATTTCTGGTTACATGTTGCATAAGGTATCTGGAGACCATATCTCCAATCTCATCTTTCTTCACAATTCAAACAGCGCACGGCGTCGAGAACGCCCGACGACGATGGATAAAGTATAGCACATTCCGAGAAAAAAGAGGATAAAGGATATATATAAGAAAATTAGCAGTATAAGAATATTTCAAGTTCATCACCGTCCGTCGGCGAGTTGCAGAAGATTTCGGACCATCGGTACAACCAGCAACACGACCGCAAAAACACGAAAGGTGCCGGCATCGGGAGAGCCCTCCCTTCCGGCGCGGGCTCGGCCGAAAGACCCGCACCTACGCGATCGTCGTTTCGTCGCTGCGCGTTTCGTTGCGGTTGTCGGTCCAATTGAGGGCGACCTTGTCGCCCGCCTTGCCGCCGCGGAACTTGAACGCGAAATAAGGGTTCTTCGACACCGAAGGCCCCCACTGCGCGGTCATCACCGTGCGGCCATTATGCGTGGCGGTGACCTGGCTGATGAACCAGGCGGGAACTGCAGCACCGGCTTCGACGCGCTGGCCGCTTTCCATTTCGTGGCTCATCAGCACGCGGACTTCGACGATGCCGTCGCGGCCAACGGCGGCACGGATGCGCATGGGGCCGCTCATGTGCCGCACCCGCCGAGCGTCACTTTCACTTCTTTGGTGGCAGAATAGACCTTGCCCTCGGCAACCGCGATCACGACCACGTTCGAAGTCTGCGCCATCTTGATGCGCGTCGAGACGTCGGCAACCGCATCGGGCAGAATCTCGAACACGGCCGTCAGCGTGTTGGGGTTCTTCTCGACCATCAGGGCAAGGCGCGTGGTGCCCGCAAGGCGGCTGAGTATCTGCACGGGCACGACCGCGCCGTTGTCCGCGATATCGGGCACCGTCAGCACCAGCGATGCCGAAGCCGTCGCGGGCTCGATGCCCAGCGCCTTCAGCGTCTCGGCGACGTTTTTGCCGTCGAACGCGCTCTTGTTCCAATCGGCGAACGCCGCACGGCTCGGCAGCATGCCGGCAGCCGCAAGGGCTGCGACCAGCGACCAGCCGCCGCCCGTTTTCAGAAATTTCCGCCTGTCTTCGTCCAACCGCGCCACGACACGCTCCAGAAGGTTCACCATAGACGCTCCATCATAGCGCGGGGCGGAGCTTTTGTAACAGGGGGCTTGAGCCGAACGGCGATTGACGGCACGCAAAACAGCGTGTCAACTGAGCATACAAACGCGACACCGGGAGCAATATGACCGAAGCCGCCGCCCTCGAAACCCGTTCCGGTCCGCGATCCTTGTCCGCCCGCACGCTCGACGCGCTCGACGCGACGGTCGGGGGCTTGGCGGTCTTCTGCCTGGTTTCGATCGCGCTCGTGACGCTGGCGGGCGTCGTGTCCCGCTACGTGTTTGCGGCCTCGCTGACTTGGACCGCCGAAGCCGGACAGTGGCTTTTCATCTATCTGATCTTTTTGGGCGTGCCGCTTGCCCATCGCGAGCGGCTGCATATCGCGATCGCAGGCCTCGACGCGCTGCTGTCGCCGGGGCTCAAGCGCGCGCACCAGGTGCTGGTGAACACCGCGGTCGCCTACGCGACCATCGTGGTGATGTTCGGCGCCCAGAAACTGATCGCGCTGATCGGCGGCCTGTCGACGGCCCTCGCCTTGCCCGCGTGGCTGCAATATGCGGGCATCCCGGCGAGCTGTGCCGTGGGCCTCGTCTATATCGCCTTGCGCGATCTCGACCGGCCGACCGACCGCTATTTCGGCCTGCTCGGCGTGGCGCTTGCGGGCGCGCTCTATTGGCTGTTCGACGTCGCGCGCGTGGCGACCTTGCCCGAAATGGATCCGGTCTTGCTGATGTCCGGCGTATTTTTCGGCGGCCTGCTGCTCGGCGTGCCCGTCGCATTCGCGATGCTGCTGGGCGTGCTGCTCGCCAATCTTTCGGTCGATCTGCTGCCCACCGCCGCGATCGTGCAGAATGTCGTGCGCGGCTCGGGCCAGTTTCTGCTGCTCGCGATCCCGCTGTTCTTGCTCGCGGGCGCGTTGATGGATGTAGGCGGTCTTGCCCAGCGCCTGATCGAATTCTCGCACACGCTCGTGCGGCACATGCGCGCAGGCCTCGCTCAGGTCACGATCCTCGCGGCCACGCTCTATGGCGGCGTTTCGGGCTCGTCCAACGCCAACGCCGCCCTCACCGCGCGCCTGCTGCATCCGGCGATGGTCAAAGACGGCTACAAGCCCAGCTTTTCGGCCGCCGTCTGCGCGTCTGCGGCGGTGTCGGACAACATCATCCCGCCCTCGGTCGGCATGCTGATCGTGGGGGCGGCAACCGGCATTTCGGTCGGACAGATGTTCGTGGCCGGCATCGTGCCCGGCATCCTGTTCGGCGTCGTCTTGATGGCGACCGTGTGGTTCGTCGCCCGGCGCGAAGGCTACAAGCCCAACGCCGCGCGCGCCTCGTGGCGCGAACGCGCCAACGCTGCCGGTGCGGCCATCCCCGTGCTGCTGCTGGCGATTTTCATTATCGTGTCGCTGCGTTTCGGCATCGCCACACCGACCGAAACGGGGGCACTTGCCGCAGCTTTCTCGTTTGCGGCCGGCGTTTGGATGATGCGCGGCCTCTCGCTTGCCGCGCTGTGGCGCGTGCTCTCCCAGACGGCCCTCGATTCCGCAATGATCGGGCTGTTGATCGGTGCCGCAACGCCGTTTGCCTTCGTGCTGACGACCGAGAACGTGCCGCAATCGATCGTCGCGTTCGGCGAGACGTGGCTCAGCGAAGCCTGGGTCGTGCTGCTGTTCTTGAACGGCGTGCTGCTGCTTGCGGGCATGTTCATGGATATCGGTGCGGCGATGCTGATCCTTTCGCCGCTGTTCTTGCCGCTGATCGACCGATTCGGCATCGAACAGGTGCATTTCGCGCTGATCGTGATCTGCAATCTGATGATCGGCGGCGTGACCCCGCCGGTCGGCATGCTCGCCTACATCGTCTCGACCGTCACGCGCGTGCCGGTCGTCGAGGTTTTCGCATCCCTGTGGCCGTTCCTGTTCGCCCTGCTCGCCGCCCTTGCCCTCGTCACCTACGTGCCCGCAGTATCGATGGGCCTGCTGTGGCTCGGGCTCTGACCTTGTCTGGAAAAAAAGAAGGAGACATCCCATGACCGAACTTACGCGTCGCCAAGCAGGCCTCGGCCTTGCCGCTTTTGGAATGGGTGCGGCCCTCGCCGCCCCGGCACTTGCGCAAACGCGTGCCGCAGCCGCGCGCATCGGCGTGGTGCAGCCCGAGACGGCGCCCAACACGGTCATGTGGCGGCGCTTTGCCGAGCTTGCGCGCGAACGCACCGGCGGGGCGGTCGATCTGCAGATCTTCCCGGCGGGCCAGCTCGGCGGCGAGCGCGAAAACGCCGAAGGCATGCGCTTGGGATCGATCCAGGGGGCGGACTCCACGCTCGCGGCCCTCTCGCAATGGGTGCCCGAGGGCCAGATTTTCGACATGCCCTTCATCTTCCGCGATTGGGACCATGTCGAAAAAGTGGTCAACGGCCCGATCGGCGAGCGCTACAAAGCCCTCTACCGCGCGCAAGGGTTCGAGGTGCCGGCCTTCTTCACCTACGGTGCCCGCCATCTCGTGAGCCGCACGCCGATCCTGCAAGTGTCGGACATTCGCGGCAAGACGATGCGCGTGCTGCAGAGCCCGCTGCACATCGCGATCTGGCGCACGCTGGGTGCCAACCCCACGCCGATCCCGATCACCGAAACCTACAACGCGCTTTCGACCGGTGTGGCCGACCTCATGGACATCACCAAGGGCCCGATCGAGACGCTGCGCCTGTTCGAAGTCGCCCCCAACATCACCGAGACCGGCCATATCTGGGCCGTCGGCGCCATCGTGTTCTCGCAAGCCTATTGGCAGCGCCTGTCGCCCGCCAACCAGGCGATCATGACGCGCACGGCCCTCGAGATGGCGAGCTACATCAACAAGCTGCATCTCGAGCAGGAAGACGCGGCCATGGGCCGCATCACCCAGCGCGGGGCTCGCATCATCAAGGTCGACCAAGCGCCGTGGCGCGATGCGCTGCGCCCGATCTGGGAGCAGGAAGCGCCCAAATTCGGCGGCATGGCTTCGATCACGTCGATCGTCGAGACGCGCTAGGGCATTCGGGAAAAAGGGAGACGAAACGATGGAAGCTTCGATGCTGGAAGAGGTCGTCCAGAACCCCAACCCCTATCCGATCGTGGCCGAGATGGCCTACGACGACATCTGGAAACTGTGCGAGCAGGCGCGCGATCTCGCTTGGGATCCGGCTAAGCTCGATTTCTCCGACCTCCAGAAAGCCGACCTGCCCGAGGAAGTGCGCAAGGCGGGGGCCGAATGGTGGTCGTTGCGCGCGTGGATGGAACATGGCGCCACGCCCTACGGGGCCGAGCGCCTGCGCGACGCGATCTTCGGGCACCAGCCTTTCGAGGTGAAGCAGCACGTCGTCAATTTCATCGCCGAAGAACTGCGCCACCACGAGGCGAGCTTCCGCATCGCCAACGCGCTCGCCAAATACCAGGCATCGCCGCAATCCGACTATTTCATGAAGATCATTCCGAAGTTCCACGACGAGAAGGAGGAGAAGCAGATGAGCTTCTTCGCCGGTCTTGCCGTGAACACGCTGTTCGAGCAGCTGTCGGGCGAACTCCTGCAGGCGCGCTACGAAAACGCGCGCTACGAATCCATCCGCGAAGCCTGCCGTCTGATCCTGCGCGACGAAGCGCGCCACATCCAGTTCGGCCGCATCGTGATGCGCCGCTTCTTCGGCACGCTGTCGGACTTCGACAAGGAGCAGCTCGGCAAGAAGTTCGCGAAAAAACTGCGCGGCTCGCTGCTGAACGGCGTGTACGCCGTCGTCAATCTGCCGGCCGACGAGCGCAAGCGCTCGGCGCGCGCGCGCCAGCTGGCGGCCGAACACGGCCTTGGCGCCACGCATCCCGACCACGAGGTCGCGATCATCGCGGACGCGCTCAAGAAGATCCGCGCCGACGTCGCCCCCTACAACGTGCCGATCCCGCCGATCCCGGAAGTCGAAGGGCCGGCCACGGGTCCGTCGGCCAAGGCGGCGTAACCATGCTCGGCCGTCGCCGTTTGCTGGTCGCAGCAGGTGCGGCTCTTGCCGCACCTGCGCTCGGCAACGCGCAAAGTGCGTGGCCCAACAAGCCGGTGCGCTTCGTCGTCCCCTTCCCGCCCGGCGGCGCGGCCGATCTGCTCGCGCGCAGTTTGGGCCAACGGCTCGGCGACAGGCTCGGCCAGAGCTTCGTGATCGACAACCGCCCGGGTGCGGGAACGGCGATCGGTACGGCCGCGACCGCGCAGAGCCCGGCCGACGGCTACACGATCATGATCGGCACGGTGAGTTCGCACGCGATCAACCCCGCGCTCAATCCGAAGGTCGGCTACGATCCGATTGCGGACTTTGCGCCGGTTGCGGCTTTCGCCACGCTGCCCTTCTTTCTCGTGGCACACCCGAGCGTGGCCGCGCGCAGCCCGGCCGAGCTTGTGGCGCTGGCAAAGCGCGAGCCCGGCAAACTCAACTACGCCTCGGCCGGCAACGGCACTTCGAACCATCTCGCGGGCGAGCTTTTCAAGCTTTCGACGGGTACAGACATCGCGCACATCCCCTATCGCGGCTCGGCGCCCGCTTTGGCGGCCGTGGTCGCGGGCGAATGCCAATTGATGTTCGATCTCTCGATCACGGCCATGCCGCAGATCCAAGCCGGTTCCGTGCGCGCGATCGCGGTTGCAAGCGCCGCACGCTCGCCTTTGATGCCGAACGTGGCGACGGTGGCCGAAGCCGTCACTGGTTTCGAAGCAAGTGCGTGGTTCGGCATTTTCGCACCCGCGCGCACGCCCGAGCCGATCGTGGCCCGGCTTGCGACCGAGATCGATGCGGCCCTTGGCGACCCTGCCATCGCCGAGCGCCTCGCACAGCAAGGCGCTGAGCCGATGCGCATGGGCCCGGCTGCGTTCTCGGGCTTTGTGCGGGCCGAGCTTGCGCGCTGGTCGGGCGTCGTGCGCGACGCCAAGATCCAGGCCGACGGCTGACTAAAACGCGAGGGCCAGCGCCTCGCGCCGATGGTCGGCGACGGCGATCTTGAGGCCGCCGCGAACCCCCGCAAGCCCGATCGAGCCCATCAGCCAATCGGCCGGCGGGCGCAGTGCCAAGCGATGGCCCGCCCCCGCGAGCGCATCGAGCGTCTCGCGCGGCATCGAGGCTTCGACTGCGATCTGATCGTCGCCCAGAAAACTCCAGCGCGGCGCGGCCACCGCAGCGGCAGGATTGGTCGCATCGCGCATGAGGCCGACGGCGATCTGCAGATTGGTCTGGGTCTGCGCTTGCGCGCCCGGCGTGCCGCAGGCCCAAATGCCGTCTTCCGGATGGCGCATCAGAATGCCGACCAGCGTGTGGCGCGGCCGTTTGCCGGGTGCGGGCGCGTTCGCACCCGTGGAGAACGAAGCCCCGCGATCGTTCGACAGCCACCCGTTTGCGGCCAAGCACCGTCCGCCGAACGGGCGATAAAGCGAATGGATCAGCGTGCACACCCCGCCCGACGCATCGACGGCGGCGACCTGCGTGGTCTCGCCGTAATTGCGCACCATGGCGGGCCCTTGCGACGCGCGATGGCCGATACTCTCGCGCTTGGCGCGCATGTTTGCGGCCGCCAGCATCGCGGCCGCACGTGCGGCCGGATCGTGCCCGTCCCCAAGCCCGTCGAGCTCGGAAAAGGCGCGCTTGTAGGCCTCGATCAGCATATGCGTGCGGTGGGCGGGATCGTTTTCGCGCACCGTATCGGCCCCCGCAATTCCGATCGACGCAAGGGTCGCGACACTCTGGCTCATCGGCGGTTGGCCGTAGATCGTCCAAGCGCCGAACGCGAGGGCGAGCGGCGTTTCGGCTGCGACCGTGAAGGCGCAGGCCTCGACGGCCGTCACGCGTGTTCCTTGGGTGGCCCAATCGGCGCAGGCCGCACCGAGTGCCGCAGCAGGCCCGCGCTGCGACCACTCGGCAAGGCTGTCGGCAAGGCCGGGCAGCACAAAACGTTCGCCCGGCTTCGGCAACGCGCCGCCATGCGCTGCCGCAAGCTTCTGGCGCAAGGGTCCATCGCGCAAGGCTTGCAGCTGGCGATCGAAGCGCGCCGACACGGCAACGCCGCGCGCGGCAAGGGCGATCGCCGATTTCAACGCAGCCGCACGGCCCAAACGGCCGGCGTTCGACGCGAGATATTCGAACGCGGCGGGCGCACCCGGGATCAGACAGAGCCCCGCGCGCTCGGCCTCGGACGCGGGATGCACATAAGCGGAAGGTGCCGGCCCCGCCCCGTTGACGGCGTGCACCGCGCCGTTTGCGTCGGTCCACAGCGCAAACAGGTCTCCGCCGGGGCCGCACATGTCGGGCATCGCGGCCCAATCGCTTGCCGCCATCGCGAGGCACGCATCGACCGCATTGCCGCCTGCCTCGAGTGCGGCAATGCCGGCAAGGGCGGAAATCGGATGGCCCGCAACGGCCGCTCCGCCCAAACCTTGCGCGAGGCGTCCGCTGCCGTACGCGGGCGTGCCGCTCATCCGGCGAACACCGGTGCGGCACCGCCTGTCGGCGTGCGCATGGCCTCGAGCATCGCCTGCGCCTGATCGAGCGTGGCCAGACGCGGATTCATTTTGACTTGGCCCGAACGCATGGCGGCTTGCGCCACTTTCGCGCGCGCCGCATCGTCGGGCACGTAGCGGTCGAGCGACAGATCGAGACCCAGCGTATGGCGCAGCTTCGACATCGCCGCCGCCGCCGAAGGTGCGCCGAACGCGTTTGCGATCGCCTCGCCCTTGGCCCCGAGCATGGGCGCGTTGAAGGCCGTGACGATCGGCAAGGCCAGCGCATTGCCAAGCCCGTGCGCCACGCCGTGCAAGGCACCCAACGGGGCCGCAAACGCGTGCGCCAAGCCAAGATTGGCGCTGTTGAACGCGATCGCCGCCTGGCACGAACCGATGAGGCAAGCGCTGCGCGCCGCCATATTGCCGGGCTCGGCATAGGCGACCGGGAGCCACTTGGCCAGCAGGCGCATCGCCTCGAGCGCAAACGGATCGGTCATCACCGACGAAGCATTCGACACGTACGCCTCGACCGCATGCGTGACCGCGTCGTAGCCCGACTGCGCGGTCACGACCGCAGGGCAACTCGCCGTGAGCGTGGGATCGAGCAAGGCGATGGCGGCCGTCATTTCGGGCGAGCGGAAGATGAGCTTCACTTCCGAGCCGGACTTGGCTGCGATCGCCGATTCCGACACTTCCGACCCTGTCCCTGCGGTCGAGGGTGCGCACACGAACAACGAGCGGTGCGGGCGCAAGCTTTTGCCGAAGCCCGAGATCGCCTCGACCGGCCCTGGATTGGACAAGAGCATGCGCGCGACCTTGGCCGTATCCATGGCCGAGCCGCCGCCGACCGCGACGATCAGATCGGGATCGGCCGCCGCCAAAGCCGAAGCCGCCGCAGCGATCGTGTCGGTCGTCGGTTCGTGCGTGGGCACGGGCACCACGACGGGCGACGCACCGGTGCCGGCTTTGAGGGCGGCGACCGCACGCGCCTCGATTTCGCCGCCGACGAAGAATCCGTCGATCACGACGGCCGGTCGCGTGCAGCCGAATTCCTTGGCGATCGCGTCGAGCCGCTCGAGCGCGCCGCTCGCATGCACAACCCGGCGTGCGGAATGGAAAAACACGAAATCGGCGGAAGGTTCTTTCATGGGATGGCGGCTCCGGGATGCAGCATACAAACGATGCGAAACCGTATCGGGGCATCGCCTCGCGCGCAACGCCGCTCTTTACTTTTTGGCGACGACATCGAGATCGGCGATGAGCTCGACGATGACCGGCATGGGCCGACAGTCGCGCAGCAGGGCCGCCGCCGCCGCAGCGAGGGTGCGGTCTTCGAGCAAAGCCGCCCCCGTCGCCGCCGCATGGCCCTCCCCGCGCAGCGTTTCGGCGCAGATTTCGAGAATTTCGTCGCGCATCGCCTCTCCTTCGTCCGACCGACGGACGCTACAGCGTGCCGACAAACGCGTCCGCGATCAAGCCTGCGGCCGGGCGACGAGCGTATAGTCGAGCAGGCGCGCATCTGGTTTTTCGCCGCGCCACATTTCGCCCAGCATGGCCACGATGGCGGGGCCGAAGGCGGCGTAAGGAACGCGCACCGAAGCAAGCCAGGGTGCGATCCAATCGTTGAGCGGATTGTCGTCGAAGCCGATCAGCGCGATGTCTTCCGGCACGGCAATCCCAGCTTCGCGCAGGCGACGATGCGTGCCGTAGGCGATGAGGTCGGAGGCGCAGAAGATCGCGGCCGGCCGCACGGGCTGCGCCAACAGCTTGGCGGTTGCAGCGTGGCCGAGCGCCAAATGGTCAGCACCGAGGGCGGCGGGCAGATCGACATCGAGCAATCTTCGCCCGAGTGTCTGCAGCTGGCGGCGAAACCCGGCGATGCGGTCGGCGGTCGCCGAAGATTCGAGCGAGCCGTGGATCACCGCCAAAGCACCCTTCGGCACGCGCGCGTGCAACGCCTTGGCAACAGCAGCCCCGGCCGCCTGATTGTCGATGCCCACGAACGCCGCCGCCTTGTCGATCGGGCAACGGCGATTGACGAACAGCAGCGGTGCAGCCCCCGCCATCGCATTGGCGAGCCGCTTGCTGCGCACGGCCCCCAGCAGCACGGTCGCGCGCACGGCTTGGGCGCGCATCTCGCTCAAATACTCGTCCTGCAGATCGGGATTGTCGTGCGTGTCGCACAGCACCATCGCCAGCCCCACATCGCGCAAGGCGGTTTCGATGGACGCCGCGATGGCCGCCATCGCGGGGTTCGCAAGATTGGCGGCCAGCACCGCCACAAGCCGGCTCTGGCCCTTGCGCAGTGCTTGCCCCGCCCCGGTCGGCCGATAGCCCACTTGCGCGATCGTCGCCTGCACGCGCGCGACCGTGGCGGCCGACGCCTTGCCCGTGGTGCCGTTGACGATGCGCGAAACCGTCGCGATCGATACGCCGGCCGCACGCGCCACATCGGCGATCGAGGCCGGTTTGACGCCCGCCACCGGAACCGGCGGTTTGGATCTCTCGGCCATCAGGCTCCTTGCGAATCCGAAACGGGACGACTATACTGCGTTAGGTAAACGATTTCCCTAAAAACAGGGAAAACAAAAAAGGGAGGAACCGATGCGCATCGCGCGACTTCTGGGCGGCGTCTTTGTTGCGGCTGCAGCCGCCATGGCGAACCCGACCGGCCTTAAGGCACAGCAACTCGTGATCTGGCACGATATCGGCGACAACGGCATCGCGATGTTCGAACGCGCCGCGGCCGAATTCGCCAAGACGCGCCCCGGCTTTTCGGTGCGCTCGATCAACTATCCGACCGACCAATGGTTCGGCCGCGTGATCAGCTCGATCAACACCAACACCGCCCCCGACCTCATCTTCAGCAACTACGAGCGCGTGATCCGCATCGAGCAGCAGACCGGCAAGATCCTGGATCTGCGCGCCACGCTCGCGAGCGTTGCCGACAAGGGTTTCCTCAGCGAAGACGATCTGCGCGTCGCCACCTTCAAGAACAAGATGATCATCCTGCCCGTGCAGCGCGTGCAGATGGCCTTCGGCGTGCGCAAATCCTGGCTCGACAAGACGGGCGAGCAGTTCCCGCAGACCTGGGACGACGTGAAGCGCATCTCGGCCAAGTTCCGCGACAGCGATCCCGACGGCAACGGCCGCGCCGACACGTTCGGCATGGCGCTGCAGGCCGCCAAGCCCCGCGACCTCATCCACATGCTCGACCTGTTCACTTTCGGCTCGGGCCTGCGCCATACGCTGATCGATCCCGACGGCAAGATCACGATCGACGAACCGGCGCATGCGCAGGTGCTCGAGGAATTCCTCAAGACCTATTCGAGCTACCGCTTCGTCGCCCCCGATACGATCAACCACTCCTTCACCGAAATGTACCAGGTGATCCAGGGCGGGCGCGGCGGCATGTTCCGCGTCGGCGACTGGAACGTGCGCGGCTGGGAAAGCGCAAACTCGCTGGGCGGCGACTTCGTGTCGGGTCCGTGGCCGAAATTCGCGGCCAATCGCGACAACGCGGTCGTGATCGGCGGCATGCGCGGTGTGGCTGTTCCCGAGAACTCGCCGAACCGCGCACTTGCCATCGAGTTCGCCAAGTTCCTGCTCGGCAAGGAAGCCCAGCAGGCCTCGCTCGAACTCGTGGGTGCGGGCGTGCGCAAGGACCTCAACGTCGACGCCCTCACGCCGCGCCAGCAGTATTTCGCGCGCGCCCAGCATCGCCTGGTCGCATACGACTTCCCGGAATCGATCCATACGTTCTATCCGGAACTGGAAGCGGCCTTCCATCGCAAGCTGCTTGCGGGCATCTCGGCCCCGCCAGCCGACTGGAAGCCCTTCATCGCCGAAACCGCGAAGGAAATGCGCGAACTCGCGGCCAAACTCAAAGCCAGCAACTGAGGATAAAGAGCGGCCGGCGGGCATCCCGCGTCGGCCGTTTCGATTCGAAAATGTCCCTTGTCGCCGCCCCCACCCGCTTGCAGTCGGTAACCGACGCCCTCGATCTCGCGTGGCGCAATCGGGTGTTCTATCTGTTCGTCGCACCCTTTGCGGCTTTGACCATCGTGTTCGGCCTGTGGCCGATCGCCCTTTCGATCCAGGTGTCGCTGACAGCCTCGGCCTCGGCCCTGTCGCCGAACCCCACCTATGTGGGTTTGGCCAACTACGCCACCGTGTTGGCCGATCCGATTTTCCTCGCCTCGCTGTGGCGCACGCTTTGGTACGCGGCCCTCGCGGTCGCGGCCAATCTTGCCTTCGCGCTCGGCGTTGCGATCCTCATCGACAGCCCGCGCTTGCGCGCAGGCTCGATGTTCTTCCGCCTTGCGATCTTCCTGCCGGTCGTAACGCCCGACGTGGCGGGCTATGTCGTGTGGCGCTGGCTCTACGACCGCAGCTTCGGTGCGATCAATGCGGCGGCCGAGCAGCTCGGCTTGCCCGCTTTCGGCGGTCTCTCGAGCGTGGACACCGTCACGATCGCCGTTCTGATCGCCGAATTGTGGCACCATGCCGGCTTCTACATGACGATCTTCTTGGCCAATCTTGCGATGCGCGACCGCGCCCTCGAAGAGGCCGCCGCCATCGACGGGGCGACAATCTGGCAGAAATGGCGCTTCATCATCCTGCCGCAATTGCGCCCGGCCATCGTCATCAATCTCGTCTATGCGACCGTGCAGTTCCTGAAGACGTTCACGGTCGTCGTGGTGATGACCAAGGGCGGGCCTGCCGAGCGCACCAATTTCGTAAGCTACTACGCCTACCAGCTGTTCGATCAGGGGCGCTACGGCGAAGCGACCGCGATGGCAAGCCTCTTGTTCGCGATCGTGATCGCGTTGTCGTTGGGAGCGTTCAAGCTTTCGGAAGGGCGCGGTCCCAAATGATGGCGCAGCGACGCGGTTGGCAGAGCCATGCGACGACGGCGGCGCTTTACGCGTTCGCCACGTCGCTGAGCCTCTTGTTCCTCTATCCCTATTGGTGGATGTGCCTCGGCATGTTCCGCAATGCACGCCAGGTGACCGGCGATCCGTTGCGGCTGTGGCCCGAGCAGTTCGATTTTTCGATTTTTTCCGAAATTTCGCGCATCGGCGGCGTGCCGTTCTGGAGCTACGTGTTCAACTCCTTCGCCATCACGACGGCATCGACCGTACTCGGCGTGGTGGCGACCGCGATGGGTGCCTACGCGCTCACCCGCAAGCCCGAATTGCCGGGCTTCCGCTGGTTGCGCTACGGTTTCCTCGTCACGATCATGTATCCATACATGCTGCTCGTGATCCCGGTCTATATCGTCGTGTTCAAACTCGGCTTGCTCGGCTCCTATGCCGGCATCGTGCTGTTCTTGGCCCTTGGGCCGATCCAGTTTTTCCTGTTCGACCAGTTCTTCCGCACGCTGCCGCGCGAGGTGATCGAGGCCGGCATTTGCGACGGGGCCAACGAGGCGCAGATTCTGTTCAAGATCATCCTGCCGATGGCAAAGCCCATCCTTGCGACCGTGGCGCTGATCACGTTCCTGATCAACTGGTCGCAATGGTTCCCGATCCTCGTGATCTCGCGCTCGCCCGACACGTTCACGCTGCCGGTCGCGTTGCTGGCAATGAACGGCGAGCTCGGCTCCAATTTTCGAGGCATCATGGCGCTGGCGTTCGTGACGACCTTGCCGGTCGCGGTTCTGTTCGTGCTGGCGCAGCGGCGGGTAATGGAAGGCATGGCGGCGGGAGCGGTCAAGGGATGAACGATTTGGGCGGACACGACGAAAAACTCGGGCTTGCGAACCGCATCGAGGCGGCGCGCGCGCGCACGCTTGCATGGCTTGCATCGATGCAGATGGCGCATGCGCCGCCGGGCGCCTTGCGCATTTCGCCCGCGCACGACGCGGCCAAATGGCCGGGCGTGGCTTTGCCGGGCACCTACAACGGCATCATGTGCGCGGATCTCATCGGCGGCTTTCCGGCGCTCGGGCTCGGCGACGCGGCAGCGCGCGGCCAACTCGCGGCATGGCTCGAAACGTTTCGGCATGCGAACGGCGTGTTCCGCATCCCCGAGATGCGCGACGACGCCGTGTTCAAGAAACCCGACCGCGACGAGACGTGGCGCTACATCGATTTCCACGTGACGAACTATGCGCTGGGGGCGATCGAAGCGCTCGAGCCTGCGCGCAAGCCCGTGCTCGATTTCGTTCGCCCCTATCTCGAGCCAACGCATCTCAAAGCGTGGCTGGCCGAGCGCGATCTGCGCGATCCCTGGCAGGAAGGCAACAACATCGTCAATCTTGCGGGCTTCCTGTTCGCACTCGCACGCCACGGCAACGCAGCCGACAAGGCGGCGGTCGCCGCGTGTCTCGACATCCTGTTCGCGTGGCACGACCGGCTGCAGGAGCCGAGCACGGGCTTCTGGGGCGTGGGCCAAGCCAGCGACCCCACGCGCCTGCTGCACGCGATGGCGGGCTCGATGCACAATTACCACATCTGGTACGCGCTCGGCCGTACCCCGCCCTTCTTCGAGCGCGCGATCGAATATTGCCTCACGCTGCCGCCGCGCGTCGACAGTGCGTGCATCGACGTCGATATCGTCGACGTGCTCGTGCACGGGCTTGCGGCCAGCAAAGCGCCCACGCCCAAAGCGCGCGGCTGGCTTGCCGCGATCCTCGAAGCCATTCTCGACGAGCAGAACGACGACGGCGGCTTTGCCGACGTGCGCACCGGCATCCGCCGCCAAGACGGCTGGGTGCGCGGCTACGAGGAGCCGCAAGGCATCTCGAACACGTTTGCGACGTGGTTCCGGTGGATCGCGATCGCGATGGCCTCGGACGTGCTGTTCCCAGGGCGCTTCGACTGGCGCTTCCGGCGCTCGATCGGCATCGGCTATCGCGGCCTTACGCCATGACGGTCGAAGACCCGTTCGCGCATCTGCACGACGAAGACTACGCCGCCGCCTTCTCGCGCGACTGGATCGGTGCGGGCAGCCTCGTCGATCCGGGCGGGCGCCCAATCCAATCGCTCGACGGCGATTGGGAAATGACGCTCGACCCGTTCGACGAGGGCTTGCGCCAGCGTTGGTACGCGCTCGACGAAGCGCCGCCCGAAAGCTGGACCGTGCCGCGCGACTACGATCCGGGCGGGGCCGACATCGTCCCCGTCCCGTCCTGCTGGAATCTGCTGCGCCCCGAGCTCAAACACTACGAAGGGGCCGTCTGGTATGTGCGCAGTTTCGACGCGGCCCCGGCACCCGGCATGCGCCAGCTGCTGCAGTTCGGGGCGGCCAATTACGCCGCGCGCGTGTTCCTGAACGGCCGCTTTCTGGGGGCCCATCGCGGCGGCTCGACGCCCTTCACGCTCGACGCCACGCACGCGATCGCTGCGGGCAAGAACCGCCTGATGGTGCATGTCGAAAACCGGCGCCGGGACGACCGCGTGCCGATGTCGCATTTCGACTGGTTCAACTACGGCGGCCTGCATCGCGGTGTGGGCTTGATGCAGGTCCCGGCCCTGCACATCCGAAGCTTCGCAGTCCATCTGGCCGCCGACCACGACGACGCGATCGAGGTGCGCGTCGAAATTTCCGCGCGCGTCGATACCGCGGCGCGCGTCCGCCTGCCGGAACTCGGGCTCGACGTCGCCGTCGAAATCGCCGGCGGCGCGGGCACGGTACGCTGTGCCGCATCATTGGCGCTGTGGTCGACCCAACGCCCGCGCCTCTACGACGTGGAGATCGCGTGCGGCAGCGACCGCGTGCGCGAACGCGTCGGCTTCCGGCGCATTGCGACACGCGGCACCGACATTCTGCTGAACGGCGCGCCGATCCGCCTCAAAGGGGCGTGCGTGCACGAAGACGATATCGTGCGCGGCCGCTGCACGGATGCGGCCGACATCGCACGACGCTTGGCCGACATCAAAGCGCTCGGCGGCAATTTCCTGCGCCTGTCGCATTATCCGCACGACCCGCTGGTCGCGCGCATGGCCGACGAAGCGGGAATTCTGCTGTGGGCCGAAATCCCGGTCTATTGGGCGATCGATTTCGCCAACGCGGACACCTACGCCGACGCCGAGAACCAGCTCCTCGAACTCGTCGCGCGCGACCGCAATCGCGCCAGCGTGATCCTGTGGGGGGTCGGCAACGAAAACGCCGACACCGACGCGCGCTATCGCTTCATGGCGTCGCTCGCAGACGCCGCGCGGCGTGCGGACCCCACGCGCCTTGTGTCGGCCGCGTGCCTCGTCAATCGCGAGAAGTTCCGCATCGAAGACCGGCTTGCCGAAAAGCTCGACGTGATCGGGCTCAACGAATATTTCGGCTGGTACGAGCCAGATCCGAAGGACCTCGCACGCCTGCTCGCCAATTCCGATCCGGACAAGCCGCTCTTGATCAGCGAGACCGGAGCGGATGCGGTTGCGGGCCTGCACGGGTCGGACGCGTTGCTGTTCGGCGAAGAGCGCCAAGCGGCGTTCTACCGAAACCAGCTCGATATCCTGCGTCTGTTTCCGTACGTGCAGGGCATGGCCGTGTGGCTGCTCTACGATTTCCGCTCCGAACGCCGCCAAACGCGCTTCCAACGCGGCTGGAACCGCAAGGGCCTCGTCGCCGAAGACAAGGCCACGCGCAAAGCTGCTTTCTCGGCACTGCGCGACGCCTGGGCCAACTGGTAGCGCGCTTTCGAGGGTTTCCAACGGCGCGAACTGCCGATATCCTTTCCGTCTTTCGAAGCCAAGGACAGGATCGGCAATGGCGCAAGCTTACCCAAAAATTGCCTACTCGAAAATTGGCGGCCCTAAAGCTTGGGCGCCCGGCGATCTGCGGCCCGAGGATTGGCGCTTGGGCATTCCGCAGGCGGCCGTCGCCGAGCTGGGCCGGGCGGTCGCCGCCCTCAAAGCCGCCGACGCCAAACTGCCAGCCCCCAAGCCCGCCGACTTCGATCTCGGGCTTTGCGCCGACTTTGCGGCCACGATGAAACAGCGCCTCGAAACCGGCCCCGGCTTCGTCGTCGTCTCGCGCCTGCCGGTCGAAGATTGGGGTGTGGACGGCATTCGCTATGCGTGGTGGCTGCTGGGCAGCCTCGTCGACCGGCCGCAGCCGCAGTATATCGAAGGCTTCTGGCTTTACGACGTGCGCTGGCTCGGCGACTGGGACGCCGACGACGAACAGGCGCGGCGCTTGCGCGACGCCGAAATCAAAGCCCATACCGACGAGAGCCTCAAGGATGTCGGTCCGCGCTACACAGGCCTTTTGTGGGCGGCCAAAGCGCGCGCGGGCGGCAACAGCCGCGTGTCGTCCTGCGCGTTCGCGCACGATCTCCTGCACGACGAACGCCCCGATCTGCTCGCACGCCTCTACGAACCGTTCTTGTTCCACCCGTTCCGCCCGGTCGACCCCAACGCCGTCCATTGGCATCCGGTGTTCCGGCGCGACGGCAGCCATGTGCGCTGCCAGTTCGCGCGCGACTACATCGCAGGCGGGGCCAAGCGCTGGGACCGCCCGCTCGATCCGGCCGGGGCCGAAGCCATCGAACAGTTCGAAGCGATCCTCGAGCGATTTGCGCTCGATTTTCCGATGGAACCGGGCGAGTTCGAGATTCTCGACAACGATCTCATCACCCACGGCCGCTCGCAGCATGTCGATTGGGCCGCGACCAAGCAGCGGCGCCATCTGATGCGCCTGTGGCTCGGGACCAGCGGCAGCCCTTACGACGGCCCGCCTCCGCCGCTTTGAGACCGGCCATGGCACGCGCGTTGCTGGGCAAAGCCGTGCTATGAAGCTTCAAACGAGGGCGATGTGACGCTGTTGGTATTCCAGCGCGTGCTGCAGGGGATCGGGGTCGTCTTCGCGATGTCGCTCGCCGTTTTCCTCGGCGTGTTCGCGATCGGCGATCCTTTGTCGCTGCTCGTGAACCCGACCTTGAACCAGGCCGAAATCGCCGTAGTCGCCGAGCGGCTCGGGCTCGACCAGCCGCTGTGGCGCCAATATCTGCATTTTCTCGCCAATCTCATGCGCGGGGATCTCGGCAATTCCTTCGTGTCGAACACGCCGGCCATCGGCCTCATCCTCGAGCGCATGCCGGCCACGCTCGAATTGGCCGTCACGGCCGTGCTCGTCGGCCTCGTCGTCGGCATACCGCTCGGCCTGTGGGCCGGCTATCGGCCCGAGCATTGGACGTCCAAGACGATCATGACCGGCTCGATCCTGGGTTTCTCGCTGCCGACCTTCTGGGTCGGGCTCATGCTGATCATGGTTTTCGCGATCGAGCTCGGCTGGCTCGATTCCGGCGGGCGCGGCGAAACCAGGGACTTTCTCGGCATGAAGCTTTCCGTCTTCACGCTCGACGGCTGGTCGCATCTGCTGCTGCCGGCCGCCAATCTCGCCTTGTTCAAAATCTCGCTCGTGATCCGGCTCACGCGCGCGGGCGTGCGCGAAGCGCTGGCGCAAGATTACGTGCGCTTTGCGCGCGCCAAGGGCCTCACCATGCGCCGCATCCTCGTCGTGCACGTGCTGCCGAACATCCTGATCCCCGTCGTCACGGTCACGGGCATGGAACTGTCTTCGACGATCGCCTACGCGGTCGTGACGGAAACCATCTTCTCGTGGCCCGGCATGGGCAAGCTCGTGATCGATTCCATCTTCGCGCTCGACCGGCCGGTGATCGTCGCCTATCTGATGATCATGGCGTGCCTGTTCGTGGCCATCAATCTGCTTGTCGATTTGGGCTACCTGATCCTCGATCCGCGCTTGCGCCACAGGCGGGCCGCATGAGTGCCGCCGCCATCCAAGAAGGTCGCGCGCCCTGGCGCGATCTCGTGGCCGGCTTCTTCGCCGACCGGCTCGCCGCGTTCGGCTTCGTGCTGTTCGTCGCGATCGCGATCCTCGCCCTCTTCGCGCCGTGGCTCGCACCGCAGGATCCCTACGATCTTGCGAACCTCAATCTCTCCGACGGCCGCTTGCCGCCGGGCAGCACGGGCAGCGAAGGCGTGTTCTATTTTCTCGGCACCGACGACCAGGGCCGCGATCTGATTGCCGCGATCATGTACGGATTTCGCGTGAGCCTCGGCATTGGGGCGGCTTCGAGCCTCGCGGCGATGGCGATCGGCACGACAGTCGGGCTCGCCTCGGCCTATATCGGCGGCTGGCTCGGCGATGCGATCATGCGCGTCGTCGATTTCCAGCTGTCGATCCCGGCCGTTCTGCTGGCGCTGATGATGGTCGCACTCGTGGGCTCGGGCATCGACAAGATCTTCTTCGCCCTCGTCGTCGCACAGTGGGCCTACTACGCGCGCACGGTGCGCGGCATTGCGATCGTCGAGATGCAGGCCGACTATGTCGCGGCCGCGCGCGGCCTGTGCCTGGGGCCGATGCGCATCCTGTTTTCGCACCTGCTGCCCAACTGCCTGCCCCCGCTCCTGGTCGTCGTCACGATCCAGATCGCCGCCGCGATCGCCCTCGAAGCGACCTTGTCGTTCCTGGGGCTCGGCCTGCCGATCAGCGAACCGTCGCTGGGCCTGCTGCTCGCCAACGGCTTCCAGTACATGCTGAGCGGCCGCTACTGGATGAGCCTGTTCCCGGGCATCGCCTTGCTGCTGATGATCGTCGCGATCAACCTCATCGGCGACCGGCTGCGCGATCTCCTGAACGTGCGCCTGCAGAAATAGCCGGGCCCAGACCTACGCGGTCGCGAGGATGCGGTCGGCCGCAGGGCCCCGATGCTTGACGCCGATCTCGTCCATGGATTCCGCGACCGCGCGTGCCACGGCCGCCATCGTCTCGGGATCGATGTCGCCCATGCAGCCGATGCGGAACGTGCCCGCCGCCGTCAAACGGCCCGGAAAGATCGTAAAGCCGCGGCGGCGCATCGCCTCGTAGAAGGCCGGGAAATTATAGGCGGGATCGGCCGGATCGAGCCACGTGGTGACGATGGGGGCCGAGACTTCGTCGGGCAGCATCGTGCGGAAACCGTTCTGGCGCATCGCATCGACCAGACGTTTCCAGTTGCGCCGATATTTCTCGAGCCGCGCTTCGCGTCCGCCCTCTTCCTTGTGGCGCGCGACCGCGTTGGCAAAGGCCGCGACCACATGCGTCGGCGGCGTGAAGCGCCACTGGCCTTTCGTGCTCTCCATGAAGGACCACTGCTTGAACAGATCGAGGCTGATCGACGGCGACTTGCCTTCGGCCGCGATCAGCGAATCCCGGCGAATGAGCGCGAAACCGATGCCGGGCAAACCTTCCATGCATTTGTTGGGCGAGATCGCGACGGCTTCGGCATCGAGGGCCGCCACGTCGAGCGGAAACGCGCCGAACGAGGCGACCGTGTCGATGAAGATGTTGCGCCCGCGCGCGCGCGTGGCTTTGGCGATTTCCTCGATGCGGTTGAGCACGCCCGTGCCCGTCTCAACATGGCAGATCGCCACATGGGTGATCTCGGGATCGGCGTCGAGGGCGGCACCGACCTCGGCACCGGTCGGCAGCGGCAAGATCGGCTTTTCGAGCTTCACCACGCGCCGGCCGATCGCCTCGAGAATCTCGCCGAGCCGCAAGCCGTAGAAGCCGTTCACGATCACGAGCACCTTGGCGCCCGGTGCGATGCAGGCATGGAACAAGGCTTCGCAGGCGTATGTGGCGCTGCCCTGCAGCGGCACGCATTCGTGCGTCGCCGTGCCGTTCGCCATCTCGAGCAGATAGCGCCGTGCGGTCGCCGTCATGCCGACGATTTCTTCGGCGTTCGGCGAAAGATCGACGAGCATCGCCTCCTTGGTGGCGCGCGTCGTCGTGATCGGGCCCGGCGTCAGCAGAATGTTGTGCGTGAAATCGGTCGGCATCGCGTTCTCCCAGAATTTTCAGAACCAGCGGACTTTACCCCGCCTTTTCGGCTTCAGGCAAAGACAACGCTCCCGATCGAAATCGGGAGCGTTGTTTTGGCGAAGGCTTGGCGTTGGATCAGCGGACGGCAGGGCCGGGTTTGGCCTTGATCGCCAGCGTGTCCTCGTCGGCGCGCGCTTCGTACTGCACGCGCTCCGCACGGCCCGCCCAGATCGCCTGCAGATTGACGATCGGGATCACCGGCAGCTTCTGCGCCACGGACGCGATCGCGCCCGCGAAGAGCTGCTCGCGCTTGGCATCGTCGAGTTCGGACGTGGCCGTGGCGATCTGCGCATCGAGCTCGGGATCGGACCAGAAGGTCCAATTGAACGTGCCCGTGCGCTTGTCGGCGTCGCGCGTATGGACCTGGGCTGCCAGCGTATAGCCCGCTTCGCCCGTGACCGTCCCCCAACCCTGCATTTGCAGGCTGTACTCGCCGCGCCCCTGGGCCGGGAAGAACACCGTGCGCGACACGGCCTGGACGTCGGCTTTGATGTTGATGCGCGCCAGCATCTGGCCCAAGGCCGTGCAGACGCGACCGTCGTTCGGCAGGCGGTCGTTGGTGCAATGCAGCTGCACGCGGAACCCGTCGGGGAAGCCCGCTTCCGTCATCAGCGCGCGCGCGCGTTCGACATTGTAGGGGATCGTCGGCAGTTGCTTGTTGTAGCCGAACACGCTGCTGGGCACGAGCTGGTTGACCGGCGTGGCCGTGCCTTCCATCGTCTGGCGCGCGATCAGATTGCGGTCGATGGCGAGCGACAATGCCTGGCGCACGCGCACGTCGCGCAACGGGTTGTCGATGGGCTGGCCGGCGTTGTTCGTGACGGTCGGCGTGCGCGGGCGCACGTCGGGCCACAGAATGAAGTTGAACAGCGACGGCGCTTGCGTGACCGCAATGCCGCGCTCGCTCTTGAGGCGCGCCACGTCCGACGGCGGAGCGTAGTTGATCATGTCGACGCGACGCGACAAGAGGGCCGCCACGCGGGCACTGTCGTTCGAGATTTCGATCAGCGACACGCGCCGCCACGCGGCTTTCTCCGTGCCCCAATAGCCGTCGAAACGCTCGAGGATCATTTCGTTGCGCGAGGCGAACGACACCGCACGGTACGGACCCGTGCCGATCGCGGCCTTGGCCGAGTTGAAATCCTGCTGGCTTGCGTCTTTGGACGCGCGCTCGGACGCCATGAACACGCGCGCAAGATCGAGCATCAGGCCCGGAGCGGGCGACGCGGTCTTGAGGCGAACCGTGTGGTCGTCCACGATCTCCACGCTCGCCACACGGCGCGCAAACGCAACGACGCCGCCCGTCCCGCCGCCGACCGTCGGGATGCGCTCGAACGAGAATTTGACGTCTTTGGCCGTGAAGTCGCCGCCGTCGTGGAATTTGACGCCGCGACGCAGCTTGAGTTCCCAGGTCAGCGGATCGACCGTGCGCCAGCTTTCGGCAAGGCCCGGGATCAGCTCCATGTTGGGGCCGACATCGGCCAGGGAGTCGTAGATGTTGCGCACGGCCGACAGATGCGAGCCGAGGCCCGAGAAATGCGGATCGAGCCCTTCCGCGACGGCGCGCACGCCGATCGTGAGGTCCTGGGCGCGGGCCGCTTGGGCCGCCAGCATCACGCCGGCGGCCACCAAGGTGGCGGCAGCCATCCGGCGCAAAATTGCGGCCAGATCAACGGTTTTGGTGCGCATCTTCATGCTCCTTCAGGCAACGGGCAAGGGACGGGTCGCGGAAACCGAAATCGACGAATGTATACAAAGCAAGAAGCGGACCATACAAACGTCAAACCCCTGCTTGCTTGGTCTTGATGCCCATACAATACTTGGAAAACGGAGAATTTGGGAAAATGATGGGCAAACAGATCGTCCTGCTCGCAAACCACGAAATGGCGTCGCTGGAGCCCAACGGCGCCCTGTCGGACTCGAGCAGCGCCACCCTGTTGCTGAAAACCATCTGCCCCGGCCTCGTGCGCTTCGACCATAAAATGGCGATCCGGCCCGCTTTGGCGGCGAATTGGACCGCCGACGACGACCGGCGGCGCTGGCGTTTCGCGCTGCAGCAAAACGCCCGTTTCCACAATGGCCGGCCCGTGACGGCCGAAATCGTCGCCTGGAACTATCGCCGCCTGTTCGATGCGCGCGTGGGCTCGGTCCTGGCCAAGGATTATGCAGGCCTCAAGAGCGTCGCGGCCGTTTCGGCGGGCGAAGTCGAATTCGCGTTCGACAAGCCGTTTCCGTGGCTGCTGCAGCATCTTGGCTGGCGCACCCATGTGGCCGACGACACGCTCGACCAGCCGGTGGGTGCCGGCGCCTTCCGGCTCGTCGAATGGGCGCGCGGCAGCCATCTGCTGCTCGAACGGCACGACGGCTATTGGGAAGCGGGAAAACCGCGTTGCGCCCGCGTCAAAGTCGTGTTCGCCCCCGATGCGTCCGCGCGCCTCGCCCTCATCGAGCGCGGGGCCGTCGACATTGTCGAGAACGTGCCCGCGACGATGGCGGCCGATCTCAGCGCGCGCGGCCTGCTCGAAACCGGCACGGTTGCCTCGGGCCGCAAATCGGTCGTGGTGTTCAATTGTGCAGCCGCCCCCTTCGCCGTGCCGGAGCTGCGGCACGCGGCCGCACTTGCGATCGACCGGGCGGCGTTGCGCGCCGAATTCTACGGCAACAAGGCGCGCCCCCTTGACGGCGTGCTCGCCGCAACCGACCCGTGGGGTGTGGAAGTCGATCCGATCGCGTTCGATCCGGATGCCGCCCGCCGACTTGTGAAGGCGAGCGGCTACGACGGCTCGCCTTTGCGCGGCGTGACGTCGTCGGTGTACCCCACATCGCGCGTTGCCGCGCGCATCGTCGAGATGCTGCGTGCCGTCGGCATTGTCGTCGATCTTGCCGCCTACGACGATCCGCCGTGGTGGCCTTTCATGTATCTGCGCTCGTTCTGGCAGATCGCCTTCCACAATATGGGGCCGCGCCCGCATCCCGATCTGCTGCTCGGGCGCGACTTCGTCGGCGGCGGGGCGTTCAACCCGACGGGCTATGCGAGCCCCGAACTCGATGGGCTGTGGGCGCAAGCGCGCCAAACGATCGATCCGGCGGCGGCCGAAAAGCTCTATGCGCAGGCGCAGCGCCAAATCCGCGCCGACATGCCGTTCGTGCCGCTCTACGCGACCGACATGATGGTCGGCTGGCGGCCCGGCGTTACGGGCGTGCGGCCGCATCCGATGGCGTTCGTCGATCTCGACGAAGCCGATCTGCCGGGCTGAGCCCTACTCGGCCGCGACGGCGGCCACGCGCAGTTCGAGCCTTTCGATCGCGGCCAGCAGGCGCTGGCGCTGGGCTTTGGGATCGTCGATCACGGCCTGCATGCCGATCGTGAAAATCTCCGGCAGGCGCGGGCACACATCGGCGAAAAGGGCACGGCGCTGCTGGTGGCGCGCGGCCACCGGCAAGGCGAGCAGCGCTTTGTTGAGCCGCGTCATCGCCGCATCGTCGAACACCTGCTCCCAGATCGGCCGTTCGGGGCCGAAATCGAAATCGCTTTCTTTGGCGACCGCGCGCGGGGCCTTGCGTAACGCTTCTGTCGCCGCCGCATCGAAAACGCCGCCGCTTATGACAACGCCGTAATCGCGCTTGGCGCCTTCTTCGCTGACATAGCCAAGGGCCACGTCGCGCACCACGAGATCGATATCGCGCGCGAACGGATCGCCGAAACCGCCGCCGCCCGCGGTGAGGAACGTGACCACATCGCCCTTCTTGGCGAGATACATGTCGAGCTTGCCGAGATCGCGCTCTTCGGGCGTGCCCAAATTCAGCACGACGCGCGCGGTCGCCCCCGGCTTGCCGCCGCCGAGCCCCCACGGGCGGAACACCATGCGCTCGAGCCCACGCCCGAGCACGGCACTGCCCTCCTGCAGAATTTTGAATCCGAACAGGAGACCCGTGCCGCCGCGCCATTGGCCGGGGCCGCCGGAATCCGGACGCAGCCCGTACACCTCGATCTGCACGGCCGCATCTTCTTCGCTGCGTTCGATGGGCGTGTTGTGCAGATTGGCAAGGCCGCTGTCGCGCCCATCCACGCCGTCGCCGCCCTTGCGCGCACCCGTACCGCCGACGAGCGACTGCAGCACCATCACGTTGCGCGTCCCCGTCGTCGGGTTTTGCTCCGCGAGCACCGTCGGCACGACCGTGCCGCCCGAGGGGGCGGGTACGAGGCCCGGCATCGCCTTTGCGATCGCACCCACGAGCGCGTCGTTGACGCGGATGGCGGTTGCGTGCCGCACGCCAACGGCGGCCGGATATTCGGGATTGATGACGGTGCCCTTGGGCACGTTCACGGTGATGTTTTCGAACAGGCCGTAATTGAGCGGCACCGTGCGGTCGTAGCTCGCGATGAAGTGCATGAGCTTCAAGGTGAGCCACGGATGGCGCATGCCGCCGGTCGGGATGTTGTAGGCGGCCAGCACCTGCGGATCGGTGCCGTCGAAATCGAGATGGATGAGGCCGTCCGAAACCGTCATGCGCAGACGAATGCGGATCGGAATCTTGGTCGCAAAATCGTCGTCCATCAGATCCCAGAATTCGTACACGCCGTCGGGCAGCTTGCGCTGCACTTCGCGCGCCTTGGCTTTGGCGTATTCGGCCAAATCGATCTGCGCTTGCATGAAGGTTTCGATGCCGTGGGCGGCGACGATTTCGGCCACACGCCGCTCGCCGATCTCGAGGGCGGCCAGCATCGCGCGGATGTCGCCCATGTTGGTCTCGGGGATGCGGCAATTGGCGCGGTAGAAGGCGAGGAAGTCGCGGTTGAGTTCGCCCTTGCGCGCGAGCTTCATCGGCGGGATCTGCAAGCCTTCCTGGAAGAGCTCGGAAAAGCTCGGCGAGATCGACGACGGCACGCCGCCGCCGATATCCGAGGAATGCACGAAGTCCCAGCCGTAGCAGACGATCTTGCCGCCGTGGAAATAGGGCCGGATCAGCTGCAGATCTGGCATGTGCGTGGAAAGGCCGCCGCTGTCGTAAGGGTGGTTCGTGATGATCACGTCGCCGGGCTCGAGGTCGGGCACGGCCGCGATCGCAACGCTGCAATCGAGATCGAGAAAGCCCGACACGCCGAGCGTTTCGGGATAGGCGAAGAACTTGCCGCCCAGCGTGGCAAGGGCGGTGCCGAAGTCGGACGCCTCTTTCACGTAGGTCGTGCGCGCCGTGCGCGCGAGCGTGATCGACATCTCCTCGGTCGCGGCTTTGACCTTGTGGTAGAGGATCTCGAGCAGGATGGGATCGAGTTTCATGCGGCCCTCGTCAGAATGAGATTGCCCACCGGATCGACGGCCGCAACCCAGCCGGCGAGGATCCAGACGGTCGTATCGGCCTGTTCGACGATCGCCGGCCCCGCGATCTTCGCCCCGGCCCCCAATTGCGCGCGCGTATAGACGGCAGCCTCGACCCAGCCCGTGCGGTCGTAGACGCGCCGATGCGCGATCGGTACAGGCGCTTCTTTGGATTCGGCGGCGGCAAGCTTCAGCGATGCCACTCGGCCCGTGACGCGCACGCGCAGATTCTTGACCTGCACCGGGCTTGTCGCATCGGCAAATCCGTAGTGCCGTGCATGCTCGGCATGGAACAAGGCGGCGAGCTTGTCCTGGTCGATCGCGGCACGTTCGGCCGGCGGTACGGAAACCCGCAGATCGTAGGCTTGGCCCGGATAGCGCATGTCGAACGCGATTTCGAGCTGGTGCTCGCCGATGAGATCGCCCTCGGCTGCGACCCAGGCGAGCGCTTCCTGTTCGACCTCGGCGACCGATTTCATCAGCGCCGCCATCTCGGCCGCATCGCGCCCGATCGTCGTGCGCGTGGCGCGCAGATAGTCGCGCCGCACGTCGGCCAGGATCGCACCGAGCGCGCAGAACGTGCCGGGCGCCAACGGCACCACGACTTCGGACAGCAAGGCTTCTTCGGCCAAAAGATTGGCCTGCGTGGGCCCTGCCCCGCCATAGGCAAGCAACGCAAATTCGCGCGGATCGAGGCCTCGGCGCGCCATCAGCTTCGAGGTTTCGGTCGCCATCTTCGACGTCGCGACGCGCAACGCGGAGGCCGCCGCGCGCAAGGCGCGGTCGGGGCCTGTAAGGCCGATCTTTTCGCCGATCGCGTCGAGCGCTTTTTCGGCTGCCGCCTTGTCGAGCGTCATGCGCCCGCCAAGGAAGCGTGTAGGATCGAGAATGCCGGTCACGAGATAGCAGTCGGTGATCGCAGGGCGCGTCGCACCCCGCCCGTAGCAGGCCGGGCCCGGATCGGCGCCCGCACTTTCGGGCCCGACTTTGAGCACGCCTTGCGCATCGACCCACAGGATCGAGCCGCCGCCGGCCCCGATGGCGCCGACATTGACGACCGGCAGCATCAACGGAAAATCGCCGACATTGGTGGCGGTCGTGAATTCGGGCTCGCCTGCCACGCACACCGCGATGTCGGTCGAGGTTCCGCCCATATCGATCGTGATGAGTTTCGACCGGTTTCCGGGAGCCGCCACGCGGGCCGCCGCCACCACGCCCGAGGCCGGGCCCGACAGGATCGTGTCGATCGGCCGCTCGCGCGCCGTCTCGAGACCGAGCGAACCGCCATTGTTGGCGGTGATGTAGATGGGTGCGGTCAAGCCCAGAGCGCCAAGCCGCGTCTTGAGCCGCTCGAAATAGGATTCCATGAGCGGATGGATGTAGGCGTTCAGCGCCGCCACCAAGGCGCGCTCGTACTCGCGCACTTCGGGCCACAATTCGGCCGACTCAGTGACGAGCGTGCCCGGCAGCGATTTGCGAAGATCGGCCGCAAGCCCCGCCTCGAGCGTGCGGTCGCGGTAGGAATTGAGCAGCATCACCGCGACCGCATCCACCTTTGCGGCCCGCAGCGACGCCACGAGGCTGTCGTATTCGGCCGCCGTCGGGCGGCGCACGATCTCGCCGCTCGCGCGCATGCGCGCGGGCACTTCGAACACGAGATCGCGCGCGATCAGCGGCGTTTCGCGCGGTGCGGTGAAATCGTACGAATTGGGCATGCGGCTGCGTGCCAGATCCATCACGTCGCGGTTGCCCGGCGACACGACGAGGGCCACACGCGCCCCGCGCCGCTGGATGATCGCGTTGAGGCCGATCGTGGTGCCGTGCACGACGAGTTCGACCGCCGAAAAGGGCAATCCGGCCGACGCGACCAGGGCCGCAATGCCGAGTTCGACCGCGCGCGACGGGTCCTTCGGCACGCTCGGTTCTTTGTGGTAGTAGAACTTGCCGTTCGCAAGATCGGCCATCACGAAATCCGTGAACGTGCCCCCGACATCGATCCCGATCCTGCAGCGCGCTTGCATCGTCACGTTCCGTCCTTCGTGTTGAACAAATGATCCATCAGCCCGCGAGCCAGCCGCCATCGACGGCCAAGGCAGTGCCCGTGGTGAAACTCGAATCGTCGCTCGCGAGAAAGAGAGCTGCGCGCGCGACCTCGTCGACCGTGCCGATGCGTGCGAGCGCATGGCGCTGGCGCACGCGTTCGCGCATCGCCGCAGGATCGGCACTGCGCGCCATCCCGCGCGCCAAGAGCGGCGTGTCGATCGCACCGGGGACGAGCGCGTTCGCGCGGATGCGGTCGGCCGCAAAATCGAGCGCCATCGTGCGCGTGAGCGACAGCAACGCGCCCTTGGCGGCGATGTAGGCGCTGTTGCCTCGCCCGCCCGCCAAAGCGAGCTGCGAGCTCACCGTGACGATGGCGCCGCCGCCGCCTTCGCGCATCGCCGGGATCGCCTCCTTGGCCCACAGCCACGTGCCGCCGACATTGGCAGCAAACACCGCGTTCCAATCCTCGAGCGCGGTCGTTTCGACCGTGCCGCCGCACGAGAAGCCGGCCGCACACATCAGAATATCGACGCGCCCCCATGTGCCGCGCACAAATTCGACGACCGGCGTTGCCGCACCCGGCAGTGCTACGTCGGCGACAAATGCTTTCGCCGCACCGCCTGCCGCCACGATCGCAGCAACCGTTGCGTCGGCGCCGGCCGCATCGCGATCGACGACCGCGAGCTTGGCGCCCTCGGCTGCGAACAGCAGCGCGCTCGCCCGCCCGATGCCCGAGCCTGCCCCCGTGACGATCGCGGTCTTGCCGGCGAGTTTCATGCGCCTGCCCAACCGTCCGGATGGCGCTTGATCCAGGCTTCCAAATGGGCGAACGATTCATGCAGGCCGAATTGAAATTTCATGCCCGTGTCGGCGAGGATGCGCGCATTCACGAGGCGCGCGCGATCGCTGGCCGAATGCGGATCGACCGTCGGCGTTTCGCCCGGTTCGGCCAGTCGAACGACGAGGTCGGGGCGTTTGGCCGCAAAAAGCTGCGCCCATTCGAGCAAGGTCCAACTGATGCCGGGCCCGATATTGTAGACGTCGTGATTGAGCTTGGGCGCATCGAGCAATGCCGTGATGGCCGCAGCCACGTCCGGCCCGTAGACCCAGTCGCGCGCGGTCGGGCGTGCCAGCACGACCGCTTCGCCGCCGAGCGCCATGCGCGCCACTTGGTAAGGCGGGCTCAGCGTGTCGCGCACGCCGCTATCGTGTTCCCACGGCCCGAACACGGCCGACAGACGCACCGAGCGGAAATCCATCTTCCACAATTCGGCGAGACGTGCGGCCGCCCGTTCGGACGCGAATTTGGTGACCGAATAAAGCCCGCGCGGATCGACCGCATCGCTCTCGTCGAGCGTGCCGGGGCGGAAGGCCGCCGCACCGTAGGCCCCAGCCGAACTCAGATTGACCGTGCGCGCGACGCCGTGTCTATGCGCGAGTTCGAGCACGCGCACGAAACCGGTGAGATTGACCTCCATCACAGCAAGCGGATCGGCCGCCTCGCGTGCTGCCCCCGGCGTGAGGGCCGCGCCGTAGACGACCGTGTCGGGTTTGCAGGCAAACGCCGCTTCGACCGCCGCCGCGTCGCGAATGTCGCCGACCGCATACGAAAACGCGCCCGGCAGCGACGCAAAATGCTTCTGCGCCGAGGCCAAGGGTGCGCGCCTGTCGAACGCCACGACCGCGCGTCCTTGCGCCAGCAGCGCCTCGGCAATGTTGAGCCCGACGAAGCCGGCCCCGCCGAAGATCAATGTCGTCTTCACCATACAATCCCCTCGCCGACAAATTCCTTGCAGGAAGCGCGCCTAAACTCGACACTCGATCCCACCATCGTATGCCGGAGTTGTCCATGCGTTTTGTGATCGTCGATCCCCAGTTCGACGGCGAACCTGTCGCCGAGCGCCAAGCCGTGGGCAGCGAGGTCGAGCTTTTCGTGCAGCATTACGATCCTTCCCGGCCCGTCGATCCTGCGGTTCTGGCAAGTGCCGACGCGCTCATCAACTATCGCGGCCGCCATGCGGTTTCGCGCGAGGTATTGCAACGATCGAGCCGCTGCCGGATCGTCGTGCAAGGCGGCGTGGGCTTCAACACGGTCGACGTCGAAGCCGCCGCCGAATTGGGCATTCCCGTCTGCAACGTGCCCAATTACGGCACATCCGAGGTCGCCGACCATGCGCTGGCGCTGGCGCTTGCGCTCGCGCGCGGCGTGGTCGCCTACAACGACCGTCTGCGCGCCCTCGACGATGCGTGGCACGCGATCGGCCTTGGCAGCGTGCGGCGCCTGCGCGGCAAAACCTTCGCCGTCGTCGGCCTCGGGCGCATCGGCATGGCGGCGGCGCGGCGTGCGGCGGCCTTCGACATGAAGGTCGCGTTCCACGATCCGTATCTGCCGAGCGGGACGGATCTCGCCACCGGCTACGCCCGAGCGCCATCGCTCGAAGCGCTGCTCGGCGCGGCCGACGTGGTGAGCGTCCACACGCCGCTCACGCGCGAAACCGAAAAACTCGTCGATCGCCGTTTTGTGGCCGCCCTCAAGCCGGGGGCGATCTACGTCAACACCTCGCGCGGGCGCACGCAGGATCTCGACGCGCTCTACGACGGCCTCAAGAGCGGCCAGCTGCACGGCGTGGGGCTCGACGTCTTGCCCGACGAGCCGATGCAGCGCACCCATCCGCTTCTGCGCGAGTGGACGGACAAGGCGCCGTGGCTCGAAGGGCGCATGATCGTAACGCCGCACGCGGCCTTCTTCTCGCCGCCGGGACTCGACGATCTGCGGCGCATTGCGTGCGAGACGGCCTATCTTTATTTGGCCAAAAACGAGCTGCGCGACTGCGTCAATCTGGCACTGCTCAAGCGTCGGCGCTGACGCGCTTCAAAGCTGGCGCTTGTGGTGCGCCAGATGGTCGGCCACGAAGCTCTGGATGAAAAAGTAGCCGTGGTCGTAGCCCGCGTGGCGGCGCATCGTCAGATGCTGGCCGCCGGCTTTGGCCGCTTCTTCGAGCAAATCCGGGCGCAATTGCTCCGCCAAGAATTTGTCGGCAAGACCTTGGTCGACGAGGATCTCGCGCGCGGACGGTTTGGCGCGCATCAGTTCGCACGCATCGTAGGCGGCCCACGCCGCGCGATCGGCCCCAAGATATCCGGCGAACGCTTTGTGGCCCCACGGGCATTGCGTGGGGGCTGCGATGGGTGCAAAGGCCGAGCAACTGCGGAAGCGGTCGGGCCGCCGCAACGCCGCCACAAGCGCCCCGTGCCCGCCCATCGAATGCCCCATCACGCCGAGGCGCGCGGGATCGACCGGGAACTGCGCGGCGAGGAGGTTCGGCAACTCGTCCACGACGTAACTGAACATGCGGTAATGCGCCTGCCAGGGCGCTTGCGTCGCATCGACATAGAAGCCCGCACCCTGGCCGAAATCCCAGGCTTCGCGATCGCCGGGCAAGACGGGTTCGCGCGGGCTCGTGTCGGGCATCACAAAAATGAGCCCGAGTTCGGACGCGACGCGCTGCGCACCGGCCTTGATGGCGAAAGTTTCCTCGGTGCAGGTGAGGCCCGCAAGCGCCAGCACGGCCGGGAGCTTGGCACCGGCCGCATGCGGCGGCACAAACACGGCAAAACGCATCGGCCCCGCACAGGCGGCCGACATGTGGCGGTAGAAACCTTGCGTGCCGCCGAAGCAGGCATGCGTTGCGAGCGTTTCCATGGCGATCAATAGGTGAGAACGGTGCGGATCGAACTGCCGCTGCGCATCAGATCGAAACCTTCGTTGATCTTCTCGTGCGGCAGCACATGGGTGATCAGATCGTCGATATTGATCTTGCCGTCCATGTACCAATCGACGATGCGCGGCACTTGGGTGCGACCGCGCACGCCGCCGAAGGCCGTGCCCTTCCACACGCGCCCGGTCACGAGCTGGAACGGCCGCGTCGCGATTTCCTGGCCCGCACCGGCCACGCCGACGACGACCGAGACGCCCCAGCCGCGATGGCAGCATTCGAGCGCCTGGCGCATCAGCGTGGTGTTGCCCACGCACTCGAAACTGTAGTCGGCCCCGCCTTTGGTGAGCTCGACGAGATGGGCGACGAGATCGCCTTTGAGATCCTTGGGGTTGACGAAATGCGTCATGCCGAATTTGCGCGCGATCGCCTCGCGCGCGGGATTGACGTCCACGCCCACGATCATGTCGGCCCCGGCCATGCGGGCACCCTGCAGCACATTGAGCCCGATGCCGCCGAGGCCGAACACGACGACATTCGCCCCGGGCTCGACCTTCGCTGTATGCAGCACCGCACCGATCCCGGTCGTGACCCCGCAGCCGATGTAGCAGACCTTCTCGAACGGCGCGTCTTTCCGGATCTTCGCGAGCGCGATCTCGGGCAGCACCGTGAAATTCGCAAAGGTCGAACAGCCCATGTAATGCAGAACCGGAGCACCGGTGCACGAAAAGCGGCTGGTGCCGTCCGGCATCACGCCCTTGCCTTGCGTGGCGCGGATCGCGGTGCACAGGTTGGATTTTTGGCTGAGACAGGTTTTGCACTGGCGGCATTCGGGCGTGTAGAGCGGAATCACATGGTCGCCCTTCTGCAAGCTCGTCACCCCCTTGCCGACATCGACGACGATCCCCGCGCCCTCATGGCCGAGCACGACGGGGAACAGCCCTTCGGGGTCGGCCCCTGAGAGCGTGTACTCGTCGGTATGGCAAATGCCGGTCGCTTTGATCTCGACCAAGACCTCGCCCTCCTTGGGTCCTTCGAGATCGATCGTCTCGAGCACCAACGGCGATTTGGCTTTGTAGGCGACGGCGGCGCGAACCTTCATGTGATTTTCTCCACTGTTGTTTCGTGTCCCACGGCTTGCGCGCAGGCAGCGATCCATTCCGCACGCAGCCAACGGGCGCACGCGACATTGTCGTCGAATATCGAATAGCCCTGGCCCGCACCGTAATCGATGTTCGGGATATGCTCGCACGAAATCTGGCCGAGCGTGCCTGCGGGATCGCGCGCGCGATGGCGCAGAAGATCGCGCATCGTGCGCTTCCAAGGCTCGAGTTTCTGTTCGTCCCAATCCGCGTGGTAGGCGCCCGGTGCGGGCTTCACGAACGGATACTGGATGCCGCGCCCGGAGCTGCCGTCGGGATGGCGGGCACCGATATTCTTCGGGTTCGCCGGGATGGCCGCGCGCGCATGCGCATGATGCACCCAGCCCTTGTCGATCCAGCTCTGCGCCACGTTGCCTTCGCGGCCGGGCTCGAGCACGAGCGCGCCGCTTTCGACGTCGGCGCGCATGTTCTGCACGTCCTGTTCGGCCGGATTGTCGATCTTGAACACGACGTGGCTGTGGTCGAGCGTCATGCGGAACGCGACACCTTGCGCCTCGACCAGAGAAGCCACGCGCGCGACGCGTCCGAAATGCTCGGACCACATGTTCACATGCACCTCGAAGCACGGCACCACGCCGTGGCGCATGGCGAAATCGTGGGCCCAAAGATAGAAATCGGCGACCTCGCGATCGCTCAGCACGTGGCCGTCTTCGTGGCAAGTCAGAAGCTGCACATTATGGACGCGACTGCCGAGCAGCCGGGCCTTGACGATGTTCTGCTCGAACAGAGCTTCGTCGCGGCCGCGTACGTAGAACCAGCCGCCCGCAAGCACCGGCAGGTCGCAGGCCTCGCTTGCCTTCAGAAGAGCGCGAAACTCGTCGTCGGGCGGCGTGCGGTCGATATAGTCGAACGCGCCCGCATCCTTGACCATGCGCACTTTCGTCGCGATGTCGGGGATCGCCGCGTCGCTGTGTGTCGCACCGCCGCCCGTACAGCCGATCTTGAGGCTGCCGATCTCACGATTGCCGATGTCGCCCAGTTCCGCCCCCCGAATCCTTAATGCACTCGGCTTCTAGCATCGAATGTGCAGGAAATCGACAGGCGGGTTCGGCGCGAAGGACCTGCCTCAGGCTGCCTTGTGGCCGTAGGCTTTGAGCACGATCTTTTCGGCAAGCGTCACGAAGCCGAAAAGCGTGAGCCCGATCGCGCACAGCACCGCGATCGCGGCAAGGATCGTGGTCGTCTCGGCCATCGACGACGCGAACATGATGAGGTAGCCGAGCCCCTTGTTCGCGGTGATGAACTCCCCCACCACAACGCCGATGATCGCGAAGGTGATCGCGATCTTCATGCCCGAGAACAAATGCGGCAGCGCGTAAGGGAAACGAACCGCCCAAAAGATCTGCCAATTGGATGCGGTAAGGCCTCGGCACAAACGCAGCATATCGCCGGGTACGTTGGTAAGACCCGTGATCGTCGCGATCACGACCGGGAAGAACGAGATGAAAACGGCGAAGGTCAGGCGGCTCTCGGCCCCGATGCCGAGCCACACGATGAACAAGGGGGCGAGTGCGATTTTCGGAATGAGCTGGAAGAAGACGATGTTCGGATACAGCGCCGCGCGCAGCCAGCTCGAATAGACGAGGCTTGCGGCAAGCGCGATGCCGAGCGTGGTGGCGATCGCGAACCCGGCGACCGCTTCGGTCGTCGTCGAGATTGCGTTGTCGTAGAGCAGTTTGCGGATCGACCAGATGCGCTCGGCAATGTCCGACGGTGCCGGCAGGATCACTTTCGGAATGCCGTTGAAATCGACGGCCGCTTCCCAAGCGAACAGCACGGCGAGCGCTGTCAGCATCGGCAGCACGATGTGCTTGAAAGCCTGCACGAGCTTGGCTTTGCGCGCACGCGCGATGCGCGCCCGGCGACGCTGCTCGGCCGGATCTTCGGCCAATGCGCTCAAACCGATGTCGGTCATGCCGCACTCCGGCCGCTGCGCGCGTAGCCTGCCTCGATCGTGCGCTTCAGCATCGCGCAGATTTTGGCGAACTCCGGCGTTTCGACGAGGGCCGGATCGCGCGGCCGTGCGAACGGCACTTTAAAATCGAGGGCGATGGTCGAGGGCCGACCGCTCATCACGAGCACGCGGTCGGCCAAAAACACCGCCTCGCGGATCGAATGCGTCACGAACAGGCCCGTCTTGCGCTGGGTCTCCCAGATGCGGGCGAGCGCTTCGTTCATCTCGTCGCGCGTTATCGCATCGAGCGCGCTGAACGGCTCGTCCATCATCAGCAATTCGGGATCGTGGATGAGGGCGCGGCAGATCGCCACGCGCTGGCGCATGCCGCCGGACAATTCGGACGGGCGCTTGTGCAAAAAGTCGCCAAGGCCGACCTGGCGAAGCAACGACTCCGCACGGTCGCGGAACTGGGCGGGATCGCGCTTCATCATGCGGATCGGGAACAGCACGTTTTCGAGCGAACTCTTCCAGGGCAGCAACGTGGCATCCTGGAAGATGAGGCCAAATTCGCGGCGCGGGCCCACGACAGGCCGTCCGGCGATTTCGATCGTGCCGTCGGACGCAGGCTCGAGCCCGGCGCACATCATCAGCAGCGTGGATTTGCCGCAGCCCGAAGGGCCGAGGATCGACACGAACTGGCCTTCGGCGACGTCGAACGCCACGTGTGCCACGGCTTCGACCTCCGTTGCGCCGGCAACGTAGGTCTTGGCGACGTCGCGCACGCGGATGAAACGCGGATCGGACATGGCAAAAACGGCGACGGCCCCGCCCAACGACGGGGCCGCCGCCCTTTCCGGACTAGGCCAGGAACTGCGCGAACGGCGCCTTGCGCACGCGCACGGCTTCCCACTCAGCGGCCGTGAGCTTGATGTTGCCGGCAAAGCGGTTCGTGTAGAGTTGGTCGGTAACCGGACGGCGACCGTCCTGCACCGAGAACTCCATGACCGTGTCGATCATCTTGTCGACCTTGGCCATGTCGGCAAAGCCAATACCGTTGCGGATCGCTTCTTCCTGCGCGACCGTGACGCCCATCAGCCCCTGGCCGAGGCGCGCCGAACCGCGCGTCTGGTCGGACATGCCGATTTCCGGGCGCTGGCGCACGAAGGCTTCGAGGGCCGCATCGGGGTCGCGCAAGGTAAGCGACATCGCCTCGCCGAGCGCATCGACCACGCCTTGCACCATCTGCGGGCGCTGCGCCACCACCTCGGGCCGCGTGACGACGGTATTGTGGTAGAAGCTGAGACCGGCATCCTTCCACATCATGAAGCGCACCGGCAGATTGAGCGACTGGAACGTCGGCAGCGACGAGGCCGCCACGCACGTGACCGCATCGACCTGGCGCTGCGAGAGCGTGCGCTCGAGCACGTTGGGATCGAGCTGCTGGACCGTGATGCCGGCCGTGTTGATGTTGGCAAGGCGCGCATAAGCCGGCCAGAACGCGAAATCGAGGCCGCGCGGGTTCGCACCCAAGCGCTTGCCTTCGAGATCCTTGGGCGTACGGATCGGGCTGTCGGCCGGGACCGCGATCGCCATCGTCGCGTCGTACATCATCGTGCCGACGGCCGTGAGGCTGAGGCCGCGCGCGGCCTGCTGGATCGTGGCGGCGGCCGAGACGAGGCCGATATCGAACTGCCCGGCGGCGATCGCCTGCGCTGCCGGCGGCGAGCCGGTGCCAAGGGCGATGTCGACATCGAGACCGCGTGCGCGGAAGAAGCCGCGCTCGCGCGCCACGAACGCAAACGCCGTCGCACCCTGCGCTACAAACGGCAGCGTGAACTTGACCGGCGTCAGCGCGCCTTGCGCGATCGCAGGTGCGGCAAGCCCCGTGGCGCCGAGAGCGGTCAGCGAGGCCGAGCCCGCAAGGAAGCCGCGGCGCGACACGTTGTTGAGCATGGGGGAACTCCTGGATTGGGGGGTGGGAAGCGTTTGTAATTTCATTGTCGCAGATGGCCCCGAAGCCATCGATTAACAAGAGGAATCGCCCGAAATTTCGGCGCAACCTGCAACACAAGATCCATGTAGTTTATCGATTGGGCAACGTGCCGCGCAAATGGGCGGATCGTGCCGGAAAAGGCGGCAATTTCGAATTGTACAGTTGATAAATGGATTGACGCAACGTCAATTCCACAAGCGATCAACGTTTGAATTCAAAAGGTGCCGGATCGCGGAAACGCGCCAGCACGTTTGCGGTGAGGCGCCGCAATTGCCCCCCGATCGGCAAGGCACCCACATACGTCATCGATCCGACCGAGAAGACCGCCCCGCCCGACGGCGTTTCGAAAAACGCCATGTCGGCGCACGACCAGTCTTCGCGCGGGCGCGGATGAATTTCGGTTAGCATGTCTTCGTTGACCCAGGAATAGTCCGGCAGCAGCACGACACCTTTGGCGACGACGAGCGCGTGGGCGGGCGTGCCGTAGTGCGTGTCGACGCTGTCGAGTTCGAAGCCCGCCGCTCCGCCGCCCATGTAGCCGAACGTGCCGAACGCGGCCCCCGGCTCGGCATCCACACCGTCGAACATGAACGCGACGCGCGGATCGCCGACCGCTTCGGTGAAGCGATAGGGAAAACCCGAATAGCGGCCTTGCGTCGAGAAGCCGATGCCGACGAGCTTGTGGCTCGGCCGCCCTATGCGGCGCCACAGGCCGCCGTAGCCGTCCGCAAACGCGTGGTAACTCTCGCCCGGCTGCGTCTCCCAGGTGCGAATGCCGCCTTCGGCGCGGCGCACCTCGAGCGCATGCGGATGCGTGGCGCTGGGTTCCGCGCGCCAATAGAAGCCGTTGCCGCCGAGATACATGAGCCGTCCGCCGGCTTCGAGAAAAGCCTCGATCGCCTGCATCATGCGCAGCGACAGATACTCCGGATGCTGGCCCGCGATCAGCACGCGATAGGGTGCCAGCGCAGCGAAGCCTTCGGCATGCAAATCGTGGTCGGTGACGATGTCGTGCGCCACCCCCTCTTCGCGCATCCATTGCGACACGTACGCATCGGCGCAGACGCGACCGGTACCCGAAGCGCCGGGTGCGGGATCCATCAGGCTGATCTGTTTGGGCCGCGTGTCGAACATCGGGCGCAACAGCGAGGCAACCGAAACGCCCGAACCGTCGGCATGGCGCTGGTAGGTCGACATGCCGAATTGCGGGTTCATGTCGGGGGTTTGCGGCAGTGCGCCCCATGCGCGCGCGCGCGCGGCAATCTCGGCCCCGCGCCCGGGGCGAATATGGTTGCCGTAGACCTGATAGGTGAAAGTCGGAACGAGGAACGCCACGTCGGCCTGCGGCATGCGCGGCCGCACGAAAAACGGGATCATGTCTTCGGCGGCGGCGCTGCGCACATGGGCTGCATAGAAGCCCGTCGGCCAATCGTCCGGCACGCGCAGTTCGAAACTCGGCGGCCAGCCCGTGTCGCCATGATCGTCGTCGTGGAAATGGATCGCACCGTACTGTTCGGGATCGCGACGCCAATCGTGGATCGCACCGGACCAGTTCGAACCCGTCATCGCGCGCGCCGGAAAGTTGGCCATATGCAGCGGCGGCGCGGCTCTTCGCGCATCGGGTGCGGCTTGCGTGGGGATATCGGCTGCGAAATCCCACTGTGCCGCAGGCTGCCAAACATCCGATCCAGCGGCACGGCACTCGACGGTCGGTCGTTCGATCTTGCCGTTGTAATGCGCATGCGCCGGGGCCCCCGACCCATCGGGCGGCAAGGCCGCAACGAAAACGTCGGCGGCGGCGCCGAACGCGATCGCCTGCCCTGCGGCCTGCGCTTGGCCCGCATCGCGCTGCGGGCGATGCAAGCGCTGCGCAACCGTCACCGTGCCGTCGGGCGCAAATGTCGCGACAATGTCGGCCCACATGCGCGGCGGCAGCTTCAGCCCGACTTCGACGATCGTCGGCGCTGCATTCGCTCGTGCGACGATCGCGGCCGCACCGCCGCCGGGGCCGATCGCCAACGCAACCGATCCGCCCGCAAGGTCAAGCGCCAGAATGCCCTGCAGGCCTTTGTCGGGCGTCGTCGGCCAGATTGTCGCCGAGAGGCGGATCGAATCGCCGCCGATCTCGAGACCGGGCGCATGGCCGTAGCTGCCGAGATAGGTCGGCCGCTCGAAGCCGGCATGCATCCCGTCGAGACCAGTCGGCATCGCGACTTCGCTGTAGCCCGGACCTTGCGGGTTGGGATCCGGACACAGCAAGCGTACGAAGCGCAGTTCGAACGGCGCATTGCCGACGCTTGAAACCATGAACCGCACGGCCTCGCCGGGGCGCGCACTCCAGCGGTCGCTGTAGCCGACAATGCGATACATAGGACACCTCCTCGCCCGCGCGCCGCGTCCCGCACTGGACGAGCGCTTCAGGATGGTTCATTTTTGCGGAAGTTTGTATTGCAAACAGACAAAGCGATCCGGAGATCGACCGATATGCAAGCGCACTTACGGCGGCTCTGAGACCATGGCCCTCACGCCTTTTATGGTCGCCCTCGGCGACCGTCTCTACCGTGTCGAGCGGCCCTGGGGGATCGCTGCGACGCCCGGCAAAGTCACCGACGTTGCGATCGACGGGCGCGGGCGCGTGGCGATACTGGCGCGCACCGATCCCTATTGCGAAGCGCCCGTCGATCCGGTGCGGCTGATGTCGGCCGAGGGCGCAAGCGTTGGCGGTTTCGGTGCCGCCGAACTCGCCGATGCCCATAAAATCGCCACCGATCGAATGGGCCGACTGTGGGTCGTCGATCGCGACGCGCACGAAATCGTCGGCTTCGATCTCGACGGCCGGCCTTTCGCCCGGCTCGGCACGCGCAACGCCCCCGGTCGCCCCTTCAGCCATCCGACCGACATCGCCTTCGGCGCCGACGGCACCATCGCGGTCGCCGACGGCTATGCCAACGGCCACGTGCATCTGTTCGGCCCCAACTACACGCATCGCCGCACCTTCGGCGAAGTCGGAACCGGGCCCGGCCAGTTCCTCACGGTGCACGGAATCTGGCTGTGCAACGACGGCCGCATCGTCGTCGCCGACCGCGAGAACAACCGGCTGCAGGTCTTCGACGCCGACGGCGGTCTCGTTGCGATCTGGACCGGGTTCAACCGGCCTTCCGCAATCTGGGGCGACGCTGCGGGGCGCTTGTATGTGAGCGACGGCATCCCGACGCTGACCTGCATCGCACCCGACGGCACGCGCATCGGCCGCTGTCGGCCGGTGCTGAACGGTGCGCACGGCCTCACCGGTGCCGCCGACGGCACGCTCTATCTGGCCGAAGGCACGCCAAGCCGCATCACGCGCCTGGTGCCGGTCGCCTGAAGCCTCACGCCGCCTTCGAGGCGAGGCGGCCGAAACGCTCGGTCCAATGCCGCGCGATGTCGATGCGTCGGCAGATCCACACGCCTTCCTTCGCCTGCACATGGTCGAGAAAGCGCGCGAGGCCGGCGGTGCGCGCGGGATGGCCGAGAATGCGCGGATGCATGCCCACGCTCATCATCTTCGGGCACGCGTGCCCTTCGGCGTAAAGCGTGTCGAACGCGTCGCGCAGCATGTGGAAGAACGTGTCGGCCGAGGTGAACGCATTGACGAGCTTCGCGTCGTTGGTGACGAGCGAATACGGGATCACCAGATGGTCGCGCTCGCCCGTCTTGACCCAATAGGGCAGATCGTCGGCGTACGAATCCGAATCGTAGACGAAGCCGCCCTCCTCCGCGAGCAAGGCGCGCGTGTTCACGCTTGGCGCATAGCGCGAATACCAGCCCTGGGGCCGTTGCCCGAGCGACTGTTCGAGCGAGGCGACGGCTTTGGCGATCTGCGCCTGCTCTTCTTCGCGCGACAGGCGGTAATGCTCGATCCAGCGATAGCCGTGGCAGCACACATCCCAATCCTGCCGCCTTATCGCGGCGGCGATCTCGGGATTGCGCTCGAGCGCAAGCGCGCAGGCGAATGCGGTGAGCGGCAAGGCGCGGTCGCGGAACAGACGCGCCAATCGCCAGAATCCGGCGCGCGCGCCGTATTCGTACATGCTCTCGGCCGCCAGATCGCGCTCGCCCAAGGGGACCCGCGTCGCGGCGATTTCGGTCAAGGCCGTCTCCGAGCGGCCGTCGCCGTCGCCGACCGCGTATTCCGCACCCTCCTCGACATTGAGCACGAAATTGACCGCGATGCGCGCACCGCCCGGCCAGTCGGCATGCGGCGGATTCTCGCCGTAGCCGATCAGATCGCGGTCGCTCGAATTGCCCATGCGCTCAGATCCCCTTCACCGCTTCGTACTGCTTGAGTTCGTCGGACGTGTAGACTTGCATGAACTCGATTTCGATCCCGCCTGCGTCGTTGTCGAGAAACGCCACGTAGCCTTCGGGATGCGGGTGCGCGCCCGTCACGCCGCCGCAGCCTTTGCAGCCGCGCAGCTGGGCGCCGTTCGCCTGCGCGTGCGCGAGCGCCTTGCCGATGTCGTCGACCGCGTAGCAGATATGGTGGAGCCCCTCGCCGCCGCGCGCGGCGATCCACGCGTCGAAGCGGCCGCCCGGATCCATCGATTGGCACAGCTGGTATTCGACGCCGCCGAGATTGAACAGCGCCACGCGGTTGCGCGACTTTTGATACTCGACGATCTTCGTGTCGCCCGGCACGCACAGGAACCGCGCATAGGCGCGGAGCGCTGCATCCGCATCTCTTACGGCGAAAGCCATGTGCTTGAGACCGAGAATGTTCGGATTGTCGGACGGCGCCGAATTCGGGGCATGGACGTTCATCTCGGTCTCCTCAAAAGAATCACGTGGCCACCCTGCCGCCGTCGATGACGAGGCCGATGCCCGTGACGAACGACGACTGGTCGGAGGCGAGATAGAGCACCGTCTCGGCAATCTCGAGCCCGGTCCCCATGCGCCCCATCGGGATCGCGGCGAGCGCGCGCGTCGTCCAACCGTCGGCATCGGCCGCGCGCGCCTTGTTGCGAACGTTCATGTCGGTGTCGATGACGCCCGGATTGATCGCATTCACGCGAATGCCGTGCGCCGCATATTCGATCGCCAGCACGCGCGTCAGCGACATGACGGCCCCCTTCGAAGCGGCGTACGAAAGATTGCCGCCGACATTGGCGAAAGCAGCGACCGACGAGTTGTTGACGATCGTCCCTCCGCCGTTGCGCAGCAGGGCGGGAATGGCGTGCTTGCAGCCGAAAAACGTGCCCTTGAGATTGACGCCCATCACGCGGTCGAAAACTTCCTCGCTTAAATCCGCCGACGGCGTCGCGGGCTGTTCGATGCCGGCATTGTTGAAGATCGTGTCGAGCTTGCCGAAACGTGCCTCGGCATGCGCCACGAGGCTCGCCACATCGGCTTCCTTGGACACGTCGCAATGGCAGTACAGGATTTCGCCGCCCGCGGCTTTCGCTTCCGCAACGACCGCAGCGCCCGCGGTCGCATCGATATCCCCGACGACGACCTTCGCGCCTTCGCGGGCGAAGAGAAGCGCCGTCGTGCGGCCCATGCCGTTTGCGCCGCCAGTGACGATAGCAACCTTGCCGAACAACCGAGGCACAGCCCCTCCGCGATCCCGAAATCCCGCAGCCCCGCAAATGCTAGCCATTGTCTACTTGTGTTACAAGGTCGCTCTCGCCAGAATGTTCGCAAGTTTCGCCGCGACGGGAGCACGAAGGGGCCATGCCCGACGGTACCGATTTGCCCGCACCCGATTTATGTCCTCGCCGAACGCCAGCCGATGCCGCGGCGCAAGCGATGTCAATGGCGGCGGGCAAGCAGATGGTCGGCGGCCCGCAGCGCCAATGCTTGCGCGGTGAGAGTCGGATTTGCAACGGACGCCGTCACGAACACGCTGGCATCCATTATCCACAAATTCGACACGTCGTGGCAGCGCCCGACCGCATCCACGACCGATCGCGCCGGATCGCTGCCCATGCGCGCCGTACCCATGATGTGGAAGCCCGCTTGGTCGCGCAGCTCGGTGCGGAAAAACGTGTGCCCGCCCGCTTCGCGCAGCACGTCCTGTGCCCGGGCAAGGCCGAAATCGAGCGCGCGCCGCGCGTTCGGCGCCACGCGATAGATCCATTTGGCCGCCGGCAAGCCGTCGCGATCGACGACGCTGTCGGACAGCACGATCCGGTTTGTGTCCTCCGGCAGATCCTCGGCGCACACCGTGAAGCCGCAAACGCGGTCGAAGCGCGCTTCGAAGGCGGCGTGATGGCCCGGCCCCCACGGCAGGCGCGCGCCGACAACCGCGCCTTCGGCAAGGGCCACGGGCGGCGGTCCGGCGCCGAGCTGCAGCTTTACGCCGCGCACGAAGCCGCGCTCGAGTTTGGTCTGCAGAAACTCGAACGAGACCAATCCGGCCTTCTCGCCGGACATCCAAGCGCCGAGCGGCGCGTCGAACAGCGCATCCATTCTGGCGTAGGGGTGCAGCATGAGGCCGCGCCCGACGAGACCCGAACTGTTGGCAAGGCCGTTGGGCGCCCGCCCCGTCTGCGACAGCAGCAGCAGCCGTGCGGTCGCAGACGCGTTGCCGGCCAGCGCCACATGCTTGGCGCGAATGCGGAAGGTACCCGCTTGGTCGCGACACACGACGGCCTGCGCAAGGCCGTCCGGCCCCGTCTCGATCGAGATCGCGCGCGTCCCGGTCAAAACCTGTGCCCCGTTCGCTCGCGCCGCATCGAGAAACGCCGGCTCCGCACTCGACCGCAAACGGCTCGGACAACCGAGATCGCACGGTCCGATATGCGTGCAATGCGCGGTCCCCGCATCGTCCGCATCGCGCCCAACCACAAGATCGACCGGCCACCAATGCCAGCCGAGCGCGTCGAATGCGCGCGCGAAGCGCCGCCCATGCGCGCCGATCGTCGGCAGTTTCAGGGGCCGCCCCTGCCGCGGTGCCGCCGACGGATCGCCCGGCACGAACGCCGTACCCCAACGCGCTTCGGCAAGCGAATAGTAGGGCTCGAGATCGTCGTAGCCGATCGGCCAGTCGCTGGCGACACCGTCCAGCGTCTTCACGCGGAAATCTTCGGGCCGGAAACGCGGCACATGCGCCGACCAATGCGTGGACGTACCGCCCGTGCCGTAGGCGAACATCGGCTTGATCTCGCTCTCGGCGTCGTCGACCGGATCGTCGTCGGGGCCTTGGCGAATATTGGGATTGGACGACAGCACGCTTGCGCGGCGCAGTTCCCAATCGGCACCGCTGCGATCGAGGGCGGCAGCGTCGAACGCCTTGCCCTTGTCGATCACGACAACGCGCGCACCGGCCGCCGCAAGGCGCCACGCGGCCGCACTGCCCGTGGGACCCGCCCCCACAATCGCCACGTCGGTTTCAAGATCGCGCTGGGCCATGTCGAAACCTATATCGGTCGCAATCGCAATGTCGAGTGAGGCGCGCGCAAACTACGCAGCAGTGCTCGACGCCCTGATCCCGGGCGACAGCGCGCGCTGGCCTGCATTCTCGACCGCCGTCGACATGCGGCTTTTCATCGAGAAGGGCGCGCCAGACATCCAGCACGCATTGGCAGCCCTTGGCGACGCGATCCAGGGCCTTGCGCCGTCGGCGCAGGCACCTGCGATCGCGGCTTGGGAAGAAGCCGAACCGCAGGCGTTTGCGGCACTTCTGCGCGCCGCGCACCGCAGCTACTACACAGCACCGCGCGTGCTCGCGACCGTTGCGGCCCTTGCCGATGCGGCGCCGCGCGAACCGTCGGCGATATTCGATCCCGATCTCGTCGCGCGCGTGATCGAAACCAACGCAGGCAGAAGGAGACTCTAGTCATGGCCGACAAACCCAAGACCTTCGACTTGATCGATCCGCCCGACGTCGCACCGGCCACGACCTACAGCCATGTGAGCCGTGCGGGCGATTTCGTGTTCGTGGCGGGCCAGATCGCCAAGGATGCGGCGGGCAACTGGGTCGGCCTCGGCGACGCCGGTGCGCAGGCGCGCCAAGTCTACGTCAATGTCGGAAAATGTCTTGCAAGCGTGGGGGCAACGCCGCGCGACGTCGTCAAGATCAACACGATCCTCGTCGATCGCGCGGACCGCGATGCGGTAACGGCCGAACGCCTCGCCTTTTTCGGCGACCATCGCCCGCCGCATACCGGCATCGTGATCGCTGGCTTGGGATCGCCCGAAGTGCGCGTCGAAGTCGAAGTCGTCGCCTACGTGCCGAAAGGATCGCGCTGATGGCGGTCGCGTTCTACAACCACGCGCGCATCTACCAGCGGCGCAAGGCCGAAATCGATGCGGCGATCTTCGGCGTGCTCGAAAGCGGCCGCCTGGATTGGGGCGACAATGTGCCCGCCTTCGAAGCCGAATTTGCGGCGTTTGTCGGCGGTGCGCATGCCGTCACCGTCAATTCGGGCACGGCCGCGATCAAGATTGCGCTGCTGGCGCTCGGCATCGGCCCCGGCGACGAGGTCGTTACGGTTTCGAACACCGATATCGGCACGATTTCGGCCATCCATTTCGTCGGTGCGACATGCGTGTGGGTCGACATTGATCCGCAGACGCTATGCATGGATGTGGGCCAAGCCGAAGCCGCGATAACGCCGCGCACGCGCGCATTGCTGCCCGTCGATATGTTCGGGCATCCGGCGCCTTTGGTCGAACTGACCGCACTCGCGCGCGCCAAAGGCCTTGCGATCGTCGAAGATGCCTGCCTTGCTTTGGGGGCCGACATCGACGGCCGCAAGATCGGCACCTTCGCCGACGCGACTTGCTTCAGTTTTGCGCCGACCAAACATCTCGGCTCGATCGGATCGGGCGGCGCGTGCGTCGTCGGCGACGCAACCCTCGCCGAACGCATCCGCAAAATCTCGTCCTACGGGCAGGATCGTGCGCGCCATCGCGCAATCGGCGGCACCCCGCCCCCGCTCCACCACGAAACCGAAGGCCTCAACGAGCGCATGGACGAAATCCAAGCCGCCGTGCTGCGCGTGAAGCTTGCCGACGTGCCCGCGAGCATCGATGCGCGCAACCGGCAGGCGACCATGTATGCGGCGGCATTCGGCGACGCGGTCGAGGTGCCGACCGTGCGTGCGGGCATGCGGCATGCGTTTCGCAACTACGTGATCCACCACGATGCGCGCGATGCGTTGCGCGAAGGCCTCAAGCGGCGCGGCATCGGCACCGCTCTGTCCTATGCGCCGCCGATGCATCTGCAGCCGATCTATGCCGGCAAGGGTTTTCGCGAAGGTGCCTTCCCCGCGACGGAACATTCCTGCCGTCGCCTGCTCGGCCTGCCGATCGGCCCGCATCTCGACGGCGCCGAAATCGCCGAAATTGCCGACGCCGTGCGCGCCGAAGCGCTGTCGCTGCGTTAGGTGCTGCTCAGGCCTTCGATCCGCTTTTTTTGAGGCGCTTGGCGCGCGCCACGAGCAGAATGTGGTCTTCGAGCGCCAAGCGGCAATCCTCGACCGTCAGCGCCTTGCGCATCGTCAGGGTCGAGGCGATGAAATCGCGGAATGCGCGATGTTGGTCGGCGATCGCGAAAAGATTGCTGTCGCGATAGGCCTCGAGGCTGAAAATGATCAGCACATGGCGCGCGATGGCTTCCCATAGCGTCGAAGAAATAAGATTGCCCGAAGCACGGCAGATCGTGCGGTGGAATTCGACGTCGGCGCGCAGCGAAGCGCGGCGATCGTCGGCGCGCGCCGCCGCATCCATGTGTTTGATCGCCGTGTCGAGCTCGGCAATGCTGGCAGCACCGCTGCGCCAGCGTTCGACCGCGTCGCGCAGCAGAAACGCTTCCAACGCCAGACGCACTTCGAAGACCTTGTCGATGGTCTTGAGATCGAAAGCCGCCACGCGATAGCCGCGATGCCCGCCGCCCGAAAGGATGCCCTGCGCATGCAGCACTTTGAGCGCTTCGCGGATCGGCACGCGGCTCACGCCGAAACGTTCGGCAAGCACGGTTTCGATCACGCGTTCGCCAGGTTCGAGATGGCCGGTCGCGATGGCCTCGGCGACCGAATCGGCGATCGCGGTTGCAAGCGACGCGCGCTGCGGCAGCGGGAAATCGTCGAAAGCGTCTTGAACCTGCACGCGCGCCGTCGCCATACGGGGATTCTCTCGTCGTCGTCCTCAACGCACGCGGCGACATCCGAGAAAGCCGCAGCCTGGAACCATGCGAAGCGCCGCAGAAATATGTCGGCGCATAGTGGAATTTGTATATTTGAATACAGCGGCGTTGTCCATAGACCGGACAACGCGATCCGTTCGCATACCTGCAGGGCGTGCCGCCCAGCGGCCGCAATATCGGCTAACGACAGGGATTCCCGATCGCGAAGTCGGAAGCGATTTGCGGTGCCGAAATCGCCTCGATACGCGCGCCCGCGTCTCGACATTCACCGACCTTCAAACGCGTAAAGCGCAAGTCTCGCGGTTGCGCGCCCCGTCCGGGCGCGCCGGAATCTACGCAAGCCGCCGCCCATCTATCTTCGGACGGCGATTTGATGCACGATCTCCGGAACGACGATGGGAGGCGCCATTGGGCCGAAAAGTCATCATCACCTGTGCCGTCACCGGTGCAATCCACACGCCGTCGATGTCGGATGCACTGCCCGTGACGCCCGAGGAAATCGCCGATGCGGCGATCGGTGCTGCGCAAGCCGGTGCCGCCATCGTGCATCTGCATGCGCGCAACCCGGCGACCGGCCAGCCGGACCAAACACCGGAAGCCTTCCTGCCCTTCCTCAAAGTCATCAAGCAGCGCTCGAACTGCGTGGTGAACCTGACCACGGGCGGAGCGCCGACAATGCAGGTGGCCGAGCGCGTGCGCCCGGCCGCCACCTTCAAGCCCGAAGTCGCGTCGCTGAATATGGGCTCGATGAATTTCGGCCTTTTCGGCATGCTGAACCGCTTCAAGGATTTCAAGCATCCGTGGGAGCAGGCCTATCTCGCCAACAAGGACATCCTGTTCCGCAATACGTTTGCCGACATCGAATACGTGATCGCGACGCTTTCGGCCGTCGGCACGCGCTTCGAGTTCGAGTGCTATGATACGGCGCATCTCTACAATCTCGCGCATTTTCTCGAGCGCGGCCTCGTGAAAGCGCCGCTGTTCGTGCAGACGGTGTTCGGGCTACTGGGCGGGATTGGCGCGCATCCCGACGACGTCATGCACATGAAGCGCACCGCCGACCGGCTGTTCGGCGACGCTTATGTGTGGTCGGTGCTGGGGGCGGGCCGCAACCAACTGCCGATCGCCGCCATGTCGGCGGCAATGGGGGGCAATGTGCGCGTCGGTCTCGAAGACTCGCTGTGGGCGGGTCCTGGGCGCTTGGCCGAGTCCAACGCGCAGCAAGTGCGCCTCGCGCGCCAGATTATCGAAGGCCTCGGCCTTGCGGTCGCATCGCCGGACGAGGCGCGTGAAATGCTCGCCCTCAAGGGCGGCGACACGCTGGCCGTCTAGAGCCTAGCCCGCGCGTTCGGCGCGGCATGCTTCGGCGACTTGCGCGTGTTTGGGAAACCAGTCGAAAGCATCCGCACGCGGCGCTTGGGCACGGCGCAGGACATCCTCAATGCAGTACTGTTCCAGGCAAGGGCACAGGCCAGCGGGATCAGCGCCCGGATCCTGTCGTTGGTCGGCGGGCGCTCTTCATCGGCCAAAGCGCCCGGGGCCCGTCAGAAATTGTCGAACAAGACAAAGACGTTGCGGAAACGTATGGATTCGACGGTTGAAATTGGCCGGTTTTGCAACAGTTTACCTGTGCCATGACAACGCCTGCCTTCCCGCCGCCGCGCGCCGCAGCCCTCGACCGTCTCGAACGTTTTGTACCCGATGCGGGGCAACGTCAATGAGACGGGCCGAAGCGTCGATTTTGGCTGAACGCAAGGCATCGAGGCGCACCAGCGAGGTCGCGACTGCCGAAAAGGGCGAAACGGGCCTCGATGGATCCGACGATTGGGCGCACGAGCTTTTCGAAACCGGCTCTTTGCACAGCCATGCGTGCATGCGGTTCGCCTCGATCCGGATCTTCACGCTGCGCCTGCCGTGGCCGCGCGGCGACAATTTCTTCCCGCGCCATCTGACCGACCCCGATCCTCCAAGCAACACGCTTTCCTGGCGCTGGGACGGTGCCGCAAAGTTGCGCGATGCGCCGTCGATCGCCGACAATGTCGCGGCGGCGCGGTGTCGATAAAAAGAAGACCGCCACAAGCAGCGCACCCAACCCGCAATTCGCCTTGGATATCTGAGCACCACATGCAGCCCCCGCAAAAACACCCTGCCCTTGCCGATCCGCGCATCGCTGGCCTTGTCGCTCTTGTCGCCGCAGCGTTGCGTCCGCCGCGCGGGCGCTCACGCATCGTGTTTGCCGTGCTGCTCGGGCTCTTGTGCCACAGCCTGTTTGCGGCGGCGGTACTCGCGATGGTCGCGGCGATGTTCTTTGGAATGAGCAGAAGCTACGGCGCGCTTGCGTGGCCGTGGGCGGCGATCGCCAACGCTTTTCTGATCCTGCAGTTTCCGCTGGCCCATTCGCTGCTGCTCACGCGGCGCGGCGAGCGCGCGCTCGCACGCGCTGTTCCGGGTCCGCACGGCACCACGCTTGCGACCACGACCTACGCCATTGTCGCTTCGGCGCAGCTTCTGGCGCTGTTTGCACTCTGGACGCCGTCGGGAATCGTTTGGTGGCGCGCCGAAGGGATCGCGTTCTGGGCCGTCTCGGCCGCCTATGCCGCAAGTTGGCTGCTGCTGCTCAAAGCCAGCTTCGATGCCGGTGCGGAGGTGCAGACAGGTGCATTGGGCTGGATGTCGCTGTTGGCGCGCATCCGGCCGACATTTCCGGACATGCCGACGCGCGGGCTTTTTCGCGTGATCCGGCAGCCGATCTATGTGGCCTTTGCGCTGACGCTGTGGACAGTGCCCGTGTGGACGCCGGACCAACTCGCCGTCGCACTCAGCTTCACGCTCTATTGCCTGCTCGCACCGCGCCTCAAGGAAAAACGATTTGCAGCGCGATACCGCGAGCGGTTTCTGCGCTATCGCGAACAGGTGCCCTACGCGCTGCCGCGCCTCGGCTCCGCGAAAAGCCGAGCCGCCGCCGAAAAGCAGAATTCGCTTGGCGACCGAGGAGCCGCACCGTGACGTCCGAAAAGCCCAAAACAACGGCCTTCTACGATGGCGCTTGCCCGCTTTGCCGAGCCGAGATCGCCTACTACCGGCGTCAGGACAAGGAGGGGGCGGTTTGCTTCGTCGATGTCGCGCAATCCGATGCGCCAACACCCGAAGGCGTCACCCAAGCGCAAGCGCTGCAGCGCTTCCATGTGCTTGGCAACGACGGTCAGATTCGATCGGGCGCTGCCGCGTTCGTTTCGATCTGGGCGCAGCTGCCGGGTTGGCGCTGGGCCGCGCGCATTGCCGCCGTCCCTGGCGTGCTGACGGCAATGGAACTGGGCTATCGCCTGTTTCTTCCGATACGCCCATCTCTTTCGCGCCTCGTCGGGCGCAAGCGCATCTAGTTTTCCGGAGAAAATCGAACCACGCGAATTGAAATCGTCGGTGCGGGCATGGCAGGCCTTTCCTGCGGCATGCGTCGGCGCGCGAGCCGACGCTGCCAACAGTTCATGACGATCGGCTACGCGAAACCAACGGCCGTATATGGGCTTCGAAAACCAAGGCCTCTGCCTGGCGAAAGGCGGCCACGTGCCGTCCGACCGCTCAAAGGCATGGACGGCTACGGGCTCGACTGTCTAAGTTCCCCGCCTTGGAGTGCGAGGAACGCATGATTCGTCTCGACAACATCAGCAAGCAGAACGGCCAGCAGCTTCTCTTTATCGAAGCGTCTGCAGCCCTCCTCAAGGGCGAGAAGGTCGGGCTCGTCGGCCCCAACGGGGCCGGCAAAACGACGATCTTCCGCATGATCGCCGGACGCGAGCAGCCCGACGAGGGGCAGGTATCGACCGATCGCGGCATCTCCATCGGCTATTTCAGCCAGGATGTGGGCGAAATGTCCGGCCGCAGTGCCGTGGCCGAGGTTATGGACGGCGCTGGTGCGGTAAGCGCCGTCGCCGCCGAGCTGAAGGCCCTCGAAGCCCGCATGGCGGACCCCGACGCGGACGATTTCGAGCAGGTCCTCGAACGCTTCGGCGAAGTTCAAGCCCGCTTCGAGGAACTCGGCGGCTACGCGCTGGAGAGCCGGGCGCGCGAGACGCTGGCCGGCCTCAGCTTCAGCCAGGAGATGATGGACGGCGACGTCGGCGCATTGTCGGGCGGCTGGAAAATGCGTGTGGCCCTCGCTCGCATCCTGCTGATGCGACCCGACGTGATGCTGCTCGACGAGCCCAGCAACCACCTCGACCTCGAAAGCCTCATTTGGCTCGAAGCCTTCCTCAAGGGCTACGACGGCGCTTTGATGCTGACCTCCCACGACCGCGAGTTCATGAACCGCATCGTCGACAAGGTGGTCGAGATCGACGGCGGCAGCCTCACGACCTATTCGGGCAACTACGAATTCTACGAGATGCAGCGCGCGCAGAACGAAAAGCAGCAGCAAGCGCAGTTCGAGCGCCAGCAGGCGATGCTCGCAAAAGAGATCAAGTTCATCGAACGCTTCAAGGCGCGTGCATCGCACGCTGCCCAGGTGCAGAGCCGCGTCAAGAAACTCGAGAAGATCGACCGCGTCGAGCCCCCCAAGCGGCGACAAACGGTCGCCTTCGAGTTCATGCCCGCACCGCGCTCGGGCGACGATGTGGTCGTCTTGCGAAACGTGCACAAGCGCTACGGCGACCGGGTCATCTACGAAGCGCTCGACTACACGATCCGCCGCCGCGAGCGTTGCTGCGTGCTCGGCGTCAACGGGGCGGGCAAATCGACGCTGCTGAAACTTGTCACGGGCGCGGCGAAACCCGACACGGGCAGCGTGGCGCTCGGCGGCAGCGTGAAGCTCGGCTATTTCGCGCAGCACGCGATGGATCTGCTCGACGGCGAGCGCACCGTCTTCGAAGCGCTGGAAGACTCGTTCCCGCGCGCAGGCCAGGGATCGCTGCGCACGCTGGCAGGCTGCTTCGGCTTCTCCGGCGACGAGGTGGAGAAGAAATGCCGCGTTCTTTCTGGCGGGGAGAAAGCGCGGCTGGTCATGGCGAAGATGCTCTACGATCCGCCGAACTTCCTCGTGCTCGACGAGCCGACGAACCATCTCGACATGGCGACAAAGGAGATGCTGATCGCCGCCCTCGCGGGCTACGAGGGGACGATGCTGTTCGTCTCGCACGACCGTCGGTTCCTCGCGGCGCTCTCAAACCGCGTGCTCGAACTCACGCCCGAAGGCATCCACCGCTACGACGGCGGCTACACCGAATACGTCGCCCGCACCGGCCAGGAAGCCCCCGGCCTGCACTGACCGACCTCGATCAGGTATTGAAGACGAAGTCGGCCGCCATGCCCCCCGTTATTGTTGCCACGCCAATCAACGTCACCGTGGTGCCGGAGCCGAGACTGATCGTCGCATTGCCGCCCGAATAAGTCGTCGCGGATAGCACGTCGGATATGCCTGCAAAAGACGCAAAGGCAGAAATGTCGATCTGGTCGGTGCCCGAAACGAAGTCCGATATCGTATCGGCACCGCTGCCCATCACGAACGTGTCGCTGCCCGCCGCGCCGGTCAGCGAATCGTTGCCGCTGCTGCCGATCAGCGTGTCGTTGCCGTCGCCGCCGATCAGCGTATCGTTGCCGGATCCCCCGTCGATCCGGGCACCCGTGCTGCCGGCGACCGTGATGTTGTCGGCGGAATTGCCGCCGGTAACCGTCTCGACATCTGTCGCCGTGACTCTGTTGGCGAAATTGCCGAGGCGAAGCACGTCCGACCCCGCCCCCAAATCGATCTGACCGGCCGTCGACGCATTGCCGAGCGTAACGGTATCCGCATCGGTTCCGCCGACGATGGTTTCGATGTTTGTCACCGTCAGCGTGTTGGCGCTGTCGGCCAGGGTCAATCGGTCGGTGCCGGCTCCAAGGTCGATCGAGCCTGCGGTCATCTGCGCGCCAAGCGTGACCGTATCGGCGGCCCCGCTGCCGATCAGCGTCTCCACGTTCGAGACCGCCACCGTATTGCCCGCAGTGCCGCCCAGCGCCAGACGGTCGTTGCCCCCGGCAAGGTCGATGGATCCGCTCGTCGTCGCGGTGGAAAGCACGACCGTATCGGCAAGCGATCCGCCGGTGAGCGTTTCGACGTTCGCAACCGTAACCGTATTGGCGAAGTTTCCGAGCGTCAGCGCATCGTTGCCGTCGCGCAGATCGACCGAACCCGTCGCCATCGCAGCGCCGAGCGTCGCCGTGTCGTCGCCGGTGCCGCCGATCAGCGTCTCGACATTCGCGACCGTCAGCGTGTTGGCGAAGTTGCCGAGCACGAGGCGGTCATTGCCGGCTGCCAGATCCACGGTTCCCGAAACGGCAGCCGTCGCGAGCGTGACGGTATCGGCACGCGTGCCCGCAACGAGGGTTTCGACGTTCAGCACCGTCACCGTGTTGGCGAAATTGCCCAGCACGAGACGGTCGTTGCCCGCCAGCAGATCGATTGTGCCCGACGTCACGGCGGTCCCGTAGGTGATCGTGTCGTCGGCGGTGTTGGCGACAATGGCTTCCACGTTCAGCACCGTGAGCGTATTGGCCGTACTGTCGAGAATCAGGCGGTCGGCGCCCGCACCGAGATCCACGACGGCGCCCGATTGGCTGCCGACCAATGTAACCGTATCGGCACCGGCACTGCCGACCAGCGTTTCGACATTGGCGACCGCGACCGTGTTGCCGGACGTGCCGCCCAGAACCAAGCGGTCGTTGCCGCCCGAAAGATCTACCGATCCGCTCGCCAACGCCGCACCGAACGTCACGGTGTCGGCAAGCGTTCCGCCGGCGACGGTCTCGACATTCGCGACCGTCAACGTATTCGCGAAATCGCCGAGCACGAGCGAGTCGCTGCCGCCGCGCAAATCGACCGTGCCAGAAACCATTGCCGTGCCGATCGTGACCGTGTCCGCGGCGGTGCCGCCGACCAAGGTCTCGATATTGGCAACCGCCAGCGTGTTGACGAAGTTGCCGAGCGTCAACCGATCGGCGCCGGCCAGCAGGTCGATCGTACCGGCCGTCATCACCGTGCCGAGCGTGACCGTATCGGCGCGGGTACCAGCAACGAGCGTTTCGACGTTCAGAACGGTCAGCGTGTTGTTGAAATTGCCGAGCACCAGACGGTCGCTGCCGCCAAGCAGATCGATGCTGCCTGAAACGATCGCCGTACCGAACGTGATCGTGTCGTCGTCGGCGCCGGCAAGCAACGTTTCGACGTTCAGAACCGTCAGCGTGTTGGCGACGGCGTCGAGCGTCAGACTGTCGCTGCCGCCCCCCAGATCGATGGTGGTGCCCGACTGGCTGCCGACCAGCACGATCGTGTCGGCGAGCGAACTGCCGACAAGCGTTTCGACGTTCGACAGCGTGACCGTATTGCCCGACCCGCCGAGGATCAGCCGGTCGTTGCCGCCCATAAGATCCACGGACCCGCCGACGAGCGCCGTGGCGAGCGTGACCGTGTCGGCAAGCGACCCGCCGGTGAGGGTCTCGACATTGGCCACCGTCAGCACGTTGGCGAAATCGGCGAGGACCAGCGCATCGCTGCCGCCGCGCAGATCGACCGTGCCCGACCCCATCGCGGTCGCGAGTGTGGCGGTATCGTCGGCCGTGCCGCCGGTCAAGGTTTCGACGTTCGCGACCGTCAAAGTATTGGCGAAGTTGCCGAGGATCAGGCGGTCGTTGCCGGCCAGCAGATCGACGGTACCCGTCGTTATCTCCGTGCCGAGGGTGATCGTATCCGCGCGCGTGCCCGCAACCAGCGTTTCGACGTTGAAAATCGTCAGCGTGTTGGCGAACTGCCCCAGCACCAGACGGTCGTTGCCTCCCAGCAGATCGATGCTGCCGGACGTGACAGCCGTGCCGAACGTGACCGTATCGTCGTCGGTGTTGGCGACCAGTGTTTCGACATTCAACAGCGTGACCGTGTTGGCAGCCGCATCGAGAATCAGGCGGTCGTTGCCCGTGCCCAGATCGACCGTGGTGCCCGCCTGGCTGCCAAGCAGCGTGATCGTGTCGGCAGCCGTGCTGCCGATCAGCGTTTCGACATTCGCAACGGCACCCGTATTGCCCGCAGTTCCGCCCAGAATCAGGCGATCGTTGCCATCCACCAAGTCGATCGTGGTGCCCGACAGGATCGCAACGCCGAGCGTCACCGTATCCGCGAGCGATCCGCCGGTCACAGTCTCGACGTTCGCGACCGTCAGCGTATTGGCGAAATCGCCGAGAACCAGCGCGTCGCTGCCCGCACCAAGATCGACCAAGCCCGAAGCCATCGCCGCAGCTATCGTCACCGTGTCGGCACCCGTCCCGCCGACCAAAGTCTCGATATTGCTGGCTGTCAGCGTGTTGCCGAGATTGCCGAGCGCCAAGCGGTCGGATCCTGCCGCCAAATCCACATTGGTGCCCGATTGGCTGCCCGCCAACGTGACGGTGTCGGCGCCGGCCGCACCGACCAGCGTTTCGACGTTCGCGACCGTAAGTGTGTTTACGGCACTCGCAAGCACAAGATTGTCGTTGCCGCCCGAAAGGTCGATGCTGCCGGATGCGACGGCTGTGCCCAACGTGATCGTATCGTCGTCGGCGCCGGCGACCAGCGTCTCGACATTCAGCACCGTCAGCGTGTTGGCCACGCTGTCGAGGATCAGGCGGTCGTTGCCCGCCCCCAGATCGACCGTGCCGCCCGTTTGCGCGCCGACCAGCGTCACCGTGTCGGTCCCTGTCCCGCCGACGATGGTCTCGACGTTCACGACCGTCAGCGAGTTGGCGAAATTGCCGAGCACGAGACGGTCGTTGCCTTCGAGCAGATCGACCGTTCCGGCCGTCGCCGCAGCTCCGAGCGTGACAGTGTCGTTGTCGGTATTGCCGACCAAGGTCTCGACGTTCAGCACGGTGATTGTGTTCGCGGCGGTGTCGAGAATCAGCTGGTCGTTTCCAGCCCCCAGATCCACCGAGGCGCCCAATTGGCTGCCGAAGAGCGTGACCGTATCGGCACCCGTTCCGCCGACGATCGTTTCGACGTTCGACACCGTGACTGTGTTGCCCGCCGTGCTGCTCGCCAAAACCAAACGATCGTTGCCCGCAGCAAGATCGATCGACGCACTCGTCGTCGCAACACCAAGCGCGACCGTGTCGGCCAGCGAACCGCCGACGACCGTTTCGACATTGCTCGCCGTGAGCGTGTTCGCGAAATTGCCGAGGGCAAGCGAATCGTCGCCGTCGCCCAAATCGACCAAGCCCGTCGTCATCGCTGCGCCGACCGTCAACGTATCGCTCGTGGTGCCGCCGACGTAGGTTTCGACGTTGGTTGCGGTCAGCCTATTCTCGAAATTGCCAAGCACCAGGCGGTCGTTGCCGGCACCAAGGTCGACGACACCGTCCAGCATCTGGCTTGCCAGTGTAATCGTCGCGGCAAGCGAGCCGCCGACGACCGTCTCGACGTTGATGACGGTCACCGTATTGGCGAAATTGCCGAGCACCAGACGGTCGTTGCCGTCGCCCAGATCGATCGTCCCGGCTGTGATCGCGGTCGCGATCGACACCGTGTCGTCTTCCGTGCCGCCGACCAAAGTTTCGACATTGGCCACCGTGAGCGTATTGGCTTGATCGGCGAGCGTCAGACGGTCGTTGCCGCCAAGCAGATCGACGCTGCCCGACACGATCGCCGTGCCGAACGCGACCGTGTCGGCGGCTGCACTGCCGATCAGCGTTTCGACGTTGGAAACGGAAATCGTGTTGCCCGAAGTGCCGCCCAACACGAGGCGGTCGCTGCCGCCCGACAGATCGACGGTTCCGTTGGTCACAACCGACGCAAGCGTAACCGTGTCGGCAAGGGTGCCGCCGGTCAGCGTTTCGACATTTGCGACGGTCAGCGTATTGCCAAAGTCGCCCAAGAAGAGCTGGTCGCTGCCGGCACCCAGATCGATCGAGCCCGCACTCAGCGCCGAACCAATCGTCACCGTGTCGTCGGTCGTGCCGCCGACCAAGGTTTCGACGTTCGCCGCCGTGAGTTCGTTGGCGAAATTGCCGAGCGCAAGACGATCGGCCCCGGCGCCCAGATCGACCGAACCGTCGATCGCCTGCGTACCCAGCGCCACGGTATCGGCAAGCGACCCGCCGACCAGCGTTTCGACGTTGGTCGCCGTCAGCGTATTGGCGAAATTGCCCAACACAAGACGGTCGCTGCCGTCGAGCAGATCGACGATGCCGCTCGCCACGGCCGTACCGAACGTGATCGTGTCGTTGTCGGTATTGGCGACGAGCGTTTCGACGTTCAACACCGTCACGGTGTTGGCGACGGTATCGAGGCTCAAGCGGTCGTTGCCGGTTCCCAAATCCACGGTCGTGCCGGTTTGGCTTCCGACCAGTGCGATCGTGTCGGCAGCCGCACCGCCGACGAGCACTTCGACATTCGCGACGTTGCCCGTGTTGCCGGCACTGCCGCCCAGGATCAGGCGGTCGTTGCCCGCGCCCAAATCGATCGTCGCACCCGACCCGATGGCCGAGCCCAGCGTAACCGTATCGGCAAGCGATCCGGCGACGACGGTTTCGACGTTCGTAAGTGTGAGCGTGTTGGCGAAATCGCCGAGGACGAGCGCATCGCTGCCCGCACCGAGATCGATGGAACCCGCACTCATCGCGGCCGCAAGCGTGACCGTGTCGGCGTCTGTTCCGCCGACCACCGTTTCGACGTTGCTTGCCGTAACCTCGTTGGCAACGTTGCCGAGCACCAGCCGGTCGGCACCCGCACCCAGATCGACTGTGGTCCCCAACTGGGCGCCGACCAAAGTGATCGTGTCTGCGCCGGAACCGCCGACAACCGTTTCGACGTTCGCGACCGCGAGCGTATTGGCCGCCGTCCCGCTCGCCAGCACGAGGCGGTCGTTGCCGTCGGAAAGATCGATGCTGCCTGCCGCCATAGCCGAGCCGAGCGCAACGCTGTCGTTGCCCGTGTCGCCGATCAGGGTTTCGACGTTCAGCACCGAAACAGTATTGTCGGCACCTGCGCTGTTGAGGATCAGGCGGTCGTTGCCGGCCCCCAGATCGACCGTCGTATCGGTCTGGCTGCCGACCAACGTAACCGTATCGGCGCCGGAGCTGCCGACCAGCGTCTCGACATTCGCAACCGCGATGCTGTTGCCGGCCGTACCGCCCAAGATCAAGCGGTCGCTGCCGGCAGCAAGATCGATCGACCCGCTTGCAAGCGAGGCCCCCAGCGTGACCGTATCGGCAAGCGATCCGCCGGTCAGCGTTTCGACGTTCGCCACCGTCAGCGTATTGGCAAGATCGCCCAAGGTCAGTCTGTCGGTGTCGGCGCCGAGATCGATCGAACCGGCTGTCAATGCCGTGGCGACCGTCACCGTGTCGTCTTCGGTGCCGCCGACCAAGGTTTCGACATTGGCGACGACCAGCGAATTCGCGAAATTGCCGAGCGCCAGACGGTCGTTGCCCGCGCCCAGATCGACCGAGCCGCCGAGCATGCGACTGCCCAACGTGATCGTGTCGGCAAGCGAACCGCCGGTCAGCGTTTCGACGTTTGTCGCCGTGAGCGTATTGGCGAAGTTCCCGAGCACCAGGCGGTCGTTGCCCGCCAGCAGATCGACCGCACCCGCCGTAATGGCCGTGCCGATCGTGATCGTGTCGTTGTCGGTGTTCGCAACCAGGGCTTCGACGTTCAGCAGCGTCAGCGTATTGGCCGTCGCATCGAGGATCAGGCGGTCGTCGCCCGCCCCCAAATCCACCGTCACGCCCGACTGCACGCCGACCAGCGTGACTGTGTCGGCACCTGTGGCGCCGACGATCGTCTCGGCGTTCGCGACCGTGACCGTGTTGGCTGCCGTACCGCTCGCCAGCACCAGCCGATCGTTGCCCGCCAGAAAATCGAAGGTTCCCGATGCGACAGCCGTACCGAACGTAATCGTATCGTTGTCGGTATTGGCAACCAGCGTCTCGACGTTCAGCACCGTCAGCGTATTGGCCGTGGTGTCGAGGATCAGGCGGTCGTTGCCCGCCCCAAGGTCCACCGTGGCACCCGATTGGTTGCCGACCAGCGTCACCGTATCGGCGCCGCCGCTGCCGACGATCGTTTCGACATTCGCAACCGTCAGCGTATTGCCGGACGTGCCGCCCAGAACCAACCGATCATTGTCGGCCAAAAGATCGATCGAGCCGCTCGCCTGCGCCGTACTCAGCGTGACCGTGTCGCCAAGCGCTGCGCCGACGAGCGTTTCGACGTTTGCGACGGTTACCGTATTGGCGAAGCTCGCGAGCGCCAACGCATCGTTGCCGGCCCCCAGATCGACTTGGGCCGAAGCGGCGACCGAGCCGAACGTCACCGTGTCGGCGGCTGTCCCGCCGACGACGGTTTCCGTATTGGCGACCGTCAGCGTGTTTGCGGTATTGCCGAGGACCAGACGGTCGGCGCCCGCGCTCAGATCGACGGACGTGCCCGACTGGCTGCCGACCAACGTAATCGTGTCGGCGCCGGATCCGCCGACAAGGGTCTCGACATTCGCAACCGCGATCGTGTTGGCGCTCGTGCCGCTCGCCAGCACGAGGCGGTCGCTGCCGCCGAGAAAATCGATGCTGCCGGACGTGATCGCCGTGCCGAGCGTGACGGTGTCGTTGCCGGCACCGAGGATCAAGGTTTCGACGTTGAGCACCGTCAGCGTGTTGGCCGCCGTGTCGAGAACCAAGCGGTCGTTGCCGGCCCCGAGATCGACGGTCGTCCCGGACTGGCCGCCGACCAGCGTGACCGTGTCGGCGCCCGCACTGCCGATCAGCGTTTCGACATTGACCACCGCAAGCGTGTTGGCGGACGTGCCGCCGAGAACCAGACGATCGCTGCCGGCCCCAAGATCGATGGACCCGATCGCCATCGCCGCACCCAGCGTGACGGTGTCGCCAAGTGCGCCGCCCGTGAGCGTTTCGACGTTCGAAACCGTCGCCGTATTGGCAAAGCTGCCGAGCGCCAGCGCATCGTTTCCGGCCAAGAGATCGATCGAACCGGCCGTGATGGCCGTCGTGATCGCGACCGTGTCTTCGTCGGTCCCGCCGACCAGCGTTTCGACGTTTGCCGCCGAAAGTTCGTTGTAGAAATTGCCGAGCGCCAAGCGGTCGTTGCCCGCCCCCAGATCGACCGAGATGCCAAGCTGGGTCCCGACGAGCGTCACCGTATCGTTGGCGGAGCCGCCCACCAGCGTTTCGACATTCGCGACGTTGAGCGTGTTGCCGGCCGTCCCGCTTGCCAGCACGAGCCGATCGTTGCCGCCCGAGAGATCGACGCTGCCGGCCGCAACGACGGTGCCGAAGGTAACGCTGTCGTTGCCGGTATCGCCGAGCAAGGTTTCGACGTTCGCGACCGTCAGCGTATTGGCGACGCCCGCACTGTTGAGAATCAGGCGATCGGCATCGGCCCCCAGATCCACCGTCGAGCCCGACTGGCCGCCGACCAGCGTGACCGTGTCCGCACCCGCACTGCCGACCAGCGTCTCGGCATTGGCGACGGCAACCGTATTGCCCGAGCTGCCGCCGAGCGTCAGACGGTCGTTGCCGGCCGCAAGGTCGATCGACCCGCGCGTCATCGCAGCACCCATCGTGACCGTGTCGGCAAGCGCGCCCCCGGTCAGAGTTGCGACATTGCTGACCGTCAGCGTATTGGCGAAACCGCCCAGCACGAGCGCATCGTTGCCGCCGCCAAGGTCGAACGAGCCTGCGGTCACGGCCGTGCCCAGCGTCACGCTGTCGTCGTCGGTGCCGCCGACCAGCGTCTCGACGTTGCTGGCGGTCACTTCGTTGTAGAAATTGCCCATCACGAGGCGGTCGTTGCCGGCCCCGAGATCGACGAGCACGCCGAGCTGCGTGCCGGCCAGCGTGACGGTGTCCGCTGCGGAGCCGCCGACCAGCGTTTCGACGCCCGCGATCGTGAGCGCGTTGCCGGCCGTCCCGCCCGACAATGTGACGCGGTCGTTGCCCGACAGAAGATCGATGCTGCCGCTCGTCATGGAGGTGCCGAACACGATCGTGTCGTTGTCGACATTGGCGATCAAGGATTCGACGTTCAGCACCGTGACCGTATTGGCAGTGGTATCGAGGATGAGCCGGTCGCTGCCGGCCCCCAGATCGACCGTGGCGCCGGTCTGGCTGCCGATCAGCGCGACCGTATCGGCAGCCGAACTGCCCACGATGGTTTCGGCGTTCGTGACCGAAAGCGTGTTGCCGGAACTACCGCCGAGCACCAGCCGGTCGTTGCCGTCCAAGAGATCGACGCTGCCCGACGCGATGGACGCGCCGAACGTGACCGTATCGTTGCCGGTATCGGCAACAAGGCTTTCGACGTTCAGGGCGGTGAAGACATTGCCGACGCCGAGGCTCTGCAGGATCAGACGATCCGCCCCTGCCCCCAAATCCACCGTGGAATTCGTCTGCGCACCGACCAGGGTGACCGTATCGGCACCGGCACTGCCGATGACGGTTTCGACGTTCGCGACGGCAACGGTGTTGCCGGACGTGCCGCCGAGAACCAGCCGATCATTGCCGGCCAACAGATCGACCGACCCGTCCGCGAGTGCGGCGCTGAGCGTGACCGTATCGGCAAGCGAAGCGCCGGTGATCGTCTCGACACTTGCGGCCGTGATCGTGTTGGCGAAGCTGCCAAGCACGAGCGCGTCGTTGCCGGCACCCAGATCGACGCTACTCGAACCGGCCGCGGCCGATAGCGTCACGGTGTCGTCGCCCGTACCGCCGACCAGCGTTTCGACATTGCCTGCCGTCAGCGTATTGCCGAGATCGCCGAGCGCCAAGCGGTCGGCGCCCGCACCCAGATCGACCGCCGTGCCCGACTGGCTGCCGGCCAGCGCAACCGTGTCGGCGCCCGAGCTGCCGACCACCGTTTCGACATTCGCGACCGTAAGCGTGTTGGAAGCCGTGCCGTTCCCGAGCACGAGCCGGTCGTTGCCGTCCAGCAGATCGATGCTGCCCGACAGGACGGTCGAGCCGATCGTCACCGTATCGTTGTCGCTGTTCGCGACCAGGGTTTCGACATTCAGCACGGTCAGCGTATTGGCTGTGGTGTCGAGGATCAGCCGGTCGGCACCGGACCCGAGATCGACCGTGGCGCCCGTCTGGCCGCCGACCAGCGAAACCGTGTCGGCCCCCGTGCCGCCGACGATGGTTTCGATATTCGAGACGGTCAACGTGTTGGCGAGATTGCCCAGCACCAGGCGGTCGTTGCCGGTCGAAAGATCGACCGAAGCGCCGGACGCCGCCGAACCCAGCACGATCGTATCGGCAAGCGTCCCGCCGGTGATCGTCTCGACATTCGTGGCCGTCGCCGTGTTGGCGAAATTGCCGAGCGCAAGCGCGTCGTTGCCCGCGCCCAGATCGATCCGGCCCGAACCGATCGCGGCCGCGAGCGTCACCGTGTCGTCGGACGTGCCGCCGACCAACGTTTCGACGTTGCTCGCCGTCAGCGCATTGGCAAAATCGCCGAGCACGAGGCGGTCGTTGCCCGCCCCAAGATCGACGCTGGTGCCCGCTTGGACATCGAGCAGCGTGACCGTATCGGCCCCGCTGCCGCCGACCAGCGTTTCGACGTTCGTGACCGCGAAAGTATTGCTGGATGTGCCGCTCGACAGCACCAAGCGATCGCTGCCTGCAAGCAGGTCGATCGTGCCCGATGTGAGCGCCGTGCCGAACGTAACCGTGTCGTTGTCGCTGTTGGCGACCAGCGTTTCGACGTTCAGCACCGTGACCGTGTTCGCCGCCGCGTCGAGAGTCACGCGGTCGGCACCTGCGCCCAAATCCAAGGTGATGCCCGCTTGGCTGCCGACGAGCGCGATCGAATCCGCGGCCGCCGTGCCGATCAGCGTTTCGGCATTCGCAACCGAAACCGTGTTGCCGGAAGTGCCGCCCAGCACCAGGCGATCGTTGCCGCCCATCAGATCGACGGAGCCGTTCGTCAGAGCACTGCCCAGCGTAACCGTGTCGGCAAGCGTTCCGCCCGTCAGCGTCTCGACATTCGCGAGCGCAAGCGTGTTGGCGAAATCGCCCAGGACCAATGCGTCGTTGCCCGCACCAAGATCGACCGAAGCCGAATTAAGCGCAGCCGCGATCGTGATCGTGTCGCTGTCTGTGCCGCCGACCAATGTCTCGACATTGGCCACCGCCGCTGTGTTGGCGAAGTTGCCGAGGACGAGACGGTCGTTGCCTGCCAGCAGATCGACGGTACCGGATACGACGGCCGTGCCGAACGAGATCGTATCCGCGCGCGTGCCGGCGACCAGGGTTTCGACGTTGAAGAGCGTCGCCGTGTTGTTGAATTGGCCGAGTGCCAGACGGTCGTTGCCGTCGAGCAAATCGATCGTGCCGGACGTGACGGCGGTGCCGAATGTGATCGTGTCGTCGTCGGCATTGGCGACGAGCGTTTCGACGTTCAGAAGCGTCAGCGTGTTGGGCGCCGCATCCAGCGTAAGCTGGTCGTTGCCGGCACCCAAATCGACCGTGCCGCCCGTTTGGCTGCCAACCAGCACGACCGTGTCGGCGACGGAACTGCCGACGAGCGTCTCGACGTTCGAGACCGAGATCGTATTGCCTGTGCTTCCGCCGAGAAGCAAACGATCGTTCCCGTCCGAAAGATCGATCGAACCGGCCGTCGTTGCGGCACCCAGCGTCACCGTGTCGGCAAGCGATCCACCCGTCAGCGTTTCGACGTTTGCGACGGTCAGCGTATTGGCGAAGCTGGCGAGGGCGAGCGCATCGCTGCCCGCACCGAGATCCACGACGCCCGAACTTATCGCCGTCGCGATCGTGACCGTATCGGCACCGGTCCCGCCCGTGATGGTTTCGACGTTGGCGACCGTCAGCTCGTTGGCGAAATTGCCAAGCACCAGGCGATCGTTGCCTGCGAGCATGTCGATGCTGCCCGACGCGATCGCCGTCCCCAGCGTGATCGTATCCGCGCGCGTTCCTCCAACCAGAGTTTCGACGTTGCGAACGGTCACTGTATTGTTGAAATTGCCCAGCACCAGCTGGTCGTTGCCGTCCAGAAGATCGATCGTTCCGGTCGTCAAGGCCGTGCCGAACGTGATGGTGTCGTTGTCGCTGCCGGCGACCAACGTTTCGACGTTCAGCACCGTGACCGTGTTCGCCGCGTCATCGAGGATAAGCCGGTCGGCCCCTGCCGCCAGATCGACGGTGACACCCGACTGGCTGCCATCCAGCGTGACGGTATCGGCACCAGTACCGCCGATTATCGTGTCGGCAACGGAATAGGTGAAGCTGCCACCGGAATTTCCAAGCGATATGGGCATTGTCCACCTAATTGGCTAAGTCGTCTTCTGACAACAAGAAAAACTTATAGCACCTCAAAGATGGTTAAAGAAAAGGCTTTTTGCGGGCCGAATCGTCGGATGCGCCCCCGCAAAAGCGGGATCCTCAGGACGGCCCAACTTCCAATGAATTCAAACGCGCGCGCGCAAGCGCGTCATGCCAAAAATAGCGCGCGATCAACGGGTTCCGAGATCGCGTGCACCGGCCAAAGCCGCATCTTCCGCGCGGATGCGAACGAAAAGGACTGCCGCGTTCAGCGCCGTAAATGCGGCCGCATAGATCGGCATGCCGAGACAAAGCGGCAGCACGGCGATTTCGCCGACGACAACCGCATAGTTGGGATGCGACATGAAGCGATACGGCCCGCGACGCACGAGGGGCGCAGTCGGCAGCACGACGATGCGCGTTGTCCAACGGCGCCCTAGAGTCGCAAGCGTCCAGACTCGCAAGACCTGGATTGCCAAAAAAACAGCAAGCCAATCGCCCTCGACCGGGCTGTCCCAGCCGCCGATCCAGAGCCCGGCAAGCCAGAGCGCATGCATCGCCACAATCAGCGGATAATGCGAGGCGCCGAATTCGACGGCCCCTTGCGCCATCAGCGCCGCGGTGTTTCGCCGGGCGTACCACAACTCGACCAGACGTTCGGCCGTTACGAAACCCAACAGCAAAACGGCCGGAGTCATGCCGCTTCCACGAGCGAAACGCAGCTCGCCGAAAAGCCCGGCCCCATCGCCGTCAGCAACGTGCGCGGCGCCAACCCGCTGCGCACGACGCGCTCGAGTACGAAGAGCGCTGTCGGCGCCGACATGTTGCCGAAATCGGCCAGTACGGCGCGTTCATGGTCGAGCGCACCTTGCTCCAGCCCAAAGGCATGCTCGAGGGCCGCAACGACCTTGGTACCGCCGGGATGGAAAACAAGCCGCCCAAAATCGTCAAGCTGCAGATCCGCGCGCGCGAGCACGCCCGCAACGGCCGCGCGCATATGCGCCTCGGCGAATGGCGGAATGGCGCGGTCGAAGATCACGCCGAAACCCTGCGGATCGACCGACCAGCCCATCACGTCGATCGTGTCGGGCCAAAGGTGCTGGCCGCTCATCTCGACCGCGGCGATGCCCGCAGCGTCCGTGCGCAGCACGCAGGCAGCCGCACCGTCGCCGAACAACGCCGTCGCGACAATGTTGGCTTTGGTCAACTTGTCGAGCCGAAAGGCAAGCGTGCACAACTCGATCACAACGAGCAGCACGATGCTGCCGGGGCGTGCGACAGCAAGTTTTGCCGCCAACGCAAGCCCGCTTACGCCACCTGCACAGCCAAGCCCAAACACGGGCACGCGTTCCACGTCGGCGCGAAAGCCCATTCGCCCGGCGGCGTGCGCCTCCAGGCTCGGCGTGGCAATGCCGGTCGACGACACGGTGACGATCGTATCGACCGCCGCGGGTGCCAGGCCGGCTGCGTCGAGCGCGCGCGTTGCGGAATCGACGAACAGCGCCAACGCGCCGTCGAGATAGGCTTTGGTGCGCTCCGGCCAGCCCAACGGCTCGAAGTACCAGTCGATCGGCTTCACGGCATAGCGGCTGCGGATGCCGGAGCTTTCGAATACGCGTGCCAAACGCTCGTAATCGCCAACACGCCCGGCAAATCCGCGATGCGCGGCTTCTGCGACGTCGCATTGCGCGATTTTATGTGGCGGCACGGCCGTCGCAAGCGAGACGAGTCGGGCTGTCGGCGGCATGTTGCGTTCTTTCGGTTGTCGCTGTTTGCAGACACATGCAGAAATGCGGCAAGCGGGAAACGCTTGCCGCATTGCCGCCATGCGTGGCGATTACATCCAGTAGCCGGGCGCGCTGTAGTACTTGTCCACCTTGCGGCCGTACTCGGCAGTCCACTCGAAATTGCCGTCGCTGTCGTAGTTGGGGGCCGCTTCCAGAATCTTCTTGTCGATATCCACGACGTAACCACCCAGTTTGGTGTCGTAGGCTAGCGTCGCCCACGGCATGGGGTGGTGCTTCTCGTTCATGCCGAGAAAGCCGCCGAACGAAAGGACGGCGTAAATGGCGCGTCCGCTCGTGCGGTCGATCAGAATGTCGTCGACCGTGCCGAGCTTCTCGCCCTTGCGGTTGAAGACCTTGGCGTCCTTGACCTTGTCGGCGGCGATAAGCGACGCGACGGTGCCAGTATTGCTGTTCATCATCGGCAAACTCCTTGATGTCGATTGCGGCGAAACGAAACGCTCTGCAGCGCAGGCGGCTCAGGTGCGATCGCAGCCCCTGCACGTGCAGAACGTGGCCATCTAAGTCCGGCGCGCTGCGTCGCGGTAGTTTCGGGAATTACGCAGGACGCTTTTGCGCAGGCCCCGCTTCATGCCCGCAATTAAGCCGCGATTGACGCCTTCAATATATCAAAGCAGTTCGACAGACACGCAAATCGCCGCCACACTTCGGAGCAAGCATGCGAAGCCGACGTCTACGGCGTGGTCGCGACAAAGGGCGGCATTGACCATGCAACGACCGCCAAACGCCGATGGTTGCTTGCCGCAGCGGATACGAAATCGAGCTATCTGCGCCACTTTCTCGCATCGTCGGGCTTGAACCGACCGAGAGCGACATTGCAGAGGCGGACGCCAGATAGAGTAGCGCGCCCGCTTTATCTATCTTCGAAATCCTCAACCGCTGCGCCAAGGGCCGCGCGAATACCTGCATTGCGCGGAAGGTCGCGGCCGAAAACCGGTTCGAAGCCGAGAAAATCTTCGATCGTACGCAACTGCCCCAAGGGCTCGGCCAATGGATCGGATAGGCTGCCCTTCGCGCGGCGCACATAGGCGATCCACGCGGCCACAGCTTTGACTGCTTCCGGTGCAGCACGGCCAGCGGCATACGCGTCGGCGATCGTGCCGAGCAGACGCTGAGGCAGCTTCTGCGATCCGTCCATCGCGATCTGCGCCAGCCGATGCCGGATTCCGGCATTGGCAAAACGCGCGCAGAGTTGCGCGCTGTAGTTCTCCAGATCGAGTTCCCGAACCGGGTCGAGGGTGGCAGCGGCCTCCGCCATGAGTGCGCGCACGGCCGTCGCGAGTTCGGGATCTGCCATCGCCTCTGCGACCGTCGTATGCCCCTTTGCCAAGCCGCGATAGGCGAGTGCCGAATGGGCGCCGTTGAGCAACCGCAGTTTGGCGCGTTCGAACGGCGCGACGTCCGGAACGATTTGGACGCCGACGCGGTCCCACGCCGGACGTTCGGTCTCGAAAAGATCCTCGATCACCCACTGGCTGAACGGTTCTGCCACGACTGCGGCACGGTCCGCGCACCCAAGCAGCGTGCGCACCGCCATGCGATCTTCCTCGGTCGTTGCAGGGACGATACAATCGACCATCGTGCAGGGAAATCTCACCTCCTCGGTGATCCAAGCGGCCAAACCTGGATCGCGCAACGATGAAAACTGCGCCACGAGCTTTGCGAGAACGCGGCCGTTGGAGGGCAGATTGTCGCAAGACAGGATCGCCGGCGGTCTCTGGCGTCGCGCACGAATGGCCGCAAGGCCTGCGACCAGAAAACCGATGGCGCTGCACGGCGCATCCGGCGTTGCCAGATCGGCACGAATATCTGGATGCGATACGTCGAGATCGCCGGTTGCAGGCACGTGGCAATAGCCTTTTTCGGTCACCGTGAGCGTGACAATGCGCGTTGCCGGATCCGCAAGGCGTGCCACCACGCGCGCGGGGTCGGCGGGCGCATACAAAGCCTCTGCAATCACCCCGACGATCTCGACATCGACATGCGTCGGCCCGCGCGTCAGGATCGAATAGAGACGTTCCTGCGCGTTCAGCGCGTCGGGCACAGCATTGCCGCGTAGATTGACGGCAACCACA